>OLPU01000612.1_pt1 | contig 30394 bp, 21 predicted proteins | sample 1673111 | NCBI WGS metagenome assembly OLPU01 (sample SAMEA3136755, study PRJEB25190) | human gut metagenome | reverse complement strand
TGCCGACGTGCTGGTTGGCGCCGGTGAGCTGGTTGAACAGGGTGGTCTTGCCGCAGTTCTGGTTGCCGGCGAGGGCGAAGGTCAGTGTGACGCTGTCGTCGAGGGGTGTTTCGTTTTCTTTGTCGTGATAGATGCCGCCTTCGCCGAGGCCGGGATGCGCGATGTGCGGTGTGCGCGGTGCGGCTTCGTGGGTGTGCAAGAGTGCGGGATCGATGGCTTTCACCTGAATGTGCTCGGCGTCGGCCAGTCGCAGTGTGAGCTCGTAGCCATGCACGGTGAGCTGCATGGGGTCGCCGAGGGGGGCAAATTTGACGAGCTTGACATAGGTGCCTGGGATGAGGCCCATGTCCAAAAGATGCTTGCGCAGCTGATCTTCGCCGCCAACGGCGACGACCTGGACGGATTCGCCGATCTCAAGCTCGCGCAGCGTTCTGATTTTTTCTTTCTCCATGATATTCTCCTTCGGACGTTCGGGCGGAACGTCCTACCTTCTCTCTGTGATACAGCGTTTATTATACCACAAAACGGACGCGCGCCAACAGTAATCCCACGGAAGCATTTGTTTTTCGCGGCAAATTCTCTGCGCTGGCACAAAAAAAGACGCCCACGTGGGACGTCTGTATGGTATACTAAAGATATGGAGCACTGCCATAGATGGTAGGCGGTTCCTCGATTCCAACAGCGATCCTTCGCCAGGAAGCGAGGTGGTTCTTATGGATATGCAGACTACGATTGAACTGATTGCCCTTGTGGTGTCGGCCATCGGACTCGGTATTTATATTGGACGTAAAAAATAGCCGCCCTCTTCCAAAGCCGCGGCTATTTTTGCTTTAAGCTGAGGAACCGTCTACCGGCGGTGCTCCTCTTTCTATAGATAGTATACCACGATTGCCAGCTGCAGGCAATCGTTTTTTCTGCCACAAGCCCTGGCATTTAGCGAACGTAAAAAATAGCCGCCCCCTTCCACAGTAGCGGCTATTTTAGTCTAACACTGAGGAACCGTCTACCGGCAGTGCTCCTCTTTCTATGGTCATTATACCACGATTGCCCGGCTGCGACAATCGTTTTTTTATGCTCAGAATATGAAATCGACGCCCATGATGAGCATCATCATGCTGACGAGGGCGACGATCATCGACAGCGGCAGGAAGATGTAGACGCACAGGCGCCAGGCTCTGGAGTAGACGTCGTCCAGCGTCACTGGCAGGCGATAGCAGCCGCTGATCTTTTTCAGCGTCCAGGTGTGGTATTTTTTGCGCAGACGGCGCAGCGCCTTGAGGGCGGTGCCGGAGAGCAGCAGCAGGAAAATTCCGGCAGCGACGAGAAAGATGACGCCGACGGGATTGTTTTCAAAGATCTCATACGGCGCGATCTCGAGGACGGACATCACCTGCGCTGGCAGACTGTCCACAAGGTTCATCTGGAAGATGACCCCGAGCGCGATGGAAAGAATCCCGGCCAGAAACATGGCCAAAAATCCCAGAAAAAGCACCAGCCCAAAGATCACGGCGAAAAGGCTCACGAAAAAGATGCCGAAGCGCTTGAAAAAGCCTGCGGAGCCGTTTTTCTTCAGGGCGCGCTTGTTGCTGTATTCCTTGCCCTGATACTGCGCCGCCAGCGTTTCCGGATCCGGCAGGGTGCTGATGATCTCGGTGTCGCCGACGGACTGACGATTGCGCTTAAAGAAATAATTTTTGATATCCGTCACCATTTTGTCGGCGTCCGGAATGTCCTTACCGGCGAGGGCCTGCTCCAGCGCGGAGATGTACTCGCCTCTTGTTTTATATTCCATTTCCCACGTCAATGCGTATTCCTCCCAATCATGATCGAGCGCGTGTATCTGCTCCTATCATACACGAAAAAGTTTGCCAGAACGTTACAAAATCATTAAAAACGTGCGCAACCGCTCATTTTTTCAGACGCAGCGCGGCTTGGGTGAGCTTGGCGACGGCTCCGCGCGCACGCACGGCGCCCTTCTCAAGCTTTTGCAGCGGACAGCTGCGCTTTTCTGCCTCGAAATCGTAATCTGCCGTGGTCTTCACGCCGCTGTAGATGGTGGCTGCGCCAAAGCCGACGGGGTGCACCTCCACTGCCGCCAGCCCCGCGTCGCGGAACATCTGCGCGATCTCCTGGCGCGGCGGGAAGGTCTTCAGGCTCTCTGCCAGCCAGGTATAGGCCGGGAAGCCGTTGGAGATCGTTTTGCCGCTGACGAGATGGCTGCCCAGCCATGGCACGACCTTGAAATAGTAGAAATTAAAGAACGCACGCGCCGGCGGAAAGCCCGGACGCGAGACATCGATGCAGACAACCTTGCCGCCTGCGCGCACGACGCGCGCCATCTCGCGGATCGCCAGCGGAATATCGCTCACATTGCGCAGGGCAAAGCCGCTCGTCGCCGCGTCGAAGCTGTCGTCTGGAAACGGCAGCGCCAGCGCATCGCCCTCGACAAACTGCACGTTGGCCTGCGGATGGTCCTTCATCTTCGCGCGCGCTGCCTCAAGCATCTGCGCCGAAAAATCAAGCCCCACAGCCTGGCCATAGCGTCCGGCGATCTCCGCCTGCTGGTAGGTCATCTCGCCCGTGCCGCAGCAGACATCCAGCCCCTTGCCGCCAGGGCCCAGCTCCGTTTTTTCCATGACGAGCTTCTGCCAGTGCGGCAACATCCCCCAGGTCATGAGCAGATTCATAAAATCGTATTTGCCAGCGATGGATTCAAACACCTCGTGGACGTATTTTTCCTTGCGTTCGTTTTTCATATCCGAGTCCTTTCTATCGTCATGCGCTTGTCGATCCGTTCAATATGCTTGGCGCGCCCGTCGCCATCAATTTCCAAAAGCACCGCCTGGAAGAGAAAGGCGTCGTCCTCGCTCTGCTGAAATTTCACCCGGCGCTGCGTCAGAAAGCGATTGATCGACGCCTCCACCTTCATGCCGATGACAGAATCCACCGGCCCAACCATGCCCACATCCGTCTGATACGCCGTGCCCTCAGGCAGGATCTGCGCATCCGCCGTTGGAATGTGCGTGTGGGTGCCGATCACCGCGCTCACCTTGCCATCCAGATAGCGGGCAAAGGCCAGCTTTTCCGACGTCGCCTCCGCGTGCATGTCGACAATGATTGTGCGTACGCCCTGCGCATGCAGATCGTCCACAATCCCCATGATCTCCTGAAACGGGCTTGTGAGCGTCGACACATAGACATTGCCCATCGCCACAACCACCGCCACCTGGCGATGGTCCGCCTCCGTGATCGTCCAGCCGCGGCCAGGCGTGTCCGGCGGATAGTTGAACGGGCGCACAATGTCCTCGTTTTCATCGATGAAATGATAGATCTGCGGCTGGTTCCAGGCATGGTTGCCCAGCGTCACCACATCCACCCCGATGCGTTTAAGCTCCTGATACTGCTTCAGATTCAGCCCGTTTTGCGTGTGGATGTTTTCGCCGTTGGCGATCACCAGATCGATCTGTTTTTCCTGCTTCAACTGGCGGATACAGCGCGCAGCCATCTCGATCGAATCCGGCGTCACCATATCGCCAATAAATAGAATGTTCATAATCGCATGCTCCTGTCTCTTTGCCCATCCATCATAGCATTTTTGCCGCAGCGCCGCAAGAAAGCCGTGACTTTGGGCATAAAAAAACGCACTCACATTTTTTTGGCGAGGGCGTCGACGTTAGGAATTCCACGGGATTCGAACCCGCAACTCAGGTGCCACAACCTGTATGATGCCGTTTCAACAAAAATTCCTTTCGACTTAACCATATTATAGCAATCCAAAAACGCATTGTAAAGCCATTTTTGGCAATCTCTGGCAAATTTTATACAAATTAATGAAATGTCACCATGTTGTAAATCTTTTCGCCGCAAGCTGGCGCAGAAAAATCCGCTCCCCCGCCGCCGCCAAAACCACCAGCCCCCGCACGCTGCCGCCAGCGCAGAGGCTGGCGCGCAGCAGGTTTATGCAGATGGGTGGGGATTTGGTGGAGGGTGAGGGATTTGCGGGCAGATTTTCGCGATTTTTTTCGAGACTCTCAGGCAAAACGCAACAGGAACAACGGGTTATATTTCATGCTTTTTCGTGCTATATAACGCATTTTTCCTGTTGAACGTTTGCCAAATCTCTAAGTGAAAAGTGGTAATTTTCTGGCACAAAATTGCAAAAATGCTGATACAATGCGGGTTTCAGTGATTTTCCCCGAACCATTTTTTGACGCCTACGAACCACGACGAGAAAGCCGATACTGGCAAAAAGTGGTTCTCATGCTGCCATTTTTGGTTCATCCCGATTTTCGCATTCGCGTACAAAGTGTTTGGTTGGGCGGTATCCGCTATAATGCTTGCCGAGACTCACGCGCTTATCAACGCGCTTCCAGCCAGGGAGGTTGTTGAGGATGTTAACGATGCGGGCGCTGTCCTTTGGCTGCAGCTCGCTGATCGGACGCCCGAACAATTCGACCCAGACCTCAATGGCGGTGACGCTGGTGCGCAGACAGGTTTTCACTGGGCTCGGGCGATCGGGATCAAAGCTTGAAATATGGTGCTGGCGCTCAGGGATGCTGAGATTTTTCCAGTTATGCGGCAGCGGGATGTCGAGAAAACGGTCGATGAGCTGTTTCTGCACATCTTCGGCGGTGAAGGCGGCGCGCACCTCGCCTGCCACGCGCTCCATTTCCGGCGAGAGCACGATCGGCGCACCGGCATGGTAGTAAAACATCACCTCTGCCCAGATCTGATCGCGCTCGCGCGGAAGGTCCCTGTGCACGTCCTTCGTCGGCGAATGCACACCGCAGGCGACAGGCAGCGTGCGGCGATCGCCAGTGGGGTCGCGCAGAAACTGCACATCGTTGGTCGTGCCGATGAAAATGCACTGGCGCGGCTGGTGGATGTGTCTGCGGGCATAGGGCTCGCGGAGCTTGTCCTCGTTTTTCGTGGAAAAGGCCTTGAAAGGCTCCAATTCTGTGCGATACACGGCGGCAAGCTCCGGCAGCTCGATCAACCAGCTTCCGGCGAGGGACTGGACCACATCCTTATTTTTGCCGCTGAGATCGCTCAGGGAATCGTTGCACCATTTCGGATCGGGACAGAGCCCGTGCACGATCTGGCTCTTGCCGATGCCCTGCGGACCGCTCAGCACAAGGATGTAGTCGTATTTTTCGCCAGGATGAAAGACACGGTGAACGGCGGCGACGAGATGCATCGTCGTGACGGTGCGGGTGTAGGGCGTGTCCTCTGCGCCGAGGAAATCCACAAAGACACGCTCGACGCGCGGCACGCCATCCCATGGCGGAAGATTGTTCAGATAAATGCGCACAGAATGGCGCTCGTTGCGCAGAAAGATGTTCGTCAGCGCGTCCTCGATCTTGCTGGCAGTGGTGATGCCATAGTTTTTTTCCAGATAATGGCGCAGTCCAGCGCTGTCGCTGTCGTTCCAATCGCGCACAGCGTCCGGCGCAACCTCCTGGGCATCCCACGGCATCGCGCCGACAACAACCTCGCGCTGGGCGAAGCTGTCCTTATAAAGCTTTCCTGCAAAAGCAGGATCGCCTGTCAGCACGATCAGCGCGTTGTCGATGCTGTTTTCCACGCGTCCGCGATCGTCGAAGGCAAGCAGCGCACGCACAGCGTCACGCGCCTCCGCCCCCTCCTCCTCGTCGCCAAAAAGCGCACTCGCCTGCGCCTGCTTCACGCGCGCGTCGTCCTTCACAAGGGCGAGCATCGCCGCGTAGCTCGGAAGCTTCGTCGGATTTTTCGTGCGGCTATGCGCATCCAGCGCGCCGAATTTATGCAGGCGCACCAGGTCGAAGGCATTCAGGCATTTGCCGCTTGCAGGCGAAGTCGAATGGTTGTCGTAGCAGGCCAGGCCATCGTCGTAGATCACCAGGCCATTCGCCGCAGATCCTGCCGCGTAGGTGTAGCGATCCGGCGCATCTCCCGGCGTGTAGACCTCCGGCAGAAAGGCCGCGATCGCCTCCGGCACGCTGTAGGCACGGCAGAAAGCCCCCACCAGCCCCGGCTTTTCCCGTGGGTCCTGGAGCGGCGCAGCGTCCCCCTCGTCGGCTGGTGGCAGCGCAGGCCCCTTTTCCGCGTGCGGCCACTGGCGCGCATCGCGCCAATCGTCGTAGCGCGCCAGCACCTCCGCACCCACCACAAGCGGCCCCTCGTGGACCACAAAAGCCGCGTCGTAATCCATATCCCGCGGCGCCGACGGCCAGAACATCAAGCGCTCCGGCTGGTCCGTCGATGGGTCAAACCATTCAAGGCCAATATCCGCCTCAAGCCCCCGCGCGATCGCCGTGTATTCCTCCGGCGAAACAGGCCGCGCCAGCGGCAGGATGATGCGCAAACGCGGCGCATTCGGCGTGTGGCTGTGGGTCGGGTGGACAATGTAAAAATACGGCAGCGCGCGCTCGATCTGCGCCAGCGCCTCCTCGAGCGAGACAGTCACCTCGTCCAGATCCAGCGTGATCAGCGAGCGGCTTTCCACCTCGCCCTTGGCGCGGCGCGTGCCCTTGAGCGTTCCCCCCACATAGCCGCCAACGTCCTTGCGGGCGCTGCGCTCCGATTTGTCCATCGCAGCGTATTCCGCCGTCGTCTCCGCCGTGCGGCGCGGGTTCGCCAGCTTGTCGATAAATTTCGCCAGCGTCCACTCCTCGCTCTTCCAATCCGTCGCGCGCACACTTCTGCCGACAGACAGCGTGTAGGTTTCTTTCAAATGATCGGTCATAGGCGTCACTCCTTTTTCGTGAGAAAATCCGGTGCAATAGAATCGTGGTTCGTCATAGCGATCGTCCTTTCTGAAAATTTGCTGTTTGTATTTAGCGCGCAACGCTTCTTCGCAAATGTCGTTGCGCATACGATACTATTAATTTACACCAATTCTGTTGCGCTGTCAATACGGTTTTCGAACGCGGCTGTCGTCTTTTTGTTGCGTTTACGGTACAGCCATGCTATACTAAAGCCATAGAAAGGAGGTCCGACCCATGACAGAAACCCTGGGTTACCGACTGAAACGCGAACGCACCCTGCGCCAGCTTTCGCAGGAAGCCCTCGCCAAAGCCCTCACCACCGAAGACACCTCGATCAACAAGAGCATGATCTCCCGCTGGGAGCGTGATCTCGATACACCATCGACAAAAAATCTCACACGCCTCGCCGAATATTTCCGGCGACCGCTGGAATATTTCACCTGCGCAGAAAATGTCGCGCCAGAAGGACTCGGGCCAGCGCTCGTGCACGCACGCGAAAAACAAGGCCGCTCCCGCGCTGAGATTGCAGACTCCGTGCGCCTGTATGAAGAAGATCTCGCGCGTTACGAAGCAGGAGAGCCAATCAGCGAGACAGTATTGAAAGATCTCGCCTTCCGCCTTCCCGGCGAGGAAATGTTTACCATCCTGCTCGACGCCGAGAGCGCAATCGGTAAAGATCCTCACGACGCATTCCTGCGCGCGATGGCGAAACCCAAAGCTGATAACACCATCACCTACGCAGAATTACGCGAACATTTTTTGCGCGTTCAGCTGAAAAATCAGCTCCAGGAGCAGCGCAACAACCCTGCGCTCCATGAAATCCCCCTCATCGACGAGGCCGTTTTTACCAACCCAGACGCCCTGAAAAGCGCCGCCCTTTTCCAGGTTGAGGCCGACGTCAAAGAAACAATCACCCTCAGCATCGACACCGGCGCCACATTCTGCCTGCGTGCGCCGGACGATGCCATGGCCTCAGCCGGCATCCGCTCTGGCGACCTCATCTTCGTGCATCAACAAGCGCAGGCAGAGGACAGTGCCATCGCCGTCGTCCTCGTCCCCGGCGAGCACGGAGAAGCCACCCGCGCCCTCGTGCGCCGCGTCTACCACACCAAAGACAAATCGCAGCTCCAGCTCACAGCCGACGACCGCAGCTTCCCACCGCTGCTCGTCGATCTCCTGGAAAATGGCGGCGCCAAGATCCTCGGCAAAGTCACCTACACCCTCACCCAGCCCCACTGATCGCGCAAGCCTTGAGAAAATCGCCGTTTAATGCTATAATTGGGGCATTGTGACCGAAATCAATCATTAAACCAAGGGAGTTGTATCATCATATGAAATTAGGCATTGCTGTATTCGAGAAGATTTATAAAGCTTAACGTTTCTCGATAAATGCCCACAAATCCCTTCGTCAAGCCGAATCTTGTTTTCTACGGATTCACGGAACTCCACAAAAATTCATAAAACGCCACACCGAATTGGTGTAAATTGGTGTAGTAGTCCAACACAACAAAATACAAAAAGGCTTTAGAAAAGATCCTCTCAGATTTCTTCTAAAGCCTTTTGTATTCGAAGCTTTTCTATATGTCCTCTAACGCTATCTTATCTCCATGATGTATAAATTATTTGGCGTTTATCAAAAGCCTCTTTTCCGCCTTCCATAATATCAACTATTTGTTGGTGGGTCTCGCCTGAATCAATATTTCCTTGATTAACTTCAATTTTTGTATCTTGATACTCTACTACTAACACACGTTCAGCATCACCTAAAACTGGAATGTTAGCATTATGCGTTGCAAAAATAAACTGTACACTTTGCTTCTTCTTTATAATAGTTGATATTAATTCATCATATATTATCTTATTGTCCAAATCATCTTCTGGTTGATCAATAATTATAATATCATTATCAGACTGCGTCAAAATAAATAAAATAAGCGCCGATGCCTTTTGACCTATCGAGTGCTGTCGAAGTAATTTTCCATGATAATATATTTCAACCTTATTCATAACTTGTTTTTTTATAAGGTCGGGATATTGTTCTTGTAATTTATCACTTAATTTCACATGCTCTGATGGTGAAATGATTGTTCGAACCTCTTTTCCATCATGTATAATCCAATCCTCTATAAGAGCAACATAATCAATAAATTTCTCGCTTATTGCCTGATATTTTGCATCTGAAATACCCGTTCCTCTAAAATCACTTTTTAGCTGCTTTTTAAAGTTTTCCCGATCACCCTTAAAATCAATTCGAATTTCCAGTTCATCTTGATTTGTATTAATTCGGTCTACTTCACTTTCATATGCTCTAAATAAAGCGAGTAAAATATCATTTCTCTCTCGGGCTGCTTTGTTAAACGCCACCTCTATCTGCGTTCTAGAAGCCGCTTTTTCTTCAAGTTCTTTCAACTGATTCTTATATCTTTCAAGATCGGCAGTCATTGTTACGAAAGAATCCACATCTAAACTTTCATCATTAATTTCCCGCTTGATTTCGGCGAATTCATCTGCAAGATTATCTATTCTTTTAGTAAGACTTTTCATAATCACTTCAAACTCATCAGACTGCGACTGAATTTTTTGAATAGTATTTCTAATTTGTTGCAGTTGATGATCGATTGAAGTTAATACCTTAGTAACCTCGTCAAAAACCTCCTTATTATATTCGCTTTCAACTCCCTGCAATTCTTCTACAAGTATCGGTGCAGATTTATAAGCGTTGCGCAACGAGCATAGAACAGAGGAAATTTTTGTCTGGATAGCAATTAGTTTCTCCCTGTCTTTTATGTAGCCCGTTTGCTTTTTTAATTTTTCGTCAACACCTTTTTCTTTGAAGACAGACATCTTATGCTCGACATCAGCTTTCTTCGTTGTTGTTTCTCCAATTTGTGCTGGGATTTTCCCTACATCTAAAAGTTGAGAAACGGCTGTTATTAGCTCTATTGCACAGCTATCAATATCTGCTTTTTCACCTATTTTTCCACCTACAAGCTTTTCTAACAAACAATTTTCTTGTTCAGAGCTACTTGATAAATCTTTTTGCCCAAAATATTGAATACCATCAAATAAGCTCAAGGCTGAAATATTTAAATCATTTTCTAATTCATTCTGGATATTTACACGTTCTCCCTGAATCCGGCTGATAGAATACTTTTTTCCGTGTTTGTCGACAACTGATAAAACCGCTTTTCCACCAGAACCAAAAATATTTTTTATGAGGGAGCTTTTATATTCTTTATCTGCTTGAATCGGCAAATCAAACAAGTATCTAACCGCTTCTAAAACTGAGGATTTACCACTTCCGCGTACTCCAATAAGTGTATTAAGCTCCGGAGAAAACCTTATCGTTTGTCCATCAAACTTACCACCTTGAAAAGAAACGGATTCAATATATCCATGTTTTATTTCAACAGGAGTTGTAAAGACTCTATTTTTATAATCCTGCAGGGCAAATTTAATAGCAGAATAAGAAAATTCACCAATTTTAAGGAACACTTCACGAGTTCCTTTCCCAATCTCTGAAATGGATTTAGGATCAGAGCCCTCCACTAATGCTGGAATGTACCCAAACCACTGCTCAAACTGTAACAAGTTATTCCTAGAATGGGCTTTTTGCAAACCAAGTACTCGCTTCTTAAAAGGAACAATCCTCGATAGAGACTCCAATAAGCCACCGCTACACTCTTCAAATAAGCCACTTTTCTGGTCTACATGCGCAAAAATTACAAAATAATCCCGACCATAAGTATCAAGCGTTCTCAATACATCCTTCAGATCATAAGTACACTTAGTATTTCTATTTTCAAAATCTGGAATTGTAGCAAATGCTGTTGTTAAAAATGTTTGAATATGATTATTACCATTCTCCAGCCACTCATCTGGATTAAAAACAATAAGTGTGTGAACACCATTCGCTCCTTCTTTAACTGTTAGTTCAACTCCAGGCAAAATAAATATTCCTTCTTTTTTAGCACGTTTCTTAATAGCCTTATATTCACCCTCATCAAACTTATTGTGATTTGTTAGAACACCAACCCCAACATTTTCCTGCTTAAGAGCTTCAACATAAGATCTCACATAATCATTGTCCGCTCCAGCATAAGAGAATTCCTTGTCCTTTCGCGTATGAAGATGAAAATCAGCTTTAATTAATTCTAATCCCGTATTGAATCTAGAATTCATTCCATCACTTTTTTCATTCATGTTTATCATATACCTTTATTTTATATTTTTCCAAACTTGGAGCCATTGTATTATTTGTTCCAATATAGTCTATAAAATCATCTCTTAATGCATTAATCTTCAAAACATAATTCGCATTGAAAGGCATTTTAGAATTATAGCAGCTCTGTTAATTTTGAAATTAACGGTGCAAAAAATGTCATATGGTTTGCTGCTACCTGAATAAAGTCATTATATTTCTGACGAAAGCTTGTCTTTCCAATATTGCTTTGCATCTCGTTAATAGCATTTATGAGTTCTGTCGCATTTTCTAATGATGAAGCTACTTTTCGAAGATAATCCATGAGTTCTACATCATTTTTGCTCATTTGGCAGTTTATCGAATTATCGATAGTTCCAACATTTGAGCCAATAAATACTCCTTCAGAATCATAAATATTGTAGTTATTAATTAAGCTCCCCTTCTCCGGCTGAAAGAATTTGGTCTTTCTTCGAACTTTCACCTGATATTCATCAGGAATTCCAAGCATCGGATCCCCTCTATAAAACCCTGGATCAATTACTTCATACTCTTCTTTTCTCCCAGCTGGTAGAGTTCGTACAATTATATCTCCCTCTTCAATATCTAGGGTTCCGTCATTAATGAATATTGTTTTTGTACCGGAATCTACCAGTGCTTTTACATCTTCAATAATTTCTGAATCTTGTTTAATAATCTTCACTTTTTCTGTTGGAAAAACGTCGAAAAATTTGTCCATCTAATCGACCTCCGTTAAAAATTAAAAGCTCACTAGTGTGCTCATCTTAACATATTACCATTTCTCCAGCAATATTTACCTAATCCCATTAGGGAATCTATAGACTTCTCACTATTTCTACATTACAATATTAATATCTAATAGAAGTTTTTCTCTCTGTTCTTTTTCCCGATAAAGTCAAGAGGCGACTCCAAGGATAATCTTCCTCTGTAATTCATGCAAGATATTACTAAATAAATTTCTTGATTCAAGAAAAACTGTCATATAATTGGACACCACATTGAAAGGACGAAGACCATCATGGCACAAAAACAAACGATCGACGCGATGTGGGATGATTCCCCGGTCGATGTCACTACGGAAGTGAACTTTATCTGGTCCATTGCAAACAAACTGCGTGGACCTTACAGAAGCGACAAGTACAAGGATGTCATCATCCCTATGACGATCATTCGGCGGTTTGAGTGTGCTTTGGCACCGACGAAGGCTGCTGTGGTAGAGCAGCATAAAAAGAATCCGAACTTCCCTGCCAAGGCGATGTATCGTGTGTCAGGCTATCAGTTCTACAACACGAGCGAGTTCACGCTTGCTGAGCTGGTCAACGATGCGGATCATCTGGCAGACAACTTCAAGAGCTACTTGCAGGGGTTCTCTGCGAATGTGCTGGAGATCCTGATGTCCAAGGAACGTGGCCTCAACTTCGGCGAAGAAATCGACAAGATGGACAAGAACAACCGTCTTCTCTCTGTTGTGAAGGCTTTCTCTGAACTGGACCTCGACCCAAAGACGATCGATAACGTCAAGATGGGCTACATCTTCGAAGATCTGATCCGCAGATTCTCTGAAAATGCCGAAGCTGGCGATCACTACACCGGCAGAGACATCATCAAACTCATGGTCAATATCCTTCTCGCCGAAGGCTGCGACGACATCTTCGATGATGGCAAGGTCATCACCATCTTGGACCAAGCCTGCGGCACCGGCGGGATGCTCTCTACAGGATATAATTTCATCAAGCGCTACAACCCAACAGCGAACGTGCGTCTCTTCGGTCAGGAAGTGAACCCGGAATCCTACGCCATCTGCCTGGCAGAAATGCTCATCAAAGGACAGAACGCAGAAAACATCCGCTATCAGGACACCATGAAAGCCGATTGCTTCCCGGACATCAAGATGCGGTTTGTGCTCGAAAATCCACCATTCGGTACTGCATGGGGCGGCAAGGATGCAGCAGAAGGTGTTGAACAAGCCGTCAAAAACGAACACCTCAAAGGGTTCAACGGTCGTTGGGGCGCAGGGCTCCCAGGTTCCGGCGATATGCAGATGCTCTTCCTTCAGTCTGCCATCGACAAGATGGACGACAAGCTCGGTCGCGCCGCCATCATCGAAAACGGTAGCCCCCTCTTCACCGGCGGCACTGCTTCTGGCGAAAGTCAGAACAGACGCTGGATGCTTGAAAACGACCTCATCGAAGCCATCATTGCCCTGCCAACAGACCTCTTCTATAATACCGGCATCGCCACTTACATCTGGATCTTCTCCAAGAACAAACGACCAGAACGCAAAGGCAAGATCCAGCTCATCGACGGCTCCTCCTTCTGCCACAAGCTCCGCAAAGCCCTCGGCAACAAGAAAAACGAGATCAGCCCGGAAGACCGCGCAACCATCACCAAGCTCTATGCCGATTTCGAAGAGAACGAATACTGCAAGATCTATCCTAACACCGAGTTCATTTATCGCGAGTACACCGTTATGCAGCCATTACAGCGCAGCTACGCCATCAACGAGGAGCGCATCGAAGCCATGCTCACAGATAAAGCCCTGTCTTCTCTCTATGATCCGATCAAGGTCGAAGAGCTTGAAAACAGTGAAGAAGAACTCACCGGCAAAGAACAAAAGCAGCTCGACAAGTTCATGGAGAACAAACCGCTGTACGACCAGATCCTCGCCGCACTCCAGAATGCTTCATCCGATACCATCTATCTTTCTCCAGAAACCTTCATGCCTGTGCTGACCGAAGCATTGAGCGATCTCCCAGTAGATAAAAAGCTCCTCGAAAAGATCGCCGACGGGCTTTCCGTCATGGATAAGAACGCAGAGATCCAGCATGACAAGAAAGGCAACATCCTCTACGACAAAGAGACCAAGGATACCGAGATCGTCAAGTACGATGAAGACATCGACGACTACATGGCAAGAGAAGTGCTGCCGCACATTCCAGATGCCAAGGCTTTCTTCGAAGAAGATCTCTCAAAGAAAAAGCCCATCATCAAGACCGGCGCAGAGATCCCATTCACCCGCTACTTCTACAAATACCAGCAACCTGTCCCAAGCGAAGAACTGGAAGCCAAGTTCATGGAACTGGAAAAGACCGTCTCAGAACGCATTGCAAAACTTTTTGGGTAAGGTGGTACCAATGAAGATGATCTTCGACATGAATAATAATTTACTAGATAGTGGAATGCTGTTAAAAATATCAAAATTAGAATATCTAGAGGACCTGCGACGTGGAAAAATATATATGAATAAACTGGAAACATTCAGGAAAATTGAACAAGAAGGGCAAGGCGATAACGAAGAGGGATTAATTGGCCACTTTCCAGAGGGTACTATGTCAATTGGCGATACAGTAATAGCCGATGTAAAAAATATTAGCCTTTACGCCTTCAATAAAAATCCTATTTTCTGCATCACCGCTGTCCCCCTAATTAAAACAGCTTCAAATGAATACTCATACAAAGTCGATAGGCAAATATTTAGAGACTTTATATTCGATCCAACTTCAAAATATGGAGCTATGATAATTGATAAACACGCTTTTGCGGAAGCGTTCCAGACAGAATTAAGTAAGAAAAATATCGAATGTTGTTGGGACGAAGTAACTTATTCTGATAAACGCCCAAAATTAAAAAAAGATGAATTATATCGAGTTGCATATCATAAGCGGCTGAGATTTTCTCATCAACACGAATGGAGATTAATGCTATTTACCGAGGTAGAAGATCATTATGAATTAAATATTGGGGATATATCAAATCACTCAGAAATTATCCCTATAGATTTTAATTCGCCTGACATGGAATTTAAGGTGGTGCTAGATAATGTGGCAAACCAAGATTAGTAACATCGAATGGCTGGGAACGTATCCAGCTCATTGGCAACTAAAGAAAATCAAATACTGTCTTCAAGAACGGGTCGAAAAAAACAATCCTGTAAAAACTACCAATATTCTTTCTTTAACCGCTAAACAGGGTGTTATCCCATATGATGAAAAAGAGGGTGGCGGCAATAAACCAAAGGAAGATGTCAGAGATTATCGTTTAGCCTATCCCGGAGATATCGTCATGAACAGCATGAATATATTATCCGTTTCTGTTGGCTTATCAAATTATTTTGGATGCGTAAGCCCTGTTTATTACATGCTTCGCCCATTTGATAAAGATGAAGATGTACGGTTTTATAACTATATTTTTCAAACTACAGTGTTTCAAAAAAGTCTATTCGGTTTAGGGAATGGCATATTGATCAAAGAATCCGGCAATGGAAAACTCAATACGATCCGAATGAGAATTCCAATGGAAAAATTTGGCAATCTTTTCATTCCTGTCGCAGGCCCTATTGAACAGCATAAAATTGCAAACTATCTTGATCAAAAATGCTCAGAGATTGATGCCATCACTAAGGACATTCAAACCCAGATCGATACATTGGAACAATACAAGCGCTCAGCGATCACAGAAGCTGTGACCAAAGGATTGGATCCTGATGTTGAAATGAAAGACAGCGGGATTGAGTGGATTGGAAAAATATCTTCTGATTTTCGGATAACACATTTAAAATACGTATGCCTAGTTTTAGATGGACACCGAAAACCTATTGCAGCTGATAAGCGTACTCAAAACGCAGAAAAACTATACGATTATTATGGGGCTTCTGGTGTAATAGATCAGATTGACGGCTATACTATTGACGACGATGTACTTCTTATAGGAGAAGATGGTGCAAATTTGGTGCTACGAAATTTGCCTTTAATTTATCAAGTTCATGGAAAAGCATGGATTAACAACCATGCACATATTCTCAAACCAAAGAATGAATTAAATTATTACTATGCTTATTATATGTTAGAGTCGTTGGATATACATATATATATTACCGGTTCAGCACAACCAAAATTTAATCAGTTAGCTCTTCTTAATATGTTTATAATTCTACCTCCATACAAAAAGCAATGTGAAATAGCACATTACCTCAATACTAAATGTACAGAAATCGACGAAATCATTGCCGAGAAAAACAAACAACTCGACATTCTTGCTGACTACAAAAAATCCCTCATCTACGAATACGTCACTGGTAAAAAGGAGGTGCCTTCTGCATGAACAACATCCTGTCAGAAAAAGAATACCAGCATTTCATCATGGAGCGATTGGAACAGGACAACGGCTATGTCATCCGGGATAAGAAAAAATATGATCGGCTCTTCGCGGTTGACCGGGAAATGCTTTTTCAGTTTCTCAACGATACCCAGCCAGACGAAATGGCTGCGCTACGCAAGATCTACAAGAACGATCTGGAAGAAATCATCGTCAATTTCATCAATACGTCTGTGACCCAGAAACGCGGCAGCTTGTTGGGCGTTTTGAAACATGGGCTGGAACTGTCCAATGTCACACTGCGCTTCATGTACACAAAGCCAGCGACTTCCTTTAATCCAGAGCTGATGGCTAAATATGAGAAGAACATCTTCTCCGTCATGGAAGAGGTATGGGCCAGCGATGAAGAACGCATCGATCTGGTCATCTTCCTGAACGGTCTGGCTATCATGTCCTTTGAACTCAAATGCAACGCTGCTGGCCAGTCTTATCAGGATGCGATTTACCAATATCGCAAGGACCGTGATCCGAAGACACGCCTGTTCTACTTTAAAGCAGGCTGCCTGGTCAACTTTGCGATGGATCTGGAAGAAGTGTATATGACAACGAAGCTAGAGAAGGATTCCACCTTCTTCCTTCCGTTTAATATGGGCAACGGCGATGGGGTTTTTGCTGGTGCAGGAAACCCAACCTTCCCGGACAGATACAGTGTGTCCTATATGTGGGAAGACATCCTCAAAAAAGACACCGTACTCGATCTGATCAGCAAGTTCATCTTTATTGAGACCAAAGAGAGCAAAGACGAACTGACCGGAAAGGCGAAGCACTCCGAAAAGGTGATCTTCCCTCGTTATCATCAGCTGGATGTGATCCGCAAGCTCCTGGCAGATGTGCGGGAGAACGGCTCTTCGCAGAACTACCTGATCCAGCACAGCGCAGGCTCCGGGAAAACGAACTCCATCGCCTGGCTGGCACATCGCCTGTCTTCGCTGCACGATGCGAACAACAAGATCATCTTTGACAACATCGTGATCGTGACCGACCGTGTGGTTGTGGACCGGCAGCTGCAAAAAGCGATCATGGGACTGGAGCACAAAGCTGGCTTGATCCGCGTCATGGACGATGAGTGCAATTCTGCCGATCTGGCGATCGCGCTCAACAGCAACACCAAGATCATCGCCACTACGATCCAGAAATTCCCATACATTGTCGATAGCGTGGCTGGGCTCAAGAACAAGCGCTTCGCTGTGATCATCGACGAAGCCCACTCTTCCACTGCCGGCAAAAATATGGCTGCCGTTACCAAGGCGCTCGGCACTGACGATCAGGAATATGACGATGTGGAAGACATCATCACCGATGAAATCCGCCGCAATGGCAAACAAGCCAATGTGTCGATGTTTGCCTTCACAGCAACACCAAAGCCTACCACGCTGCAACTCTTCGGACGGCTGAACACCAAAGGCCAGCGCGAAGCCTTCCACATCTATTCGATGAAGCAGGCCATCGAAGAAGGGTTCATCCTCGATGTGCTGCAAAATTACACGACGTACAACACCTTCTATCAGATCAACAAAGAGATCGAAGAAGATCCCCGCTGCAAGACTGCCGATGCCAAACGCCAGATCGCACGCTTTGTGGAGCTGCACGATACGAACATCGCCCAGCGCGTGGAGGTGATCGTGGAACATTTCCGCACCACCGTCATGCAGGAACTTGGCGGCATGGCAAAAGCGATGGTTGTCACCGCATCGCGACAGTCGGCGGTGAAATACCGTCAGGCCTTTGATGACTACACCCAGAAGAAAGGCTACACGGATATCAAAGCACTGGTGGCTTTCTCTGGTAAGGTGAAGCTGCCGCATGAAGACACCGAATACACCGAAGCTGGCATGAATGGATTCCCAGAAGACCACTTGACGCAGGAATTCGACAAGAACGAATATCAGGTGCTTCTGGTGGCGAACAAATACCAGACCGGGTTCGACCAACCAAAGCTCTGCGCGATGTATATCATGAAGACGCTGAAAGGCGTTCAGGCCGTGCAGACCCTCTCTCGATTGAACCGCATCTGCCCACCATTCGACAAGAAAACCTTCATTCTGGACTTTGTGAACACTTACGAAGACATCGAAGCCGCTTTCGCACCATATTACACAACGACGCTGTTGTCGAACTCGATCACCCCGACAGCAATCTACGATCTGGAAGCACAGATCGATGCATATACCGTGTTGGATCCGATGGACATCGAGAACGCAAACGACCTTCTCTATAAAAAGAAGGTCACTGCCAAAGAGAAGAAAACCCTCGTCTTCTACTTCAACCGCGCAAAGAACATGATCGAGCAGTACGACCTGCTGAAGCAGCGTGAGATCGTCGCCGTGATGCGTCGTTTCGTGCGCTTCTATGAATTCCTGATCCAAGCATCGAGTTTTGAGGATGTGGACCTGCACAAGAAATACACCTTCATCAATTACCTGCTCGCTTTCATCAATATCAAAAGCCCCGGTCCTGGATTCAACCTCGATGGGAAGATCAAGGCGACCAACTTTGTCCAGAAGAAAGACGCAGAACACGTTGGATCTGACCTCGTGGCGCGTCCGGTCGTGAAGCTGCCGACCGCAGACACCTTCGGCCTCACCGAAGACAAGGAAGAACGCCTGTCACAGATCATCGCCGAGATCAACAGCAAGACCGGCAAGAGCTACGACAACGACGTCGCCGTGAAAGCCATGCTACAGATCCGCGACATCCTGCTGAAGTCCGACAAACTCAGAACCAGCGCCAAGAACAACACCGTCAAAGACTTCGAATTCTCCTATTTCGACGATATTGATGACGCCTTGATCGAAGGCTTGGAGCAGAATCAGGACTTCTTCACCCTGCTACTCTCCAACGACGAGATCAAGCATCAGGTGCTGGGAATATTTACGGATGAGATCTACCGCAGTTTGCGGGAAGCGTGAGAACACTTGTGGTTGATGATCTCCGACACCTATTCGATCACTCACTTTCGATCACTCACTAAAGTGAACATAGATAATAAAGAAAAACACCAGCCGAAGGCTGGAAAAATATGAAGCGATATACCCTATACAAGTAGGATATATCGCTTCTTTTTTATCTCAGTGCGAGCTGTCTCTCTTTGTCTCGTTCGTTCCGCGGTGGTTTTGTATCAACCTGAATCGTCCTATACATGCTGCGAATGTCGTCCATGCTGTAGTCACCGCCACCCCAGCGCCGATACCCTGCAGGGGATCTGTACCAGCAGCCTTTCTTTCTGTGCCACTTGAAGCCCAGCTCTTTGAGCTTTTCTTTGTGCGGTTTGGTGTCACCACTGACCCAGATAAAGCAGCCGATGATCTCTATGGTAATGTTGTCCAGCTTGATCAGCTCGTTGATCAGCCATTGGAATTCCTGCGGCGTCTCTTCCGTGTCGCGTTCGTATCTTTCGCCGTCCTTGTTCACATGGATCCTTTTCACACGCTCGAACATGATCTCATATTCGGCGTTTAATTCCTTCATGGCCTCGTTGCTCCCGCCAACGTCGGGATGCAACTTCAAGCACAAGCGGTGGTATTCTTTTTTCAGCTCTTCAAGCGTCTGGATGTCGTCTCTCAGGTATTTCATGATCTGGCCCTCCTCACTTCAAAGAAAATAATCTGCTGTAACGTTCGATCTGTTCATCTGTCAGGCTCTGGAACGATTCACTATCGATCGGTGCCGAGCAGATGAAAAACGTGCCTGCGATGATATCCACCAGCTGTCCCCGATCGTCAAACAATGGACGATTCAAGGCCAGGCCGTTTTCCTTTCCTTCTTCGTTACAAACCAGTGCCACTTCTTCCATCCATGGGCAAATCGCTTGAATATAGCCCCCAACGATCTCCTGCATGGATCTCAGAGAACCCTCAATTTCCGTCACCATTGGCTGGCGACCAGCTTCAACAACTAACACTTTCATCTGTAAACCATCCTTTCATGATCAAAAAATTCGTTTTCGAGAAGTCATGAGCTATTTTGTGGGGATGGCCTTCCGCCATCCAATGATTCATGCCTAAGCCTCCTTTCCAACTCATTCGTTTTCGATGTAGTCTTTCGCTTATTAGTGGGTTTGAGCTGGCCACAGCAGGAAAACAGGGGTTCTGCAAGAGACAAGTTCACGAGACGCCGTAGGGCAGCTCTTGCAGGTTCTTTGCTTTTCTGCTTGGCTGAATAGCTCAACCACTAAGCGAAAAGACGGAACGAAAGTTGGATGAGGAAGGAGCGTGGCATGATCATTGACAGATGGCGGATTAAAATAAAAAGCAAGTGCCCTACTGGACACTTGCTAAACAAATATTATTTCGTACATCGCTATCTTAAATTACGCTCAACATTAATTTCAAATTTTCAATTCTTTTCAGTATTTCATTCACTTTAAATCCATTTTCAAAAAAATCTTCTATTTCACGATCAACTTCAAATAGCGCAATAAGGATGTCCTTTTTTAATGCGTCAAGTTGTACGGAATACAGTAGTAATTCTTTTTTTTCAAATCCCCCCCTTTTTTCATCTTCAAGTATATCATGTATTTCCTTTTCATACCCCGTTTCTAATTCCAACTTCACTTCATAAATTGTACGCGCAACGTCTTCCATTTTCTGAAGTAACGTTGACGGGGCGAGCAATCTATTGACTATCTTCACAGAATAATCGATACTATCGGCATCCCGCATCAGTTCTTCATTATACAAAAATTTTCGTCCTAAGTGTAAATATTCAATTGCCTCTTTAGTTAGGCCTGTATAATCACCAATTGCAGCAATTTCCATATCTCTTGTTTTTGTATCACTTAAGCCTAATAAATAATCAACAGATACATCAAAGTATTCTGCAAGCGTAGCAAGTGTTTTGCCGTTCGGAATCTTATCTGTTTTCTTTTCATTCGACATTTCAGTCTTCAAATAGCTCAGAAAAGTTGTATAGTCAATATTCAATTCTTCTGCGATCGATTTTCTGTTGAATGATTGTTTTTTCCCCCTTTTTTTCGTTCCAACATCAGATAATTTAGCAGCTTTATCGCGTTCGTATTCAATTTTTTCTTCAACAAGGGCGGATAATCGATCGACAAAAATATCATTTGTCATAAAAAACACCTCCTTACGACTATACTAATAGATTTAAATCGATAAATCAACCATAAAACATGGTTTTTTCCATATTTATATCATCTAGCATCTAAAAAGGGTGTTTTCAGAATTTTTTCGTTCATTCCTAAAAATCAGTGATATAGTATAACTCAAGGAGGTGATGCGTATGCTTGTGCTTACAAAAAAGCTCTGATCAAGGGCAATTGATCAGAGCTTTTCACCCACATATATAAATCGCTTACCAATGTGGATAGTTATATTATAGCGTATTTCAATAAATCTTACACTGTATAGAAGAGAAAGGATTAATATAATGGCATTAATCAATACCCACGTAATCACTCGCACTGTGATTCTCGCAGATAAGTTTCTGAAAGGGACAGCCAATCGTTACAAGGTCGTCTCCGCTCGTCCATATACTGATAAGAAGGGTGTACTCCCCGACGGTTATACTCTCACGCTAAAGGTGCTCTCTGATACCATTGACTATGGGTATGACAAAGACGGTAATGCCCGTGAGAATAACGTCGACCAAAACTTCGATGTGACAGTCCTCTCGAAGCATACGCTGCTGAAGAAGGGCGATTATGTCGCGCTCAAAGACTTCGACGAAGAGCACTCCTACGCCATCGGCTTCGATCTCATCCTCCGATTTAGAGACTACGAAAAGATCTCTTCAAACGAAGGCAAAGGGCTGGCAAAATGAACCGCCAACTCCTACCACATCTCGTCATGATCGGTGGTATCCTCTTAGCGCTCGTGTTCGATCTCAGCCTCGCTCTTATCGAACACACCGTACCACTGATTGACCTCCGAGGCCCCCGCAATGTCGTCGGGGCCCTCGGGATGATTTGCTCGATAATTGAAATTTGGCGTGTCTGGACAGCAATACTCACTGAGGGCAGCGTTGAGCGCGTTATTTCGAAAAGTAAGATCTTCCTTAAATTGCGTCGACAACTCCAAGATGCAGGATTTGGCGTTAATCGGATGTGGCTTCTTGCTTTGCCTAAAGTAGAACTCACATTTTCAGACAATCAACTAACTGGAATTCTCAAAATCCAAAATAGCATCAAATTCAACAAGCGACTGGACGACATCGATTTCTCAGCGGCGTTAGGGAATTACAAAATCGAACGCCACTATCTCTCACGCGATGCGAACTGGTACGTGTACGAACTACTCCGCGCGGATGTATCGTTCAGGATGCATTTGACTTGCCTGTCAAGTTTCGTCAGTGTAACCAGGCAGATCGCTCCGTATGATATCTTTCTGGACATGCGATCGATCTGTCAGTTACAGCACACATTGCTCGTGGGACAAACAGGCAGCGGGAAGACATACGCACTGTACTCACTGATCCTTCAGATGCTGTGCAAGCGCGTTCCATATGAGCTATATTTCGCTGATCCGAAAGGATCTTCGATCTCTGTTCTTAGCCGGCAGATCGCACCTGAGCGTACTGCTGTCAGCTTCGACGAGATCGTTACCCTTCTGGAAGATTTCGTCGAAGCCATGGATGCGCGAAAAGTAGCTTTCGCTGATCAGTTGAACACCCGACTAGATGCGGATTACCGATACTTCGAGCTGGAACCACACGTGCTCATTATTGATGAATATGCCGCTTTCTCTGCTGTCGTCGCTACGAAAGAGAAGAAAGTACGTGATCATGTTGAAGCCTTGATGCATCAGATCATCCTGATGGGGCGTCAACTTGGCTTCTTTGTCATCCTTGTGATGCAAAAAAGTGATGCAAAGCTGATCACAACGGCATTGCGTGACAACATCCCATTGAAGATCGTATTAGGTAACGCTGAAGATACCACGTACGAGACAACCTTCGGAACAGGTGTGGATATCCCTCCAATGGATTACCCACCAGGGGATGGCGTCTTTACTGAGCCAGCTTTGGCAAAAACGCCAAAATTGGTACAATTTCCGACGTTGGATTTCGATATTTTGGCAGCGGCCAAGGAGGTTGCGGCATGGGTGGTGTAACCACCCATGCCCTACCCCCATATTCCTCTATTGCTTTGACTTCAAATGAATCAAATTCTACAAATACTCTATAAGTCAAGCGATACACTTATGAAACGGAAGGTGATCAAATTGATCGTATACTCTGTCGATGAAATAACGATCGTCATTACACCAAACGAAATACACAAAAATCACACTGATCATGACGAATGGTCGGATCAGGCTGAAGAGCTTATACAGTTCGTCTCAACGAAATCTCAATTTGAGCAGATATTCGGACCTGTCAACCATGAAGTCACGCCACCTCAAGGCTATACGGTAGCCTATGGTTATGGTTGCCATGCGTTTTACTTCGCTGTGGCGTACCATCCTTACCATGAACAGATGGGCATCATCATAAAGTTCTCTGCCCAGGCCCTGGCCTACTATCTTAGTAACAGCGGGTGCACTGTATATGACTATCTGCGTGATCTGGAAAGTCTGCAATATGAGTTCCATCTCTCTCGCATCGACTTTGTTGCGGACTACATCGATGAAGATGTCAACATCACCAAGATCTACAACGACTGGAACGAAGGACAGATCGCTGTCACTCGTGAATACCCTAACGAGAGGAATGGAACCACTTACTTCCGAAAATGCCCGATGAAGGTGACAGGCTTTCTCACCGGCAATGACATCACCACGATCTACTTCGGCTCCAACAAGTCAAAGTCCAAACTGCGTATCTATGACAAGCGTCTTGAGCAGTTTCAGAAAACCGGCCCAGACATCGAACAAGCCAAGATCTGCGACAACTGGGTACGTTTCGAGGCGGTATTTATGGGCAAATATGCCCACCAACTGACAAAGATGCTGCAGAAACTGCATAGAGATGAAGAATTGGCTGAGCTCATTGCCAATGTGATGTATCAGAAGTATCGTTTCATGACTGTGGACAACGGCATCACCACGGGTGACACCGAATACACCGCCAAGCTTCTTGACACCATCCGTGATAAGCGGTATGAACTGAAACCTGCCACCAACAAAAACTTCGACCTCGCACGTAGCATCCTCTATCTCTGCGAAAATAGCGGACTGCTTGCGACACAGTTCAAGGTCAAAATGCTCTGGGGAAACGATGGCATTCAGGCTCTTATCAGATTCTTCCAGCATGAATTTGAAAAATATCGCGCTAATCACGATGTCCAGCTCTGGATCGCACAACATTTGACCGAGTACCTGAACGCTTATCCAACCATCGACGATTTCATCAAGGAAAACCTCATGCTGGTAAAGGAGTGATCAATATGCCTCGAGAAGATTCTACACTTCCTCAGGTACCCATCCCGCAAAAACTAACGCTTACCATCAAGGAAGCTGCCGAATACAGCAACATCGGTATAAATAAGCTCTCATTGCTTCTTCGACAGCCTAACTGCCCATTCGTACTCTACGTAGGCAACAAAAAGCTCGTAAAACGTGAAGCGTTCGAGCGTTTCATCGCTGACAAGCTGATCATCTGAAGCCCGTTCTATTGAGAAAAAAGAGTCCACATGCTATAATGCATTATGTTGTGTTGGACTCTTTTTTCATTTTTAAAGGAGAGTCATAGCATATGGGAAAAAATCTAAAAGGTAAAGAATGTGGCAAAGGCATTCTCCAACGAAAAGATGGACTGTATTCAGCCCGGTTCACCTCCCGATCAGGTCAGCGTATTGAAAGATATTTTGATACGCTGCCAGAAGCACGAAACTGGTTAGAAGACGCAAGATATGAGGATAAACATGGCATCAGTAATCCCTCTTCTCTTGCTTCTCTCTCCCCTTCTACGATGACAGTCGATGAATGGTATGATTTTTGGTATACAAATCTCATCTGCGACTTAGCACCGAATACCTTGCGAAATTACCGCAATCGCTATCTGGTCAATGTGCAGCCTTTCATTGGTAATATGCGGATTACAGACGTCAAGCCAATGCATTGCAAAGCGGTGCTAAACCGCATGTATGATTCCTACGCTGGATCTACCATGCGACAGGCTTATATCATGATGGGAACAATGTTTAAAGCTGCCGTTATCAACGGTATCATTACTTCCCACCCGCTGAATGGAGTCAAAGTAACGAAGCCTGTAAAAGCTGTGGATGACATCCGATTTCTTACGCTTGACGAGCAGAAAGTGTTTTTAGACGCTGCTTCAAAAACGCATAATTTTCGTCAATATGCGTTGATTTTAGAAACAGGTCTTCGCACTGCAGAACTAATTGGTTTAACGTGGGATTCCATTGATTGGGATAATAGAACGTTATCCATTAGTAAGACGCTGGAATACCGCCATTCGACAGGAATATGGCGTGCTGGTCCACCCAAAACGTCAAGCAGCTATCGCACCATTCCATTAACTGTGCACGCACTCGAAATTCTGAGATCATGTTACGACGAACGCGATATTCGTAAAACATCCCCTGTTTTAGAAACAGAGCTTCCCTTTATTGATCGCCGGTCTGGCAAATCCGGTATTCTCAAGATGAAAGATCTCGTCTTTATTAATTGGCGCACCGGTGAACCAACCAAAAACAGTTCCTATGACACGCATCTTTACAAGATCTGTCAATCCTGCGGCCTCGCTAATCTCAGCATGCATTCCTTGCGACACACTTATGCAACGCGTGCCATTGAAAGCGGGATGCCACCGAAGACATTACAAAAATTGCTGGGGCACGCCAGCATAAAAACGACCATGGATCGTTATGTTCATGTGACAGACGATTCCCTGATCAGCGCTGTTCAACAGTTTGAGCAGTATACACCAAAATTGGTGTAGAATTGGTGTAAATCAGTCAATCAAATCGCCAGAAATGGCTTAACCAAAGGAGTTGTATCATCATATGAAATTAGGCATTGTTGGCCTTCCGAATGTTGGTAAGAGCACGCTTTTTAACAGCATCACAAAAGCTGGGGCGGAATCGGCGAACTATCCGTTCTGCACGATCGACCCGAATGTGGGCGTGGTGGCTGTGCCGGATAAGCGTCTGGGGGTGCTGGCGGAGATTTCCAAGAGCCAGAAGATCGTGCCGGCGACGATCGAATTTGTCGATATCGCAGGCCTTGTCAAGGGCGCAAGCCACGGCGAGGGCCTGGGCAACCAGTTTCTCTCGAACATCCGCGAATGCGACGCGATTGTGCATGTTGTGCGCTGCTTCGAGGACACGAACGTGATCCACGTGGACGGCAGCATCGATCCGATCCGCGACATTGAGACGATCAATCTGGAGCTGATCTTTGCGGACATGGAGGCGGTGGAACGCCGCATGCAGAAGACGGCGAAGGGCACGAAGACGAACGACAAGAAGCTGATCTGCGAGGATAATATGCTGAAACGTCTCTATCCGCATCTGGAAGCGGGCGAAAGCGCGCGCACGTTCGCGTGCAAGGACGACGAGGAGCAGTTCTATTTCAACCAGCTGAACCTGCTGACGGCGAAGCCGATCCTCTACGCGGCGAACGTCAGCGAGGACGACGCTGCGGAAGGCAACGCGATGGTGGACGCTGTGCGCGACTATGCGGCGAAGGAAGGCAGCGAGGTTTTCGTGATCTGTGCGGAGATCGAAAACGAGATCGCCCAGCTGGAGCCGGAGGAAGCGGCAGAATTTCTCGAATCTCTGGGCCTTGCTGAAAGCGGACTGGACCGCCTGGTGGCGGCGTCCTACAAGCTTCTGGGCCTGATCAGCTACCTCACGACGGGCGAAAAGGAAACCCGCGCCTGGACGATCCGCCGCGGCACGAAGGCGCCACAGGCGGCTGGCAAGATCCACTCGGACTTCGAACGCGGCTTCATCCGCGCGGAGGTTGTGAGCTACGACGATTTCACGGCGGCTGGCAACTACGCGGCTGCGCGCGAAGCGGGCAAGGTGCGCCTGGAGGGCAAGGAATACGTCGTCAAGGACGGCGACATCATCGAATTTCTGTTTAACGTATAAAAAAAGATCACCGCTTGCGACTGCGAGCGGTGATCTTTTTGTGCGAATTATTTATTCTGCTGGTTGTAGGCGAGCTGCTTGGCGGCCTGCTGCTTGAGCCAGGCGTTGATGAACTCGTCGATCTCGCCGTCCATGACTGCGCCAACGTTGCCTTTTTCAAAATTGGTGCGATGGTCCTTGACGAGGGTGTATGGGTGGAACACGTAGGAGCGGATCTGGCTGCCCCAGCCGATGTCCTGCTGTTCTCCCTGGAGACGGGCGATCTCGGCCTCCTGCTGCTTGATCTTTTCTTCAACGAGGCGGCTGGTGAGCATCTTCATCGCGGTGGCGCGGTTCTGGATCTGGGAGCGCTCGTTCTGGCACTGCACGACGATGCCGGTTGGAATGTGCGTGATGCGCACGGCGGATTCGGTCTTATTGACGTGCTGGCCGCCAGCGCCGCTGGAGCGATAGGTGTCGACCTTGAGATCCTTGTCGTCGATCTCGATGGTGGTGTCGTTTTCAACCTCTGGCATGACTTCCACTGCTGTAAACGAGGTGTGGCGTCGGCCGGATGCGTCGAATGGCGAGATGCGCACCATGCGGTGCACGCCCTTCTCGCTCTTCAGATAGCCGTAGGCGTTTTCGCCTTCGATGAGCATGGTCACGCTCTTGATGCCGGCTTCGTCGCCGTCGAGATAATCAAGCACCTCGACCTTGTAGCCGTGGCGCTCTGCCCAGCGCACATACATGCGATAGAGCATCTCTGCCCAGTCCTGGCTTTCGGTGCCGCCAGCGCCTGGATGGATCGAAAGGATGGCGTTGTTGTCGTCGTAGTCGCCGTTTAAGATGGTCTCCAGCTCAAAGGCGTCGAGCTCCTTGGTGATCTCCGCCAATGTGTCGACGATATCCTGCTCGAGATCGGCGTCTGGCTCTTCCTTGGCAAGCTCGATCATGACCTCGAGGTCCTCCATTTTGCCAGCGAGGGCGTTGTATTTGTCCACCTTGCTTTCAAGGCGCTTCTTTTCCTGCATGATGGCCTGGCCACCTTCCGGATTGTTCCAGAAATCCGGCGCCGAAATGATCTCGTCGATCTCGGCGATGCGTTTTTTGCGGCCTTCGAGGTCCAGCGATTCGCTCAGGTCAGCGAGGGTCTGCTGGGCGTCTTCGATGGCTTTGTGTGTTTCGTAATCCATATCCCCACTCCTTATTTTTCTGGTCAAAAGGACAAAGCCAGCGGCGCCAGCTTTGTCCCAGTGTTCTCTTTACGCATTTTTGCCGCAGCAATGCTTGTATTTCTTCCCGCTGCCGCATGGGCATGGGTCGTTGCGGCCAACCTTCTGCACGGTGACCGGCTTTTTCTTCTGCGGTTCCTCGTTGCCGTGGCGGGCGTTCAGGATATCCGTGCGCTCCTCCTGCTTTTCTTCCTGCTGCTGCACCTCTTCCTGACGGCGGATCGTCACCGCAAAGAGCATGCGGATCGTGTCAAACTGGATGTTGTAGGTCATCTCGTTGAACATATCGTAGGATTCGTTGCGGTATTCGTCGATCGGCTTGTGCTGCCCGTAGGCGCGCAGGCCGATGCCCTGACGCATCTGATCCATCGCGTCGAGGTGGTTCATCCAGTTGATGTCAACGTTGCGCAGGAGAATGTTGCGCTCAAAATCGTGGAAGATCGCTTCACCGATCTCCGCTTCCTTCTCTGCGTAGCGCGCGTGCGCCTTTTCTTTGAGGGCGTCGCGCACCTCCTCGGAGGCCATGTTCGGAAATTCCGACGTATCCACGCCGTCTGGGAAGTTGAAGATCTCCATCAGGCGCAGCGTCAGCTGGTCGAGGTTCCACGCTTCCGGATAGGTTTCGCCGTGGGCCGCTTCGTCGCAGACGGTGTCCACCAGACGATCGATCATCGCGCCGATGCTTTCCGCCATGTTTTCGCCGCGCAGCACCTGACGACGCTGTTCGTAGATGATCTCGCGCTGACGGTTCATGACATCGTCGTATTCGAGGATGTTCTTACGGGCTTCAAAGTTGCGCGCTTCCACGCGTTTCTGTGCGTTTTCAATGGTGCGGCTGACCATGCGGTTTTCGATCGGCATTTCATCGTTCATGCCAACCTTGTCCATGATCGCCGGCAGCGTTTCTGCGCCAAAACGGCGCATCAGATCGTCCTCCAGGGAGATGTAGAACTGGGTGTAGCCCGGGTCCCCCTGACGACCACTGCGCCCGCGCAGCTGGTTGTCGATACGGCGTGCTTCGTGGCGCTCCGTGCCGATGATGTAGAGCCCGCCCTCGTCGACCACACGCTGGTGTTCGTCGGCGCACATCTCGCGCGCCTTTTCCAGCGCCTCGCGGTTCATTTCCGGCGTGATCTCTTCGTCTTCCTTGTGCTCCTTGTGCAGGATCTCGTCTGCCAGAAGCTGCGGATTGCCGCCGAGGATGATGTCCGTGCCGCGGCCAGCCATGTTCGTCGCGATCGTGACGCTCTTTTCCTTACCAGCCTGAGCAACGATGAGCGCTTCCTGTTCGTGGTATTTCGCGTTCAGCACCTTATGCGGGATGCCGCGCTTCTTGAGGATATCCGCCAGGCGTTCGCTCTTTTCGATGGACACCGTCCCGACCAGGACCGGCTGCCCCTTTTCGTAAAGCTCAGCCACCTTGTCGGCAACCGCTTCAAACTTGCCGTTTTCCGTGCGGTAGATGATATCCGGCGCATCCTCGCGGGCGACCGGCTTGTTCGTTGGCACGATGACGACGTCCATGCCGTAGATCGCGCGGAATTCGTCTTCTTCCGTCTTCGCCGTACCAGTCATGCCGGCGAGCTTTTTGTACATGCGGAAATAGTTCTGGAAGGTGATCGTCGCCAGCGTCTGGCTTTCCTTTTCGATGTTCACGCCTTCCTTCGCTTCGATCGCCTGATGCAGCCCCTCGCTGTAGCGACGACCATACATGAGACGGCCCGTGAATTCGTCGACGATGATGACCTCGCCATCCTTGACCACATAGTCGCGGTCGCGCTTCATCAATACCTGCGCCTTCAGCGCCTGGTTGACATGGTGGGCGATCTCAATGTTCGTCTCATCTGTGAGGTTTTCAATGCCCAGCAGACGTTCCACGTGCTTCGTGCCGTCTTCCGTGAGGGCCACCGTCTTGAGCTTTTCGTCGAAGGTGTAATCCTCTTCGTTTTTCAGCTGGCGCACAATCCCCACCATCGGCGTGTACAGATCCTTCGCCTTCGCAGCAGGACCGGAGATGATCAGCGGCGTGCGCGCCTCGTCG
>OLPU01000600.1_pt1 | contig 30735 bp, 25 predicted proteins | sample 1673111 | NCBI WGS metagenome assembly OLPU01 (sample SAMEA3136755, study PRJEB25190) | human gut metagenome | reverse complement strand
AATTCCTTATCTCCAAATCTAAGTCCTACATTAGTTACTTGTAACATTTAGTTTAGTTCCTTTCTTTCAATATATTTAAATTTTACACAATAAGATTAATATTATAATAAATTCATTTATAAGTCAATAATATCTTAATGGAAAAATCCCACGCCATAATATTTTTTATGTGTGGGATTTGTATTATCGTATATATTTCTTAATTTATTAAAATTATATATCTTTTTAATATAATTTGATATAGTAGATTTTTGTTAATTTCTTAAATAAGCTATTTTCATAGTTTTTTGATCTTTTGCTTTTTCGTTGTATGAAAATACCATATCTATATTAGATTCTGTTATATCTTTTAGAGCATTTATTACTTCGTTTAAGTAAATTAAAGTGTTGTCTCCAGCAGCCTCACTGCATTCTGCAAGTAAAAGACCTTTTTTAAGCGTTAACTCACCTTCACTTTTGTAGAAGTCTTCTTCTAACATTTTTGCAAGCTCAGCATGATTTTTATCAAGCTCGAATTCTTTAACTGAGTAAGACACTGCCCCTTTGCTTTGGAATATTTCTTTTAAGTCACTTAAATCTACGTATATTAAAGTTTCTTCGTCCATAGCTTCACTTATAAGATTTATCATATCCATTGTAGTTTCTAAGTTGTATTTGTTTAGTTTGAACTCTTTATCTACACCTATATCTTCTTTATTTTCTTTTAAACATATATCAAGTCCTATACATAAAACTCTTCTTTCTTGTGCCATAAAAGATATTGCTTTAAGTATATTCACAACATCTTTGTCTGAGCTATCGTATAACATATATAAAACTTCTATTCCGTCTAATAAGCCTCTTACGAACTCTTTGTCTACGTCTTTAGTTACTTTTATATTTTCAAAGCTAGCATTTTTTTGTAAATTATGTTTTATATCTTCTAAATAATTTATTGCTTCGTCACCTACTGCAATTACTTTTGTGTATTTTTCTTCCATATCATTAAGCCTCCTTTATATTAAAAATAGATGGGTATTTAGAACTTATAATTTTAAATAAAGGAACACCAATAATAGTTACAACTCCAAATTCACCTATTCCAACTTGTAGCATACTAAGTATAAGTGGGTATTTAAGGAATACATTTAACATAAGTCCTATTATAAGTGCATTAATAAGTACTGGCCATAAAGATGCTACCCAAATAGCATATTTGCTTTTTATAAACTTAGGCGTAACGTAGATTAAATAAGCACTTACAAATGTTGCAAAAGTACCACATATTATATCAGCAAGACCATTAGGTCCTAATGCATTTGCTATTAAACACCCTACTGTTAAACCAATTATATAGTCAGAGTTTACAAATGCTAAAAGCACAAGTACTTCTGATAATCTGAATTGAATTGGACCATAGCTAAGTGGACTTAATCCAACTGTTAAAGCTGCATAAATTGATGCAACTATCGCTGTCTTTACTATTCTATTAGTTGTCAAAAAATCTCCTCCTTCATATATAGTCTTAAATGAATACATTTCATTAATAATCTTATATTATTTAAATATTACGTATATGAATTATATTACAAAAAAGATAATAACTCAATATTTAAATACTTAGTTATTTATTTCCAATTTTTATGATTTTATTCACAATATTCTTGTCATATAATACTACACTTTATCATAAATTTGAATAGATATCTTATAAGAAGGTGTTATTTATGAAAAATTTAGAACGTTATAAAAGAAGTATGAAGTCAGAAGCCCTCAGCAGTGTGTTGCTTTTAGTTTGTACTATAAGTGCTCTCAGCATCGCCAATAGCTCATTTGAAGGTGTTTATAATAATATTATTTTTGATAATCATTTTTTTAAATTTCCCTTAAATGAATTTATAAACGACTTTTTGATGTTTTTCTTCTTTTTAAATGTAGGACTAGAAATCAAAGAAAATATTTTATTTGGGAATTTATCTTCTATAAAGAAGGCATCTTTTCCCGTAATTGGCTCAATTGGTGGAGTAATAGTTCCTGCTATAATATTTATACTATTTAATCACAATACAAATTATTTAAACGGATTTTGTATACCAATTTCAACTGACATAGCTTTTGCTGTCGGTATATTTTACATATTTAAAAATCACATAAACCCTCAAGCTAGATTGTTTTTACTTACATTAGCAGTAGTTGATGATCTTATATCAATAGTAGTAATAGCTGTTTTCTTTACACAAAATATCAACACAACCTACTTATTTATAGCTATACTTGTTATGCTTTTATTAATTATTGCAAATAAGGTATTTCATATCGAAAATATACCTTATTATATATTCAGCGGGCTTATACTATGGTATTTGATTAATTGTAGCAATGTCCATCCAACCATAAGCGGTATATTACTTGCTATATGTGTACCTGCTAAACCTTATAAAAATAAAAAGAGCGTATTAGAAATACTACAAGAAAATCTCTCTCCTTTTACTAACTTTATAGTTATACCTCTTTTTGCCTTTGTAAATAGCGGAGTATCTTTAGACATAACTACTAATTTAAATAATAGCCAAAGGTTGTACTACGGAATATTATTTGGACTTTCTATAGGAAAACCACTCGGTATAACTTTATTTACATATGTATTTTCAAAATTAAAATTAGTAAATAAACCTAAGGGCTTAGATTTTTATTCAATATTTTTAGTTTCATTAATAGCTGGAATAGGATTTACAATGTCGATATTTATGTGTGAGCTGACTTTCTCATATGATTTTGAGCTTATAAACCTCTGTAAATTCGCAATACTCAGTGCTTGTTTGTTTTCTGTTGTTTTGACTTCTATTTTTATATTTATAAAGGAGTTTTTCGGCTCTAAAAAACATAGCTTAAAACTTGTTCAAAAATAAATAAATCTTTATTTGGAATTTAATTAAACTATATTTACCTTGTATGTAAGATAAATATAGTTTCTTATTTGTTGTAAATAAAAGTCTGGATATAAATAATTGTATCTAGGCTTTTATTTTTCTAATTTTATGAATATACAAATTTATTTTTATGCAAAATATGGAATTATTTTGCTATTTTTCGTATAATATACCTGTCAAACAAAAAAGGGGGAAGATGATATGCCACTTAAAATACCAAAAGAGTTACCAGCATATTCAGTATTATCAAACGAAAATATTTTCGTTATGGACATAGAAAGATCTATGCAACAGGATATAAGACCATTAAAAATAGCAATCCTAAATTTAATGCCTCTTAAAATCCAAACAGAAAACCAATTACTTAGATATTTATCTAATTCACCTATACAAGTAGAAATCACTTTGATTAATGTAAAAAGCCATGAGTGTAAAAATACTTCAAACGAGCATTTAGATAAATTCTATACTTATTTTGAAAATATTAAAGATGAAAAATTCGACGGTTTAATAATAACAGGGGCACCAGTTGAACTTTTAGAATTTGAAAAGGTCGATTATTGGGACGAATTAGTTCAAATTATGGAGTGGAGCAAGAAAAATGTATTCTCAACTATACATATCTGCTGGGCTGCACAAGCTGCATTATACCACTACTATAATATCCCAAAATACGAATTAAAAGATAAATTATCAGGTGTATTTGCACATACTGTAAATAATCCAGATGCAACTTTGACAAGAGGTCTAAACGATATGTTCTACGCACCTCACTCTAGACATACAGAAGTCAAAAAAGAAGATGTCTTAAAAATTGATGAGCTAGAAATATTAGCTGAATCAGAAAAAGCAGGCCCATTTATAATGTCTACAAAAGATGGAAGAAGAATATTTGTAACAGGCCATTTAGAATATGATACAGATACATTAAAACAAGAATATATAAGAGATTACAATAAAGGTATGAATCCTCTTATACCAGAAAATTATTACCCTAATGGCGATATAAAAAGCGAACCGATAAATACATGGAGATCAAACGCCAATTTATTTTATGGAAATTGGTTGAATTATCAAGTTTATCAAAATACACCATATGATATTGATAAGATTGGCGAGAAAATGAGCTTGCGTAGAAATTCATATGAAGCTGATGAATAGGAGTGTGGAAGTGGAGATGTTTTCTTCACTTCTTTTTTTGAATATTATTTCCTACTGGGTAGTTTATATTTTTATAGTGTTATATAATTATAAAAAAATAAAGCAGTATAAAAATACAACTTTATTTAACCCGATATTATTTAGTTCTCTATTATATATGAATTTAATTAATCTACTCCCAATGCTTTAAATACAGCATCTTCTGGTGAAGTATAAAATGAGGTTTGAAACTTAGCGAACAATTCCGGTGGTACGGTTGCTAAGTCTGCAGCACTACTCATTGGAAGTAAAACTTTTTTAGCTCCTGCATCAAAACATACTTGAAGTACATTTGCGAGTTCTTCGATTTTATTAATTGTTCCACCTATGCTAAGTGAACCTAATACTGCTAGTTGACTTTGAACTGGTCTATTCATAGCCCCAGAGCATAATCCCACAAAAGCAGCAAGAGAAAGTTCAGGAGTTAGTCCAACTCCAGCTATATCTTGTACATACATCATATAATCTCTATTTGTAAGGCTTATAGATGCACTTATGTTTTTGCTATTGGCTCTAAAATATTTAAATGCAGTTTCGATTGATTCTTTTGCCTCTCTATCAGATGCTAGTCCACTTTTTTCAAATTTACCATTTCCATTTATAACTTCAGTTTCAATTTTATAAACACCAATCATACCATTTTTACCTCTAGCTACAGTGTAAACATGACCTGCACGATTCATTCCCTCTGGTATAATTTTACCACCACCTTGCTCTGGCACTGATACAAATTCTTCATTGAAAGTTTCATTATCTATATAAGAAAATTGAACATCGTAAAATTCCATACCACCTATTTTTTTAAGCTGTTCTTTTACACGTCTTCTTCCTACCAAAGCATATTTTAATATTTCTTCTATTTCATCTTTTCCAAATTCACCATTTGGATAAATCAATTTAACCATACCTGATACAGTTTTACGCACTGCAATAGTATCCCTTTGATTCAAATTGTTTCCAAGTTTAAAATACTTGTCTATACTGTCAGAGAAGTTTCGTTTTCTCATTTCTCTTAAAAACTCAGATAGATAATCTGTTATAAATCCATAATCATTAGTAAAAAATTCAGGTCTCATTTTAGGTATTTCCCAACCTGGCAAATAATAATGAATCCTATCAAAAAACGCACTATCACTGCTCATAGCATCTGGGAATGGTTCAAACAAATGTGATGTTTTTATTAATGATTCCACACTTTGATTTATATTTCCCACAAATACCATAGATGCAGATGCGTTTTTTTCTTCACGCCCCCTCGCAAAAGATCCAGATGCCATATAATCTTTCATTATTTGTATTCCATCTTTATCTTTAAAATTAATTCCTGCAACTTCATCAAATGCAACAGTATCCCACATACCTACAAGCCCTATTTGTTTAGAACTCATATTGTAAAATAAATTTGCAACAGTAGTTTGTCCCCCTGATACCAATATAGAATTTGGAGAAATCTCTTTATATAGATGTGACTTTCCTGTTCCACGAGGCCCAAGTTCGCATAAATTATAATTATTTTCAACAAGAGGCACCATTCGAAGCATTAAGTGCCATTTAACCTTTTCGTCCAAGGTAGTCGGTTCCATACCTATACTTCTAATTAAAATATCTATCCATTCATCTTTTGTAAAATTTTTTCTGCCCTCCATAATTTCATCTAAATCAAGATTCGGCATTTGTATAGGTGTCAAATTAGATATATTAAATGGAGATGCATCTTTGACATCTTCATCAAAAAAATAATCCATTTTTAATATACACCAAATTCCACCGCCTAATAACTTGTCAAAATCCTTAACATAATGAGGTGCTATTGGCACGCCTTTTAATCCCAAATTAGAAAACTCAGCCTCGTATAAATCCTTTTTTGCATTTAGTTTAACTGTAAGCTTATCTATAACTGTAAACTTTCCAAGTTCTCTAATTTTTGATTTTATCTTTTCAGCTTCATCAGGTCTAACAAAATTATCAGCTAATATCTTTTTTACTCTCTCTACACCCTCAGCTATACTTTCCTCATCCTCAGTTGCACAATACATCCCTAGCAAATACTCTAGCACATAAACTGGTACATTTGCTCCTTCTTTAATTTTTTTAGTCAAATCCTTGCGTACAACTCTTCCCGCAAAATGCTCGTTTAATTTTTTATCTAAATTGTCCATCCCTTCACCCCTTATAAAAAAATCGCCTCATATACTATAATTATAGTCCTATAAAGCGATTTAAAACATTAAAATTCAAAATCATCTTGAATTGCAATATCTATAATAAATTCATATTTTTTATATTCATTATTTATCTCATTATTATCTTCTAACATAACTAGATAGTATTTAGAATTTTTGTCATATCTTATACTGCTCTTTAAAGCAAATCTCTCTTTAAATACCCTTTCCTCAGCATTAGGTGATTTATTGTCAGCAATTATGCTTATCTCATTGGAAATTATATTTCCAGCCTCATCTTCAAAACGAGCCTTTAGCATAATTGGTTGCTTTTTATCTTCTACCATATCTTTTTGGAAGAAGTTTATAGTAAATCTAGGTGTAGTTATTTTTTTACTTATAGTACTCATTTCAACTTCTACATAAGATTCTTCTATATTTGCAGATTTTTTATTTCCTTTAAACTTAATAACTGGAACAACTATCTCCTGTGGCATAATTCCCCCATGAACATAATTACTTCCTGCGCCCTGTTTTGCAAATCGAACCTCTCCCCTTGGAACAGTAACAAATTTTTCGCCTTTATTTGATAATATATAATCCATAGAGAAAGTAAGTGTTCCATCTTGTTTTGTAAATTTATCGCTTATAGCATATCTTCTTGAATATTTATCATCAGATTTATAATTTATTTTTTCAGTAGTTTTTATGCTGCCCCTTCTATATAAAAATCCATGATCTGATGTTATATAAATATTAACAACATTTAATCTGTTTACAAGGTTGTTTACTAATTGCTTAAGCTCAATAAAAGCCTCCTCACAAGCTTCAAACACTTCTCTTTCAGTAGATGCATTATCTCCCCTAGCATCTATAACATTATGATAAATATAGATTACCTTTTTGCCTGTAAATACTTTCTTAAACTCACTAGAAGATAAATATTCTAAATCTTTATAAGTTATCGCCAGTGAATTAGAATTTTTTGATTTAAGTATTTTATCTCTATTTGAAGTTCCTTCACTGCTTATATTATCTACATATACATTATTTCTTTCGTCCAAAGTTATATTTTTATTAGGAAGCAAACTCGCCATTCCAAGCTTAGTACAAGAAGGTAGCACACCTTGAAGCACATCAACAGTCGCTCTTCCCTTAGCTTCTATATTTAATATATCACTAAATTCCTTAGCACAATCGTATCTTAAAGCATCAGATATTATCACAAATACTCTTTCCTTACTTAAATTATGTGGTTCTATATAATTTGAGTAAAAAGCCTTTTGAGATATAACCCCTGGAATATTCCACTCAGTTTTTAAATTATAATCAACAGTACTAGACCACTTAACTGATAATTCATCTAAGTACCAATTAGTATAAATTTTTTCTATACTTTGCATAAGATTGTATAGTATATCCTTGTCTTGGATTTTGTCATACGCTACATAAAACTTTCTATAAGCCTTATCTATTAAATAATACGAGTTTTCACCATTATTGTAATATGATTCTATCATTTCATAAGGTGATTTTTCTTTTATATAATCTATATTATCCTTCAGTCTAAATAAGTTAATAGCCTGCTCTAAAGCATCGTAGTAGTTCTTATAGTCAGGATACCAATTTAAGCTTTTTCTTTTATTTATAATTTCTTCATACTTGTCAAACTCATCAGCTCCACTTATAAGTACATCTACTATATTTTTAATTGTAACTTCATCAAAATATCTAAATGTATCACATTTTATAAAATCCTCTTCATTTAATTTTGATACTACTTCTTCTAATTTAATTACATGTTGTACTTTATCAGCTAGTTTTTTATATGTATCAGAATCTTCTCTGTCGTTCATAAAATGATTTATAAATATAGAGCAGTTTGACTTTTTATCAGATATATATTCTGTGTAACTCTTTGGTAACTGCTTGTCTATCTTTTCATCTAAATCTGTAATAGCTAAAAGTATCATCAACTTTCCTATGCTTTTTTCTTCTAAATTATATCCATAGTATTTAGAACATAACTCCCAAAACGCATCTATATCCCCGAATTTTTTTATATTTTCTAGATGCTTTTTATCTTTATTTAAAAATTCTCTTAATAATATTTTTGTCACTTCCCCAAAATCAAGCACAGATAACTTACAAAGAACAGATAACACTGCTATATGTATATTTTCTTCTGTATAATTATCTATATCTAATTTTTTAAAAGCGGAATATCTTTCTTTATTATTAAAGAACTTTGAATAATTTTTTATAATAGGAGTGAGCGATTTATCTTTTATATTTAAATCTCTCATTGTAACGGTTGTTTTATCAGTTGAAAATTCTATACTGTATTTTAATACATCAAGTAACCAGTCTTCTCGTGGTGATGGTTTAGGCATGTTTGCATAGATTAGTATATTTGATGTTGTGTCTTCTTTTTCTAATATGTATCGTGTTTTAAAGTAGTTGTTCTGTGTAAGTTTTAGTGTTTTTATGTTTTGTATCTTTATGTTATCTATATCTTCAATAAATTCTCCTTCTGTGTCATACCAAAATACTATATGACGTGGGTTTTCATTTACTAGTGGCTCATTGTATATTTCTGTTAGTACTTTCGTTATTTCATCAAGATTCATAGATTCACCGTCTTTCTACTTATAATATATAATTTGGTAATTAAGTTTAATAGGTGTTTAAAAAAATAAAAATATATAAATTAAAACTCAATTCTCAGTCTATACATTTTTTACATAACTTTTTAATTTTCATATACCTTAATGCCTTTTTCTTTAAATACTCTATTTCCTGTACTTTCTTGTTGAAATACATATAATTTATTAATATTTCCTCTGTCTGCTAATTTAAATGCTTGTTCAACTATATATTTAGTATGTTTTGGATTCGTCGTTGCAAAAATATTTATTCTTATATTTTCAGGTAAATTTCTAACCTCTTGAATAATCTTATTAATAAACATGTCACTATAATATCTATTATTATCATTATTATCTCGTGAAATAAAAATAGTTGGTAAATTTTTTTTATTTACTGGTAGTTGATTCTGTTTAACTCGATATGTATCTGAAAAAACTAAATTTATCTCATTGAATTGATTTACCATATTTTTCTTTTTGACTTTAATAATTTCATTTTCTTTCTTAGGATAATCATCATCGCTACCTATTAAATATTCATTAAATGTATCTTTTAATACTAATTTAAATTGTAAATAAATCGGAACTAACTTTAAAGTACATTTTCCATACCCTAAAATTTTGCTTCCTATAAAAAACCATATATAAGGATAGTTATGATATACATTTCCCCTATTAAATGATTTTCCTTTATTATGTTGTCTAAAATTATATAAAACTAATCCATCTAATAATGCTATAATTGCTATATTCCCTAATTTTAAAATTAAATAATATTTAAGATTATCAAATCCTAAATCTTGTTTATCATAAAACTTTTCTAATAATTGAACTCCATTAATTTTTAATACAATTATAACTATCGCTACTAAAATTATAAGTTGAGCTATAGGTTCTAAATTTGCTACTACTTTTTTAATAATTTTTCTTATTTTGTTCATTCAATTCCTCCCATTCAATATTGCATATCTTACTTATAGTATTTAATTGAAATTCATATTCCCAAATTGCTATGCTTTTAATTCCAACTATTATATGATATTGTGATTGATTTGGAATTTGCTTTCCTATTCTCTCCCAATTTTTCTTATCTTTTAAAGAATAATTCGGATAATCTTCTGGATGTGTATGCCATTCACCTACATATTTATAAATTTTTTTATGTTCATTATACAATCTATTATAATAATCTACATGACCAGAGTCTTTTCTTATATATCCATATCTTGTTCTTTTATCTTTTGGCATAGGTTCTGTTATATACTCAATAATTAAATTATCATTATTCAAATTTTCACGTCCTATAATTATCCCACCCGCTTCACATAAATTCCTTTTATTTTGTATATACTTCTCCATAATCAATATAATATTATTACATAATTTTATTTTTCTATCCCTAGTATTTATTTTCATTTTTCACCTTACAAACATTACATTTTTTATTTATAAATTTTTCATCAGTATACTCCACAGTATCATTTTTTTGATTAATATATTTATTTGAAAGTATTAATCCTGCCTTTTTAAAATAAAAATCATCTCCCTTGCACGATATTATCATATTATTTTTATATCTACCTTCAAAAACCTTTGTAATAGTATCAATACATATATTAACAGTTCTTAATGATACATTGGAACCATATTGAATAAATGAACTACCACATCCACTTAATTTTCTTGTTATTTTTTGTCCCGGCTTGCAATAAGATGTTCTATCATAAATCTCTAAAGATTCTTCATCTCTCCCAATAAAACATTCATAACATCCTTTATTTTTATAATTAATATATGCAACATGATTTCCAATCCCTAAAACCTCATTCCATGCATATACAATTGGTACAGCAATTTCATTTTCAAAAACATATTGATTTATATATCGATTTACATTATGATTTCCTACACATGATATTATAATGTCATAATCATTAAACTCAATACTTTCATCTACAATTGCATCTTGAATATCTTGTTCTAAACAAGTAATATTTAAATTAGGAATATTTTTATCTAAATATTCTTTCATCGCCCCTGTCTTGTATTTTCCAATATATTCTAAACCTAATAAATGTCTGAAAATATTTTCTTCATCTAAAAAATCATCATCGATTAATTTAATATTTTCAAATCCCATTTTTGTTAACTCATTAACCAAATAGCCCCCAATAGAACCACAACCAATTACTAATATTTTTTTATTTTCAAATAAATTGTTATTATTTATACGTGATAATAAATATGATTTATTACATAGATCAATAGAAATAGGATAGCATTTTCCAACTTCCACAAAATCACATTCATTATTTTCAAATTTTAATATTAATTTTTCAAACATAAAACCTAAAAAATTATGTGTTCCATTTGGTTGTTTTATTTCAAATATAAAAACCTTTTCGCTGCCAAGTTTTTGATATAATCTTTTTATTTCTTCTATATTTGATTTTTTTAACAAGTAGCTAATAAAATTTTCAACTGATAATTTTTTTCTTGCATCTGGGGGAAAAATATATTTTTCCGTTTCAATATAAATATATATACCATTCCTCTCCATTCCTCTATTAATATTCCACTTTGTAAAACCTTCGATTTTCTCAGATATATATAATATTTGCTTTTTTTGTCGCTTTATATATTCAATCTGTTTTTCTTTTTTTAGCCTAGTAATTTTTTTGTATGAATATTTAATCATTTGAATTTTTTTATTTTTAGGAGAAATAAATTTTGCAATTCTTTTATTGGGTAATTGATACCAGTAATTTTGAAATTCCTCAATAAAATCAATACTATTTTCTTTTTTTAACCCCTTTTCAATAATATCCACAGCCCTATCAATTGATTGTAATATTATTCCTTCTAAATTATTATCTATTAATACCCCTTCTGTATCAAATAAGCATATTTTACCATGTAAATCTATATGAGGAATATAATTAAAATCATCTTTAATATCTATATAGATATTAACCAAACTAATTTTCCAATCTTCTGGTATGCATACAACAATAGGTACAGTTTGCTCCAAAATATTTAAATCACATTTAATTACATAAGTATATGATTTATCATTAAAACTAGTATTTTGAAAAACCCTATATCTAATAATTTTTTTATTTAATTCAAATATATTATTTATATCCATATTCTACTCCTGATGCACTACTTGAAGGAATATAATTCATTTGTTTTTTAGAAGCATTTTCCTTATCTGGAACTTTAAAATCATCACCAAAAATTTTATTTAATAATTTGCATTGTTCTACTTCATCATCTTCTTCCTTTACCTCTTCTAAATTTTCAACTAGTTTATCTATTTTGTCTTTAAAATTAGTCATTTGAATATCAGTCATTTTTCTAAATAAATCAACATCACTTTCAAAATTTAATTCATTAGGTAAATAATATCTTATTCGATATAAATCTCGACCTGAATCTTGTGTATTTTCATACACAAATAAACTTTGAATTTTTTTTGCAAAATTTAATACTGCATTTAAATCATCATATTTATACCTTTCTTCTAAACAATCATATTCTTTAGAAATCTCCAAAAACTCTTCTGCTATAAGTGTAATTGCTATACTTGGAGGTTCTCCATTTCCTTTGCCATCAAAGTTTAAATTTTTCCATCGTTTTATATATCTTATTACTCGTCTATATTGTTCTTTATCTTCTTTGTCGTCATCAAACTTTTTATTTATTAAATCAACTAAACCTTTTGGATCTGATTTTTCCCAACAAATATCCTCTGGTTTGCTATCTTTCCCCCTTGCTAAATATAACTGACTATTTGTATTATCTTTATCCTCATATGTATAAGCAACTAAATCAACATGATATGCTGCTTCTCCTTGTTTTTTATAAGTTACTGTTACACATGGATTTTTTATTTTTGCCCCATATTCAGTATGTTCTTTTAAAATATCATAGATAATATTTTTTAATTCCATTGGTTCATAATCATCCTTGTTAACATTGAATCTTAATGCAACATCAATATCATATTCTTTATCTATAGATTCTACCCCTGTATGCATAGCATAACTACCTTGATCCAACTTATTAAATGAAGGTAATTTTTCGCTATTTTTTAATTTTTTTAATAAAATATCTCTTTTTTCAGATAACTCTGAATTAACATCAAAATCTAATCTAATTGCGTCATTAAAATCTTTAAAATATTTTTGTAAACTCATATATCTCCCTTTCTTTTTAACATATTATTTTTTATAAAAATCAAACATACATTCAATACTGTATTTTATATAATATTACTTTTTAATATCGCTATATTTCTTTGCAATCCACCTTGATGTGTAGGTAAATCTATATCTAAATATTTTTGCCTTATTTTGAATAACTTTAAACTTACATATAAATCTATAGATTCATTAGAAATTTTTATTATTTCACCAGGCATATCTTGCACAGGAAAAGTTTTTATAACATCCTCTATATTATAAGGTTTCTTTAATTTCTTAAACCCCTTTATGTATTTTTCTTTAGAATCTGGATGAAAAAATATTTGATTATACGCATTTATAACTGATAATTTATTCAATTTATCAATTTCACTCTTTGAATTAATTGGAATACATTTTTTCCCTTCATTTTCCCCTAAATCATATACATCTTTATCAAAAAGACAAATCATATATTGATTATTTAATGGTATAAATATTTGTAAACCACTTGCTATAATACCGTAATTTCTTTTATATTTTCTAAATGTATAAAGCTGATTATAATAAATAATTGGATTATCACTTGTAATAAATCCATACCTTGTTTTATTTTCTAATATAACAATCTCTAAATCAAACAATAAATTCATACTTTCTAAAGAAATTATCATTTGCAATAAATTAGGTGTTTTTATCATTTGTTCCATATTTATAGAATCATATATAATATTGTATATTTTTTTACTTTCAAAAATTTCTTTAAAATATTCAAAAAAATACTTTCCAATATCCGCCTCTTTTTTAGTTCTTGATTTTGAAATAACTATAAAACTATATAACAAAATATATTCTTCTTGATTAAAAGAATCAAATTTATTATTAATTATTTTTCTTATCACGCTTGCCCATCTACTTTCAATTTTAGATAGCAAATCCTCAACTATTCCATCTTCTCCATATAAAAAAGGACTATATGCAACACTTTTTATAGATGCATTGTTTCTATATATATTCTTTTCAGGCATAAATAACCCTACATTTTTTCCATTATTAGAAAAATTTCTTAAATAAAACTTAGGAACATAATGCTGATTTTTCTTGTTTCCCATAATTAAATAAGTTCCCTCCGACTTTAAAATGTTTAATATTTCATAAATCTATATTCCAAACATACATTCGTATATATTGATGGTAACATATTTTTTTCCAATAAAAAAGATGTCTTTATGTAAAAATATAAAATACATCTTTTTTATTAGTATAGTAACTTATTACATCTTAACCTTAAACAACAAATCTTGTTTCAACTCTTTCTTCCCATCTCCCTGTGGTACTTCAACACCTTGGAACTTTTGATAATTAACTTTCACTCCATCATCCAAATCTATTGCTATTCTTTGATGAGCTACATGAGCTATTACTTGGTCGTATTGTTTACACTCTGCCAATTGCTTTTGTATTTTTTCTTTTCTTTTTTTAGCAGCAGTTTTTTCTTTAGTTGATAATATATCAGAATTTATGTCGTTATCTAGTCTATTGATTTCAGATTCATACTTTCTTTGTAAAACATGCAAATAATCTGCTCTAACTTTAGCTACCATATTTTCATCATATCTATGCATATAGATAAGCGCCTTAAATCCATTTTGCTTGCCACTGTCAAACATCCAATAAATAGGTCTCTTTTGATAAACTTTTATATGATCTTCCATAAATCCTTTTAAGAAATATCGTCTCAAGCAGTCCCTACTTGTTTCATTGGATTTTCTTTTGAAACACTCAGTATCAGCTATATAGTTTAAATTTTCTTCCAAAGTCTCTTCCCCAAACACTGCCTTAACAAATTCAACAAATCTAGAAACTATATCATCTTCAAAATATTCCATATCTGTTATCGGTATTATAGCATCTTTGTCAGCTTTAAAAGTTTTGTATCTATTTATGTCGAATTCTCCACCCGCAAATACTAACCCTTCTTCATCAAGAGAATATCTTCCCATCATACATCCTACTGCATATGATATGAAAGATTTCGTTTCTCTATCTCTATCTGATTTTCGGATAGTTATGTCTTTTTCTTCTACTTCTGGTGTTAATTCATCTTGTAATCCATAAATGTTTATAAAAATCCTGTTTAATTCTTCTTCATTTGATTTAAGTTTATTAAATTGTTCTTTTGCAAAATCTGACCAATTTTTAAATGCATTTTCTATATTATTAGATTTAAATTCAATTATAGGATGTTTTTTGAAATCCCATGAAGTTTCAAATAAATCCCAATCTTCTTTCGATATAGATATATTTTGATTAACTAAATAATTTATTTGAGAAAATTTTTCACTATTATCAATGTACATTATCGGTAAATTGGATATAATACCATTACTATAATGCATTCCTTGGCAAGTTATATCTAAAAATTCTTGAAATACTTTTGAATTTATATAGCCTAATATATAATTGTCATTTCTTTTATTTTTTATAAACATAGTTGGTCCTGTAGAATCAAAAATAAAACCCTCTTCAACTTTTCTAGCTCCAAATAATCCTGAAGTTAAATCCGACCACGTATACCCACTTTTAAAATAGAAGTCTTCATTTCTTATTACGGACTTATTAAATGTTTTTATTTCATATCCATTCTGTTCCCAATTGATTAAATATTCATTGTTACCATACCATCGTCTAAAATTTCCTCCTTTATTATGCGGAAACCATTTAAAAATACTTTGTTGAGCCTCATATCTATTTTTAATTTTAAATCCTATTTTATTATAGTTAATCTCAAACCATTGTCTTAAAAATCTATCATTATCGGCACTTGCAAGCCCTTGTTTTGGTAATGCATTATCCCCTAACTTCTCACTATTTTCAAATATATTATAAACGTTATTTGTAACCCAATATGAAATAGGTATTCCTGGAATCTTTTCATAATTACTTTGATTTGATATATATCTATTTTGTTTATTAAAAAATTCTTTCTTTTTATTCATTCTCTTACTATAACAAAATTCAGATAGATTTATTGCTTTCATATTTTTAGTTGGTTTGCATTTTTTATTTATCCAAGCTACAATATGATTATGACCTACTTTCCCATCAAATAATTCTGTTCCAAAATCAACTAATGATTCAAATTCTAAATCATAGATTACTTTTTTTCTCATATATTCAAACCTTTTTGAATACATCCATGAATTTATAGTTATAAATGCTATATATCCTCCATCCTTACAATAATTATTAACTACATTCTCAAAAAAAATCATAGACAAATCAAATTTTGTATAAGGATAATTCTTTGTTACATATTGTTGTAAATTTTTATCCATTCTTGATATGCCTAAATAGGGAGGATTAGTTATAACTATATCATATTTATCTATTATTATCTCTGCCTGTTCAATTAGTGGAAGTACCTTATTTGTTATATTTTCTATAATACATAAATCTATTATCTCATAGTCTTTATTTTCTATAATATAATTAATTCGATTATGTATAGCTTTTATATCTATTTTTTTCAATTTAATAATACTTCCATATTCTTTAGCATTTTTAAATTCATCAATTAAATATAATAAATTACTTTTTATTTCATAATTTCCATTAGAAATAAAATCTATTACTTTTAAATAAATCCCCTCACTACTCTTGATTCCATATAATTTTGTTTTTACTTCTTCTTTAAATATACGTTTATTATATTTTCTTGCCCTCATCATAATAGCAAAATTAGCTATTTGTGCTGCTCTATCATCAATATCAAGTCCATATAAGTTCTTTTCTATTATTAATTTTGTAGCTTGTCTCTCATTGTAGCCATATTGAATATAAATTTCCATCAATAAATCAAAAACACAAACTAAAATATGTCCAGATCCCATTGCAGGGTCTATTATTTTTATATTTTCTAAATCAATATTTTTTAGTTCTTTTTTTTCGCTTTGTTCAATAAAATACTCCCAATTATCTGTAATTTTTCTTGAATCAAGAAATTTTCCATCAATTAAATTTCCTATTGAATTTTGTGCCATATATTTAACTACCCAATTTGGGGTAAATATCTGAGTTGCTGCTGGCAATAACTCTTTTGGAATTTTACTTTTTTTCATATTTCCACCGTATACCAATTCATTGTTTTCTGTATTATAATATTGATACATCCAACCTATAATTTCTACTTCTTTACTCCATTCTTTTTCTTCTATTTGATTTATTAAGTTATGAATAACAAATCCTCTTGCAAGTAAATTATCTGGTAACAATAATTCTGTATAATCTTGAATTTTTTCAAACATAACAGGCATTATTTTTCCAAGCGCATTACATTGCTTTATAAATATATACTTAAATAATCCCTCTGTGTCGTTGTTGTCTTGGTAATTGTATATTTTTTCTCTATCTAATCCTAACTCTTCAATCAAGTCCAATGCTTGAGTAACTGCATCTGGCTCTACTTTTTTTTCATCTTCACTAGATAAAACTCTGATACGAGTTGGTAGATAATCATTTACCTCCATAAATCGTATTGCTATGATTCTGTTAAACCAAGTGTAGGCTACTTCTTCCATGACTTGCTCATAGCCTTTATATTCAATTTGCTCTATTAATCTTTCCCTATGTTCTGTTTCTATATCAGTTAAATAAACATAATCGTTGTTTATTTTGATTCTACTTCCATTTGGAATTTGTTCTACTTCTTTTATTTCATCTGTACTAATCCCCAAACCGTATGCTTTTTGGCTAACTGAATCTATTAACTTTCTTCTAGCATTTACGGCGAATTTTTTAACTGCGTTCTTATCCATAATATCCCCTTTTTCATTTAACCCCTTTATTTTTATCTAATTTGATATACTATACCAACTTAAACTCACCATTTTGTTTAAGTTCTTTTTCTAACTTATTTCTCAAATCATTTAACAATCTATCAATGTCTTTTTGACTACTTATAACACTATTCTCAGATATTAAATTAGACTTATACACTTTTCTAATTTCTTTAACCACTGATGGATCATTGATTATATCTGTACCATAATCACCACTAGTTTTACTATTCCTTTTTTCTTGTTCTTTATCTATTTCACTAATACAACTTTCCTTAGTTCTTTTAGAGATTTGTGGCATTGCTAGTATTTCATTAAATTGTTTGGCATTTTGAAGTTTATTTATAAGTTCATCGAATTTTTTAATATATTCACTTTTAAATTCATCTGCAAAGTCAAATTGATTTAAATAATCTATAACTTCTGCTTTGTGATTTTTTAAAATAGGTTCTATATTTTTAGCTTCATTTTCATATAACTCAATCAATTTATAATTGTATTTTTCAATCATCATTGGAAGTTCATGAATTTTATTATAAGGTTTATCCATCTCTACTATTTCTTTAATATTATCTACTATAGATTTTGTTTCTTCATCTAGATAATCCATGTTTTCTTCAGCATGTTTTATTGTCTTTAATCCTTTATCAAAATTAGCCTTTTGAATACTATCTTTGCCATTGTCTTTTTTAAAGAATTTACGAATTTCTTCACTATCGTCTCCATAATCTTGAAAATCATCATATAAATCACTTATTTTTTTAAAGAATTCAAGTGGTTCTTTATAATAAATAGAATCTTCTATTAATTTCTTTCCTTCTTCAAGTATTTTTTTATCTGGATATCTTCCAAACTTATACTCATCTAGTAATCTATCTATTTCATATATTACATCTTTGGCTTTATTTTTGAAATTAGCCATAACCCCATCTTCGTCACTTTCGGTTATAGTGTGATAAAAAACATCTTTAGATATTTCTTTTGCATCTTTTATATATTTATTTGGGACACCTTTTCTAACTTTAACTTTAGTTTTTTCAACATAATCTCTTTTAGTTATATAATTGACTACATCTCTATTGTCTAATGTGATATTTTCTCCACTACATTCTAGTTTTATCTTTTGTGATTTAAATAGTTTGGATATAATACCTTGGATATCTAAATCATCCCATCCATAAGGTGCTTTTGAAAAAGATAAAAGTATTGTTTTTATAGTTATTGAATTTCCTATGCTGTATCTTTCTATATATCTGAAAACCTCATCTATGGCTAATTTATTTTCATCTTCATCAAATCCATCTATAGAAATTTGTTCATTTTTTCTATTTGATAAAAGCTCTACAAGCTCTTTATTTGAATTTATACTCTTTTTAATGTAATTAAATTTGTTATATACTGTGTCTATTAGAACTTTTAGTCCTTCGTTTATTCTATTTTCAGCCTCTTTTTCTTTAATGTCCATCAAAGAACCATTTATATAGATTTCTGCAGTTTTTATATTTTCTTTTAATAATAAAACTGCCCTTTCTCTTCTCTCTATTTTTTCAGTTCCTTTGCGGTCTTTTATAGATTCAACTGTTGAATTTGATTTTGAACCACTATTAAGTCTCAAGTATTTTTCTATTTTTAGAGCTTCTTCTATCTCTTCTAAATAAGACATATCATTACTTAGTTTTATAATTACATTATTTTCTCTAATTGATAATTGTTTTAAATCATAGGCTGTCATATCATCTATATCATAATGAGGTGTTATCAATTTAACTCCTACTTCGTTGTTTGCTATTCCATGTGGGCTTTCGTCTATGTATTTGTTAAATGAAAAGTCTTTTTTAGGTGAATATCTAAATTTGGTAGTTCTATAAATGTCTCCAAATACAATTTCTTTTACCTTTTCAATAATTTCACCGATTTCAACTTGCATATTTTGAATTTCTTTATTTATGTCTTGTTCATCATTAGTTAAAAATTCATATTCATCTCCATTTTTTTGAACTAATGTTTCTCTTATTAACTTGTTTACTGATTCTTGAATTTTTCGTTTAATTTCAATCTTATCATCGTCTATATTAGACAACATAAGAATAGATATGTTTTCTAAGTTAGGTTTTACTTCTTTTACGTATTTTAATAAGAATAAAACTTTTAAAACATCTACATCAAATTCATTTAATCTAGTATTTTTACTAGCCTGAGAAATTACTGATTTTATATTTCCATCTAAGAAGTTTTCTATAGTTTCATAAAAAACATGAAAAGGTATCAAAGTTCCCAACTCATAATTTTTATATCTTACTGCTGATTCTTGAAATGCACCTAGTAATGATCTTTCTCCTTCTGATATATGTTTTCCACTTGCACCATGTTGTCTAACCCCTTCAAATACTTTTTGAAGAAGATTGAATTGATATGGTATAAATGGATAAGTTTCTACAAAATCTTTAGAATCTTGATAGTTCTTCATTTCAGCTGTGTCTATAGTGAAGTTAATTATATTTTTAAGAATAGACTCTTTATTTGAATACATAATTTCTAAAGTTTGTTTTGCTTCATCAGTTTTACTTAAAAGACGTTTTTTGATTACTTCATCTACATTTGAAGATGATAGACTAAGTCTTGTGTTGAATCTACCTTGTATTTTTGAAAAATCATTTCCTTTAACTTGTCCTTTTGTAAGTGTATCTATATCTTGTTGTGAAGTTACTAACACCCAGCATTTGCCTGAGCAGTATATACCTAAGTCTTCTACAACTGTTTGTAAATTTAACATAAGTCCGCTGTCATCACCGATATATTGTCCAATTTCATCCACCAAAAATACAACATGGTGATTATGTCCTTTGATTTCTATATATTCATTTACTTTCTTTGCAAATTTTTCTATACTTAAGCTATAATTTCCATCTGCTTTTTCTAACCAATTATTAGCCGCTTCTTCACTCATACCTCTAGCTTTATTTAATGCCGCAACTACTGCATCACCTTCATAGAAAATATCTTCTCTGCTTTCTGCCCATTCATATCCACTTTCTTCTTTAAAAACTTGTTTGAATTTATCGTATACACCCTCTTTTACCATTTGTCGCTCTAAATCAGCAACCCATGGCAAAACACCACAATATCCTTGCATTTCGTCAAATACTTTGTTGAATACTTTAAGAATTGCATCTTTTGAAGTTTTATAATTAGACTCACTTTTAGAATCGATATTGAAAAGTATTACATCTGTACTTGTATTCCCAGCTTTTTGCATGTCAGCAAGAACCATTGGATCTTTTATCTTTGTTTCAAAAAAATCTATGGCTCTTTTTCCGTCTATTTCTTTATTTTCTAGTAAATATGATAGGATTTTTAGAAAGTGTGATTTCCCAGAACCAAAGAATCCAGAAATCCAAACACCCATTTTATCTGTATTTGCTACTATACCTTTTTTATAGTTTTCAAAAAATGTATCGAAATGTTGGCTCAATTCATCAGTTAAAACATATTCTTCTAATTCTTGTAATACATTTTTATTATCATCTTGTCCTACTTTTATTACCCCTGTAATTTCTCTATCAATTGCTTTTTGATATATATCATATAACCTCATAGTTAACCCCCTTATTAACTTGATTTTTGATGATTAATACTTGTCTACTAATTGAAATGCTCTATAATAATTATCATCTTTTATTTCATTAAATAACATAAGTGATCCCCCGTCATATGTCCCTGGAAAAAATAAAACTACTGGAACTTTGTCTAATGCTCTATGTAAGTTGTTTAGAACTGTATGTGACCTGATTATAGGCCATACTTTCCCAACCCCAGTTAAAAATACTATTTCATCACTTTGAGTTCTATTTATAATATATTGAACTATTTTGTTATCTTCGTTTTGAGATGTTAATCTAAGTGTCTTTTCAGTAGCATTAAATACAAATTCACTTCCCTTTTTTTGTTCCATCTCAAAGTTTTTCTCTAAATATCCTCTTTGCTCTAATACTTCTAGCATGATTTCATATAAATCAAATTCTCTTATCTTTATATCGGTATTTTCTTTTTTGATTTGCTTTTGCAAATTAAATACATAATCACGAACTAACATCTCATATTTTGGTTCATAATCAAATATATGAAATCCAATGTCGTTTCCAAGCCCCTTATTTTCTCTAAATGATTTTTTTGTTATTCTCTCCTTTATTTCACCTAACCTTTGGTGTATATCTTTCATATTATCCCCCCCAATTTCTTACCACTTTTATTTCTTTAGTTTTTGATACGTCTGTTATCTTTTAAATTCATATATATACTGTCATAATTTCTAAATATATCTCTTCCCCTATTTCTTTTAAATGCTCTGCAAATGTTTTATCTATTACTGGTTTAATTATTTCTAGATAGTTTTTTTGTTTTTTTATAAATCCAGCTTCAGATAGATATGAAATATAGTTATTTTTTAATCTTCTTATTGTAGATTCTCTCCATGAAGCTATTTTTTCTATTTGTTCTTGCTTTCTATTTATAAATATTGCTATATCTGCATCTGTTATTTTGTAGTCCTTTAAAATAATTTTTTCCTTATATAATTCATTTACAAAATCAAAAAATAGTAAATCACTTTTTAATATAGAATAAATTGTGATTTGCTTAGCTGTTTCTATATTGCAGTTACAAAGTAATTCTGTTGTAAATTCATCTAATGTCCTTAGTCGTGATATCACAGCTGATGCTGCCTTTTTTCTAAAGTTTTCGCTGCCAGCTTGAAATATATCTTCATCTTGCGCTAATGCTCTTATTTCTTTTTCCGTTTTGCCTTGTTTTTTTAGTTTTGCGCCAGTTATCATTTCGTTTACCCAAAATAACATCGTCATGTTTGTAGCTACGTATTTTAAATTATTGTTCATGTTATCTCCTCGTTGTGTTTTTATATATTAATTCTAATCTTCATCCCCAACTTTTTCCACATTTCAGTTGAAATAATTCAAAAATTTACTTTTTTTATCATTACTATATAGAAAATTTTATTATTTAACATATATACCAAAGTCATTTCCATATATTGACTATACAATTTATTATTAGAGGATATTTTTTAGAAAGAGTGATATAAAATGGAAAACAGTAAAAATAATTGTTGGTTTTATCGCATTTTGATTTATTCAATAGGGCTTGCCGTCCTTTCAATCGGCATTACATTAAACACAAAATCGGGACTTGGAGTATCTCCAATCATATCTATCCCATTTTCGATATCAAGTATTTTTAATTTAAACTTTGCAACTATGACATTTGTTGTATATACAATGTTTGTAATAATCCAATTTATAATAAAAGGCAAAAACAGACAATGGATAGACATCTTGCAAATACCTTTTAGTTTATTATTCAGTGTTCTTATAAACTTTTTCAACGGGATTTTTCAATTCAATTACACTACATTGTGGCAAAATCTATTGCTTCTTTTAGTTGCAATAATCGTGACATCTATAGGAGCTGCTATGACAGTAAATATGAAACTTGTTCCAAATCCTGCAGATGGGCTCGCACAGGCTATTGGTGATTTATTAAATAAGGGGCTTGGCTTTGGTAAAAATACAATTGACTTATTTTCAGTTGCTACAACATGTGGTATTGGGTTATTGTTTACTGGCAATATAGTTGCAATTGGGCTGGGGACTTTGATTGCTATGATTGGCGTTGGACGATGTATAGCGCTTTTTAATTTTGTTTTTAAGAAGAAGATGGATGAGGTTTCTGGACTTGTAAATTATGAGGTTGAAGTTGCTCAGACAAATTAGGTTATTTAACATAAAATAAGGGGACTAATAATAGCCTCCTTATTTTACATTTAAATTTATATATATAAATCTTCTACATAAAATTCTATACCTTCAAATCCTGGTAATCTATAAAATCCATCACTTTTTTTATACTTAGAAATTGTACTTATAAAATAATTTAAATCATCTTTGTTTTTCTTCATAGAATTAGACATATATCCTAATGAGGATATAAAAGTTATAACAGCTAAAACAGCTTTTTTAGCACCTGCTTTTTCAGCCTCCAGTAATGTTCCAACTGTTGCTGTCAATAACTGATATTGTAAATATGTATTATCTATTTCAGAATCATATATGCATTTATATAAATATTTTAAACGTTCATATTTTCCTTTAGCATCTTCTGGATTTTTCATAATTAATTCTTCTACTATTTTATACACAGGTTCATCTAATGGTTCTTCTACTTTAGCTTCAATCCCTACTACCACTTCATTTTCTTTAACTAATAATAAATCATGAGTTCTACCTTGACCTCTAGACTTTAAGCCTGTAATTGCTTCTGGTTCTCCTTGTAATTCTCCACTTGGTCTGCATCCTATTTTTATTAATAAAACTTCTAATTCTTGAGGTAAATATTTATTTGCTTCTATTATATATTTAGCTAATTCTTTTGCACTTTTGCCATCTTTCCAATGTATATCCTTTTTCATAGGTGGTGCATAATTATACCAATCATCTACTGAATTAATTTGATTTCCTTTTTTGCTTAAAGTTACTTTATATTTATTCATAAATTCCCCTCCAAATAATATTATGACCTAAAATAATTATCTTTTAATTTCTTCCAAAGACAATCCCAAATCCAATAAACTATTTTCTATACAAGCAATATCCACAAAAAATACACCAACTCTAACTCCATCATCACTTCTAAAAAAAATACTATTACACTCTCTCATTTCATCATTTACAGGATACAAAAGCCATATATCTGATGTTCTATACTTTTTAGCATAAGCATACATCTGATACATATCAGTTTGAGATATTCCATAATTAGCCCTTTCATTATTGCATAAATGCTTCCACTTAGTATCCATTATGATTTTTCTGCCATTACCACAATCTACTACAATATCCGGTCTTAATGCAAATTGTTTTCTAGGTTCGTCAAATAAATAGTACCCTCTGTCTTGTATAGATACTTCCCAACCAATTTTTCCAAGCACTTTTTTTAAATTTTTAGCAACATAAGCTTCAAATACTTTTTCCATAGGAAATAACAAAGCCTTAACAGTAGATTTACCTGAGAAAGTAGTAAAACTCTTATTCATAAGAAATACTTTAGACCATGGTATTATTGTTTTATAATCTCTATTACTTCTATCTATAACTATCTTTGAAAAATCCTTTTTATAATTTATCGATTCTTTAATCTGTCCAAATGAAACTAAAAGCTTTCTTATCTCTTTTAAATTTTCTGAACTATTTGATATTTTTTGAAGTTTTAATAGCGTACTTTTTATAATTCTATTTTCAGCCCTATTTACATCGTACTCATCAAATTCTATATAAAATCTCTCCTTGTGAATTAGATTTTGATTTATATTTTTATTTACAAGCAATTTTCCTTTGTAAAATTTTGAATTTTGTTCTTTTCTAATATAAGATGATTTTATTCCATGTTTGACTAATTTACGAACTTCCTGTAAGTACATATTTATAAAAATCTCATATAAATTCATACCTCCTACTTTTAAATTTGCATCGTCGAATACCTTACTTGGGAAATCATTCATACTTCTAATCATTTTTATAAATACTCGCTTGGTTTGTTCATTATTATAATCCTCTCTTCCAAACGATATTTTGGGAAGTATCTGTATTTGATAACCGTTGTCCATCTGAATTACACCTACATAATTTCTTATATTTATAATCTCTCCAACATTACGTTTGTAGCTTATTTTCATAAAATCTAATAAATCAGTATTATCCTCACTTGAATAAGTACGAATAAAATTTATCAACTCATCAAATATAGATTTATTTAAAAATTTATATCTCAAATCATCCTTATAATCTTCATTGCAAATGATTGAATCAAATTCTTTTACTTCTAAAAAGTTCTTCATATGCCTTCACCAATTTCTCTGTAACTGTTAATATCCCAAAAAGCTTCTTCTTGTATCATGTATTTTTTGTCTGGCAAATCAATATCATCTACATTTCCATTAAATATATCCTTGGCAATTAATTTTTCATCCAATATAAATTTGTAATCGTCACTAGATTTACAATTATCTCCAAGCACGAGCTGTATCTTGCTATAATCTTCATAAAAATACTCCTGTAAAAGGGGGATAATCGACTCTTCAAATATATTACCTAATTTCTCTATACTATTGTCATCTTTAAGTTCAGTAAAAAATGCATGTCCTATAGTATGTTCTCTATCGTACAGATACTCAATTCTTTCGTTGATTATTTCTAACATTAAAGCAACATCAATTTCCTCGCCATATTCATCTTCAACTATATCTGCTCCAACTTCTCTAAGTATATCAGCATCTGGCATTTTCTCTATGAATTTAAAACGTCTGCGAAGTGCGGTATCCATAAGTGCTATCGAACGATCTGCTGTATTCATAGTCCCAACTATATACACATTATCTGGTACCCCGAAAGTTTCTCCCGAATATGGTAGTACTACCTCCATACCTTCTTCTCTGCCCAAACGTTTGCTCTCTTCAATTAGTGTAATTAGTTCCCCAAATATTTTAGATATATTACCTCTATTAATTTCATCTATTATAAATACATACGGCTGTTTGTTGTCTATTTTTATTGCCCTTTTACAAAATGCTTTAAAAATACCGTCCTTAAGTTTATAAGTTAGATTTCCATCTGTTGTTGTCTTAGGGCTTATACCTTCTATAAATTCTTCATATCCATAAGATTGGTGAAAAGTAGTAAATTCAATACGACCTTGTTTTTTTAATTCATTATATCTACTTAAAACCTCATCATAATCTTCCAAGTCATAAATATCTCTCTTATCGCAAATTGCCACAGCATAATTGATTGTATTGTATGTTTTTCCGGTCCCTGGAGGTCCATAAAGAATTAAGTTGTTATCGTAATAATATTCATAATCCTCATCATATTTTGGATTACTAGCAACAATATCAAAAACCCTATAATTTTTAAAATCAAAATTTTCGTCCCTAAATGATTTTACAGCTCTACAATTTTTTACATACGTATAAATTTCTGTCTTTTTATCTAAATCAACTCCTAATATTTCAAATATATTGCCATTTCCCATATTAGAATTAAATATCGGAAATGTATAAGGCTTCAAACAGTGCAGTATCATAGAGGCAGAAGCAGCTTTCATACCTCGGATGTCCTTATCTAAAACTTCATCTGCCTTATTAAATATTTCATCGTCATCCTCCATATCAATAATTTCTGTACATAAATTAATAAATCTTATAACTGTATTTTTATCTGTTTTATCTTTGAAAGAAAAAAATCCCGTTCCAAACATACCAAAACATGGTTTAGTGCTACCTATATTTTTATACTTTTCATCGATAGCATTTTGCCATATTCTATCCATAACTCCTATAAGCCTTTTCTTTTCACTCTTTGGTAAATTACTTTCATTTATAGTTTCCTTTCTTTTATAGATACCTTTTTTCCATGTCCCCACTGACATCAAATAAACTAGATTTAAATCTTTGTAATTTAACACCGAAGTATTTTTAATGTTCATATATGAACGTATAGTTTCCCTCATTAGCTCATAAGAGCCATCATGTTCATCAGGTATAATTTCTTTCTCTTTTTTCAAATCATTTATTATAATTTCTCTCATTTCTGAAGTCACCATAATTTCACCTAGCCTTTTTTATTACTATAATATCTATTAATTAGATTTTATCACTTTATTGCATTTATTGTATATATATAGCAACATATTGTTTTTAATCTTACCAATCCCAAAAACATAAAAATAAAAAAAGACACAGCGATTAGTACATATTATACATTCCATCCTGTGTCTTTCTAATTATATTTAAATAAATTCCAAAGCACTCTTTATCCTAAAAGCGCCTTATCACTAGCAAATTCTTCCCCACTAGCCTCTTCAAACTTATGAAGCAAGTCTTCAACTGTAAGTTTTTTTCTCTTCTCCCTTAATATCTAAAATAATATTTCCGTCCATCATCATTATAAGGCGGTTTCCGTGAGCGATTGCGTCTTTCATATTGTGTGTAATCATTAGTGTTGTTAGGTTGTTTCGTTTTATAATTTCTTCTGTTGTCTGTAAAACTTTTGATGCAGTTTTTGGGTCAAGTTTTAAACCCCTTTGTAGCCGCATCAAGCGCCTCATGTTGAACAAGCTGACAAATACCTACAGTGTATTTTTTGTCAGAACTAGAATTATTTTTTCTAAAATAAGCTAATTTGATCAACCTCTTCTTTCTTTATCTCAAATCTAGAAAAAACAATCTCCTTGATTATTTCTTCACCCTTATAATGGTTGCCTTTTAGAATACTCACATTATTTTTAAGTCTAGAATTAACAAGATCTAGCACATAAATATTATCAAATCTATTATAAATAGATTCTCCCTTCAAACCTGAAAGACATATAAGCTGAGTATTGCTCTTTTTGGCTATTTCCATAAGAGGCTTTAGTAAATGTTCCGCACTTGTCTGTGCAAATGGATTGTCCATTATAAGCACTTTGCTGTCTTGTGAGAATTTATAGATTTCATCATTTCTCATATATTTATAATTCTTCCTTTTCTCTTTCGTATTTTTTTATTTTTTCATCTAAAATTTGTATCTGAATTTCTTCACCTTTTAAAAGTCCTTCTATATAAACTATTAGGGCTGCAAGCTTATTTTCTATTTCTGAAGTATTATCTTTAATATTTCTAAAAGATTTCGCTAATTCCAATATGCCTTGAGTCTCTTCTTTAAATTTTTCTATAGATTGTTTTTGACTCATACTTTTTAAGCCTTTCTCTCCTTTGAAGCTCTTTTTCTCTTGAATATTCTTCCTCTTTAACTTCTTCTAGTATCAAAATACTTATTATCGTATTTAATATAGCTGCTATCCATGTTTTTGTCCTTCCGCCTTGAAGAGGTGACGGTCTTTTTCTTGAAAGCTTACATGTTAATTCGATTGCCTCTAAAAATATTAGATTTTTATTTTCTTCAAAAACCAATATAATTATCCATAATTTTAAGGGAATATAATTTCCTATGTGTTATAAAAAACTCCTTATTCAGATAAATCTAAATAAAGAGTTTTTATATATAATAAATATTCAATTAAAATTTTATAACCTTAGGTTCTTCAGTAAATGAAGATATTGTAGCAGTCGCATTTTTTAAATAAAGAACTTCTGTATTATCGTCATCAGCGCGATAAAGAGCTTTTAGATTTGGATAGCTATCTAGCATATGTTCTTTAGGTTCAACTCTATCATCTCTTACAACTTCCCCTGCAACACGAATCCATTTTTGTCCATCAAAAGCGCATATCTCTACCTTAGGATTTGCTTGCATTTCTTTTGATACGTCTTTCACTTTACCAGTTTGAATATATAATTTGTCTTCAAATATGTCTATAGTTCCAAAAGGACGAACTCTCGGTTGATCTCCTTCAACAGTCGCTAGGTAGTATGTACCACAAGCTTTTAAAAATTCATATACTTCTTGCATTTTTTTACCCCCTGATATTATTGTATAGTTTTATTATAGTACTTTTGGGGGGATTTTGTATTTATTTTATGTATTATATTTTAATCTTCATCATCATCTGATGAGTTAAATATATCTTGACTAAAGCTTCTTCTTTACTACCTTCAATATAAATTGATTTTACTCCACCCATAAAATCTGTAACGTTTTCCTCTTCAAAACTTTTATCTTCTATACCTAAAATATATTTTGGTACAATATTATTTTTTTCAAAAGCTTTTTGTATATATAAATTTGCATTAACTTCATCATTACAAATATGATAATATAGAGCTTTGTTATATAACATAAATGTACTTTCATCATTTTTAAATTCAGAAACAAATTGTTTAGCTTCTTCAAGTCTGTTAAGTTTTATCAAACAAGGTAATATTCTATGTCTAGCGCCAAACATATCTTTTTTATCTAATTCTAAAACTTCTTTAAATGGTTGTAATGCATCCTTAAAGTTGTATCCAACATAATTAAGTATGCCTATATCAAACTTTAATCTTAAATAAGTCATTGTTTCATTGTTATCAAGAAATCTTCCATGTAAATTTTCAAAAACATCATCTGGAATTTTATTTCTAGCTTCTTCAAGTAAATATTTTCTATTTTGAATTGTAACTTTTCTAAATTGTTGATTAATATAATCTTCTATTGCTTCAAGAACTTGTAGCGGAAAATCATAAAAATATTCACATATATCATCTATATTTGTTATGTCTTTAGCACTCTTTACATTAGTACTGAAGTTAGACATTATTTCATAAGCTGCATTATTTTTAAGTTTAACATAACATTTAAAGTTTTTTGGCAATGCTTTTCTTATTTTATCAGCATTATATTTCATAATATCGTATTTTACTCTTATTATAAGTTTTGCCATTTTTTCTTCAGATATACACATTTCATCATTTTTTCTAACTTCTGACATTTTAAACAGTCCACTTTCTTTTGCAATTAAATATAAAATTGCTCCTGACCATTCTTTAGCCTTTCCATTATCCATTGAAAAATCTGAAACGTAAGATAGTTTATCTACGATTAATCTTCCCATTATTTCAAATTCTTCAGGAAATCCACAAATACAAAGAAAATCTATTAAATCTACAATTTCTTCTACTCTTATTTTGCTAGTCATATTAATACCTCCTTTTTTGTTTTCTTAATATTATTGTAGTATATTTTTACATATTTTTCGTATTTTTCCGAATTTTCTTAAAAGTAATTTCTTACAAAATTTTGTCGATG
>OLPU01000594.1_pt1 | contig 30819 bp, 25 predicted proteins | sample 1673111 | NCBI WGS metagenome assembly OLPU01 (sample SAMEA3136755, study PRJEB25190) | human gut metagenome | reverse complement strand
AGGTATGAAACATTTCTTCTTCTGGCAATTTTCTCATACACCCGGGGCAGATTCCGTGACACTTCAATAGAATTCTTATCGAATTCCGGATCAAAATCCTCTTCCCAGATTCTCTCTCCAAGGTAGATGGGAGATACCAGCAATATTTTAGCATCCGGATTTACAGCCTTGATCTGATCAAGAAGCTGTTCAATGCCCTGTCCGATCACCTCCGGAGTTGCGCTGTATACGCTCTTACAGTCATTGGTACCAAGCATAAGAACAATGGTGTCTACTGGTCTGTGGCTTTCAAGGATTGCCGGGAGCATTTCTGTTCCTCTTCTTTCTGTGCGGAATGGATCATCAAATACTGTGGTTCTTCCGCAGAGACCTTCTTCGATTACACGGTAACCTTTCTCTCTTACTCTGTCATCCAAAATGCTGGTCCAGCGGGTGCCCCATCCATATCTCTGATTGGATGTTCCCGGGATTAAACCGTATGTATTAGAATCACCGAAACATAGGATCTGTTTCATGTCTTGTCACCTTCTTATCTGATTTTTATTTCCTTGTTTTCATATTGATTTGATAGGGATACTATACAATCTTTGCTTTTATTTGTCAATCCCTTTTTTTATTTTTTTTATAATACATCCGGCAAAACAGAAAACAGGAAACAACTTGACGAAAACAGGCACACGGGAATATGATTAAAATAGCAGTAAACTTTCATTTCATACAAAGGGGGAGTGACTATGATAATCTGGCTTCCTACTGCACTCAGGTCACAGCCGTTGGAAATGGAACAGCTGTGATCACTGCCTATGCCTTAGATGGTTCAGGAGTAACTGCCCAATGTAAAGTAACCGTAAATTATAAGGATGACAATGGCACTTCCGAGCTGCCTGAAATCCCGGAAGATAAAAACACACCATTTGTTAAATTGAAATCCATTAAATTAAGCAAAACATCTATTACAATAAATGATAAAAATAAGGATTATTGTATCAAGACTACATTCAGCCCGGAAAATGCCACAACAAAAGCGTGCCGATGGACATGTAGTGATAATTCTGTAGTTCTGGTAAATATCGGATGGCCCACTATATTCAGTGAATCCCATCTGACACCTGTCAGCAACGGAACTGCAGTTTTAACTGCACATGCGCTGGATGGCTCCGGAGTGATCGCAAAATGCGTGGTAAACGTAAACTGTTTCTGAACTGAATAACCACTCCGCAGTTTCATTAGACTTTTAACTCTAAAACAAGAAAACTACTGTATATAAGCTGAATTTTTTTCCGGCTTTATACAGTAGTTTTTATTTATTTCTCTCTAAACCATTCCTTCATCACATCAAAAATTTTTATAAGCTCTTCGTCACTGATCACATATGGAACCATAGAGTACATATAGTTCAAAAATGGCCTGCTGAACACACCCCGTTCATAAGCAAACTGCTGGAAGCCTTCCAGATCCCTGGAATCATGAACTTCCACGCACACACAGCCACCCATGATCCGGACTTCTTTGATTCTTGGGTCTGTGAATGCTTCCATCTCACGACGTGAAACCTGTTCAATATGACGGATTTTACTCATATAATCTTCACGCTCAAAAATCTCAATCCCCTTCAAAGCCACAGCACATGCCAGCGGGTTTCCCATAAAAGTAGGACCATGCATCAGGGCAAGTCTGTCATCATCACTGTAAAAGGCATCAAATACCTTGTGATTTGCCACAGTGACAGCATGACCAATATATCCTCCTGTAAGGGCCTTTCCAAGAACCAGGATATCCGGCAGAACAAGATCCGCCACAAAGCGGTTCCCTGTACGGCCAAATCCGGTTGCAACCTCGTCAAAAATCAAAAGAACATCATACTGGTCACACAATTCTCTTGCTCTCTTCAGGAATGAAATATCATACATCCGCATTCCTCCTGCTCCCTGTAAAAGAGGCTCCACAATAAAGCAGTTCAGACGGTCATGATACTGTTCAAATGCCTCTTCCAAAGCCGGGATCTCAGTGGGAATATGGACAACCCCCTCTTTTTTGTCAAAAGCGAAATGATAATCCTCGTCATCACCAACTTCCATTGCCTTAAAGGTATCCCCGTGATATGCATGTTCAAGAGCCAGCACTAACGGGCGCTTTCTTCCCTGATTGGTGTTGTATTGAAGGGCCATTTTAAGTGAGACCTCCACTGCAACACTTCCTGAATCTGAAAAAAAGCAATAATCCAGATCTCCTGGCAGAAATTCCTGCAGCTTCGCAGAAAGCTTTTCCACCGGCTCATGTGTCAGTCCCCCAAGCATTACATGACAAAAACGGTCTGCCTGTTCCTTGATCGCTTCTGTCAGTTCCGGATGCTTATATCCATGAATCATACACCACCAGGAAGATATAGAGTCTATCAGCTTCTGATCTTTTGTATAAAGATGTACACCCTCTGCATCCAGAATCTTATAGGGAGCTTTCATTGTTTTCATTTGTTCATAGGGATACCATATCATTTGATCTTCACCTCATCATAAAATTCTGCCAGTACATCTGCATCTATATCAAGATCCTTCGCATTATCCTGTACTTTTGCAATAACCGGAAGGCCTGTCATATATTGGCACATAGCAATATTATCCTCTTCCATAATATTTCCGGGATGGTAATGGTTAAAAATAATACCTTTGATTGGAAGGGAATGGACTTTCATATACTCAGCAGTCAATACAACACTGTTTATTGTACCAAGCCCTGCATCTGCCACCAGAATACTGGAAAGCTCAAACTCTCTTATCACATCTTCAAGCTGGATTTTGCGTTCATCAAAACAGAGCGGACAGAGGATACCGCCACTTCCTTCCATGGTAATATATTCATAATCATTTGCTGCCTTCAAAAATCCTCTTCGCACAACATCAAGATCCACCGGATTACCCTCAACTCTTGAAGCAAGATGAGGAGACCAGGCATTTTCATATACATAGGGACACATATCATCCAGAGACTGGGAAATACCAGACATCTCTTTAACAAAAAGTGCATCGCCCGGGATTAGACTTCCGTCTGCACGCCGGTCATTTCCACTCATTGCAGCTTTGTAATAAGCCGGATTTTTTCCTGCCTGTGCCAGTTTTTTTACGATCAGTCCTGAGAGATAGGTTTTGCCCATGTCCGTTCCTGTTCCTGTAATAAATACCGCTTTACTCATGATTCTTCCACTTCCTTCCAATATTCTGGTGTTACATTTCTGCCCATATCAGAGAGCATTTTTCGGTCGCTGCGGATGGTTGCGCAGGCAACAGTAGTCAGCATATTCCCTGTTATTGTAGCGGAGGCACCGGATTTAAAAGCGGTTTCCCCGTCATTGGTAAGAAGTGCCCGTCCGGCAGCAAGACGGATATTAGCCTCAGGATTAATATAACGGAAAAAGGCGATTGTCCGGAGGATATCCTGTTCTGAAAGTTGATCAAGATGTTCCAAAGGTGTTCCCGGAATGGGCATCAATGCATTGATGGGAATGGAGTCAATCTCAAGCTCCGCAAGGCTGACTGCCATATCCAGACGATCCTCCCAGGTTTCCCCCATTCCTATGATGCCACCGGAACATGCACACATTCCTTCTGCCTTTACCCTTTTCAGAGTTTCAATTTTCATATCGTATGTATGTGTCGTACATATATTAGGAAAATTTCTCCGTGAAGTCTCAATATTATGATGGTAACTGGTTACTCCGGCTTCATGAAGACGATGCAGCTGTTCAGAAGAAAGAAATCCCATGGAAGCACAGAGATCGATATTGCATTCCTTATGCATGGTTTCATAGGCGTGGATTGCCTGATCAAATTCTTTTCCTGTCAGGGCCTTTCCTGCAGTGACAATGGAAAAACGGTCAACGCCCTCCTCTTCATTCATTTTACATGCTTCCAGAATCTTTTCCTCCGGAAGAAAATCATAGATTTCGCAGGAAGTATGGTGGTGTACTGACTGTGCACAATATTTGCAGTCCTCCGGACACCTGCCGCTGCGGCCATTGATAATGGAACAGAGATCTACCTTATCACCGATATATGCTTCGCGGATACGGTCTGCTCCTTCACATAATTCATCTAAATCACAGGTGAGAAAAAAAGAAAGATCATCTTCCCTTGTAATTCTGCGTCCATCAATAATTTCCTGTGCTAAAATAAGTGGATTCATTTTGCAAGCTCCTCCCTTTCCAGTCTGACATTTGATTTTGAATCAAAAAGATATTGAAGTACTACCGGTCTGACACGCTTTGCAATAACAGCTCCCAGAACACTTAATGCAATGTCACCAGGTACTGCAAGAAGAAAACAATAAAGAATCAGCGGCCAGATTCCAATCGGTGTATCGATCACATAATTACAGATCACATAGTAATAAACCATTCCACAGGCATAGACGATCATCAGACCTGCCAAATTCGCAAGTAAATAGTGAAAAACTGTCTTCTGCTTAAGACGCTCTGCAATAAGTCCGGTCACGTATGTTCCCAGGCAGAACCCTATAATATAGCCGAAGCTTGGCTTGAAAATATACCAGATCCCACCGCCTTCCGAAAAAATCGGAAGTCCTGCCAGCCCCAACAGCATATAGGCAACCACAGAAATCATGCCCCTTCTGGATCCCAGAAGCAATCCGGCAAGCATAGTGAACAGGTACTGCAGTGTAAAGGGAACTACAGGTACAGGGATTTTAATAAACGCACCTGCTGCAATCAACGCCGTAAAAAGACCGCAATAGATCATGCTTTTTGTTTTAGTCATTTGTAAACCTCCATATGTTTCATGGTTTACCATTGTAAAGCATAGAGAATCGATTGTCAACTTTTTTATTTATATAGTTTACAATTTGCCTAAAAAATATATCAGATGGGAGTTAATCCCCCATCTGATATATTGATCCGTAAATCTGAATTAGCCTTTCATTTTCTCTTTTACATCATCCGGTACATCAATCAGACCAAACCGGTAAAACATTCCATAGATGTAAGTCACACCTCGGATATCACCCAGAGATTTGGGACGATCAACGACTGCTCCCATCTCTCTCATATTATGAAAGGCAAGGCGCACAGAACTCCATGCCAGACTCTTACTCTTCTCCCGGCGGTCAATCCATAGTTCTTTCGTGTATTGTCCATTTCTTCCTTTTCGTATTTCATAGGAAAATGGTAATCCGGAGTAGGTTTTAAATTCCACTTTCTGATAGAGCAGAATCACCTCCCACAGATGTTCCTCAGTTGGTTCTGCCCTCAGCCTGCGGGTTTTATATGTTATTTTTTCTTCCATAGAGTTCCCAATTATCAAGAAGCTGGTGAATCAGCTTTGTTTATCAATATAGCTAAAAATGTATCAATAGTTATTTACTGGTTTTACCTTTTACTGAAGACCAGCTGCTGTATATTTTTTTACCATTTGTATCATACTTATATGAACGTATCTTGTAATAATAGGTTTTACCTTTCTTTAATTTGGAATTTGTATATGTTACAGTAGAACCCTTCTTTATCACTTTGATTTTTTTGTAAGAACCCTTTTTATCGGTTTTTCTGTAAATTTCATAACCTTTGGCATTTTTTTGTTTTTTCCATGTAATGACCAGTTTGTTTTTGGATTTGCTGGAAATACCGGTTATTACAGGCTTGGAAGGCTTACTGACAGAAGGAGCCGGTGTAACTGTAGGTTTCGGAGTACCTGAAGGAAGCGGAGATACTGCCGGAGTTGCAGTTGGTTTTGGGGTTGCAGTTGGCATCGGGGTTGCCGTAGGCGTTGGAGCAGCTGTAGTAGGAACTGGTGCTGCAGTTGGCTTTGGTGCTGCAGTTGGCTTTGGTGCTACAGTTGGTTTTGGAGTTGCTGTAGGAATTGGAGTTGCCGTAGGAACTGGGGTAGCCGTAGGAACTGGAGTTGCGGTAGGAACCGGAGCGGCAAGTCCTTCGATGGTAAATGTAAACTGCTTGGCTTCTCCGGATGTCTGTACAGTAACCTTCTTACCATTCGCAGCCCAATCCATATGATTTAGCGCATAAGCAATAATTCCGTTCTGGATGCCGGATATACTTGGCGGATAAGTGGCATTATCAGCAGCAATGGTAAATGTGGTTTTTCCGGCATTCAGATTTTCCTGGATTCGGGTAATATAGGATTTGGCCCAGAGTTCAGCATCTCCTGATCTGACAAAATAATTGTCTGCCAGACTTGTGGAACGGGTACTATAACCACTTTGGGTATAAATTTTACTATGTCCGGGATGTGCAATAGCCATAAGCTCATCAGAAAGACCAAAATACAACCGGGTCTGGTCAAAATTATACCACTGATCCTTAGAATCATCCCAGGTACAATCCACCTGATACCACTGTCCGTCAAGCTTCATGGCATTCCATGTATGACCATCATAGGTATCTCTTGTTTCTGCATTTTCAATGCCTGCTGCTGTCAATAATCGTGAATAAGCACTTTCATAAGCCTGGCAGGTACCCAGTCCCCGTGTCAAAGCACTTTCTGCTGAAGAATATTTCAGTGAATTATCATAATCCAGCTGCTTCAGGAGCCAATCGTGGAGCCACAGTGCTTTTTGGTAATCTGACCCGTCTGTCTGGCTGCTGCATTGTGCAACTGCTGATGATATAATTGAATTCACACTGGGATAATTAGTATCAGAAACAGAAATAGATGTATTGGAACGTAAATAATAAAGGCCGGCATCTTTATCCATAAGATAAAATCTGAAATTATAAGTACCGGAAGCAGTCATTGTAAAAGTAAAGTCATGAGAACTGCAGGCAGAGGTATAGTTTGGCCACTCACCTCGACTGGGATCAGCAACGGATTCGTACTGAAATACTTCCGGATCAGAATAGGATGGCGCGTCCATACGGAATAAATAATTGCCACTGCCGCCTTCTGCGGAAACATGAAATACAGTGGGCTGCCCTAATACGGGAGTATTCCATTCGACTTTTAATGTAATTCCGTTAGAAGTGGCTGTGTCACTGTAAGCATATGCAGACTCTCCCGCATTCGGAATTACCATATCATCTGACAGAATTAATTCAGATGTACTGCCGTCACTGAATTCCTCCATTTCATTTACTGAATCTGAAACCTCAGCATCATTCTGCCCATAGCTTATGACAGAACCAGATAAAACACTGGTGGATGCAAACGCAAATACAAGAAAATACGCCAATAGTTTTTTCTTCATACAATTTCCCCTCTCAAAAGTTTGTGGAAATTATTATACTATATTGGACAACATTCGAAAAGAAATTTTTTAAGTAATTGGACATTTTGAGAAACAATCCCGGTTACGCTTGCCAGTCCGGGACAAAATCCGTATAATTCCTGTATAAAAATAAGCAGAAAGGACTCCTTCACTATGAGCCCCAAAAAACAGGTAAACCATAATATCCGCAAGCATTTTAATAGCATTATTTACAACATTTCCCGCTACACGGAAATTGCACTTTCCATTGTTATCCTTGTTGTGATCGCACTGGCCGGAATCCGCCTGATCATGGAAATTGCAGATACTTCTATTTCAACAATGGATACCCAGTTCTTTACCACTTTCCTCTCCCAGGCATTGTCTCTGGTGGTAGGTGTTGAGTTTGTAAAGATGCTCTGCCAACACTCTGCACAGACAGTAGTGGAAGTTCTGATGTTTGCCACTGCCCGACAGATGGTCGTTGAACATCTTGGACCAGGTGAAACACTGCTCGGCGTGATCAGTATTGCTGTTCTTTTCGCAATCCGTAAATATCTTATGACCGACACGGATGACATGAACTTGCGAAAGAATAAAGAAGATTAGAAACCTCATAGAGCCTGACTCTTGTGGGTCAGGCTCTATGAGGTGACAGAAAGTTTGAGTGTCTTATAAAAAATATTTTTCAATCAGACATTGATGTTCTTTAGTGCTTTTGTCATAATTGATTCCTACAAGCAGAATCTCACCCGTGTACTCTTGGTTCCAATTATCTTTTATTTCGAACAGCTTTTGCCTGAAGTTTTTCTGGATGCTTTTTTATGTCTATCATAATATGGCAAATATTAACATATCTGTCTCCATAATGATGTTCTGTCATGCAAACATATTTTTCCATCCTTATGTTATTCTGAATTACCTCAATCTCCTCTCTTGGTATTAATTTGCTGATTTTCCAATAAAGTTCAGATGAATCTTTTAACTCTTTTAAAAACGCATTATACCGCTTCCAAGTCTTATCAATATCATTAACATCCGCATAAATTACCAGGAAATGGGCAGGTGCCTGAATATAGCTATAGCCGAAAATTTTGCCTATATGCTTTATCAAGTTTGCTCTATTGATTGATGTAATCTTAATTCCCTCAACAACGCTCATAGATGCTGAATTATGATTAATCCAAAGATCTACATGTCCAACACTTTGTCTTTCATTCTGCAATTGATCTGTAGCAGTACCCTCCTGGGTCTGATCCCTCATTCTATAATCATAAAGTTCCTCATATTTTTGATTAAACAAGATCATAATCATTTTATTATAACTATCTTCTGATGCTGCTTTTCCGTTTACTCTTAAATAATCACAATATTGTGATACCAAAGACGTTGTCTCCAGCATCAGGCACAGCAAATGAGACTTCACCAGATTTTTCACCTGTTTTCCACGAAAGTATAACTTAGCAGTATCAATCACAGTCAGGCAGTGAGCATTTTTTACCGCTTCTATTATAGCCATAACATTATCACTTTCATACTGGACACCGGCAGGTTCCTTCATTTCTGGTATTTTTTTATCTTCGATCTGACGTTTCAACTTTTTAAGCTCATCTGTCATACCATAATAACTTTGTAAAGAATTTACTAATTTATAGGCTTTATCAAAACTGTTACTTTGAATATATGCAGAAATAATATAGCGCGCACAAGAAATATCCATCCAAAATTTGTATGGCATTTCCTCGCAGATTTTCCATAATTCTCCATATTCTCTCATTTCTTCAAAAAGATACAATGCATTTGCATATATCAACAATGAATCAATCTTCTCCAAATTAAACCGCTGTTTAATTTCCAAAAGACTTTCTTTCGCAAGAATGTAATACTTTTTGCGCTCCTTGCCAGAAGATTGAACACATACTCTAACTTCTGAAATAAACAAATTTGCATTAACAGCATAATTACCTGGATTACTCTTCAAGAGAATTGAATATATTTTTTCAGCTCTTTTTATCTCATCTACAGCTTCCCTTTCCAGATATATAAGTGCCTTATAAAATAAATTTACAGTTTCATCTGGAAGTTCCAAAACTGCTGATATATTATCACGAATAAACAACAGTTGAATTTCCGTTGCTTTCATCCAATCTTTATACTGCTTTACAAAAGCCCTATTTCTTTTATTCATACTTGTTTTAAGCTGTTCATATAACTCAACAATTTTTTTGGCAAAAATTGTTTTAAATTTCTCATCTGTATAGCACAAGCTTAGCATTGTATCTATCAATTTCTGCATAGATGGTATGAATAAAATATCTTCTGTAAAATCCTCGTCTAGTTTTTCTTTTAAAATCTTTATCAGTTGCTCATACAAAGTTATTTTCTTTATATTTTTAATGTAAAAAATTATCTTTTCCGGAGATTGGGTTTGCAGAAATTTTATAAAACGCGTTTCATTATCCTCGTTTACCAAGCATATGGCATCCATATATTTCGCCAGCAATATTTCTGCATTCAAAATTCTTATATGCTCAACCTCAAAGGGATCACAGTCTGAAATCTGATACCCAATAAAGCAATCTATAAACCTTTCTTCCAATTCCATTTGATTCTTTTTACTCAACAATTCATCCTTTTTCTGAATAAACTCTGCGAGAAGATACAAATGTATTAAGCCCGCCTTTCCCACAAATAGTAAAGGAGACTTTCCTTTCATTCTGTTGACTTCAGACACATATTCCTCAGGAGATAAAATTTCACCAAACGCTTTAATTGCCTCTGACCCGCTATCTGCAACATACTCCAGCATTCTCCGGTGCCAGTTTTCTTCAAAAAAGCTCCAACTTATAGTCGAAACAAGTACCTTATTTCCCATACAATCCAGAATATATTTTTTATAAAATTCCAGTAGCTTTTCTCCTGCATTTTCACCGCCATACATATCTGTCCAAATCAGATATTCTGCTCCTATACGCATTTTATCTACACCATTTGAACTATCATCATAACTATTTCTTAGATAATCTAAAATATATTTATTGCACCTCTTTTGAACTTCTTTTTCTACAGAATACCACTGTTTCCAATTGCTATATAGTTCACTCACAGCTTGTTGGTGTCCACTTACAGTCCTGCTATAGCCAGCACTCTCTGTAAGTATATACCATAGCATATCTTTCAATGCCGTTTTCCAATCTTCTGTTTGCTGTCGCAAAATACCATCTTTTAAAATAAAAAAGATATTTTCATTTACCCTCTCCAGAAGAACTTTCTTTAACCGTGGCTCTTTTCTTTCAATATTCTCAAGCTTCAGCCATAAACCCACAGATACACTTGCAAACATCTGAGGATCTTCCATACAATCTGCCAGCACCATTGGATAAGCAGCCAAATCATCAACCATAAAATGCAAACAGGGAATTCGCATATATTCGCAGCATTTTTTCCTTTCCTCTTTATCCATATCTGCATATGCTCGTCTGCATAACATAAAACATCTTTGTTCTAGTTTCCAAATATCATATAAAGAATGGAACATGTCTCCTCTCCTGTTAAAATATAGTACATTTTTCAGAGGACGTTCAGGAAACTCAAAACTTTCCATTGTATATATTTTGTTTCTCAGCTGCCAATTTTCAAGAACGAATTTATGATAAATTATTTTATGATATTGTGACCATGTAGAATCCCCAATTGCATCTATGTACTTCATGCAACTGCAATACAGTTCTTTTTTATGTGTCGTATATTGATACACACCATATATATTCAATACATCCCACCAGTAAAACCATACTTTCTTTTCTTCTTCGTTTCCTTTTTGACAAATAGAATCCCACCATACAGCAAATATCATTGCCCCATTTTTGCTTATTTTCTTTCTATCTGTTTCTGAAAAATTTTCTTTATTTCCAGCTTTCAGACTATTTTTCAATTTCTTAAGAAATAAGATCTCAGAATTATCACTTCCCAGATCCTTAAACTTTATCTGGTCAAATTTTCCTTCATAAACCGTAAATGACCAGATATCCTTATGCCGCAACAACCACCCCTGTTCAAATAAAGTCTGAACTGTGATTGTTTTTCCACTTTGATTCTCTTTTTGATATCTTTCAGCAAAATCAGATAGTAAATCCATGCTATAATATTTATAATTGGTCGGCCAGTTTCTTAATTTTTTTATAAGATCAAGCCATTCTCCCAATTGTTCATTAATCTTCAAAACAGATATTGATTCAATCCTGTCACATCGTTCACTCTGTGAATTGACTGCTTTTATTAAATTTAAAAGATTATTTTTATAATTCTGGATTTGACTCATTTTTATTCTGTTACCTTTCAATTACGCACTCATGTACGTTTGTTTTCTTGTCATAGGGTCGGCACTTCAGTAAGTGCCTCAAAACATGGCGTAGTGACTATACTCCATACGATTGATATACTATAAGCAACCTAATACTAAGGAGGCTATGCTTATGGCAAGAACAAATCAGGAAGCAGTTACAGCTTTTGGCGAGATTTTGCGTTTTGCAAACGTACCTGGTTCCTACAATTCCCAAAATAATCGGATGGCTGCTAATGATAACCGGATCTTCATTGCCTGTGGAGCCACAGATTTTCGAAAACAGATCCCTGGACTGGCTGAAGAATTATTAATGCTGAGAACTCTTGCAGCAAAACAGGCGCAGGAGTTGGAAGCCAGTAAAAGGATCATTGTCGAGCGTGATGAAAAGATCAGAAAACAGAATATCCAGATCAACAACATGATCCAGGCACTTACATATCATTCATTTTTTCAACAATAACTTTACATCTCTTTTTATAGAATGCAATGCCGTAAAGAGTAATATCTGAACGACCGTCATTTCTCAAATATTCGTAGTATCTTCTGTCTTTGATCTGTTTGATCGCTTTTTCACATGCTTTTTCCAATCCAGCTGCTTCTTTTGAATATTTAAGCTCAATTACGATACCGGCATCTGGATCTTCCGGCTCAACAAGGATATCTGCAAAGCCTTCTCCGGCTTCTACATTTGACCGGACCACCCAGTCAGAATTTCCTGTTAACAAGCCAACCAAAAGAGTGTGATAGGAATTTTCTTTTTCTGTCTCCTGCGCCTTTGTGTCGAAGACACTGATCGAATTACTCAGAGTCCAGTTGAGATAGTGTTCTATCTCCTTTGTTTTCCCTTCTTTCATGGAATTCCAGAAATCTGTTAAACGATCTGTATTGCATCCAATGTTGTCTTTAAACCACTCCTGTATCTGAAAACGAAAAACCTCCCGGACTTCCTTGTTTGGGATAACCAATTTATAATCTCCTTGTTCTGTCATTCCCACTTGAGTCAGATATCCGGTTGTAAACAGTACGCTCCAGATATTGTCAATGCTGTTATCTATCTCGTCATATGTTAATTCCAAACGAACAAACTTTTCGATGGGTTCACCTGCTATCAAACGTTCGATTTCGTCTCGGGTTGTACGGTTCGCTATGGATACGAAACGTTTTACAAGCGCATTACCACTGCTGTTGATCCAATAACATTGCGGCAGTTCCCCCGGGTTTTCACAAAGCAGATCCACGTGGTTGATCACATCCCAGGGACAGTAGATATCAGCATCTCCAAAGCGATATCCATTATACCATTCCTTTATTTCCGATAAATGTGATTCCAGATGGTAATCTTTTAGCAGTTTTTCAACTTCAGCTTCCGTGAATCCAAATTGTTCATCAAAGCGCACGTCCGTAATGGAGAGAATCTTGAAATTGTTAAGACCGGTAAATATGCTTTCCTTTGAAACCCGCAGGCATCCGGTCAAAACTGAAAACTGCAAAAATTCATTCGTTTTTAAAGCATCACCGAATAATGACCGGATAAGCGAAACCATTTCTCTGTAATAGCCGTTCTGGTATGCCTTATCGAGGGGAACATCATACTCATCTATCAGTATAATGACCTTTTGACCATAATGTCGAAATAATAACTCAGATAATGTCTGTAAAGAGGACTCCAGTATGTCTTCATCCATAGAATATTTTCCATTGTCCATTCGGATCAGGGCAAGGTATCTTTCTTTTTCGTTTTCTGTCAGATTATCACTGTCTTGTAAAAACCTAAATCTCTCTGCTTCCCGTGCGATCAAATTGATAAGTTTTTGTGTTGCTTTTTCAAAGGAAAGACCATCTACACCCTTCAGGGTGAGGAAGATAACCGGAAACTGTCCGAAATATTTATTACATAGATCTTCTCTCAGCATGATATTCAGACCATCAAATAATGACTGGTCAGCACCAATTTCAAAGAAGCGGTGAAGCATGCTCATATTTAAGGTTTTTCCGAAACGTCGCGGCCTGGTAAATAGATTTACCTTTCCCCAGTTGTCAAGGAGCTGTTCGATTAATTTTGTTTTATCTACATAATAGAATCCGGCACAGCGGATCTCTCGAAAATCTTCTATGCCAACTGGTAATTTCAACGTCATACAATCACACTCCTTTCCGAAATTGTGCATAATCTACGTTGTGCGTGTATTGATTGTACCATTTTAAGAAATGATTATCAAGGTGTTATGTTTACCTGTTCAGCACCGGAGAAACTACAGGTTTTCCATCTCTATCTAGCAACGGAGTTATTCCGCCCGCATATCCTGATTCAATATCCAGGCAAATGCTTTTGCTGTTCTCATATCCGGCTCCCGGTAATGATTACCCGAATTCCATTCCAATGTACAATCTATGCCGCATTTCTTAAGCCAATCATACCCGCTCCGGATGCAGTTTCCGACCTGAGCCATAACCGGATTTCTCGTCTTTTCCTCTCTGTCACCCAGACTCAGATAAACAGTTTTGCTCTTAATCTCATGTTCCCTCATATAATCAATAAATCCAGGAAACCAGACAGACGGAGATACAGCAGCGATTCCTGTAAAAATATCCGTTTGGTATGCTGCCCATAAGGAAAACAGTCCTGCCAAAGAATATCCGCCAATATAGTATTTCTTCTTATCTGAACAAAGCGTCAGTATTTTCTCCAGCGTTTTAACTGCGCCTCCACCAAAATCGTCATCCTTAAATACAGCCTGAGCCTTCCACGGCGAAAGATCATCGTTCCAGTCATCAATTTCCACTGCGATATATTTGAAATCCGCGGAAGTTAACCTATGTATTTCCCTTACCTCGTTTTCTATCCATGAAAGTTCGTGCTTCCCGACAGGCTGGATCAGAACAATGTCCGATTTTCCATATTCATAAGTTTTCATCCATGCCTCCATCATACTTTAATTGATATCTGTAGTATAGCATTTTGCAATACTGCAATCAATGTAGGAATCTCGTGCTTCCGTAAGTATTTTTTGTAAGTACTGTACAACGTTTACTTTGACGCGCAATCTGCAAAGTTTATTTTCCAAATAACAAAATGTGTGCTACCAGGTGCGCAATGCAACAGGCACAGTGATAACACTGTGCCTGAAATACATTCTCTATTTAACAATCACCTTAACTATATTGGAATAAGCTCCCGTCGTGGCATAATTTCTATTCTCGTCACGGACGATTCCACGCATTTTAAAATAATAGGTATTATCTTTCTTTAAAGCCTTTGTGATGAAGTTCTTCTCACCGTCTGTAAACTTCATCAGACGCTGATAACCTTTATCTTTTGCATTACGATAATAGATCACATAACTGCATTCCCCATCCTTATATGCTGTAAAAGCGCCACTCCAGTCAAGTCTTACCTTATGGCCGGAAACAGCCTTTCCTTTCAAAGACGGTGTTCCAGGCGCAGTAAAGCAGATTACCTGACTTTCACTATAATCCGAATAATAATTCTTTCCGTTTACACGATTGTAAGCACGAACAATGATCTTGTAACGCTGTCCTGCAGCCAGACCTTTCACTGTCATAGAAGTCAATGAATTCTTAACGTTTACACGTTTGATATTTTTTCCGGTTCTACTGTCCTGCACATAAACCACATAACCATCCGGACGAATTTTTTCTGACATCCATTTACAGGTAATGGATGAATCCGTTCTTCCTGTCACCTGTACTCCACTCACCATTGCAGGGAGAAAAACATTTACCTTTTTAATCTTTGATGGAATACTGTAATACTTCTTATTTCCATCTTTTGAATATCCCCGCACACTCAAATAGTAAGTACCCTTCTTTACATTTTTAAAAGTAACATTTATGGTACTCTTGTCTTTCAGTTCGTATTTTTTTATACTCGGAACAGACTGAGAAACCTTCAATCCATTCCTACCATAATCATCATAATAAAGAAATTCTTCTTCCGGTTTGATTCCAAGTATATAATCGTATGCATATGCGTGTTTATCCAGTTTTTTCAAAGTCACCGTTACTGTTGAACCCTTTACAATAACTTTGGTGATTTCCGGCAGCGCAGGTGTATTTACTTTAACCGTTGCTTTTTTCGGAGGACTCCATATTGTCCATGTTTTATCTTTTTTTAAGCCCCGGACTCTGATATAATAATCTCCTGCTTCCGAAAGATATGGAATTTCTACGACAGCATCCTTCATTTCAAAAGTTCGTATACTTTCTTCCCAAGTAGCAATCAAAGTACCAGGTATCTGTAACTCCACATCCTCTCCTTCATATGGCTCACCTTCTGCAACCTGATCCACTCTGTATTCATACTTCATAATATCAGTATTTTTTCCGGCGACAGATACATTGATTACATTTCCTGCCACAACTGGTTTATTCAATTTAAGCACGGAAGTTTCTGCTGTCTTCCCGTTACTTCTGAACTTAATTCCCATGGAAGAAGCATAAGCCTCTGCATAAGAACCCGTCTCTCCAATAATCGTTATACTGTCTTCAATTCCCCAAAAAGCGGTTGCAGATATCTCCTTCACATTGGAAGGAATATAAAGTTCTTTCAAGCTGTAACAATTCTTAAATGCACCGTCATCAATTGCTTCAACACCTGTTCCTATTTCCACTTTCTTCAGATTCGGACAATCACTGTAATCACTGGCTTCTATGCGGCGATAGCCATTCCCTGTATGCACATATTCCAGATTTTTACAATCACTTGCTATAAACTCCCCATCAATCTTTGTAATATGATCCGGAATAATAAGTTCACGAAGCATGGTACAGCGGAACATGCACAGATCGAAGCTTCCTATTATCTGTATTGTATCCGGAAATTCTACTCTCTCAATATCTTTTTTTGCCGCTATAAACTCAGTTACCGGTGTACCGTACAGCCCTCTTTTTACAGAAACAGCCCCTCTTAGTCCTTCAGCAAAATAATAAGGTTTGGGCCACTTAAAACCAGCCCAATACGAAACATTATCGACCTCTACTTCCTCCTCACCATCTTCATTTACGGGACGTTCTCTTACTACCAGATTTATTTTTTCATTATCCTTAAGGTCATTGTAAATATAGGTGTAGCGATAGCACTCAACGGTAAGCCCCTCACAGCCATCGAAGATATTTTTTCCCACCTCAAAGAAGGCTGATTCTACAGATACTTTTTTTAATTTCGTACAATTCTGAAAAGCTTTGTCTGCTACAGAGTATACAAACAAGTCTTTCGTTCCGTCACTGACGTATTCTTTCAGCGTAAGATCCTCAGGCACTTCCTCTGTGTAGCCTACAATTCCACAGGTATCCCTTCCGGTATCTTTGCGGTATATTACTCCTTCGTAAACAAACTGATTCGAAGACAACTCTGTTTCCGCTGAAACAACAGGCTCTGAAGTCATATCCGGCACTTCCGATACGGATTCTGTTCCTACTCCGTCATCAAAAACATTCTCCAGCAAATCTTCTTCCACAAACGAATCTGCACTCCCGTCTGCCTGTCCAACTTCACCGCCATCTGTAAATGCTTCACTTCCGAATGCAGAAACAGGTGTCAAAGACATTGTCATTGCAAGTACCGTTACAAGAAAGGTTCTTTCCCACTTTTTTCTCAACATACTTTTGCTCCTTTCTGAAAATCACTCTGGAATATCTCCTTATAACATATGAGTATTACCATTCATTAGTAAAGTGATTTTAATATCTTATATCGTTTTCCTCCTTACTCCTTTATTAATTCATATGTGTTATATGAATATACTATATATATATCACCTTATAAGCATTATGTCAATATATTATTAGTTTATTTATAATTATTTTGTAACAATTTATTTTTATTTAATTAATATTATTCAATCAGAAGTAAGACAAATTTGCCAATTGAACTTATACTGGCTTGTATAAATTCTAGAATTAGGAATGATAGTATCTTCATACAAAGATTTCATAGAAAACTCTCCAATCTGTTTACTTTATTTCTACTCCATGTTGTAATGTCACATATCAAGATAAGGAGGATGTGAAAATGCAGAAAAACAAAAAAAGATAGCCATCTACTTCCGTAAGTCTAAATTCACAGGCAAAGGCGAATGTATCGGCAATCAGGTCGAACTCTGTAAGGAATATCAACAATAACTTTACATCTCTTTTTATAGAATGCAATAATCTCGGTAATTGAATTGCCGAGGATTCCTGCTTATTATCCTAAATAGAGGACATATTTTATAAATAAAAGACATATTACTTCCTGAACAGAAATGCCAAGATGTTGGTCTCTTTTCGGTCTCTTTTTTAAAAGGCATGTATTTGCGAATTTGATCTCATCAATAGGGAATTTTACGGAGAGTTGTTCTGATAATATTATGAAAAAGATGATCGAAGCCCAGGAAAGACAGATGTCCAGTGGTTCTCAGGGTGGACAGTACTAATCAGATAAGAACCTCATAGTTGAGGAACTGACGAAAGAAAACCGATGGTGATGATTGAAAAACAACAGTCAAAGCCATCGGTTTTATTTTTAGGCATTTATTTTGTTTGTGTCTTTTTCGTACAGAAATTCTTCCGGTAATGTAACCTTAAAGTCCCTGGCCAGTGCACGGAAATTATCAGGTGTGATAGTCTGGAGCTTTGTCGGTGACATGGACAGGATTTTTACCAGGATCTCTGCAGATTTCTCTACTGTATGAAGCAGACCGAAGGTAAGGTCAAAATCCTCGCCGGAACAGAACATTCCATGATGTGCCCAGATAACAACATCATATTTCTTCATTAACTCAGCCGTTTTTACTGCAATCTCCCGTCCGCCCGGTACCATCCATCCTACTACACCTACACCATCCGGAAATACTACCGGACACTCTGTGGCAGATTCCCATAGTTCTCTGGTAAATACTTTATCATCCAGAGGCAGCACAAAAGTCAGGGCAATGGTATTCGTTGTATGGGCATGATAGATAACACGATGTCTGCCATTTGTCAGTTTCTTTTTCACCTCATGATTCATCAGATGGGTAGGTAACTCACTGGTAGGCCTGCCGCCTTCTACCAGTCCCCAGCGTACTCTGTAATTAACACCCTTATCATCCAGTTCAATAATAGCCAGGCATACCTCCGGATCCTCAATAATATTTCGGAAATATTTGCCGCTTCCCGTTACCAGGAAAAACTCTCTTGCCAGTCCCGGTACTTCTGTTCCAATAGGTTTCCATTCTCCGTTCTCATTCAGACGTGGACGAATCATCTCAACTTCCTCAGGTTTCAGACGATAGCTCAGATTACCACCATTTCTTTCATGCCAGCCTTGCAGGTAGCCATCGTTTGCCATTTTGATAAATCCCCGTACAAATTTTGAATCCAAAATTTTCATGATCTTTTCCTCCGCGCTTCATCCATCATATAATAATTTACTTGTTTTGATGCTGTTGTTTTATACCGTTGTTCAAATGTGGGTTTATTTGGTTTTATTAAGTATAAATTGTTTTTTTCTTGCTTACAAGCTTATTATATATGGTTTTATGTGGTTTGTAAAGCGTTTATTTTAAAAATCACTCATGATTCCACATTTATCACAGAAATTCATCACTGTATGTATTTACCTGTAATTGCAAAGCCATGATCCATAGGTCCGCTTCCGGCACCCAGATCCAGCATGGCAGACAGAGCACCTGAAATGTAGTCCTTTGCCCGTTCTACAGAGGTTGGCAGATCATAACCCTTAGCCAGATTGGCTGCAATAGCGGAGGAAAGGGTACATCCGGTTCCATGGGTATTGGGATTATCAATACGTTTTCCCTCAAACCAACGATAGCCGTCTTTAAAGTACAGCAGATCATTGGCATCATTTAGCTGATGCCCACCTTTACATAAAACAGCACACTGATACTGCTGTGCAATCTGCCTGGCTGCTTCAATCATATCTTCCCCAGTACAGATTTTCATGCCGGTAAGCACTTCTGCCTCCGGGATATTAGGAGTCAGAACAGCTGCCAGGGGAAATAGCTCCTGTTTCAGAGTATCAACCGCATCCTCACTGATCAGTCTTGCGCCGCTGGTTGCTACCATAACAGGGTCTACTACAATATTCCGGGCCTGATACTCTTTCAGCTTCCGGGCTATTACAGAAATCAGTTCACGATCTGATACCATTCCGATTTTCACTGCATCAGGAAAGATATCTGTGAACACACTGTCCAGCTCCTGTGCCAGAAACTCCGGTGTTGCATTGAAAATAGCGGATACACCTGTGGTATTCTGAGCTGTCAGTGCAGTGATCGCACTCATGGCATAAACACCGTTTGCCATCATGGTCTTAATATCTGCCTGGATACCGGCACCTCCGCTGGAATCACTTCCTGCAATTGTTAAAGCTGTTTTTCTCATTTTCATCTTTCCTGCCTTTAATTATTCTTCTCTTCTGTTATCTCTGCTGCAAGCATCCTGCAGGTTTCATTTTTCAGGCTTTCTGCTGCCTTCTTTATATCACTCTGGGCGTAAATAGCACTGATCACTGCAATTCCGCAGATGCCGCTTCCTGCCAGTTCTCTTACATTTTCCTCAGTGATGCCGCCAATGGCAATAACCGGAATGGAAACCGCCCTGCAGATATCTTTCAATGTATCAAAAGATATTTCCTTGGCATCCGCCTTGGAATCTGTGTGAAATACAGCTCCTACTCCCAGGTAATCGGCGCCTCGCTCCTGGGCAAGAACTGCCTGCTCTACTGTCTTGGCTGTAACCCCGATAATTTTATCCGGCCCCAGCTTGGCCCGTACATCACCTGCCTCCATATCGCTCTGTCCCACGTGAACACCATCTGCGTTAATGGCAGCAGCAATATCCACATTATCATTTATTACAAAGGGAACCTGATATTCCCTGCAAAGCTTCTGCAGTTCTCTGGCTTCTTCCAGAAAATGTTCTTCATCCAGTTCTTTTTCTCGAAGCTGTAAAAAGGTTACACCGCCTTCCAGACTTTCTTTTACTACGGAATACAGGGTGCGTCCATTTAACCAGTGGCTGTCTGTAATAGCATACAGCTGCAGATTTTTTCTGTCTGCGTTTGTTTTTCTTTCCAAAATAATAATCTCCTTATAATTTTATTTTCAAATTTCTCAGATACTCTTTTTTTTCAGGCGAAATTCTCCTGCTCTCCAGTGCTTTCTGGATTGCTTTATTATGGGTCCATGGCTCCAGGATCTGCTTTTGTATGTAAGGAAGCGTTACCTCATACTGCTTCACCAACGCAATGCTGAAATACCATGCAACTGCCATTTTCACATAAAATTTTTCAGACTCTGTGTTTGCAACAAGTGAAAGCATTTCCGGGTCAAATGCATCATCCAGATAGAAGCCAAGTAAAGTCACGATTCCAAATCGGACGGTATATTCATGATCACTTTGAAGCCATTTTTTTATCCTTTCATATATATAAGGCAAATGTTTTCTGAAGATTTTAGGGGACAGCATATCACAGGTTGCCCAGTTATCTACATAGGGCAAAAAACGCTCCAACTCTGCCAAAAAAGTCTCTATATCTTCAGGATAAAGCAAAGACAACAAAGCACCATGAAGGTTATTTTCTTCATAATAATCATGAGGCAGTTTTTGTATAAATTCTTTTGCTTCCGGCATTTGAAATATTTTTTTGGCATAACTTCGCAGATCTGGGGTGCGTACGCCGATGATCCTGTCACAGGAAATATTGGGCATTAATTTTGCCTGGAATACCCGATAGCCCTCATCCTGTAATTCAAATAATCCACTGGTAATCATACTGTCATTCATATTTATTCCTGCCTTCACAAACATTTATTTCATATTACCTGATACATTATACCTTACTGTCATAAAAATAGCCAGTCCCATTTTTTGTGTATTATATACAAATATTCCGAAACAATTATTTGATATTTATATATTATACTGGAAATTTTCAGATAGTAGTGTTATAATATTCACATGCAAAAAACTTCACAAAGGAGGGTTTGACTATGAGTAAACGTGTGATTACCATCAACAGAATGCTTGGCAGTAACGGACGACTGATCGGCAGGGCTTTAGCAGATGAGCTGGGATTTGCTTTTTATGATAGAGAGCTGATCGATATTGCTGCAAAAAAAGAAAATATCCCCCACGACCTGCTTGAAAAGGTGGATGAAAAAAGGGGCAGCCAATGGCGTTTTCCTATTGACCATGAACTGCAGCTGGACAGTGAATTTCATTTTGTTCCCATGAATGATGTACTCTTTGATCTGCAGCGTAAGATCATCCTGGAGGCAGCCCAGAAGGAGGATTGTGTCATTGTAGGCAGATGTGCCAATCATATCCTGCAGGATAATTGTCTCAGTGTATTTATTTATGCTCCTTATGATTACCGTGTCCAGACCGTAATAGAACGTACAGGCCGTGAAGAAAAAAGTGTTCAGAAGCTGGTCAAGAAAGTAGACAAGGAACGTCGCACCTACTATGAATATTTTACTGACAGAAAATGGACAGATCTGTCCCAGTATCATCTTTCCATTGACAGCAGTAAATTTGATCAGGATACTATTGTAAAAATGATCAAGCTTGGTCTGTAAATGCCAGCTGACAGCATTTTACATTCCATAGCCAAAATAAAACAGGCAGAAGGAATTTCCTTCTGCCTGTTTTTATACTTATAATCATTCTTCTGTTGTTTTTATTTATCATAGCATTATGTTTATCACATTTCACTTACAGAAGACAGTATTTTTCTTAATTTACTACCATAATCTTTTCCTGCTGCCCAGCCGCCGCCATAGGGGTTTTCCTGGATCCCCAGCCACTCCACATAAGGAGCAGTCTCTCTGGTTACATAGTCAAAGCGCTCATCTACGCATTCCTGATTCAAAGCTTCGGAGGATGCATAAGCCTTCAGATGCTGTACCTGTGCCCGCAGTCCTGTACGGACATCAGGGAAAGAATTTCCCTTCACTCCGTTTCCGGTTGTTCCCAGTCCTGCAAAATTAAACTGGGTAATCTCAGAATCGCCACCATAAGACAGCCATCCGGTTTCCAACATGGATTGTGCGAATACCACCTCTCCACGGACATTTTCAGCATTGGCTTCCTCAATGATAATATTACAGAAAGTCTCAATATCCGGTGCCCCACCTGCCCCCAGTGCCTCCTCAGGATAAGGAATACCCTGCTCATTATACAGAGAACACATGGCATCTGCTGTTACAGTGGTTCCACCCATAATCGTATAATACCCATAGGTGTTATCTGTGGGATCCTCATTGGAAATCACTGTATCTGAGGATTCTTCCAGATATTCAGGCTTTGATATCTGTCCTTCCCCTGAATGATCCGGTTCCTGACTGTTATCCGATAGTGTCTGATCCTGCCCGGCACTTACGAAAGCAGGTGCCCCGAACATCAGGGCACCTGTCATTGTCATAAGCAGCCAGAAATATTTTCCCGGCACTTTTTTCATCTTATGCGTTTACCTTTCTCATTGCAGCTTCTACTACATGACCAACCAGTACAGAAGTTGTAACACTTCCAACACCGCCAGGTACAGGTGTAATAGCATCTACGATAGGCTCTACTGCTGCGTAGTCAACATCACCACAGAGTTTGCCTTCTGCATTTACGTTAATACCTACATCGATGATTGTCTGGCCTTCTTTTACATATTCAGCACCAACAACACCTGCACGGCCTGCTGCTACAATAATGATATCTGCTTCACGTGCTACAGACGGCATATCTACAGTTCTTGTATGGCAGATTGTAACAGTTGCGTTTTTCTTAACCAGCATCATTGCTGCAGGTTTACCAACAACAAGGCTTCTTCCGATTACTACTGCCTTTTTGCCTGTGCAGTCGATTCCGTAATGATCAAGGATTTCCATACAAGCCTGTGGTGTACATGGCGGGAAACCAATCTTCTTGCCTGTGAATACACCGGACATGGAAAGGTCTGTCATACAGTCAACGTCTTTTTCAGGAGCAAGTGCATTCTCGATCACTGCCTGATCCAGATGTTTTGGAAGCGGACGGAATAATAATACGCCGTGAATGCTGTCATCTTTGTTTACTTTATCGATTGTTGCAAGAAGTTCTTCCTGGGAAACATCTTCCGGAAGTAAGATTTTCTCACATGCAACGCCTAAAGTTTCGCAGCGTTTTGTTGCTCCTCTTTCATAGGAGATATCGCTTGGGTTTTCACCAACACGGATGATACAGAGGGTAGGATTTACTCCTTTTCCCTGAAGCTCTGCTACGTTTGCTTTGATTTTCTCGTTTAATGCTGCTGTTACTTCTTTACCTAATAACTGCTTAGCCATTGATTATTTCCTCCCAAATTGCACTCATTTTTCAAAAACTATTATTTCAGTCTGCCAAGTACGCTGTTAAATGTGTCATCTGCGATCTTTGTATATTTTTCAAGCATGGCATCTGCTTTTCTGTTTAATTCTTCTGCATACTCTCTGTCAGCCATGGATTTTGTGTTGATGTATACGTTCAGGCTGGCACCCTGTAATGCTGCCTTACAGAAAGCTGCACCAACACCGGCATCACTGATAGCAAGCTTGGAACCCTTTGCACCGAATTCTACGATCAGCTCGATCGCTTCACAGCATTTCTCCATGATTTCCATAGGAACGGAGCAGGCATCTTTTAATACGATCTCCATGACTCTTGCTTTCTCAGCTTTTTCTTCCTCTGTCTCTTTTGGCATTCCATATGCTTTGGATAATGGTTCGAATACTTCAGCATCACGTTCGATCAGACGAAGGAAATCTTTCTGAAGCTGATCACATTTTGCTTTTAATTCGTACATTTCTTCTTCAACATCCGCATATTTCTTTTTTCCTACAGTAAGGCTTCCTACCATATTGCCAAGAGCTGTTCCCACAGCACCAACCAGTGCAGATGCACCGCCGCCGCCCGGAACCGGAGCCTTAGATGCCAGAACTTCAACGAATTCTGTACATGTACTTGTTGAAAATCCCATTTTTTCTCCCTCTTTCTGTTTATATTTACTTATTTGACTCTGATATTTGCGGATTATTCTGCTGTTTCCATAATCCTGATATCATTTGTCATTTCTGAACGCATTTCAGATATGCTTTCAGAGAACCAATGATCACATCTCCCATAACTGCCATATCCTCTGCCTGGAAAGAGACAGGGAAGTTGTCAGAAAAGAGAATCTGTGAAGACGGCGGAAATTCCTCATCGCCTTCCCAGAGGATCATCTGTATTTTATATTCCGGAAAAATTTCTACTTCATAGGCAATATCTCCATGTTTCACTGAAACAGCTTTGATATGCTCCATGATCGCCTTGAAATCTCCCAGACGATTTCCATAGGAAAATGCCAGACGTTTGATGCATCTGCCGTCAAACTGTCTTAAATATACTTCTCCCCATGGCATCTCACGGTATGTCTTAAATTTTCCGGAACTCTCAGATTTCACACCGTTTAAAAGAAAACGGATAGTCAGAATTTTTGCATAGATCATATCCTCCAGCGGATAAAAACCTCTTTTGTGCGGAGTATGTGTCACTGTAAAATCCGGCCACGTGATCTGATACTGCGTTCCCAGAAAAGTTAAAGTCAGTTTCTTTGTTTCCTCATCATAAGGAATAGACAGTCTGGAGGCTATCTCCCCCGGATCTGCTGCTGCAAACTCCTGAGTGTAATGCTCCCAGGGCATTCTTTCCTTACTGTCTTTTTCATAATTTAAATCACTTAAGCTAAACGCCATATAAATCTCCATAAACAGGACAGATCAAAGGGATCTAAAGATCCGTCCTGTTATTTTTATTTCTCTAGATATTCATAATTTCTCATATAGAAATTACTGAAATTCATCAGCGGTTCTGAACCTCTTCCATTACAGTCGGGAACATACTTGTATCTGTATGAGGAATGAAACATGCACCTACAAATTCATCCATATAGATTGGCACTGTAGAAAGTTCCATATATGTCATATTGGAAGCAAGTTCATAAGTCTTCTTCTCTGCCGGTGTTGACAGAAGCATCAGATAGGCACCTGTCAGAGAGGAGTTACCAATGTAGTGGAATTTCTCAATGGGGATATCCGGGAACATACCGATGTTGACTGCATTCTGCATGTTGATACCGCTTCCGATACCACCTGCAACATACACATCATCGATCATGCTCACATCGAAGTCCAGAGAAGTCAGCATTGTACGGATCGCTGAGAAGATGGCACCTTTGGCACGGATGAAGTTGTCAATATCAACTTCTGTAATCTCAACATCCTTTACAGAACCTGCCTCTTCCTCAAATGCAAGGATATAGCTGCCCATTCCGTATTTGTCATGTTTGATTCTCTTTCCTTCACGGATAAATTTACCCTTGGGGTTGATGATTCCGCAGATATAAAGTTCACTGATCACATCGATGATACCGGATCCACATAAACCTACAGGTTTCGTTCCCGGATCACCTACGATCTTGTAGGTAGGCTCCATAGTCTCTTTGTCAATGGTACATGCTTCGATAGCTCCGTCTGTGGCACGCATACCACAGCTGATATCACCACCTTCAAAGGCAGGACCTGCGGAACATGCGCAACTCATCATAAAATCTGAGTTTCCAAATACAAGCTCTCCGTTTGTACCAAGGTCGATAAACAATGAAAACTCCGGTCTGTTCCAGATCTGGCTGACCATTGTTCCGGCTGTGATATCGCCACCTACATAGCTTCCGATATTCGGCGCCATAATAATATGCGCGTCTTTATTGATATCAATCCCCACATCAGAAGCAAATAGGGAATTGGTCTTAAAGAATGCAGGGATATATGGTTCTGTACGTAATGGGTCAGAATTAATTCCTGCAAACAGATGATTCATAGTTGTATTGGATGCTACACACATCCTGTAAATACGGTCTCTTGGGAATTTTGCGCTTTTACACATTTCATGGATCATCGGGTTGATGGTCTCTTTAATTACAGCATCCTGTAATTTCTTTTGTCCACCAGGTTTCTGTGATTCCACAATACGATTAATTACATCTGCACCAAAACGGATCTGGCCGTTCCCTGCAGAACTCTTTGCAAGAATCTCACCGTTTTCCATATTGATCAGTACAGCAGAAACCGTTGTTGTTCCGATATCTACAGCAAGACCGCCGATTATTATATCTTCGTCTTTGCCGAAAATATCATACACGAACATATCGTCAGATGTGGCACGAATCACGCACTTCACTGCAAAATTGTTCTCTCTTAATACATCCGGAAGTTTCTTCAGAACTGCATAAGGGATACGAACCCTGCCAATATTTAAATATTTACGCAGTGCACGTGTCAGTCTCTCATTATCCGGCATTGTGTCATCCAGAGACGGAGGAGTCATCACAACTTCCACTACCTCAAGACTGTTCTTTAATTCTATGCCAGCAAGCTCAATGTCTCTCTTGGCATTTTCAAAAATGGCTATTTCCTCTTTAGAGCTTAAATCAGCTACTTTCATTCTGCTCTTATAGGCAGATGCAATATCAGGTACCAGCACATTTACATCTGCACTGATCTTGCTGCAGCATGCAAGGCGCCATCCTTCCTGATATTCTTCGTCAGAAATATGTAATGTCTTTTTGCTCTCCAGTTCTCCGCTCTTTAACTGGACACGGCATTTTCCGCAGGCTCCGTTTCCAGAACATGGTGCATCGATCGCCACATTGGCTCCACGAGCTACCTCAAGTAAATTGTCCCCCGCATTGGCAAACGCTTCTACCACACTGCCATCTTCGAATGAAAATGTTACCTTAAACATTCGGCAACCACCTTTCTCATAATCGTTAATAGCCTGTAATAAAACAAGGGCCGAAGACCGAAGCCTTCAGCCCCCATAATTATGTATTCAATTCGTATGAAACTGATTAGATTTCCAGATAGGAATCTGCATACAGTGTATTGCCTTTGAATACATCACAGGATTTGATAGTTTCCATCAGACGAAGGTCGTTAGGGTTAACGATTGCTGATGTAAGACCATTCATCATAGCCATTGCTACAAGAGCAGAGTCCATGATCGGACGGATATGTTTTGGCATACCGTTACTGTTGTTAGAAAGACCACCTGTAGAGTTCAGTCCCATTTCAGAGAACATCTTGATAGCTTCAAGAACTTCCATCTGTTTGTCCTGCATTCCTTTTACAACCAGGAATAACGGGTCAAACCACAGATCTTCTGTATCCATGCCCTGAGCCATACCTCTTTCAAGCATGTTCTGGCAGTGCATCATACGCTCATCATTGTCAGCTGCTACCATACCAGAGGAGCAAAGTGCGATACAGATTGCATCATTTGCTGCTGCAAGGTCGATATTGGAAATTCTGTCACCTGCGTCTGCAGAGTTAACGATTGGTTTTCCTTTTGCTCTGTTGTATACAGAAATACCAGCTTCGATAGCTTTCTGGTTTGTTGTATCCAGTGCAAGCGGAACATTATCAAACTCAGACTGAAGGAGCTGAACAGCCCATTTCATTAAGTCTTCGCCATCATTTTCTGCAGGTCCGATATTTACATCGAGGTAAGTAGCACCAGCATCCAGCTGCTGTTTTGCTCTTTTGATGATCGGTTCAGGATCTCTTTCTGTAAATGCTTTGTTTACTGCCGGTGCAGTAGTGGAAAGTCTTTCTCCAATTGTTACGAATTTTGCCATAACCCTGTTCTCCTTTTATATTTATTTATACAGAGAAATCTGACAATTGCAGATCCCTCTGCATACATTTTTCTTTATAATCCGGCCGGTACAAAACCGACCAGATGTTTACGGTCATTAGATCTGGCCGTCTGCCTGCAGATCCTTTAAGAATTTAACAAGCTGTACAGCTTCTCTTGGTCCAACGATGATTTCCCATCCAGGAAGTTTTGCTTCCAGATCACCCTTCAGAACCGCTACTTTACCAGGAATGATCAGTTTTCTGGATTTAACCTTCGGTTCAACATTCTCTTTGATATAAGAAGAAATACTGTTACCGGAGAATTTACCAGCTGCCCATGATGTCAGTACGGAAAGTCCGCCTGCATCATTGATTACCAGGTTAAGCGGAACACCGGAACGCTCCAGCTCGCCGGATACTACGAAATATGTAAGAGCAAAGTCTACAGTAGTAACTACTACTGCATTCTCATCAGCACCATTTAACGGATAGATGCCTGGCTCAACTTTCATTGGCTTCTGCGGGTCAGTGTAAACGTTCTGACGCAGACCATATAACGGAAGAGCTTCTGCATATGTCATCTGCTCCATAACGATGATAGAACCATATTTCATTGTAAACATAGATGCTAAAGCTGCCTGTAAGTGAAGGTCACCTTTTGCAATCTTAACAAGGTTTACGATAGATGGATAACCAAATGTTCTGTCCTGATCTTTCAGAGCTGCACGACGAACCTGTACAGTGTTTGCAAAGGTTTCTTTGATGTCAGCACCTGTTGTATCAAGAACAAGGTTCTTGTTTCCAAGTTTTTCAAGAGCTGCTGTTGTATCATATAATTCATTTAAGTCTTTACCGGATACACCGAGAACAACACCTGCTTCTGTAGCAACTGCGTTCATTGCTTCATAGTTGGAAGCATCAGCACCGTTTAAGACCGGTTTGCTGTCTTTGCATACTGCAAGAGCTGCTTTAGCGATTTCAGGATCTTTACAGTCAAGAACTAAAGTTCTGCCAAGACCTGCTGCTTTTTCTACAAGTGCAGTATATTTAGCTGCATCTGCGCCTTCACCACAGTTTACATATACAAGTTCAGCGTACATTCTCTCACCGATACGGTCATAATCAACCTTCGGGATCTCAGCCAGTTTTGCATCTACAGTAGCGTCATCCATGCATGTGCAAAGCTCTACTGCATATCTTGTCTTGTTTACAAAGGTCTTCTCATGTCTGAAAAGAACGGTCTCACCACCAAGGGTAAGCTCCTCATCGCCAGTACCAATCTTGATCGTCTTCATTGGCGGAGCAGTTGCCTCGCTCATAGCTGCCTTTGCGTCCTCTGAGAAATACGGGCAGGCGTCAATGCTGACAGCGCCCTGAGCAACCTTCATGGAGAAGGCCATACATGTCGGAGAACCGCATTCCTTACAGTTCTTCTTCGGTGATAATTTAAAGATATCAAGACCTTTTAATGCCATTGTTTTATTTCCTCCTCGTATTGTACATTAAACCAGAGCTTTGATCATTTTGGAGATCGTAGCGACAGATACCGGGTGCTTCAGAATAACTGCGTTGGAACCGGAAGCAAGGTCTGCTGCTGCAGTCTCTACTTCCATATCGATTCCGCGTGCTTCCTGATCGCCCCATTCCGGCATATCCTCTTCTGTTGCTACAGACTCCTTAACGCCCCATGTCTCAGATGCTACAGGAGTAATGATCGGCATCTGCAGTGTAGCGTCGCCCTGCTGAAGAGCTGCTGCCTTGATACGGTCCATGGTAGAAACAACGTACTCGTAGCCGTAACCAGCTGCTGCAGTACCTACGTTCATAACGATGGATTTTGCATCAACGCCAAGCTGTGTCAGCAGTACGTTTAACTGCTTTGCAAGGTTGATATCATCGGCGGACTCAGCACCTACGATCTGCTTGTAAGCAAGACCTGCTGAAGCGCCGACATTTTTGTAGTTCTCTTCTTTTGCTGCAAGCATAACAGCATTTCTTCCATTGAGTACTTCAGATGCCTTTGCAAAGATCTCAGCATCTTTCTCAACGTTCTTACATCCGCAAACCACGATCGGAAGATCTACCGCATCCGCAACTTCTTTTACGATATTGATCAGTTCCTCGGTCGGTTTGTTCTCACCATTCGGATCTCCGCCTTCCAAATGGATGCTTAAGAAATCAACGCCTTCGAAGGTTGCAGCCTTCTTAGCCATGTCAACAACTGTTGAACATCCCTCATAATATTTCTTTACGCACTCCGGCTCTGTATCCATACCACCATCGGTGATCTCGATGCCTACCTTCGGTGCATTCTCGATCGGAGCATCGAATGTATAAAATGGTAATACATTCTCTCCGCCAAGAACGATTGCTTTGTCGCCAGTGCCCATCGTCAGTGTATTGATATTGGCACTGAATTTTCCTGATTTTGCAGTAAACGGCATTATTTCGTTACCTCCTTGATTTTGCATGCCAAAGCAGAGCACAATCTGTACTCTGTCGGCTTTCATTGGTTAGATAAAATTTATTTTATATCGGAGGGTTAGTCCGATATCCGCCTAAATAAAATAGAATAGA
>OLPU01000581.1_pt1 | contig 31222 bp, 22 predicted proteins | sample 1673111 | NCBI WGS metagenome assembly OLPU01 (sample SAMEA3136755, study PRJEB25190) | human gut metagenome | reverse complement strand
AGGCCGCCGCCGCGCTGTCCGATGCGCTGCGTTTGGATGACGCCGGCGTGCCGGCAAGGGTGGAGGCGGTTCCCGAGCTGATGCCGGCTGTGCGCGCCGCGTATGCCCTGGTGGTCGATTCCATCGCCATCATCTAGCGCGGGCAGCGCGCTGGCGACTGCTCTTGACATCACGTGCGGCTGACGCGAGATCGCACAAAGAATGAAGGCCGAGCCGGGGAATAGGGTCTCGAGCCTGAAAGGAACACAGCGAATGACTGAAACAGACAACAAAACGAGATACGGCCGCATTGTCGTGATTTTTATCGCGCTGGCCATAGTCATCGCCGCGTTCGTACTGTTCATCACCATGAACAACGAGCGCATCTCCGAGCAGAACACGAAGTATCTCCAGGGTTCCACCGAGCAATCGGCGCGGCGTATCAGCGAGTGGATGACCGACTCGCAGACCGAGATCAAGCTTTTGTCCTCCATGTACGAGAGCACGCTTTCGAGCGTTGACGAGATCAGCGCCGATGGCATTGAGCAGCTGGCGAACTACACGAAGTTCGATTACACCACCATTTCCTTGGCGGACGGTCGCACGATTGATGACAGAGGGCAAGTGGCCGATGCCTCTGATCGCGAGTACTTCGTGCGTGGCTTCGAGGGCGAATCGGGCGTGTGCGCCGTGGACAACTCGCTGTTCTACGACGATCTGTCGGTTGTCTTCTACACCCCGTTGTTCTTCGAGGGCGACGTGGTCGGCGTTATCTCGGGCGCCTACCGGGAAGACTCCATGGAGAAGTTCCTGCGCACCTACATTTTCGGTGAGCAAACCAATACCTACCTGCTCGCGCGCAATGGGGATGTGATGGCCCATTCGTCCATCACCTATACCAACGGGGTGAAAAACGCCGTCGACCTTTACCTTGAGGAAGATTCCTCAGGCAACATCTCCCGCAACGATTTGGAGTCGTCGCTGGAAAACGGCGTTTCCGTTACCTTCAATTACGTGGGCGACTCGGGCTCCGGCACCGCTTACGTCATGCCTATCGAGAACTACGATTGGCTGATCATGCGCACCTTCCCCAACTCTATCACCGACGGCATGCAGAGCCGGGCAAACGCGGTGGGACTCATGCTGGTGGCCCTGGTCGGTGGCGCCCTGGCCTTGGTGGCGGGCTTCTTGCTGGTGCAGGTTATGCGTCAGCGCCGCAAGCTCTTGAGCGAGAGCGAGCACGTGACGAGCATCGTGAACTCGTCGCTGGCGCTCTTCCAGCGCTTCGCGGTGATCGATTTGGTCGACAATACCTACGAGTACCTGAAGGACGAGGGCATTAAAGACGATCTGCCGCGCAACGGCGAGTACCATATGTTCCGGTACTATTGGCAGACGCGTTTCTGCGATGACGAGGAAGCCGAGCGTATGAAGGCCGAGCTCATGCCGGAGTTCATTCGCGAGAACCTGACGCCGGACGTGTCGCACTTGCATTTCGAGTACCGCCTGAAGGATCCCGAGACCGACGAGGTGCGCTGGCTGCAGGCCTCTATGCTGCCGCTTCAGCGCGACGCGGCGAAGCAGGTGACGAGCGTGCTTCTGTCGGTACAGGATGTCACCGATGTGAAGGAGCGCGAGATTGCGAACCGCATCGCCCTGGAGGATGCCTTCCGCGAAGCCGAGCGTGCCAGCCGCGCGAAGACTGACTTCCTCAATTCCATGAGCCATGACATCCGCACGCCGATGAACTCCATTATGGGGCTGACGGCCATTGCCTCGATGTATTTGGACGATCCGGAGCGCGTGAAGGATTGCCTCACGAAGATCACCGCCTCGAGCCGGCATTTGCTCGGCCTTATCAACGAGGTGCTTGATATGGCGAAGATTGAGAGCGGCAATTTGGGGTTGTCGGAGGAAGACCTCGATCTGCCCGAAACGGTGGAGAGCCTGCTTTCTATCATGACGCCGCAGGTCAACGATAAGAAGCTGAACTTGAAGGTGGAGATCGCCGATATCCAGCACGAGCACGTGGTGGGCGACCCCATGCGCCTGCAGCAGGTGTTCGTGAACATCATGGGCAACTCGGTGAAGTTCACGCCCGAAGGCGGTACCGTGAGCCTGCGCATCAAGGAGCTGCCGAGCCGCGTGAAGGGCTCGGGCTGCTACGAGTTCACGTTCTCCGACACAGGCTGCGGCATGTCCGAGGACTTCGTGAAGACGGTGTTCGAGCCGTTCACGCGCGCCAACGATTCGCGCGTCACGAAGGTGGAGGGCACTGGCCTGGGCATGTCCATCGTGCGCTCGGTGGTGAACCTCATGAACGGCACCATCGACGTGAAGAGCAAGCTCGGCGAGGGCACCACCTTCACGGTGACGGTGTACATGAAGCTGCGCGACGGCGACGATCAGGATCTGACGCCTTTGGAGGGCCTGCGGGTGCTAGTGGCCGACGACGAGGAGGCTGCCGCCGAAAGCGCTTGCGAGGTGCTGAAGTCCATCGGCATGGAGCCCGACTACGTGTTGTCGGGCGAGGACGCCGTTGAGGCGGTGCGCCATTCGGTCGAGGATGAGCGCAGCTACGTAGCCGTTATTCTTGACTGGAAGATGCCGGGCAAAAGCGGCATCGAGGCGGCCCGCGAGATTCGCGAGATTGTCTCCGATGACATGCCCATCATCATCCTGTCGGCCTACGACTGGACGGCCGTCGAGCAGGAGGCCCGTTCGGTGGGCGTGGACGCCTTCATTGCCAAGCCGCTGTTCAAGAGCCGTCTCGTGCATGTGATGAAGGGCCTGCTCACGTCCGAAGAGGAGAGCGAGCCGACCAGCGAGTACGAGGTGCTCAAGCAGAGCGATTTCAGCGGGCATCGCGTGCTTTTGACCGAGGACAATTCCATCGCCGCCGCCATTGCCCTGGACATCATGGGCATGACGGGCTTGGAAGTGGATCATGCTGAGAACGGCCGCATTGCGGTGGAGAAGCTGCTCGACGCGGAGCCGGGCTACTACGACCTGGTGTTTATGGACATTCAGATGCCCGTGATGAACGGCTACGAGTCGGCAAGCGCTATTCGCGCCGCCGCCGAGGGCAAGGGCCTCGACGATACGACGATTACGCCGCGTCCCGATCTGGGCGAAATTCCCATCGTGGCGCTGACGGCCGATGCCTTTGCCGATGACGTGGCCCGTGCTCGTGCCGCCGGCATGAACGCCCATATGTCCAAGCCTATGGAAATCGAGCTTCTGGTGAAGACCCTGAAGGAGTGGCTGTAGCGGTTTGGCGCGCAGACTGACATACCGCCGTGCGGCGACCGTCGTTGCCGTGGCCCTGATGCTGGCGTGTGCGGCCTTGCTGGTGGCCTGCGGCGGCTCGTCGGGAAGCTCGGGGGGCTCGGGCGGATCCGGCATTCCCGGAGGCTCGGGCGACCCGAACAATGGCGAGAGCACTACTTCGGGCCCGGCCTACTCCGTGCCCGGTTCGGTGGCTCTGGTCGCCTTCAACGAGGGCGCCGCCCAGACCGGCAACGAGTGCGCCATCGACACCTCGCAGCTGGCCCAGGGCGTCGTGGGCGCTTCCGCGAGAAACGATGCGCGCCTGAAGTTCCAGGTGGTCAAAGGCGAGATGAGCTACAACTACGATTTGCCCGGCGACGGCACGCCCATCATCGTGCCCATCAACATGGGCGATGGCCCCTACACCTTTCGCGTTATGCAGAACACCTCAGGTAACAACTACGTGGAGCTGTTCAGCGTCATCGAGAACGTGAACCTTTCCAGTGAGACGGCGCCCTTCCTCGTGCCGAACATGTTCGTGAATTACAACGAGTCCTCCGCCGTGGTGGCGAAGGCGCGCGAGCTGGCCCAGGGCGCTGCCAATCAGGGCGATGTCGTGCGCAACATCTACCAGTGGGTGGTGGACAACATCACCTACGATCACGACAAGGCCGCCCAGTTGGCCTCGGCCACAGGATACGTGCCCGATCCGGACGCAACGTTGGCCTCGGGGACGGGCATCTGCTTCGACTACGCATCGCTGGGCGCGGCCATGCTGCGCAGCCTTGGCATTCCCTGCCAAGTGATTACCGGCTACGTTTCTCCTGATGATGTGTACCATGCATGGAACATGGTATATATTGACGGAGAATGGATAAGCGTCGAGATAAGCATTAAGCCGAACAGCTGGACGCGCGTAGATTTGACCTTTGCCGCCAGTGGCGCCGCAAGCACCATTGGCGACGGCACGAGCTATACCGATCGTTACACCTACTAGAAGAAGGGCAGGGGACGCCATGGCCAAACCAAAACTCGATAGCGCAGGCATCAGCCTCTTCTGCGAGAGCGTTGCCATGATGCTGGCGGCGGGCATCCAGACTGACGAGGCCGTGGGAATGCTCTCCGAGGACATTGGGGATGTGGCTCTGCAGGCGACCTGCGAGAGCGTTTACGGGCGCCTGTGCGCCGGGGATACGCTGGCGGTCGCCATGAAGGCGTCCGGCGCCTTCCCCCGCTACGCCGTGGATATGGTGGGCGTGGGCGAGGCCTCGGGCCGCCTGGAGGAAGTGCTGCGCTCCCTCGGCGTCTACTACGACGAGGAGGACCGCCTCTTCGCGAAGATTCGCTCGTCGGTGGGCTATCCGGCGGCGCTGCTGTGCATCATGAGCATCATCTTGGCCTTCACGGTTATCATCATTCTGCCGGTGTTCGAGGACGTGTACGTTTCCATGGCTGGCTCGCTCACCGACGGCTCCTCGGGGGCCGTGGGCGTGTCGGTGGCTATCGGCTGGGTGGCCCTCGGCATCACGCTCATCTGCGCTATCGTGGCTGTGGGCGCTGCCATCGCCTGCCGCTCGGAAGCGGGGCGCATCGCGGTGATGCACCTTATGGAGAAGTTCCCGGCCACCCGTCCCGCTATGGAGCAGCTGGCCGTGTCCCGGTTCGCCTCGGCGCTGGCCGCCTACACCGCCTCGGGCATCAACACCGACGAGGCCATGCGGCGCGCCATCGAGGTGGTGGAGCACGAGGGGCTTAAGGTGAAGGCCACGGCCGCCTACGGGCTGATGATTGACGCGGAAAGCCCGCGCTCGCTCGCTCAGGCCATCAGCGAAGCCGAGGTGTTCGAGCAAATTCACGCGCGCCTGCTCACCATCGGCACGCGCTCCGGCTCGCTGGACGCGGCGCTCGATCGCCTGTCGGCCAACTTCTTCGACGACGCCATTCTGCAGATTGATGCCGCCATTGACAACATCGAGCCGGCTTTGGCCGCCTTTCTCACCATTGCCGTGGGGGCCACGCTCATCTCGGTCATGCTGCCGCTGATCGGCATCATGGGTTCGATCGGCTAGCCATCATGATTCACGGTAAGACAGCCCAGATGCAGCAGCGGCGCACCCGGCGGGTGGTTGCCGTCATCGCGGCCGTGGTGCTGGCCGTGCTGCTGTGGTTTGCCTGGGATATGACGAGCGCCCAGACCGAGGCCCAATCGGCGGCTTCGGTGCGCACGGCGGTGCTGGATGCGGCCATGCAGTGCGCGGCGGTGGAAGGGGCCTATCCGGCGCGCCTCAGCTATTTGGAAGAGCATTACGGGCTCATTGTGAACCACCAGGATTACGCGGTCACCTATGAGGCCTTCGCCTCCAACGTGCCGCCCAGCGTGGTGGTGGTGCCGCGATGACCGAGAAGCTGAAAGGGGCGACCCGGCTCGCCTCGTCGAGCAAGACCTACGGGGCCGGCGGTGTGCGGCGTCAGCGCGAGCGCGATTTCGGGCGCGTGTTCACAGGGCTTCTGTTCGCGCTGTTCGTGGCGACGCTGCTGATGGCCATCCTGGCCGGCACCGACGTGTATCGCGGGCTGAACCGCGAGGGAGACGCGGCCGACAACCAGCGGCTCTCGCTTACGCTGCTTGCCAACGATGTGCGGGCCAACGACCAGATTGATGCGGTGGCCTGCGCTTGGGTGACCGAAGAGGGAGTCGACATGGTCGTCGCCCAAGGCCGCGAGGAGCTGGGGCTGCCCGAAGCAGCCGGCGCCAGCGACACGCGCTGCCTTTTGGACGGCCCGGCCCTGGTGCTGCGCGAGACGCTGCCCTCCGGGGTGTACGAGACGCGCCTGTACCGCTACGACGGCGTCATCATGGAGGAGTACGCCCTGGCCGATGCCCCCTACGACCCGTCGAAGGCCACGGCCATCGTGCGGTCGTCCGTCTTCGACTTCTCCTACGGGGGAGGATTGCTGACCATCGTCACCGATGCCGGACAGACGTCGGTGGCTCTGCGCGCGGCGGGAGGTGATGCGTGATGGCCGGAGGATCCGAGAGTCGTCGCTCCATGGCGTCCGCTTCTGTGGCCGCCCATAGGGCCGAGGCGAATGTCGCCGACGCGCGCCTGGCCCGTTACAACGACCGCATCGGACGCGTACGCAAGGAGCGGGCCGTGTGGCCCGGCGCCGCCTTCATCGTGGAGGCGCTGCTTCTGCTCGTGTTTCTGACGGGCTCGCTGGCGGTGCTCATGAACCTGAACGCCGAGGCCGACCGCATAGGTCGCGAGAGCGCCGATCTGATGGACGGGCTCGTGCTGGCCTCGAATGTGGCCGAGGAGTTCGCCGCCGATCCGATTGCCTTCAAGGAAGCCTACGAGGCCGACCCCATGGCCGATCGCTGGTTGTCGCAGCCGGCGCACGAGGTAGAGAACGGCTCCGACCTCTTGTCTGCCGAGTGCACGTTTCGCACCGAGGACACCGAAGCCGGGACGATGCACTACCTGACGCTTGAGGTGTGGAAGGTGCGGGTTCTTAATGACTCGGCCAAGGCAGCCGAGGAAGGCATTGGATTTGCCCCTGGCGGTCTTTGCTTCGAGAAGTGGGAAGAGAGCCCCGTGTACGCGCTGGAGACGTCGCGCTATGTGCCCGCCGACGGTGCCCGTACCGCCCGTTCGGCTACCGGTGCGGCCGACGATGCGACGCGGTCGGTCGTGCTGGATGATCCTGCGGCGCCGCCCGTGGTGGGCGCGACCGGCGGTCCGGCCGCCGATGGCGCGGACGCGGCTCCAACCGAAGGGGAGGTGTCCCATGGCTAAGCCCCACGGTTCGGTGCGCATCGGTCCTATCAGCCTGTTCACCCTCATCATCGTGCTGTGCCTGGCCGTGCTCACGGTGCTTTCCGTCACGACATCGCTGGCGGAGCTTTCCACCACCGAGCGCCAAGCGGCCACGACCACAGAGACCTATCAGCTAGAATCCGTCGGCCAGCAGTTCGTCGCCGACGTGGACGCCGCGTTGGCTGAAGGCACATTGGAGGACGTTCTGCAGCGCTACAGCGATTCGACTGTCCGCGACGGCGAGCTCATCTCGGCTACGTTCTCGATGGAAAGCGGTCGCACGCTGGCCATCGTGCTGCGGATTCAAAACAATACCTACACCATTGAGCAATGGAAAGTCACAACGGAATGGATCGACGACGGCACAGGCGAGAACCTGTGGCTCGGCTAGAAAGATAAGGAGAGCTTCTATGGAACTGAAGGCACTGCTGCAGGAAATGATCGACAAGAAGGCCTCGGATGTCTTCATCGTCGCGGGCCTGCCGCTGACCTACACCGCCGACGGCCGTCAGGTGCGCATGGACATGGCACCGCTCATGCCCGCCGACACCAAGGAGCTGGTGGACGCCATCTACGAGCTGTCCGGCCGCGACGAGCAGATCTTCACGGACGGCCACAACCATGACGACGACTTCTCCTTCGCCGTGCCGGGCATGGGGCGCTTCCGTGTGAACGTGTTCCGCCAGCGCGGGTCTTTGGGCGCCGTCATTCGCGTCATCCCCTTCACGCTGCCGAATCCCGCCGACTACCACATCCCCGACGACGTCATGGCCTGCGCCGACTTCCAGAAGGGCCTCGTGCTGGTCACCGGTCCTGCAGGCGCCGGCAAGTCCACGACGCTGGCCTGCATCATCGACAAGCTGAACAAGGCGCGCACGGGGCACATCATCACCATGGAAGACCCCATCGAGTACGTGCATCGTCACGAGGGCTGCATCGTCACCCAGCGCGAGATTCCCTCCGATGTCGCCACCTACGCCGAGGCGCTGCGTAGCGCGATGCGCGAGGCGCCGGACGTCATCTTGCTCGGCGAGATGCGCGACCAGGAGACCATCGGTACGGCCATGACCGCCGCCGAGATGGCCCAGCTTCTGTTCTCCACGCTGCACACCACCGGGGCCTCTTCCACGGTGGATCGCATCATCGACGCCTTCCCGGCCAACCAGCAGCGTCAGATTCGCATGCAGCTGTCGCTCGTGCTGCAGGCCGTAGTGAGCCAGCAGCTCGTGCCCACAGTGGATGGTGGCATCGTGCCGGTCTTCGAGATCATGACCGCCACGCCGGCTATCCGCAACCTCATCCGCGAGGAGAAGACCCACCAGATCGACTCGGTCATCGCCTCGTCGTCCGGCGCCGGCATGCGCACCATGGACCAAAGCCTGCATCGCCTGGTGAAGGAGGGCACGATCTCCAAGGAAGTGGCCTTGCAGCACGCCATCCACCAGGAAGCCCTGAAGAAGCGCTTCGAAACAGAAGGGATGTAGCGTTCCGTTCGCCCTTCGGGACGAACGGACCGGCCGACGCTGCGGTTCCGACTGGCACCTGCCCTTGCCATTCAGCGCTTTCCCTCACGGCCCGAAGGCCGCTCGGCCGCGCTTCAAGGCAATTGCAGGCACCAGTCGAAACCTCGCTGACATTACGAACGACCAGTGTGATAAGGAGTAGGCATTAATGGGTAAATATGATTGGAGAGTGGGTAAAGAGTACCGCGAGATTCGCTATGAGTTGTGCGATGGGGTGGCGAAGATCTCCATTAATCGGCCCGAGCGGCGCAACGCGTTCACCCCGCTGACGGTGATGGAGATGTACGACGCTTTCTCCGAGGCGCGCGACGATGCGTCCGTAGGTGTCATTCTGCTGACCGGTGTGAACCACGGCGGCCGCCACGAGGACGAGGCGTTCTGCTCCGGCGGCGACCAGAAGAAGCGCGGCAACGGGGGGTACGTGGGCGAGGACAACATCCCGCGCCTGAACGTGCTCGATTTGCAGCGGCTCATCCGCGTCGTGCCCAAGCCCGTCATCGCCATGGTGAACGGCTACGCCATCGGCGGAGGGCATGTGCTCTCTATTCTGTGCGACCTCACCATTGCGGCCGACACGGCGAAGTTTGGCCAGACCGGGCCTAAGGTGGGCTCTTTCGATGCCGGCTACGGCGCGGGGTATCTGGCCGCCATCGTGGGTCAGAAAAAGGCTCGCGAGATCTGGTACCTCTGCCGCCAGTACACGGCCGACGAGGCGTTGGAAATGGGCCTCGTGAACAAGGTCGTGCCCTTCGACGATTTGGAAGACGAGTGCATGGCTTGGGCTGCCGAGATGATGCAGTTTTCCCCCACGGCTCTGCGCTTCATGAAGGCATCGTTCAACGCCGCTACCGACGGGCTTGCGGGCCTGCAGCAGCTGGCCGGCGACGCCACGCTTCTGTACTATACCACCGACGAGGCCAAGGAGGGCCGCGACGCCTTCAAGGAGAAGCGCGCTCCCGACTTCACCCAGTTCCCGAAATTTCCGTAGGATGCTTCGCCCCCTGCCGCAGCCGGCGGGGGCTTCCTGTGCCCTGTTCAGCTTATCGCGCCCAAGGAGTTCCACGAGCCGTTCATGATCGATATCTTCGAAAGCACCGCGCAGTTGCGCCCTGAGGCCGTGTTCTTCACGGCGGTCGATCGGCGCGGCAACGAGACGGCCTACACCTACCGCCAGACGCGGCTCATCGCCTCCCAGCTCGCGCGACGGCTGCGGGATAAGGGCGTCTTCCCAGGTGATGCGGTGGCGGTGGATCTGCCGAACGGCCCCATGTACGTGTTCCTTGCCTTGGCGGCGGCCTACGGGGGATTCGCCCTGGTGGCGTTGAACCATCGGCTGACCGATGCCGAGAAGCTCACGCGCGTGCTGGAACTGGAGCGGGCGGGATTGCGCGTAGCCTACACGGTAGATGCGGCCGGCGAGCCCAAGCTCTTCGAGGCGGTGTGCAACTCGCTTCTGCGCAACGAACGGGCGGGACGGGCGGACGACTCCCTCGGCGGCTCAGTCGAGGATGCCATCCACTTCGCCGAACGAGCCGCCCATGTCTTCGATTCCAGCCATCGGGCCCTCATCATGTTCACCTCCGGCACGACGGGCAAGCCCAAGGCGGCCGAGCTCACCTGGGGCAACCTCGTGGAGGCGTCGAAGGCGTCGAACCGGGTGCTTTCCGGGCGCGTTCGGGGGCGCGGCCTGTGGCAAGCGGTGCTGCCGTTTTTCCACGTGGGCGGTTTTCTGGTGCTCGTGCGCAGCGTCTGCAGCCGCTGGCCTCTGCGTATTTACGAGCGCTTCGACGCGGCGGCGGTGCTGCGTGACGCCGAGGTGATGCACGCCACCCACATCTCGGTGGTGGACAAGATGCTGCAGGATATGCTGAACGCGCGGCCAAACGCGCTTTCCCAGTACGAGTGCGTGCTGCTCGGCGGCGGCCCGCTGAACGCGAAGACCGTGGCCCGGGCTCTGGAGGCCGGCGGGCGCGTGTATGCCAGCTACGGCATGACCGAGACGTCGAGCCAAGTGGCGAACAAGCTGATCACGCCCCAGTTCACGGGAGGTATGCGGCTTCTGCCAGGTTATTCGGCCCGTATTGTGGAACCGGACGCAGCCGGCTTCGGCCGTTTGGCCCTGCGCGGGCCGGGGGTGTTCGGCGGCTACGCCAACGCTCGGGCGCCCTTCACCGTGGACGGTTTCTTCCTCACGGGCGATACGGCGGCGCTGCACGACGGCTGCCTTTACGTGCGCGAGCGCACCGGCGACATGTTCATTTCCGGCGGTGAGAACGTGTACCCGGCCGAGATCGTCGATGCCCTGGTGCGCATTCCCGGCGTGGCCGACGCCTACGTGTTCGGCCTGCCCGACGCGCGCTGGGGCCGGCGCCCGGCAGCGGTGGTAGAGCTGACGCCGGACGCCCCGCTCATCAGCACGCGCACGCTGCGGGAGGCCCTTTCCCAGCGGCTGTCGAAGTTGTACGTGCCCGAGCAGATCTCCATTGTGGACGAGCTGCCTCGCTCGGGCATCGGTAAGATCGATCGCGCCGCTTGCGAGGCGCTGTTCCACGAGAACATCGACATTCGGCGCGTGGTGCTGCATCATGGGCGCCTGCCGTTTTCCAAGCCCTTCAAAACGCCGAAGGAGACGCTGACCTACCGCGACACGGTGATTGTCGAGGTGATCGATCGCAAGGGCCGCGTAGGGCTGGGGGAATGCACGGCCTTCGACACTGATTGGTATCTGCCCGAGACCCTCGGCGACGATCTGCGCGTGCTGCGCGACGTGCTGGCGCCCCGGGTCATCGCCGGCACGTACCTGCACCCGCGCGAGGTGGCGGCCGACCTGTTCTCGCTGGAAGGTGCGGAGGCGTTCCCCATGGCGGTGAGCGCTTTGGAGATGGCCTGCTGGGACTTGTACGGCAAGGTCACGGAAAAGCCCCTCTGGAAGCTGCTTGGCGAGGAGTTCGACCGCATGACCCGCTCCGCGACAGCTTTCGAGGGGGAGGATGTTGCGGTGGGTTCAGCGTGTCCCGGCGACCGGCGCGGGGCGACGCGCAAGGTGTACAGCGGCGCGGTGGTGGGCCTGGGCACGCCCGCCCAAACGGTGGCCGAGGTGCGCGAGTGCGTGGACGCGGGCTACCAGCGCATTAAGTTGAAGGTGGCTCCCGGTCGGGGGCTTCCGGCGGTACGCGCGGTGCGTCGGGCGTTCCCGCATCTGCTTATTACCCTGGACGCGAACCAGAGCTTCGGCTTGCACAACCTGGCCGAGCTGCGCTCCTACGACGAGCTGGATATCGGCTGGATCGAAGAGCCGCTGAACCTGGCCGCCGCCGGGGGCGAGCGGGCTTTGCGAGACCCTTTCACCCGACTCGCGTCGTTCCAGCATACGCTGGCCATGCCCATCTGCGTGGACGAGTCCTTCGTGAATGCCGAAGAGGCCGCCGGTCTGTTCGATCATCCGGAACTGCGCTGCGCCATGGTGAAGATCGGGAAGTTTGGCGGCATCGAGCGGTCGCTCGCCTTCGTGCACCGAGCGCTGGCCGAGGGCCGCGAGGTTTGCATGAGCGGCATGTACGATACCGGCGTGTCGCGGTTTGCCCACGCGGCCTTCCAAACGCTGCCCGGAGTGGTTATCCCCGGCGATCTGGGCGCTACGGCGCGCTACTTCGACGCCGATCTCACGGTGCCCGCCTACACGGCGCCCGACGGCATCATCACGCTGAACGCCCCGGGCCACGAGACGGGCATCGGCTGCTCGCTGAACGTCGCGGCGGTGGCCGCCGTTCGGCAGCATCGCTATGTCATCGAGTAGGCGCGGACGCACCTGGCTCATCTGGCAGGCCTTGTCCCTAAAATCGTGAATTTTGAGTCAATTAACCGCAAGGCAACAATCGTTCAGGTGCACCATTTATACTTTGACCTATCGTTGAAACACTAAGACGGAGGATTTCATGGGCGGCTTTTTCGGAGCGGTTTCCAAGCGCGACGTGGTGATGGATGTTTTCTTCGGCGTCGATTACCACTCGCATCTCGGCACGCGTCGGGCGGGCATGATTGTGCTTGACCACGAGGATGGCTACCAGCGTCAGATTCACTCTATCGAGAACACGCCGTTCCGCACGAAATTCGAGGACGACATCGTGCGCTTCCACGGCACGAGCGCCATCGGATGCATCTCGGACGCCGACCCGCAGCCGCTGCTCGTGCGCTCGCATCTGGGCACCTTCGCTATCACGACCATCGGTGCCATCAACAATGCCGAGGCCTTGGTGGAAGAGTACTTCGAAGACCACGATGCGCAGTTCATGGCGCTCAGCTCCGGCGCGGTGAACTCAACCGAGCTGGTGGCGGCGCTCATCAACCAGAAGGACGACCTGGTCGCCGGCATCCAGTATGCCCAATCGAAGATCGACGGATCGCTCACGTTGCTCATTATGACCGAGGATGGCGACATCATTGCGGCCCGCGATTTCATGGGCCGCTTGCCCGTGCTCGTGGGCGCCGACGATGACGGCCACTGCGTCGCCTTCGAGAGCTTTGCCTACCACAAGCTGGGCTATCACGATGAGTACGAGTTGGGCCCGGCGGAGATCGTGCGGCTTGCGCCCGATGCCATTGAGGTGCTCTCGCCGGCTCGCGACGAGATGAAGATGTGTGCGTTCATGTGGGTGTACTACGGGTACCCGAACTCCAATTACGAGGGCGTGAACGTGGAAGTGATGCGCTACCGCAATGGCGCCATCATGGCCCGCGACGAGGCGGCGCGCGGCGCGTGTCCCGAGGTGGATTTCGTGGCCGGCGTGCCCGATTCTGGCATTCCCCATGCCATCGGCTATTCGACTGAGAGCAAGATGCCCTTTGGGCGCCCGTTCATCAAGTACACGCCCACCTGGCCGCGCTCGTTCATGCCGGCGAACCAGGATCTGCGCAACAAGATCGCCAACATGAAGCAGGTGCCGGTGCCCGAGCTTATCCGCGACAAGAAGCTCTTGTTCGTGGATGACTCCATTGTGCGCGGCACCCAGCTGCGCGAGACGGTGAACTTCCTGTACGACTCCGGTGCCGCTGAGGTGCACATGCGCAGCGCGTGCCCGCCCATCATGTACAGCTGCAAGTATCTGAGCTTCTCGTCTAGCAAGTCGGACATGGACCTCATCGCACGCCGGGTGGTCGACCAGCTGGAAGGCGAGGAGGGCGTGGCGCACCTGTCCGAGTACGCCGACGCCCGCACCGAGCGCGGCCAGTGCCTGCTGAAGACCATCTGCGAGGACATGGGCTTCGACTCCCTGAGCTACCAGAGCCTTCAAGGCATGATTGAGGCCATCGGCATCGACCCAGAGAAAATCTGCACCTACTGCTGGGATGGCCGGGAATAGCTAGCGCATGAACGCATCGGCCTCTTCGAGGTCGGTTGCCTGGGTTTCGACTTGTTTGCAATCGAGGGCGGCGGCTTCGGCTGTCGCCCTTGCTTTTTGGGCTGCGATCTTTTCAGCGCGCAGGGGCAAATACTCGCTGACGACGATGCCGACGAAGATGAGGGCGAATCCCAGGTAGGCGGAAATTGCCGGCGCCTCGCCCAAAAGCAGGATGGAGAACGTCACGCCGAACACCGATTCGGTGGCCAGAAACAGCGCTGCCTGGGCCGGATCAACGCGGGCCACGGCGGCGTTTTGCAATCCTAGGGCCACGCAAGAGGCGAACACGGTGATGTAGATGAGGCTCATCCAAGTGTCGGCGCCCAACTGGCTGAAGTTGGGTACGGGCTCGGTGATAAGCCCGGTGATGAGTCCCAGCAGGCCCGCCACGATGAACTGAATGACCGTGAGCAGCATCATAGAGCGTCCCGGCGCGTACTTCGCCGTGTACAGCACGTGGAAGCTGAGCCAGAGAGCCGAGGCCAGCGTGATGAAGTCGCCGAAGCGCAGCGAGAACTCGCCGATTCCGGCATAGGCCACGCAGCCCACGCCGGTGACGCACAGGATAGCCGCCGCAATGTTGTAGCGGGTCGGTCGCTTCCGAATGATGATCCATCCGAGGAAGGGGATGATCACGCAGTAGAGCGTGGTGAGAAACGAGCTGTTGGAGGCGGTGGTGTCCGTGAGTCCCGTGGAGTTGAACCAGTAGGAGAGAAACAGAAAGACGCCCAGCACCGCGCCGTCGCGCAGATGTCCGCGCTTGTTGCGGGCGAAGGCGCGGGAGATGCGCGGCGCCGTGGCAATGCCAAGGATGATACCGGCCAGGGTGAAGCGCACGCCCACGATCCATGCGGGCGGGAACTCGTCGACGGTGGACTTGATGACCACCGTGCCCATGCCCCAAATGGCGGCCGCCAAAAGCAGCGCCGCCTTGTAGGCCCACGAGGGCAGTCCGTTTTGTCTGATCTGGGAAAGCATAGGCGGCATCATAGCACGGAGTAGGGTGGTCGTCCGTGTACGATGCGACAAATCGTGTTGGAGGCTATTGGGACGGCGAACATGTGCAGGAATTGTGCCGAATGAGGTGAAGTGTGATAGAAGACTTGCAATTCGCGCTCGGGCGAGTAATATATCTCTTTGCCCTTTGAGGCAACCCATTGCGGGGTGGAGCAGTCTGGTCAGCTCGTCGGGCTCATAACCCGAAGGTCGGTGGTTCAAATCCGCCCCCCGCGACCAAGAATTGTCAGCCGCTGAGTTCGCTCGGCGGCTTTTTTGTTTAGCATGAGAAGTGCGATGGGCTTGAGGAAGACGTTCTTGGGGATGCCTTTTTGGACGCGATAGCCTATATCCCGCCGCAAGGAGCCCTCATGAGCGATATCGAGATCTACGAATCCCCCGATGGCGATATTCGTCTGAACGTGCAGCTCGAAGACGAGACGGTCTGGCTGACGCAAGCGCAAATGTCTCAACTCTTCGCACGGGATGTCTCTACGATCTCGAAGCATATTCGTAATGTGTTCGAAGAAGGCGAATTGGACGAAGAAAGCAATTTGCAAAAAAAGCAAATTGCCTGTTCAGATAAGCCTGTTGCTGTGTATAGCTTGGACGTTATTATCTCTGTGGGCTATCGCGTGAAGTCTCAGCAAGGCGTTCGTTTTCGCCAATGGGCTACGCGCGTCCTCAAGGAGTACGCTGTCAAAGGTTTCGCGCTCGATGATCGCCGGCTCAAGGACGGTCGCAGCCGCTATTTCCGCGAACTACTGCAGCGGGTTCGTGATATTCGCTCCAGTGAGCGCAACCTTTATCAGCAGGTAACGGATATCTATGCGACGGCCATTGACTACGATCCGAAATCATCCATGACGCGCAAGTTCTTCGCCACCGTGCAGAACAAACTTCATTACGCTGTCCATGAACACACGGCGGCTGAGGTTATTTACGACCGCGTCGATCGCGAAAAGCCGCTTGTGGGCATGACGACGTTCGATGGCGACTACGTCACTAAAGCTGACGTATGCATTGCGAAAAACTATCTCACCGAAAAAGAGCTGCAAACGCTCAATCTGCTGGTTGCTCGTTTTCTCGATTATGCCGAATTGCAGGCTCTAGAAGAGCGAGCGATGACCATGGCCGAATGGGTTGAAGAGCTTGACCGCGAAATCGTCAACTCGCGCCGAGCGCTGCTCGAAGGTCATGGAACCATCTCCCACAAGCAGGCCATCGAAAAGGCCGAGAAGGAGTTCGAGGCCTACCGCGCCCGCGAAATGCGCGAACTAGAAAGCGACTTCGACCGGGCAATTAAGCAGCTGGAAGGGAAGTGACCAACGATCCGAAGAAGATGGAGCGAGAGGGGGCAGCCTGCCAGGACTTGAAGGCTAGCCATTGTCCTGATGCAGGATCACGCGAGCATTGCTGCATATAGGCCCGATTGACCACAAGCTATATAATTTGTGAGTAAGGGTTTGCAGGGAAGGTGGTGAGATTATGGGCAGGCCAGAAGACGAATACGTAAAGCTTCCTGCGATTATCCATGCCACGCGCATCGGGTACCGCTATCATTCCATCAAAGGCGATGTTTCAGGCATCGATTACGACGTCGATACAAACACCTTCTTCGAACCGTTTCGCGAGGCACTTGAGCGCATCAACAGCAGGCCCGTCGATGCCGACAAGGCCCATTATTTGGTGAGCCAGTTGAAGCTCAAGCTCTCGGGCAACGACTTGGGCCGCGCGTTCTTCGCCTGCCTCCAGTCGAGCTTGGAGGGCTACCGCCTCATCGACTTCGAAAACCCCGCTAACAATGACTTCACTGTGGTTACCGAGCTGCCCTACGCCAACGGTGAAGACAGCTTCAGGCCCGACATCACGTTCTTAGTGAACGGCATGCCTCTGGGTTTCATGGAAGTGAAGCGTGAGAACAACAAGGATGGCATCTTGGCCGAGCACGACCGGATGCACGCGCGTTTCAAGAACGAGGCCTACCGCCGCTTCGCGAACATCGTGCAGGTTATGGCGTTCTCCAACAACCAGGAGTATGACGACGAGGAGCGAAAGCCCGTACAGGGCTCCTTCTATGCGGCGAGTGCCTATGGGCGCCTGATGCTTAACCATTTTCGCGAGGAGGATCTCGAGGAGATGGCGCACCTTGTGGTCGATCGTGATTCGGCGACGGAAAAGCTTGTCCTGCGCGACAACAACATGGCGAGCATCTACGGCACGGCGGAGTTTGAAAGCTCCATTAACCCCGCGGCTCCCGCGAACCGAATTATCACGTCTGTCTTCTCGCCTACGCGATTCCTGTTTCTGCTTCACTACGGCATCGCCTATGTGGAGAAGGTGAACGACGAGGGCATTAAACGCACCGAGAAGCACGTCATGCGCTACCCGCAACTTTTCGCCACCATGGCGGTAGGCCGCGTTTTGGCTGCGGGGGGGGGGCACACTAAAGGCGTTATTTGGCACACGCAGGGCAGCGGCAAGACGGCGCTCTCGTTCTTCCTAACGCGCTACCTGCGCGATTATTACCAGGCGAAAAACCGCGTCGCGCGTTTCTTCTTCATCGTCGATAGACTCGACCTGGCCGATCAGGCCAAAGGCGAGTTCGAGGCGCGCGGCGCGGTGGTGGCCCTTGCAAACAGCAGGGAGGAGTTCGCTCGCTCGCTCAAGGGCATCGGTGACGACACGAATGTAGTGAGCGCTGAGCGTGTGCCCTTCATCACGGTGGTGAACATCCAGAAGTTCGACGAGGGAGCCGTCGCCACCGACTTCGACTACGACCTAGACGTGCAACGCGTCTACTTCATCGATGAGGCGCACCGCGACTACAAGCGTGGCGGCGCGTTTTTGACCAATCTGGTCACATCCGACCGCGAGGCTGTGCGCATCGCTCTTACGGGCACGCCGTTGGTGAATACCAAGGATGGCCGAAACGACACTAAGCAGGTGTTCGGGCCTTACGTCCACAAGTACTTCTATAACCAGTCCATCGCCGACGGCTACACGTTGAAGCTTCTACGCGAGCCCGTGAAGATCGAGTTTCGCCTGAAGATGCAGGAGGTTCTGCGCGACCTCAAAGAGGTAAAGACGCTCGTTGACATGGAGAAGGTATACGCGCACAAGAGCTACGTGGATCCCTTGTGCGACTACATCGTTGATGACTACCTGAAAAGCCAAATCGCCCTGGGCGACGAGAGCATCGGCGCCATGGTGGTGGCACACAGCTCCGCACAGGCCCGTGCCATCTACGCGCGGTTGGCCGAGCTCGATCCCGATGTCTCCACCGAGCTGGTAATCAACGGCGAGACCGAGGCGCGCCACCGACTCGACTCCGAGCTGATCTTGCACGACGAGGGCACCAAGGAGACCCGGCGTGCCATCTGCGACAACTTCAAGAAAGACGACAGCCCCATCAACATCCTTGTGGTGTACAACATGCTGCTCACGGGGTTCGACGCGCACCGCCTGAAGAAGCTCTACCTGTGCCGGACCATCAAGGCGCACAATCTCTTGCAGGCGCTCACGCGCGTGAACCGCCCCTACAAGGATATGGCCTTCGGCTACGTGGTGGACTTCGCCGACATTACTGAGGAGTACGACAAGACCAACCGGGCCTATCTGACCGAGCTCACCGAGGAGCTGGGCGACGCGACCAAAGACTACAGCAGCCTGTTCGAAGACCCCGCGACCATTAAGGCCGACCTGGCGAAGATCAAAGACCTGCTGTTCTCCTACACCACCGACAACATGGTGGAATTCAAGGCCGAGATAAACGCCATCGACGACAAGGCCGTGCTCTACGATTTGCGCGCGGCGCTGGCCCGCTACAAGGACCTGCGCAACGTGGTCAAGCAGCAGGGCTACGAAGAGCTCTACGACAAGTTCGACGTGGGTCGCGTCCGTGAGATGCTGGGCGAGGTGAGCCTGCGTATCCAAGCTATTAACAACAAGGAGGCCCTGGCGCTTCAGGATATGTCGACCGGCGCGGTGAATCTGCTACTGAGTAAGATGGAGTTCCGCTTTCGCAATATCGGCAGCGAGGAGCTGGAAGTGGCTGACGAATTCCAGAACAAGCTCAAGCGCACCTACGAGTCGTTCGCCCACAACTTCGATGCGAAAGACCCCGAGTACGTGAACCTGCTCGAAGAGCTGAGGAGTCGCTTTGAGAAGGTGAACATCGAGGAGATGACGAGCGCCGATATGGCGGAAAGCGTGAAGGAGCTCGACTCCCTTCGCGGGAAAATGGAAGACCTCAACCGGCGCAACGCCGCGCTTGCCAAGAAGTACGGCGGCGACGAGAAGTTCGCACGTGCCCACAAGCAGGCCATGCGCACGCCGCCGCCTTTAACCACGAGTCCCACCACGATGTTCAGCATTTTGAGCAGTGTGAAGCAAGGAGCCGACGAGGCCGTTATGAGCAACCGCAACATGCTGGGCAACGCCCCCTATTTTGCCAAGCAGGTGCGCCGTCTGGTGGCGGTCGCCTGCAAGGACGCGGGCGTGAAATACAGCCTCGTCCAGGTAAAGAGTGTTGCCGAATACATTTCAAAGGAATACATAGACGAGAGAGGACGTGCCGCTTAAATGGCAGAAGAGAATCGCCTTCCCGGGGCCGACATCTTGGCCGACACCAAGGCCATGATCGATGGCCTGAAAACCGTGTGCGCCAATGCCGGTCTGGCCAATGACAGCTCGGAGTACAAGATCATCACCGAGGCGTTTTTGTACAAGTTCCTAAATGACAAGTTCCTGCACGAGCTGAAGAAGCTCGACGAGTTCAAGGACGCGGAGAACGTGGAGCGTGCCTACCGTGCCATGGACGAGGATGAGCGCGAGCTCGCCCTGATGGAACTCCCCGAGGGCACGGCAGTGCTCAAGCCCGAATACCTGATCTCCTATCTGTTCCAGCGCAAGGATATGGAGCGTAGCGAGAAGGGCGGCTTTGCTGAGCTGTTCGATGGCGCTTTGGCTGGCATCGCCGACGACAACGTAGATGTGTTCAGCGTGAAGACCGGGCAAGGGCAGTCCATTCGCCTGTTTGGAGGCGTTTCGCGCTTCATCGTAGAGGAGGGAAAGCGCGACAGCTTTTGCGCGCAGCTGGTGACCAAGCTGGCGGCGTTTTCGTTCGAGTGCGCCTTCGCCCAGAAGTACGACTTCTTCGCAGCGGTGTTCGAATACCTCATCAGCGATTATAACAAGGATAGCGGCACCTACGGCGAGTACTTCACGCCGCATTCCATCGCCACTATCATCGCGCGCATCCTGGTGCCCGAGGGCGCCCGCGATGTGACGGTGTACGACCCTGCCGCTGGCACGGGCACGCTGGTGCTGGCGGCGGCGCACCGCATCGGCGAGCAGAACTGCACCATCTACACGCAGGACCGCAGCCAGAAGGCAAACGAGTTCATGCGCTTGAACCTTATCCTGAATAACTTGGTGCACAGCCTGCCCAACGTGGTGCACGACGACACGCTGGAGAACCCGCGTCATCTTGCCATCGGCGGCAAGAGTATCCGCACGTTCAACTACATCGTGAGCAACCCGCCCTTCAAGGCCGACTTCTCCGACACACGCGACAAGTTGGCGGGCGACGCCTATAAGAAACGTTTCTGGGCGGGCGTACCCAACATCACGAGCAAGCCTGAGAAGATGGAAATCTACCTCATGTTCTTGCAGCACATCGTTGCGAGCATGGAGAACGGTAGCAGCGCTGCCATGGTTGTGCCCACGGGCTTTCTCACGGCAAAGGGCAAGATCCCGCTGGCCATCCGCAAGCGCATGGTGGACAAGAGGATGCTGCGCGGCGTGGTGAGCATGCCATCCAGCATCTTCGCCAACACGGGCACCAACGTGAGCATCGTGTTTTTGGACACTTCCATCGAGCGCGAGAAAGCAATCCTCATGGATGCCTCCAAGCTGGGAGAGAAGAAGAAGGTCGACGGCAAGAACCAGCGCACCTTCCTTTCCGATGCGGAGGTCGAGCGTATCGTGAAGGTCTTCAACGCCGCAGAGAAGCAAGAGGATTTCAGCGTTCTCGTCGATTACGACACAATCAAGGAGAAGAACTACTCTTTCAGCGCGGGCCAGTACTTCGAAGTGAAAATTGACTACGTGGATCTCACGCCAGATGAGTTCGACGCCAAGTTGGCCGAGCACATGGCCAGCCTGCAGGATATGTTTGCTCAAGGCGAGAAGCTACAAGCAAGCATCATGGAACAGCTTAAGGGGCTGCGCTATGAGTAGGCAAGAGTACAGTAAAGTAAAACTTGCCGATGTTGCAACGCTTGTTAATGGCAGGGCATATCTTATGCCAGAATTGCAGGATTCAGGCAAGTACAAAATTGTCCGAGTAGGTAATTTCTCAGGTAAGGATGAGTGGTTTTACTCCGATATGGAGCTGGAGCCCGATAAGTACTGCTACAAGGGTGACCTGCTGTACAAATGGGCATGTACTTTCGGGCCTGAGATTTGGAATGATAAGAAGACCATCTATCACTACCACATTTGGAAAATTGTAAACGACCCAGAAAGGATCGATAGGGATTATCTCTACTACCTTCTTAAGGCCATGACTCCTTATTGGCTGGCTGGTACGCATGGCTCAACCATGGTTCATATTACAAAAGAGGGCATGGAAGACAATGACATCACCATTCCCGTAAGCACTGGCTATCAAAAAACAGTTGCCCGGATCTTGCGCACTATTGATGACAAGATTGCATTGAGCAAGAAGATGATGGCGGAGTTGGAGGATACGGCCCGTCTTATCTACGATTACTGGTTCACGCAGTTCGATTTCCTCGATGAGAACGGCAAGCCCTACCGCTCCAGCGGCGGCAAGATGGTCTACAACGAAACTCTCAAACGCGAAATCCCCGAAGGATGGGAAGCGGGCTTAATGAGTGATTTGGGGTCTGTAGTTTCAGGTGCCACTCCATCGACAGGGGATTCGTCTAATTATGCTGATGAGGGAATCGCTTGGATTACCCCAAATGACCTTTCGGACAATGACTCGTTTATGCACATCTCTCACGGTAAGAGGGATGTGAGCGGCGTCGGGCTTGCAAGTTGCTCAGCTGTCATGATGCCCGCAGGCTCGACCATCATGAGCTCGCGCGCACCGATTGGTTATTTGGCTGTCGCCGAGACCGCATGCTGCACGAACCAGGGTTGCAAGTCTCTTGTGGCTGACGCTGGCTATCCAAGCTACTTCAACTTCTTCACCGTTCAGAGGCTCATGCCCCTCATTAGGTCTCAGGGCGCAGGCACTACATTTGCAGAAGTCTCGAAAGAAGACTTCGCCAGCGTCCGATTGGCTAGGCCGCCAAAGGGTATGGCGGAAAGGTTCGAGAAAAGCGTTCTTCCGTTATGCGAGAAATCTAAACGGCTACAGACAGAAACCGTGGAACTCTCCTCTCTTCGCGACTGGCTGCTTCCGATGCTCATGAATGGGCAAGTTTCGATATCTGGATGACGCGGTTTAAATGAGCAAGCACAATGAAGAAAAGAAGACCCGAGAGCGCGAAGTACTGACTTCTGCCCTTGCTGTTGCGCGTGCAAAAGGCGGAGATGCGCGAAGGAACGTCGATAGGATTAGCGGTGCAATTGAGGCATTTGAAAAGCCCGACTTCCTCATTCATGCGAATGGCAAACTCATCGGGATTGAGCATTTCCGAGTCGACCATTTTGTTAAGGGCGGCCGCAAGGTCGAATCCGCCGCCGCTGAATTCAGCAGGATTAGCGAAAATGGTCGGAGGGAAATTGTTGATGACGGGGTGCGTGACATCTTCACAGGAGAGGTCGAGCAATTTTTTGGAGAGAGACTTAGCCGTGCTATTCAGCTTTTGAAAAACGCATGTATTGCTGATGTCGCCCGTTCCCTTGAGGCCGACTTGTACAGCGGAAGTAACCACGTAGGAAAGTTGCCCACTTATCGCTCCCGTGCGGCCGAGAAGGCTGATGGCTGTGATTTGGAACTTGGCTTCTTAATCGAGGTGCATTCAGATCTCAGAGGTTTATTCATCGATGATGGGTATGGTGCCCGGAAAATCGCTTGTGGTGAGTTGCCGATGATTGACTCGATTTACGACTTGCTGAAGTGTGCTTCTGGCAACGTCGACTGGATTATTTTGGCCTTTTGCGGTGGTATTACCGATATGGTTGAAGATGCCGCTGTTGTTCGATGCGGCAACGGTGCTTTTGATATGAGCATGAAGCGCCAGGGTCTTGAGAGAATCGAATACCTTGGATTAGGCAAGGACGTGCCGCGGACAAGGCAAAAGCAGCAAGGAAGGGTTTCGTTTGAGGTTGATGGCGATGACATTCATTATGAAATCGAGAATACCTCCGAGGACATCGACATCGAGGCGCTTTGGAGCAATAGTCGCGTTGATTGCGCGCGGGCTCTAACGTTGGCAAAGACGGGAGCGCCATTTGTTGCAACGCTGTCGGTTCAGATGATGTATGAGATGCTCCGCGATAAAGGTGCCCGCAAGTCTGGCGCTATAAGTGCTGTTGATGTCGATCGTTTTATAACGCGCATGCGCCCTGAGGAAAGGGTTGCGCGCGCTGAGAGCTTTGCACAACGATGGGAGATCGAGAGGTAGTAGGCTCTTTGTCGCCGCAGCCATGGATCCTCCCGTGCAGCTTGGGTGGCGGATGGACCCTGAACGAACTGCGCAAGGAGACGTTCTTCTCAGGGCTTGCTTGGCGTGTAGTAGATACGATTAGTGGTTGAGCCTTCAGCGACGAGCAACCCGCCATCAGCAAATTGAGGGATCAAGTGTCGTGGTGTCCGTTCACTGATTTCAAGCTCTGCGGCGACCTCAAGGATTGCCCGTTCTCGTGCGTTACGGCCGGTAGCCGCCTGTTGGAATTTGAGCAAGAGGTTGGACAGTGCCAGCGAAGAGAGTTCCACTGAATCTTGGTAGATGGCGTGACGCTCATAGTGGTGCCTACTGGATGGATGGAAGGCGGGTGCGTTCTTCCGATTTTCCGTTGTTCGTATCGACTGAATATGGGAAAATATTCAGTGTAAACGGACAATGAGAAGGTGGTGGGAGTGCAAGCTATTGTTGACTTGGCGGAATCGAGCGGCGGCCTGGTGACGACGGCGCAGGTTGTGGGCGCTGGGATTCCCCGTGCGCGAATCTCGGACATGGTGAAGGCAGGCGAGCTCGAGCGTGTGCAGCGTGGCGTCTACCGCATGGCGGACGCATGGGAGGACGAATTCCTTGCCGCACAGCTCCGCTTCCCCAAGGGCATCCTCTCGGATGGAACTGCTCTCTACCTCCATGGCTACGCTGACCGCGTGCCGTTTCAGCTTACGATGACCTTCCCGCGCTCGTACGGAGCTACCAAGGTGCGTGAGGCGGGCATCGAGGTGCGCACGTGCGCGGATGAGGTGCTCGGCCTGGGGCTTACGACGGTCAGAACCCCGTACGGCAACGAAGTGAGCGCCTATGACCTGGAGCGCACGCTCTGCGACATCGTCCGGGGGCATCGCGCCGTTGACGTGCAGGTGGTCAACCCGGCGATGAAGCAGTACGTCCGCAGTCGCGAGAAGGACGTCCAGAAGCTGCTGGGCTACGCGCGGGCGCTTGGTGTGGAGAAAAAGATACGCAACTATCTGGAGGTGCTGCTGTGAGAACTAAAAATGCGATGCAGCTCAAGGCCATCATCAGCAATCGCGCCAAGGAAGGAGGGGTGCCCCCGCAGCTCGTGATGCAGAGTTACCTGCTCGAACGGTTGCTCGAGCGGATATCCCTCTCGCCCTGGCGTGACAGCGTTGTTGTCAAGGGAGGCGTGCTCATCAGCTCGCTGATGGGCGTTGACAGGCGGAGCACCAAGGACCTCGACGCGACGGTTCGCGGCTTCCCGCTTACCCACGAGAATGCAGAGAGGGCGTTCCGCGAGATCGCGGCCGTGGAGGCCGATGACGACTTCTCGTTCGAGTTCGTCCGCACGGAGGACATACGCGAGACAGGTGACTACCCGGGCATACGCGTGCACCTGTTGGCCAGTTATGAGAAGATGCGCTCGCCTGTCACCGTCGATGTGACCACGGGCGACAAGATCACGCCCGACGCTGTCGAGTACAGCTATCCTCTCATGTTCGACAACCGCTCACTCTCGCTAATGGCTTACCCGCTCCCCACCACGCTGGCGGAAAAGTTGGAGACGGTCGTGAGCCGCGGCATCGCGAACACACGCCCGCGCGACTACTACGACCTGCGCATGCTCTGGCTCACAAGGAGGGCGGAGGTGGAGCCAGACGTGCTCCGGGACGCCCTTGCGGCTACATCCGGGAAGCGCGGCACGCTTGCCGCGATGGGCAGCTACCGCGCGGTGATGGCCGAGGTGGCCTCCGACGCCGTCATGCGGGATCGATGGGCGGCGTACGCCCGCAAGTATCCGTACGTGGGCGACATGACCCTCGCCGGGACATGCGAGACGGTTGTAGCGATCATGGAGGCCATTGACTGGCAGGCGTGCTTTGCTGAGTAGCTACTGCGCAATACTGAGTAATCAATCATTACGCAATATGTAACACTGTTGTGGGTCGCGAGAGCTTTGACCCCCTCCATTCAACAACCCGTCACGGCAGAGTTTTTGAAGGGTGGCGAAAGCGGTTTTGCAGGTGACGCCCGCGGTGTCAACGAGAGCCTTCGTCGTCCTACTTTCCTTGCGACCATAAAAGAGCCGCCGAGCTCATTCGATCGGCGGCTCTTTCGCTCTGTTTTAGCGTCGGCAGCAGCCGTGGCTGTGATGGTGACCGGGTTTGCGGTCGTGGCAGCCCTTGACGGCGATGGTGCGGTAGTCGACGCCCATGGCCCTGCAGTTATCGATCACCTTGTCGGTCAGCTTCAGCAGGCACTCGCGCTCCTTGTCGGAGAGGCCTTCCAGCACCTCGTCGGCGGCGCGGTCCTCGGCGGCCAGGCGCTTCTCGACGACCATGGTGCCCTTGTCGGTCAGCGCTACGGACAGCTTGCCCTTCTTGCTGGTGGTAAAGCGCACATAGCCGTTCTCCTGGGCCTTCTCGGCCACGCGGACAACTTCATGACCGTCCCAGCCGAGGCGCTCCTCCAGCTTCTTCAGCGACAGCTTCCCGTTGCCGAACTTGTAGAGCACCTTCACCAGGGCGCCCTGCCCGCTTTTGAAGCTGCGCGGACCGCACTTGCGCATGGCCAGCTTGCTGTAGTTGGTTGCCACTTTCAGTTGATGCAGAACCTGAGTCGATTCAGTCATGATGAGCCTTCTTTCGTCGATGGACGCCCGCGGGAGCAGGCATGACCTCCATCTTAGAAGCCCCCGATGCCGCAGCACCAGAAGCGGCCGTCAACCATTACCGACCCGTTGCTGCTTCACCACGGCGCCATTGCGCGGGAAGGCGCCGCTACTTCACCACGGCCAGGTTCACGCTGGCCAGCAGGCTGGGAATGCTGCGCACGGCCGAGCGGTTCCATTCCTTGGCGCGGTCGGGCAGCTCCTCCCACGGTACCATGTAGGGGCTGCGCCGGCGCTCCACGTCCTTGGTGGTGCCGTAGCGCCACCCGGCGCGCTGCCGCTCGCGCAGCCAACGGCGGTGCTCCAGAATGGCCAGGCATTCCACCTCGCTTGCGGTAAAGGCGGTCACGCAGCGCTCGGGGTAGCAGCTGCCCGCGGGCAGCACCTCGTAGCCGAGCGTTTCCAGCTTGCTGTGAATGCTGCTGATGTAGGCGATGGAGGAGTCGCGCAAATCGGGCGGCAGGCTCGCGAAGGAAGCGTACTCCTGATCGGTCTGCGACGCGATGCGATCGGTGGTGTAGCGCAGAAACGACGTCTGGGCCAGCTCGGTGATGACGTCGGTCTTTCCGGCGTACCCCTGGCTGGCCAGCAAGTCGGGCGAATCGACCAGCAGCGGCCGCGCGCTCGCCGGGCCGTAAAGGGCGCAGACCCAGATGTTCCAGATGAGCTGCTCTTTGCTGATGAGCCATGTGGGCAGGTTGCTGGTGTACCCGTCGGTTTCGAAGCTGGGCTGGCGCTCCCGCTCTTCGCGGATGACGGCGATCAGCTCCGGAACGGAGAACTCGCTCCAGGCACAGGGCTCGCTGGAAAGGTCGCGGTGGTAGGCGTCCAGCGCCTCGTAGCACGATTCACGGAAGTACTCGCAGACCGCTCCTCCGAAGTCGAGCTCGACGAAACGGGCATGCAGCGTGTCGATGATGGCGTTCATGACGGCGCAGTCGTCCCACCACGCGCCGCTGACTAGCTCGATGCGGTTCTGCAGACACCAGGCGGGCAGGATGTCGAACAGGGCGGTGAGGGAGCTTTCGGCCCCCAGGGCTTCGTAGGCGACGGCCTCAGCCTCCATGGTGCCCAGCAGAGCGCGCAGCGCCTCGAGGGAGGCTTCGGGCTCGCTTCCGCTTGCGGCAATCTGGCCGATGGCGCGCTTGAAATCGGGAAGGGGGCCTTTCCCTGCGCGATCTCTGTCTCGGGATCCCCGCCGCCGATTCAGGGCGAAGGGTGGGCAGAAGCGCTCAAAGGTGGCCACGGCCTCGGTGGGCGACAGCGTGTTCAACTTGAGGGTGTGCGCCGTCCAAACCGAAAGGGCCTGCAGGCACAGCTGGGCATTTTCTGGCTGGGTACAGGCGTCGAAAACGCGCGATTCATAGGCGGCGCGCCAATAGTTCGCGTTGAAGAGCAGCCGGTCGACCGCTGCCTGGGTTCCTCGGCGAAGGGCGGCGCTGTCGGTTGACTCGCGGGGCGTCTTGCCTCCCGTCGCGCTCGCGTCGTCCTCGTTGAACGTGAACGCAAGGTAGGCGGACAGGGCCACTTTCAGAAGCTCGATGGGCTTGATGTCCTCACGCTTTTGGTGCTCCCGTTCAAGTGCAAGCTTGACGGCGTCAACGGGAAGGGACGCGCGTTGTCTGACTTTCGTCATCGGTTGGCCAATCCCTCCCTTCTTTCCGCGTGTGCCATGGCGCATTCCACATGATAACGTGCCTATCATACCTGCTGTCGCTTTTAGCATTGGGCAATGAAGGGGTTTTCTAGAGCTAAGGAATTGCAAGTCCCTCATGAATATCGCAATGCGCTGCGGGCGTAGGCGAGTAGTTCTTCGAGGGAGAACTCTTCGATATCGTCTTCTCCATAATAGGGATTAAAGAGATAGCAAAGAAGGCGATTTGACCGGTTCGTGGGATGCACGAAAGCAACGGGATTGCCCGTATCGTAAATATCGAAAGAAGCGCTATCGATGTGGTAGGGAATTTGGGTGGCGCTATAGTCTGTGTTTAGGGTAATTTCCATGAGTGGATTTACGATGTCAAGTGTTCCATCGCCCAGGGCAACGGCAAACTCGCATGAATCATCGCTGTCAAAGCATAGCGAGACTTCCACGATAGAAGCATTGAATTCATGCGAAAAGAGGAGTTCTCCCGTCTTTAAGTTGAACACGAGAAGTTTTTTGCCGGCTGTAATTGCAACCATGCTTTCTTTTTTGTGAAGAATGCAGCGTACTTGAGGAATGCCGTTGAATGGGAGGAGCGTTCCAGATTGGGTGCCGACAGTGACGCTGTAGGTGTCATTGAAAGTCCACAAGGGCTCTTCCGAATCTGTGCTTGTATCAAGGGCGCGAACGGTGAAAGGAACTTGGTTGGTATTAATGTCGTCGCCGATACAATCCGCTGCGGTGAAGACAACGATTTCCCTGCCTGCTTGAATGGAATGGATCATCGCGTCTGAGACGTTACGCTGCTCGCAGGTCATTTCTTCTAAATCAAAAATGACCAGTGACGTATCTAAAGCATAATAGGCGGTAGAGGGGTTTTTCTGGGCGGAGAACGCTTCGAAGTTTGTAAACTGGGGGAATTGTTCAACGGGCGTTTCGACCAAGCCCTTTTCGAGAGACCCCTTGGTGCAGTTGACAAATGCAGCTCCTAGAGAGTGCATGCCGTAAGCGAGGATGGCGAAATCGCTTGAATCGTCTAGAGGAGCTGCGGCTAAGGCGTAAGTGCGGCTGCTATTCCATGCTTCTTTGCCTGTTAGGGGGAGGAGGCAAGAAACTCCTCCCCCTTCTGTGCGATTTGCTAGAAGTAGATGCGAAGGGGAGATGGCCTCAATGAACCAATCACTCTGCGGTACGGTGTCTTCATCGACGGCGAATAGCGTGGGGCTTTCGGTTGTGATTGGCTGGCTTGTGTATATGTCATAGATTGAAAGAGCGCCGGTGTCATCCAAAACGGCAAGCCAACCGCCTTCAAAACTGTAAGCGATATCGACAATGCTCCCCTTTGCGTCGATGCAAAAGAGGGAAACCCAGTGCCGATCTGGATCGGGATTGAGGGCGAGTACTTCTTCAAGAGCTGCTTGCGCTTCGGGCACAATGGGACGATTGGGGTTATCTGCAGAGGAGGGAAGGGCCGCAAGGGCGGTTTCAATTGCCTGAAGGTGCTCGCCGCGATCGTACTGGTCGAGCGCCTGGGCAGCGAGGCTTTTAGATTCCGCGATGAGTGCCGCCTCGCTGGTTTGGTGAAATTGGAAGGCGAAGACGCCGACGGCGGCGATGGTGAGGGCTGCTGCCGCGGACGCGAGGGCCATGCGCCTGCACTGACGGGCTCGCTCGCGTTGGCGGAGATCGTCGTAGCTGCAGCCGGCGACGGCGGCGATGATGCGCAGCAGCTCGGCTTTGCGCTTGGTCTTAGCCTCCGGACGTAGATCGGCAGCGAGGGGTTCGGCTGGCATTTCCCGCAAAACGCCGTTGGCGTCGGGCACCATGCGAGTTTTCAGAATGGGCGGAATGCTTTCCTCGGGGCTGCCTGCGGCCAGCACGCAAATGATGCGCTCGCGCCCGTGGATCTGCTCGAACATCTCGATTTCTCGCCGCACCCAAGAGCTTTCTTGCGTCTCCGGCGAGCAGATGACAATAAGCGTTCGCGAAGCCGCCAACGCCTCTCGAATGCTGTCGGGAAGCGAATGCGAAGCCGCAAGCTCGTCCTCGTCCCGAAAGCATTTGCCCAGTTTGGTGGGGCGGCGGACTTTGTGTTCCTGTGCGTTGAATGTGTCTTTGTTATGTGTGGTGGTCCCGATAGACGCGTTTTCGGTATGCAGGATTGCTTCCTTATGCGCGATTTCAGCATACGCGTCTGCTTCTGGAAATGCACATGCGGTGTTCGAAGTTGTTTCCGCAGGCGCATTTGCTCGCGCAACAAGCCGTGGTAGTCGGTACTCCTCAATGGCCCGCTGCACCTCACAAGCCACCTCCGCATCCCTAGGCAAATGCCGATAACTAATAAAGGCCGCGTAGCTGGAGGAGTTGGTATGTGTCGGAGCGTTTTCCATGAGGGGAATTATAAGGGAAAAGGATAGGCAAGCGTCTTCCATCGCTTCTGCTCTCATTGCCCAATGAGACATTTTTAGATGTTTCATGATGTACATGTTTTGACAGCGTTTGAGATGACGAAAGAGGGAATGCGCCGTGGGAAAGCTTAGCCTGCATTCAGTTGATGACCTGCTTGCCGCTAGAATTAGACGACTCAGAATGTCGACCATCACGCGGGATGACTTTCTGTCAACGTGCTCTCTCACGCCTCGAGAGCAAGCGATGCTTATGAAATATCGCGACTTGAACACACGAGCTACGGAGTGCAAGCGGCAGGGTGATTTGGTACGAGCCAATGAGCTTTACTGCGAATCCTTCAAAATTGAGCCCAAATACTCGAGTGAAGTTATTTGGGGATGGGTTAAAGTTCTTCTTTTGGCTAAAGATTGGGAGGGAGCCAAAAAGGTTCTTGAATATCATGAAATGATGATGGTTGCTTGGATGCGCCTGATGCGCGATGAGGGGAACGAGCAGTATTTCCGAGAAATACGAATGTGGGGAAGAGAGCCCCAGTTTGAGTTTGCGTTCAATCCTGGGAAAGCCATCAGAGAGAACTGCGGATGCGACTTAGCAAGCCGTGCGCAGACTGAAGGGAAAATAGCTTCTTATGGAGGAAGCGGCTTCTGGAAGTGTTCTTATAACTTGTCAGAAGCGGAATTCCGAGATTTTCTAACAGTGTTCCCCCGGCCTATTGTTGTATAGGGGGTTTGTGCAAAACGATATAGATGGCTCTAGTTAAGATTTGTTGCTTTAGTTAGATATAGCAATGCCTAATGATTCAAGTACAAGAAAACTACCCGAGGAAAGGGGCAGAAAATGATCATCGTTACGGCTGAAGACTTGCGGGATATGTATGGAGCGATTGGCCAGGATGCC
>OLPU01000577.1_pt1 | contig 31352 bp, 21 predicted proteins | sample 1673111 | NCBI WGS metagenome assembly OLPU01 (sample SAMEA3136755, study PRJEB25190) | human gut metagenome | reverse complement strand
TGGCCGCCGTGCTCATCATCTACTATAAACAGGTCGGCGGGGGCTACGAAGACCGCGAACGCTTCCGCATCATGGCGCGGCATTACGGACTGATGAGTACCGTAGCCCATCATGCCTGGTTCGTATTACGGGCCGTGATAAAGAAATAGCACAAATTTCGAGGACAAATATACTTTGTTCCCGCAAGACCTATACCTTGCGGGAATCTCCCCTATACCCAGCTCTCTACAGTATAGGAGTGAGTACCCAAAACATCCCCATGTTTTACCCCAAAACACCCGGATGTTTTACCCCAAAACATGGGGATGTTTTCACCCAAAACACCCGGATGTATTACCCAAAAACATCCGGGTGTTTTAATGGAAAGGATGCGGATGTTATGACCTCTCAGTATACGGGTCAGACCGGTTCAGTCCTGATGGGAGAGGCACTAAGTCCCTGTACATCCCGTGTTCATTAATTATTCTAAAAAAAGTTAGGGAAAACTCTTGCAGATTCGAAATAAAATTGTAATTTTACACCCAAAATGAATAGACAATAAAAAACAGCCTAAAAATGAGTACATTTAAGACCCTATTTATGGGAGTTGGTTTTGCGGCTATCGCTACCCTCTCAGCTTGTTCATCAAGCAGCAATGCAAGTCTCACACAATCTGGTTTGAATCCAGCAGATTTCGATTCAACAGTATTGGGCAAGAAGACTGAGTTAGTAACTCTCAAGAATGCAAACGGCATGGAAGTTTGCCTCACCAATTATGGTGGACGCGTCGTTTCCATTTCCGTTCCAAACAAGGACGGAAAGCCAACAGATGTGGTTCTTGGTTACGATAATATCCATCAGTATGCTGACACCCTTAACTCTCCTTCAGATTATGGTTCTTCTGTAGGACGTTATGCCAACCGTATCAAGGATGCTAAGCTTTCACTTGCTGGTTCAACATACCAGTTGAAGGCAAATGATAATGGCAACTGCCTGCATGGTGGTGGTGCTACAGGATGGTTGAACCAGGTTTACGACATTACAGAGAAGAACGACTCATCCGTTACCTTCACTATCAATGCGAAGGATGGCGAGAATGGTTTCCCTGGCAACGTAACAGCAACAGCTAAATATACAGTCAAGAGTGACAACACACTCGACATCGAGTTTGGCGCTACAACAGACAAAGAGACCGTTGTCAATATGACCAACCACAGTTACTTCAACTTGAATGGCGATCCATCTAAGGAAGGTTTCGATCAGGTAATGTACATCAATGCAGATAAGTTCACTCCTGCAGATTCACTTTACATCCCAACTGGTGAAATCAAGAGTGTCGAGGGAACCCCTATGGATTTCCGTAAACCTGCAGAAATCGGCAAGAAGGTTGATTATAACTTTGATCAGATTAAGAATGCCACAGGTTACGACCACAACTGGTGTTTGAACACATATAAGAATGGTAAGGGCGATGACAAAACAGTTTGCGCAAGCCTCTACTCACCAAAGAGCGGTATCCTTCTTGAAGTATTTACCAACGAGCCAGGCATTCAGGTTTACACCGGTAACTTCCAAGGCACAGGTATTGCCTGCAAGCATGGCATCAAGTATCCTAAACACGTAAGCGTTTGCTTCGAGAGCCAGAAATATCCTGATTCTCCAACCAAGATTACTCAGGGTGTAAAGGATTGGACAGATGCCACATTGAAGCCAGGAGAGAAATACTATTCTCACCTCGCTTACAAATTCAGCGTTAAAAAGTAAGCGTAAGTTAGTTTAAAAGTTAGCGAACCGGCGGATAAAGTCCGCCGGAACAGCTAACATCCAACAAGAAGTTTTCGCAATGACAAAAAACGAAATGTGCTGGATAAGAAACTAACATAATAAGCATCCAATAAAAGAAAAGAATAAACAAATAATAATAAACAAACAATCTTATAGTAATTATGAATTGGAATTCAACAGAATTCGTATGGCTTGATTGGGCTATACTCGCCATTGGTGTTATCGGCGTAATTTGGGCTGTCTGGCACGCAATCATGAAAGACAGAAAGGCTCAGAAAGGTGAAGACTCTTCTGCCTACCTCTTCGGTAAGGGTGAGCCATGGTATGTAATCGGTATGGCTATCTTTGCTGCCAACATTGGTTCTGAGCACCTCGTTGGTTTGGCTGGTACAGGTGCCAAGAGTGGTGTCGGTATGGCACACTGGGAGATGCAGGGTTGGATGATCCTCATCTTGGGTTGGCTGTTCGTACCTTTCTACCAGTTGCTCATCAACAAGATGGGTAAGATCATCACCATGCCAGACTTCCTGAAGTTCCGCTATACCCAGCGCACAGGTTCATGGCTCTCTATCATCACCCTCGTAGCTTACATCCTTACTAAGGTGAGTGTTACAGCCCTTACAGGTGGTATCTTCTTTGAATATCTTTGGGGCTTGAACTTCTGGGTTGGTGCCATCGGCTTGATTATCCTCACTACCATCTTCACCGTATTCGGTGGTATGAAGGGTGTGATGACATTGTCAACCATCCAGACTCCTATCCTCGTCATCGGTTCTTTCCTCGTACTCTTCCTCGGTCTCTCTACCCTCGGCGGTGGCAGCATCTCTGCCGGTTGGGCCGACATGATGGATTACTGCGGCAAGCTGAACAATGGTTATGGTACAACTCACATGTTCCACTGGGAGGCAGGTGACTCTATGTATCAGGATTATCCTGGTTTCGTAGTATTCATCGGTGCAACCATCATCGGTTTCTGGTACTGGTGTACAGACCAGCACATCGTTCAGCGTGTACTCGGTCAGGTTCCTGGCGAGAGCAACGTAGAGGTTATGAAGCGTGCCCGCCGCGGTACTATCGCAGCCGGTTTCTTCAAGGTACTCCCTTGCTTCATGTTCCTGATTCCAGGTATGATTGCAGCAGCCTTGGCTCAGAAGGGTGCCATCCAGATGAACGAGACTGATGCAGCCTTCGCCATCATGGTAAAGACCGTTCTTCCTGCAGGTATCAAGGGTATTGTAACCATCGGTTTCATCTGCGCATTGGTTGCTTCATTGGCAGCATTCTTCAATAGCTGTGCTACCCTCTTCACCGAGGACTTCTACAAGCCATTGAAGAAGGGCATGTCTGAGGCTCACTACGTACTCGTTGGCCGTATCGCTACCGTTGTAGTTGTAGTTCTTGGTTTCGCATGGTTGCCAATCATGATGAAGATGGATACTTTGTACAACTATCTTCAGGGTATCCAGTCACTTCTGGCTCCAGCCATGGTAGCTGTATTTGCAATGGGTATCTTCTTTAAGAAGATTACTCCAAAGGCAGGTGAATACACCATGATTACCGGTTTCCTCATCGGTATGCTCCGCCTCGTTACCAACGTCATCACTGACACAGGTAAGGCAACAATGGATGGTGCATTCTGGGATTACACCGCATGGTTCTGGCAGACCAACTGGCTCGTATTCGAGTGCTGGTTGCTCGTATTCCTCATCATCTTCATGGTAGTAGTAAGCTGCTTCACTCCAGCTCCAAGCAAGGAGCAGGTAGAGGCAATCACCTTCACATCAGACTTCAAGAAGTCTATCCGTGAAAGTTGGAGTGCCTTCGATATTATCGGTACCCTCGTAGTAATCGGCCTCTGCGCAGCATTCTACGCATACTTCTGGTAAAATATTATTCATGTCAGGAGTAAGAAGTGAGGAGTCTGGAATTTTCTCAAAGATCAGACAAAACTGTTTCTGTTGAAAAAATCCGCGATCCTTTCTTCTCCTTCTTACTCCTTGATTTTCCTCTCGAAGCTGCTCTATGAAGAACAAGCAAAAGAACACAATAATACATACATTGAATCATTACATCAAAACAGCAGAAAGGCCATGACCCAGTTTTATAATGAATACTCCAAAGTATTTGTATCCGTCGATTGTATCATTTTCGGTTTCGACGGTAGTAACCTCCAGGTACTGATAGGCAAACGCAAGATGGACCCGGGAAGAGGCGAATGGTCACTCTATGGTGGTTTCGTTGGTTCAACAGAAAATCTCGAAGATGCTGCCAACAGAGTCATCTTGGAACTTACTGGAATGAAAAACCTCTATATAAGACAAGTAGGAGCTTTCGGCCGTATCGACCGTGACCCAGGTGAGCGAGTTATCTCTATCGCCTATTGCACTCTCATCAATGTGAAAGACTATGATGACAGCCTCCGTTTAGAACACGGATTGGAATGGGTTAGTCTGAACGAACTTCCAGAACTTTACTCAGACCACAAACTCATGATCCGCAACGCTATCGCACAGATACGCCGCCGCATCAATCATGAGCCATTAAGCTTCAAACTCCTCCCAGACCTCTTTACGCTGACACAGCTTCAGCACGTATTCGAGGCAGTAATAGGCGAAGAGATTGATAAGCGCAACTTCCGCAAACGCGTGAAGGATATCGACTTCATCGAGAAAACAGAACTCATCGATAAAGTCAACTCGAAACGAGGCGCCGCCCTCTACCGCTTCAACAAGAAAGCATACGAGGAAGACCCATCGTTCAACTTGAAATAGAATAAACAACTTAAAACAAAAGATATTATGTTAGAAGAATTAAAAGAAAAAGTGTTCAAGGCAAACCTTGATCTCGTTAAGCACAACCTCGTGCTCTTTACATGGGGTAATGTGAGTGGCATCGACCGCGAGAAAGGTCTGGTTGTCATCAAACCATCAGGCGTCGACTATGACACCATGAAGGCTAGCGATATGGTAGTGGTAGACTTGGAAAGGTAAGGTAGTAGAAGGCGATCTGAATCCATCATCTGATACACCAACCCACCTGGTTCTCTACCGCGCATTCCCAGAGTTGGGTGGCGTAGTTCATACTCACTCTACTTATGCTACCGCTTGGGCACAGGCTGGCTTGGACATTCCTAATATTGGTACAACTCATGCTGATTACTTCCACGATTGCATCCCTTGCACTGATGCAATGACAGAAGATATGATGGCAGAATATGAGCACAACACAGGTGTTGTCATCGTTGACCGTTTCAAGAAAGATAACATCAACCCAGTTCATACTCCTGGCGTATTGGTTAAGAACCATGGTCCTTTTACATGGGGTAAGGATGCTGACCAGGCTGTTTATCACGCAGTAGTAGCTGAACAGGTAGCAAAGATGGCTTTCATCTCATTCTCTGTGAATCCAAACACCACCATGAACCCATTGCTCGTAGAGAAGCACTTCAACCGCAAGCACGGTCCTAACGCTTACTACGGACAGAAAAAGCACTAATTAAAGGGTGATTCAAATAAAGATATTAAATCACATTAACAATAACAATTAATACAACAAACAATCATGATTAAAGCATTTGAAAATTTAGAGGTATGGTTTGTAACTGGTGCACAGCTTCTTTACGGAGGCGAAACAGTTAAGATAGTTGATGGTCACTCAAAGGACATGGTAGATGGTCTGAACAACAGTGGCATCATCCCAATCAAGGTAGTTTACAAGGGCACAGCTAACTCTTCTGCAGAAGTAGAAGCTGTCATGAAGGCTGCCAACAACGATAAGAAGTGCGTAGGTATCATCACATGGATGCACACCTTCTCTCCAGCTAAGATGTGGATCAAGGGCTTGCAGGCTCTTGAGAAGCCTCTCCTCCACTTCCACACTCAGTACAATGCAGAACTCCCTTGGGATTCTATCGATATGGATTTCATGAACCTCAACCAGTCAGCTCACGGCGACATCGAGTTCGGTCACATCTGCACCCGTATGCGCATCCCTAGAAAGGTAGTTGTAGGTTACTGGAAGAGCGAAGAGGCTCAGAAGCAGATTGCAACATGGGCTCGCGTAGCTGCTGGTGTTGCTGATGCTCACAACGTACGCTGCTTGATGTTCGGTATGAACATGAACAACGTTGCCGTAACAGATGGCGACCGTGTAGAGTTCGAGCAGCGCTTGGGTTACCACGTAGATTACTACCCAGTATCTTCACTCATGGAGTACTACAAGAAGGTAACTGATGCTGAGGCTGATGCTCTCGTTGAGGAGTACAAGAAGGAGTACACCATCAAGATTGATGAGTCTGGCGAGGAAGTATATTGGGAGAAGGTGAAGAACGCAGCTAAGGCTGAGATTGCTCTCCGTCGCGTATTGAAGGATGAGAACGCAGTAGCATTCACAACCAACTTCGATGACCTCGGCGATGCTGACATCGACGATCCTAACTTCTGCGGTTTCGACCAGATTCCTGGTTTGGCTTCACAGCGCCTGATGGCAGAGGGTTATGGTTTCGGTGCAGAGGGTGACTGGAAGACAGCTTGCCTCTACCGCACACTCTGGGTAATGAACCAGGGCTTGGAGAAGGGTTGCTCATTCCTCGAGGACTACACACTCAACTTCGCTGCCGACCGCACATCTAGCCTCCAGAGCCACATGCTCGAGGTATGCCCATTGATTGCAACAGACAAGCCAAAGCTCGAGGTTCACTTCCTCGGCATCGGTATCCGCAAGCAGCAGACAGCTCGCCTCGTATTCACATCTAAGACAGGTAAGGGTGTTAAGGCAACTGTAGTTGACCTCGGCAACCGTTTCCGTCTCATCGCAAGTGAGGTAGAGTGCATCGAGCCAAAGGCAATGCCTAAGCTCCCTGTAGCTTCAGCTCTCTGGGTTCCACAGCCAACCTTCGAGATTGGTGCAGGTGCTTGGATCCTCGCTGGTGGTACTCACCACAGTGCATTCTCTTACGATATCACTGCTGAGTACTGGGAAGACTTCTGCGAGATTCTCGGTATTGAGTTCGTCAACATCGACAAGAACACAACTATCAGCAGCTTCAAGCAGCAGCTCCGCAACAACGAGATTTACTACATGCTCAACAAGGCGTTGAGATAATTTAAGTGAAGAGTGAAGAACGAAGAGTGAAGAATTCCATTGCTTTTCTCTTTGTTCCTTACATTAAAGAAAGAATCAATAATGAGCGCAAAAACTATTATAGAATCAGGTAAGGCCATTCTCGGTATCGAGTTTGGCTCTACCAGAATCAAGGCTGTCTTGATCGACACCGACAACAACCCTATCGCACAGGGTAGCTTTGAGTGGGAAAACCAGTTGGTTGATGGTCTCTGGACTTACAGCATCGACACAATCTGGAAAGGTTTGCAGGATTGTTATGCCGACCTCCGCAAGAACGTGAAGGCTGAGTACGACTGCGAAATCAAGCAGTTGGCTGCCATCGGTATTTCTGCGATGATGCACGGCTACATGGCTTTCGGTAAGGATGAGAACATTCTCGTTCCTTTCCGCACATGGCGTAACACCAATACAGCCAAGGCTGCAGCTGAACTTTCAGAGCTCTTCCACTTCAACATCCCATTGCGTTGGAGTATCTCTCACGTATATCAGGCTATCCTGAATGGTGAGGACCACATCAACAAGATTGACTTCCTTACCACTCTCGCCGGTTATATCCACTGGCAGCTCACAGGCAAGAAGGTTTTGGGCGTAGGTGATGCATCAGGTATGCTCCCTATCGACTCTAACACCAACAACTACGATGCAGAGATGGTAGCTAAGTTCGATAAACTCATCGAGCCTAAGAACCTGGGCTGGAAGATTCTCGACATTCTCCCTGAGGTACTGAACGCAGGCGAAGATGCTGGCGTATTGACCGAGGAAGGTGCAAAGAAGCTCGACCCATCAGGCACTCTCCAGGCTGGTACTCCTCTCTGCCCTCCAGAGGGTGATGCAGGTACAGGTATGGTAGCTACCAACGCTGTTCGTCAGCGCACAGGTAACGTCAGTGCAGGTACATCTTCTTTCTCTATGATTGTATTGGAGAAAGCCTTGAGCAAACCTTACGAAGTCATTGATATGGTGACTACTCCAGACGGCAGCCCTGTAGCAATGGTTCACTGCAACAACTGTACTTCCGACCTCAATGCATGGGTAGGTTTGTTCAAGCAATATCAGGAGCTGCTCGGTGTTCCAGTAGATATGAACGAGGTATTCGGCAAGCTCTACAACCACGCTCTTGAAGGCGATGCTGATTGCGGAGGATTGATTGCTTACAACTATATCTCTGGTGAGCCTGTAACAGGTCTTGCAGAAGGTCGCCCTATGTTCGTACGTTCTGCCAACAACCACTTCAACCTTGCCAACTTCATGCGTGCCAACCTCTATGCTTCAGTAGCTGTATTGAAGATTGGTAACGATGTATTGTTCAAGGACGAGAAGGTACAGGTAGATCGCATCACAGGTCATGGCGGTTTATTCAAGACCAAGGGTGTAGGTCAGCGTATCCTCGCTGCAGCCATTAACTCCCCTATCTCTGTCATGGAGACAGCAGGCGAAGGTGGTGCATGGGGTATCGCCCTGCTCGCAGGTTATCTCGTTAACAACGATGAGAAGTTGAGCCTGGCAGATTATCTCGACAAGAAGGTATTTGCAGGCAATACTGGTGTAGAGATTGCACCTACTGCCGAAGATGTAGCCGGTTTTGATAAATATATTGAAACCTACAAGGCTGGTCTTGCTATCGAAAAGGCAGCAGTTGAGAACAAAAAGTAAATAAACGATAAATACGTTTGTGGGGATTCTACCTCCACAAACGTATTATACTTAAAATCGACAACAATTAATAAGAACAATGATGAAGAAACTATTCGCTACCACATTGCTTTCAACAGCAGTTGCATTCTCAGCTCAAGCTCAGGATGTAACAGGAACAATCCATGCCAACCAGGGAACACAGAAAATCAATAAAGAGATTTACGGTCAGTTTGCCGAACATCTCGGAAGTTGTATTTATGGTGGTCTTTGGGTAGGTCCTGATTCTAAGATTCCTAACACTCAGGGTTACCGCAACGACGTGCTCCAAGCCCTCAAGGACCTGAAAGTGCCTGTATTAAGATGGCCTGGAGGATGCTTCGCTGACGAGTATCACTGGATGGATGGTATCGGTCCACGTGAGAAGCGACCAAAGATGCAGAACAACAACTGGGGTGGAACCATTGAGGACAACTCTTTCGGTACACACGAATTTCTGAATCTCTGCGAGATGTTGGGTTGCGAGCCTTACATCAGCGGTAACGTGGGTTCCGGCACTGTTGAGGAATTGGCAAAGTGGGTGGAATATATGACCAGCGATGGAGATACTCCTATGGCAAAACTCCGCCGACAGAACGGCCGCGACAAGGCTTGGAAGGTAAAATACCTCGGTGTTGGTAACGAAAGTTGGGGCTGCGGTGGCAACATGCGTCCTGAGTATTATTCAGATCTCTTCCGCCGCTACTCTGTTTATTGCCGCAACTATGACGGGAACCAGCTCTATAAGATTGCATCGGGAGCGAGCGATTACGATTATAACTGGACTAAGGTATTGATGGACCGTATCGGCAACCGTGCCAACGCCATCTCTCTACATTATTATACAGTAACAGGCTGGACAGGCAGCAAGGGTTCTGCCACCAAGTTCAGCAATGAGGATTACTACTGGACCATGGGCAAGGCGCTCGGCATAGAAGATGTCATCAAGAAGCACGAGGCTATCATGGACAAGGCTGATCCAAAGAAGCAGGTAGCCCTCCTCGTTGACGAATGGGGAACCTGGTGGGATGAGGAGCCTGGCACTATCAAGGGTCACCTCTATCAGCAGAACTGTATGCGCGATGCCTTCGTTGCAGCACTCTCGCTGAATGTATTCCACCGCCATACAGAGCGTGTGAAGATGACCAATATCGCACAGATTGTCAACGTACTCCAGTCAATGATCCTGACAGATACAAAGGGAACAGGTCACATGGTTCTGACTCCAACCTATCATGTATTCAACATGTACAAGGACTTCCAGGAGGCAACCTATCTCCCAATGGATGTAAAGTGCGACTCTATGGATGTTCGCGGCGATGATCACGCAAAAGCTGGAAGAAAGATTCCATTGGTATCTACTTCAGCAGCCAAGAAGGCAGATGGAACCATTGTGGTTGCTCTTGCCAATGTCAGTCTTGACAAGGCTCAGCAGGTAGAGTTTAATCTGGATGGTGCAGCTGCTCCAAAAGCTGTAACAGGACAGATTCTTTCCTGCAACAAGGTGAGCGATTACAACGACTTCGCACACCCGGATGTAGTGAAGCCTGCAGTTTTTAAGGATGCAAAAGTAAAGAAAAACACCCTTAAAGTAAAAATTCCTGCAAAATCTATCGTAGTTTTGAAAATAAAATAGTATCTTTGAAGGCGAAAAAGGAAGTATCCTTCTTTTGAGTAGCCTTCAGAGCTGGAAAAACAAGAATATTTCAGCAGAAATAACAACAATAATAAATATAAAATTATGAACGACATTAAAGTAATGAATCATGCAGCTGATAACATCCGTATCTTGGCTGCTTCAATGGTAGAAAAGGCAAACTCAGGTCACCCAGGTGGTGCTATGGGTGGTTCTGACTTCATCAACGTGCTCTTCTCTGAGTACCTGGTTTATGATCCAGCAGATCCAACATGGACTGGTCGTGACCGCTTCTTCCTCGACCCAGGTCACATGAGCCCAATGCTCTATGCTGGTTTGGCTTTGCGCGGTTTCTTCTCTATGGAAGACCTCAAGCAGTTCCGCCAGTGGGGTTCTGTAACTCCTGGTCACCCAGAGCTCGACCTTCAGCGTGGTATCGAGAACTCATCTGGTCCTCTCGGTCAGGGTCATGCCCTCGCAGCTGGTGCAGCTGTTGCAGAGAAGTTCCTCGAGGCTCGTCTGGGTTCAACCATGATGCAGCACAAGATCTACGCATACATCTCTGATGGTGCTGTAGAGGAAGAGATTTCTCAGGGTGTTGGTCGTATCGCCGGTAACCTCGGTTTGAACAACCTCATCATGTTCTACGATTCTAACGACATCCAGCTCTCTACAGAGTGTGGCGTTGTAATGAACGAGGATACAGAGATGAAGTACAAGGCTTGGGGCTGGAATGTCATCAAGATCAATGGTAACGACGTAGCTCAGATTCGTGAGGCGCTCGATGCTGCCCAGAAGGAGCAGGACCGCCCTACCCTCATCATCGGTAAGACCGTAATGGGTAAGGGTGCTCTCCGCGCAGACGGCACAAGCTACGAGGCTTGCATCAATACTCACGGCGCTCCTCTCGGTGGCGACGCTTACGTTAATACCATCAAGCACCTCGGTGGTGATCCTGAGAATGCATTCGTTATCTTCGACGATGTAAAGGAAATCTACGCTAAGCGTGCTGAGGAGTTGAAGAAGATCGTAGCTGAGCGCAAGGCTGCTGAGGCTGAGTGGCGCAAGGCTAACCCAGAGAAGGCTGCCCAGATGGATGAGTGGTTCAGCGGCAAGGCTCCTAAGGTAGACTGGAGCAAGGTTGAGCAGAAGGCTGGTTCAGCTACACGTGCAGCATCTGCTGCTTGTCTCGGTGTTTTGGCAGAGCAGGTTCCTAACATGATCTGTGCTTCTGCTGACCTTTCTAACTCTGATAAGACAGACGGTTTCTTGAAGAAGACCAAGAGCATCGTTCGCGGTGACTTCTCTGGTGCTTTCTTCCAGGCTGGTGTTGCAGAGTTGACTATGGCTGATATGTGTATCGGTATGATGCTCCACGGTGGTGTGGTTGCAGCAATGGGTACATTCTTCGTATTCTCTGATTATATGAAGCCAGCTGTACGTATCGCAGCCCTGATGCAGGTTCCAGTGAAGTTCATCTGGACTCACGATGCATTCCGCGTTGGTGAGGATGGACCTACTCACGAGCCAGTTGAGCAGGAGGCACAGATCCGCCTCATGGAGAAGTTGAAGAACCACGCAGGCAAGGACAGCGTTCGCGTATTCCGTCCAGCTGATGCTGACGAGACTACAGTTTGCTGGAAGCTCGCTATGGAGAACGTAGAGACTCCTACAGCTTTGATCTTCTCTCGCCAGGGCATTGCCAAGTTGCCAGAGGGAACAGACTATGAGCAGGCAGCCAAGGGTGCTTACATTGTAGCAGGCAGCGACGAGAATCCAGACGTTATCTTGGTAGCTAGCGGTTCTGAGGTTTCTACATTGGAGGCTGGTTGCGAGGCTTTGCGTGCCGACGGCATCAAGGTTCGCGTGGTAAGTGCTCCATCAGAGGGCTTGTTCCGCGGTCAGAGCAAGGAATATCAGGAGAGCGTATTGCCAAAGAACGCTAAGATCTTCGGTATGACTGCCGGTCTTCCTGTAACACTCCAGGGTCTCGTAGGCGCTAATGGTAAGGTTTGGGGTATGGAGAGCTTCGGTTTCTCAGCTCCTTACAAGGTACTTGATGAGAAGCTCGGTTACACAGGCGAGAACGTTTACAAGCAGGTAAAGGCTTTCTTGGCAGAGGCTTAATTAGCATAAACTAAACAGGAGTTGGAAGCTGGAGTTGGAGATTTTGCCGGGTGGCAGATTTCCATTTCCGGCATCCGACTCCTTTCACTCTTTTAACATTAACCTTGTGAAGGATAAGGGTTTACCCCGTTTTCTTCACTTAAAAACTTAAGTATTATGGAAGTAAAGACAGTTGGTATTGCATGCGATCACGCAGGTTTTCCATTGAAGCAATTTGTATTGGAATATTTGGAAAAGAAGGGTTATCCTGTAAAGGATTATGGTACATACAGCGATGCGAGTGTAGACTATCCTGACTTCGGTCATGCTCTTGCCAAAGGCATTGAGAGCGGCGAAGTATATCCAGGTATCGGCATTTGCGGCAGCGGCGAAGGTATCGCCATGACATTGAATAAGCATCAGAGTGTACGTGCCGGATTGGCATGGTGCAAGGAGATTGCTCATTTGGTTCGTCAGCACAACGATGCCAACGTATTGGTACTTCCAGGTCGTTTCGTAGACAACAAGACCGCCGAGGCTATTCTCGACGAGTTCTTTGCCACAACATTCGAGGGTGGCCGTCACGAGCGTCGCGTCAAGAAGATTCCTGTTCAGCAGTAAAGTTCTGAATGGATAAAAAAGAATTAAGGCTGAGTCATCGCATGATGGCTCAGCCTATTTTTATGGAATACGGACACACCAAGAATATTTTTACGACACATGAACAACTTCAATAAATGCACGCAAGCGTAAGATACAATCGCAGAATACGGAAGAAGTTGCCGGAAAAGACAGATGAAGTTGTCGGAAAAAATAGTATAGGTTATCGGAGAAGTTAACTCCGTAGGCCGCACAACAGCTGTTGTGCGCTTGCATAACAGCTGATATGCGCTCGCACAACACCTGTTGTGCATGCGTAGACCAGCTGATGGGCGCCTACAGCAAACCAACATTACTCGCTGATGTTTTTATCAATCATTTTGCCACAAAAAACACAGTCCTATTTGTTATTTTACTGGAACACCCCTATATCAAAGAAACAAAAAAAGGGATGTCACACTAGGTGACATCCCCCTATGAGAATCAAATACTTATTTGAAGTTCAATCTTTACTTGCTCTCAGCCTCAGCCTGCTTGGTCTCTGCTGCGTTAGGACCATAGTAGCCATAGTAAGCCTGGTAACGGGTGTAACCCCAGTTAGCCTGAGCCTTCTCTGGATCGAGCTGCTTAGCCTTGTCGAGAACCTTGATAGCCTCCTGGTAAACAACCTTGCGGCCGTTAGGATCCTGCAAGTTACCAGCCTTGCTGTTGTAGCATGCACCCAGATAAGTAAGAACAACTACGTTATCCTCCTTTGCAGCAAGAGCCTGCTTCAAACACTTGATAGCGTTGTCTGCATCGTTCTTCTGGATATACATCATACCCTTGTTGGCAAGAGCTACGAAGTTGTTAGGGTTCTTTGCAATAGCTGCGTCCAAAAGTTCAGTCTGCTCCTTCTCCATCTTCAATGAAGAGTACATAGAGTTCAAACCATCGAGAACAACCTCATTGGTCTCGTCCTTTGCAAAGATATCCTTGAGCTTGTTAACATAGGCGAGAGAGTCCTCGTGAGTCTTCAAGCCGTCCTTCATCACATAGAGCTTGAGGTTGAGGGCATCCTTAGCCTCCTTCTCGCTCTTCATAGCGATGTCGCAATACTTCTCGCAACGGGCAGCATCCTTAGCCTGATATGCATAACGGGCTGCAAAGAGAGCAACCTGACCGATATACTCCTTCTCGCCATCCTTCTGCTTCTGGTCTACAGAAGCGAAGAGAGGAGCATTGTCTGTATCGAGGAATGTACCCCAATACTTCAATACCTCATCAGCCTTATTGTTCTGGGCTGCTGTCTGACCCGCATTAACGAGCTGAACACGAGCACCCCATACACGGCTAGCGTTGTTGTTAAACTTAGGAGCAACCTTACCCTTAGCGTTAGGAAGCTGGTCGTACTTGTAGCACTCAATAGCATTAATCAATGCATTGTAAGCGCCCTCAGACATAGCAGCCTCGTCAACCGGGTCGTTCTTCTTCATGATCTGATTGGTCTGCTGGATGCTCTGCTGGTCGTTGAACTGCTTCATAGCGAGATCAACGAGCTTGTTGTAAGCCTTGGCCTTCTCTGCATCGTTAGCCATCTGACCCAAATTCTGCTTAACCAAAGCCTCAGCCTCGGCATAAGACTTAGCCTTCATGACAGCCTTGAGAGCGTCACTGTCGCCTGCGAATGCTGATGTGGCACCTAGTACCATCATTGCAGCTACTAAAAACTTTTTCATTTTTCTTAATGAGTTTAAAAGTTGTTGTTATTTATTTTTTACGCGTCTTTTCTTTTATTCGAAATCTACGTTGCCCGAATCGGTATCCTCTGCTTCAGATGCTTCGTCAGCGAGATGAGCCTCAGCCTCAGCAGCCTCTTCGGCAGTCTTGGCACCTACGGTATCATTCTCTATCTCCTCGCTCTTCTTAGCCCAGGCAGAACGGCTCTCCTCTTCTACAGAAGCCTCGAGCTCTGAACTCATCACCTTGCATACGCTGGCAATGACATCATTCTTCTTGGTAAGATTGATGAGGCGGACACCCTGAGTAGCACGGCCCATGACACGGCAATCGGCTACTGCAAGACGAATCACGATACCACTCTGGTTGATAATCATGAGGTCGTTATCATCGGTTACGTTCTTGATAGCTACCAGTCGACCGGTCTTGTCGGTAATACTCAGTGTCTTCACACCCTTACCGCCACGCTTGGTAACGCGGTAATCGAGTACATCAGAACGCTTACCATAACCCTGCTCGCTCACTACCATCACGGTTTCCTTCTCAGGATCGTTGACAACAATCATACCTACTACGGCATCATCACCCTCATCGAGGCGCATACCACGAACACCGGTAGATGTACGGCCCATTGTACGAATCTCGTTCTCATCGAAACGGACAGCACGACCATTGCGGTTGGCAATAATCAGCTCGTTATGACCATTTGTCAGACGAACATCTACCACCTCATCGCCCTCTACGATGTTGATAGCAATCACACCGTTGGCACGTGGACGGGAATATGCCTCCAGACAGGTCTTCTTCACCGTACCATTCTTGGTAGCGAAGACTACGTAATGGTTGTTGATGAACTCTGCATCATTCAATCCCTTCAAACGGAGGAATGCATTCACCTGGTCATCGCTCTCGATGTTGAGGAGGTTCTGGATAGCACGACCCTTGGAATTGCGGTCGCCCTCAGGAATCTCGTAGCACTTCAACCAGTAGCAGCGGCCCTTCTTGGTGAAGAACAACATGGTCTGGTGCATGGTAGCAGGATAGATATACTCGGTGAAGTCCTTATCACGGGTACGGGCTCCCTTAGCACCTACTCCACCACGAGCCTGCTCACGGAACTCTGACAATGGGGTGCGCTTGATATATCCGAGATGACTCACGGTGATAACCACTGGGTCGTTTGGATAGAAGTCTTCTGGGTTGAACTCATGGTCATCTGGCTTAATCATGGTACGACGTGCGTCACCATACTTCTCCTTCACCTCGTTGAGTTCATCCTTCATTACCTTCTTGCAGAGTTCAGGATCGTTCAGAATCTGGTTCAAGTAGTCGATGGTCTTCATCAACTCGTTGAATTCATTGTGCAACTGCTCCAGACGCAAGCCTGTCAACTGGCTGAGGCGCATATCCACGATTGCCTTACTCTGAAGTTCATCGAGTTCGAAGCGCTTCTCCAAGTTGCGCTGGGCATCAGATGGAGTCTTGCTGGCTCTGATAATATGTACCACCTCGTCGATGTTGTCGCAGGCAATGATCAAGCCCTCGAGAATATGAGCACGCTCCTGAGCCTTCTTCAGTTCGAACTGGGTGCGGCGAATCGTAACATCATGACGATGCTCTACGAAATACTTCACACACTCCTTCAAGCTCAAAAGACGTGGGCGGCCATTAACAAGAGCGATGCAATTCACTGAGAATGAACTCTGAAGAGCAGTCAGCTTAAAGAGTTTGTTCAAAAGAACATTAGCATTGGCATCACGCTTCACATCAACAACGATACGCATACCCTGACGGCCAGACTCATCGTTTACGTTAGCGATGCCATCTACTCTGCCGTCCTTGGCAAGGTCAGCAATAGCCATCACGAGCTGCTCCTTGTTAACACCATAAGGAATCTCGGTGATAACAATCTTATCATGGTTTTCACCACTTTCAATCTCGGCAGTGGCACGAACCACGATTCTGCCTCGACCCGTTTCGTATGCATCCTTCACTCCCTGGATACCATAGATGGTAGCACCGGTTGGGAAGTCAGGAGCAGGGATATACTGCATCAATCCATCGGTGTCGATGTCAGGATTATCGATATATGCACAGCAACCGTCAATTACCTCACCCAAGTTGTGGGTAGGCATATTGGTAGCCATACCTACTGCAATACCGTTACCACCATTTACCAGAAGATTAGGAATCTTGGTAGGCATCACGGTAGGTTCCTGCAGGGTATCATCGAAGTTGTTGGTCATATCAACCGTTTCCTTGTCAAGGTCATCCATGATATGCTCACCCATCTTGGAGAGGCGGCACTCAGTATAACGCATGGCAGCAGGAGAGTCACCGTCAACAGAACCGAAGTTACCCTGTCCGTCAATCAAGGTATAACGCATGTTCCACTCCTGTCCCATACGCACCAGAGCGCCGTAAACAGAAGAGTCACCGTGAGGGTGATACTTACCGAGCACCTCACCAACAACACGCGCACATTTCTTATAAGGTTTGTCACTGGTGTTTCCAATGCCGAGCATACCGTAAAGAATACGGCGGTGCACAGGCTTGAAACCATCGCGTACATCAGGGAGGGCACGAGCCACGATAACTGACATCGAATAATCGATGTAGCTCGACTTCATCTCCTCCTCAATGTTGATTTTCATGATTCTATCATGATCCATTGTCTGATTTTCGTCCATTTCTTATATTAATGTATTATTGTTTATTCGTTACTTTCAAAACGCCTGTTTTCCATCCGGAAATCGCGTTTAAGGGCATTTCCTTGCGTTCTAAGCCGTTTTACCCTTTTGAAATTCCCGACAAAGATACAAAAAAAAATGATACTAAAACGCTTTAGAGGCGAAAAATCGCATTATTTTAGCATTATTTGTATTTTAACAATGCAAAAAAGTTGGCATATCATTTGCTATTATTGAAAATAATGTGTACTTTTGCACTGAGATATTTAAAAATATAAGCAAATATGATAAATCCGTTTTCACATATACAGGACATACTGAACAGAAGTAGCAAAGAAGCAGCACGCACCTTGGGAAGAGAAATCAGCGTGGAGCATCTGATGCTGAGTCTGATTAGCCAGAACGACAGCGATGTCAACAAGCTCCTGAAGGGCGCAGACATCAGTCCGATGGCTTTCAGCGGAGTCCTTAACAGCAAACTGGAAAAGCGTGTGGAAGAAACTCCTGCCGATAACGTGAAGGAGAACAGCCACATCCCATTCAGCCAGATAACAGACAGCATTATCAGAGACTCTATCCGCGAGGCAAACAACTACGAGCACTCCAAGATTGTAGAGCCAAGACATCTGCTGCTTGCCATCTTGAGAAATGACAAGAACCCTGTAGCCAACTGGCTGAGTCAACTGGGCTTAAGCTACGACCGTGCCATCGAAATGCTCTATCCTACTGATAAGGATGATGAGCAGAAGACAGAAGAGCCGAAGGATTTCAAAATGGACCCCCAAACACCAGATTCAGAAATCCCTGATGCAGACAGGCAGGAGAAAGCAGAGAATCTGGAGATGGCTGGTGGAATAGGAACAGAAGATGACTACAACGAGCAGAACGACATGATGGAAACTGACGAAGAGCCATTCGATATGGAAAAGGACCAGAATCCGATGAGACTGTCTACCCGTTCAAATGGAACTCCGCGCAAAAAGAGCAGCACCCCTACCATCGACAAATTCAGTTTCGACCTGACCAAGGCTGCAGCCGATGGAAAGCTGGATCCTGTCGTGGGCAGAGAGAAGGAGATTCAGCGCGTGCTCGAGATTCTGGGTCGCAGAAAGAAGAACAACCCAGTATTAATAGGTGAACCGGGCGTAGGAAAGAGTGCCATCGTAGAAGGACTGGCACAGCTCATCAACAACCAGGAAACATCGCCTATGTTCTTCAACAAGCGTCTGGTAAGTCTCGACCTGACTGCCATCGTTGCAGGAACCAAATTCCGCGGACAGTTTGAAGAGCGCATCAAGAATGTCATCAAGGAACTGGAGGACCATCCGGAGATCATCATCTTCATAGATGAGATTCACACCATGATAGGCGCCGGTTCCGGCGAAGGAAGCATGGATGCCGCCAACATTCTGAAACCAGCCCTGGCAAGAGGTATCATCCAGTGTATCGGTGCCACCACGCTCGATGAGTATCGCAAGAGCATTGAGAAGGACGGAGCCTTGGAGCGCCGTTTCCAGAAGGTTATCGTTGAACCAACTACACGCGAAGAGACCCTGCTGATACTGCACAATATCAAGGAACATTACGAGAAGCACCACTGTGTGAGATATACAGACGAGGCTCTCGAGACATGTGTCAAACTGACAGAGCGCTATATCACCGACCGCCACTTCCCAGACAAGGCTATCGACGTGATAGATGAAGCCGGCTCGCGCGTACATATTAATAATGCAAGTGTTCCTGCTCCATATATCAAGCTGGAAAAAGAACTGAAAAAGATAATCAGCAAGAAGCAGCAGGCTGTAGCAAACCAGAACTTCGAGATGGCAGCCTCATGCAGAGATGCCCAGACCAAGATCGAGAAAGAGATTGAGGACATGAAGGCGCAATGGCAGCAGGGAGAGATAGGCGAATATGTTGAGGTGACAGCCGAAGACATTGCCAACGTTATCAGCATGATGACCGGCGTACCGGCCCAACGCATGGCAGAGGGTGAAAGCAAACGTCTGAAAGATCTGGAACACAACCTGAAGCACAAGGTGATTGCTCAGGATAATGCCATCAACAAGATGGTAAAGACCATTCTGAGGAACCGTGTAGGCTTGCGCGACCCTAACCATCCTATTGGCGTATTCATGTTCCTGGGTCCTACAGGTGTAGGTAAGACCTATCTTGCCCAGAAACTTGCCGAGGAAATGTTTGGTTCGAAAGATTCACTCATCAGAATAGACATGAGCGAATTCTCCGAGAGTTTCAACACCTCACGTCTGGTAGGTGCACCTCCAGGATACGTAGGCTATAACGAAGGTGGACAGCTGACCGAAAAGGTACGCCGCAAACCATACAGCATCGTATTGCTCGACGAAATCGAGAAAGCCAACAGCAAGGTATTCAACCTGCTCTTACAGGTACTCGACGAAGGCAGACTTACCGATGGCAACGGCAGACTCATCGACTTCCGCAACACCATCATCATCATGACCTCTAATGCAGGAACCCGCCAGCTGAAAGATTTCGGCAGAGGCGTCGGCTTTACTTCTGCAGGTATAAAAGGCGGATTGGCGATAGATGAGAAAGACAAGGAGTATGCCCGCAGCATCGTCCAGAAGAGTCTGAGCAAGCAGTTTGCTCCAGAGTTTCTGAACCGTCTCGATGACATCATCACCTTCGACCAGTTGGATCTCAATGCCATCAAGCGCATCATCGACCTCGACCTGGAAGGACTGGTCAAGAGAATAGAAGAACTGGGATACCATTTCCAGATTACCGAAAAGGCAAAGGAAATGGTAGCCAAGAAGGGATACGATGTACAGTTTGGTGCCCGCCCACTCCGCCGCGCCATCCAGACCTACATCGAAGATTCCGTTTGCGAGATGTTACTCGATGGCACAATGAAGCCAGGCGACACCATCTCGGTAGGCAAAAATTCGAAAAAAGAAGAATTGACATTCAAGAAACTATAATCAGAAGAGGGACTATCCACTGGCGATAGTCCCTCTTTTGTTATGAACCCGGTATAGCAACCAACGAACTTTAGTTAATAAGAGTTAACCACAAGAAAAGTTTTGGCAATAATTTCTTATTTCAAAAAATATTCATTACCTTTGCATCTGCTTTCGGGCAAAAAGCCATGATGGCTCAGTTGGTAGAGCAACGCATTCGTAATGCGTGGGTCGCGGGTTCGAGTCCCGCTCGTGGCTCTTTCTTGTGAAAGGAGTTAGTATTTTCCTTCGCGAGATTAGCACATCGGTAGTGCACGGGCTTCCCAAGCCTGTGAGGCGGGTTCGACTCCCGTATCTCGCTCAGAACATCAGTAACCCAGGGGTGAACCCTGGGTTTCTTGGTTTTATTAACATCTTTTCAGCCTTCTATAGCAACAAAATCACTTTTTTCGAGTTATTACATAAATATAACTAAGATAATAGAACAATAATGAAGAAACATATCATACTTGTACTGGCGCTGGTTCTGTCTTCAGGACCACTTTTCGCACAGAGTTCTCACATGACAGACGATCAAGTGATGAGTTTTGTGGTGAAAGAACATGAGCGTGGCACATCCAACTCACAGATTGTTACCAAACTGATGCAGCAAGGCGTAGACATCTCCCAGATTCGTCGTGTACGCAACAAGTATCAGAAGATGTCGCAACAGAACGAGCTCTACAGCACATCAGCAGCAGGAAATGTTGCGAACAAGAGAATGCGAACCAACAATGGTAAACAAAGAGAAGATTACCAGAACAAGGATAATGAGAAACTGTCCTCAACCTATAGTAACTATCGCATCCAGAGCAAGCAGAACGACAGCTACTATTCATCTTATGATGAAAATAATCCTGACTATGCTGGCTTCAGCAAGGAGATGAATGCAATGGTTCCAGATACAGCTACCATGATTAAACAGATGCAGGCTGAGCTCGGCATCAAGCGCAACAAGGTATTCGGCCGCGACATTTTCAATAACAAGGATCTCAGTTTCGAGCCAAATATGAACATCGCTACCCCACAGAACTATCGTCTGGGACCTGGCGATGCGGTTATCATCGATATCTATGGTGCCTCACAGAAAACCATAGAGAGTACCGTTTCGCCAGATGGTGAGGTAACCATCGAGGGGTATGGACCAGTCAGCGTTTCAGGCTTAACCGTAGCTCAGGCTAATGCCCGCCTGCGCAATACCGTGGGCAGCAGATACCGTTCAAGCCGCATCAAGCTTACTGTAGGACAGACCAAGACCATCATGGTTAACGTGATGGGCGAGGTTAAGATTCCGGGCACCTATACCCTCTCAGCCTTCGCTACCGTATTCCATGCACTCTACATGGCTGGCGGAACCAACGATCTGGGTACATTGCGCAACATCAAGGTTTACAGACATAATAAACTGGTAACGGTTGTTGATATCTACGACTATATTCTGAACGGCAAACTGACGGGTAATGTCCGTCTTGCCGACAACGATGTTATCGTAGTAGGTCCATACGATTGTCTCGTAACCATCGCCGGAAAGGTTAAGCGCCCGATGATTTACGAAATGAAGAAGAACGAGAGTGTCAATTCCCTTCTGAAGTATTCCGGTGGTTTTACAGGCGATGCCTACAAGAAATCAGTAAGACTGAACCGCAAGACAGGCAGAGAACATGCCGTATATAATATTGGGGAGTTCGACTTCTCAAGTTTCCGCATCGATGACGGCGACTCAATCAGCGTAGACAGCATCCTGCCACGCTACGCCAACACCGTAGAGGTGAAAGGAGCCGTATTCCGTCCGGGCATGTACAATCTCGGCGAAGAAATCAACAGCGTACGCACCCTTGTAGAGCATGCCGAAGGATTGACTGAGGAGGCATTCACTAACCGTGCCGTAATGCACCGCATGAAGTCAGACCGCTCGCTCGAAGTAATAAGTGTAGACATCGCCGGTATTATGAACGGCAAGACTCCAGATATCCCATTGAAGGAAAACGACGTTCTCTTCATCCCTACCCGACAGGAAAAGATTGTAGAGCGCACCCTCACCATCCGTGGCGAAGTGCAGTATCCAGGCGTCTATCAATATGCCGACAATGAGACCCTCGAAGACTTCGTTCTTCAGGCAGGCGGCTTAACCGATAAGGCTTCAACCGTTAATGTAATGGTAAGCCGTAGAGTAATGGATGCCAAGGCTTTACGTCCAGATAGCGTTATCGCCAAGACCTACACCCTATCTCTCAAAGACGGCTTCGTTATCGACGGCACTCCAGGCTTCAAGCTGATGCCATTTGATGAAGTAATGATCCGTCAGAGTCCGGCTTATGTAGAGCAGCAGAACGTATCGATTACCGGTGAAGTGATGTTTGCCGGTCTCTATACATTAGACCATCGCAACGCCCGCCTGAGTGAACTCTTCAAGAAGGCAGGTGGAGCTACCGACCAGGCATATCTCAAGGGCGCCCGAATCATCCGCAAAGCCAACGAACAAGAGAAGCAGCGCATGGAGGCAGTATTGAAGATGCAGCGCGAAGAGATGCAGAAAAACCTTCTGCAGCTTGCCGCCAGCAGCAACAATTCCAGTGCACTCACCCAGACCTCTAAGGATGTAGAGCGCACCAACATAGAGAAGTTCAACGTACCTAGCGAATACCCTGTAGGTATCGACCTTCCAGAAGCACTGGCGAACCCAGGCAGTGATGCCGACATCATCTTGCGCGAGGGTGACCGTCTGGTCATTCCTCAGTACAATGGTACGGTAAAGATCAACGGTGCTGTAATGTTTGCCAATACGGTAGCCTACGAAAAGGGCAAGAAGCCAAGCTACTACATCGATCAGGCAGGTGGTTTTGCCTCAGATGCATTAAAGAGCAAGGCATACATCATCTATATGAATGGTAAGGTAGCCAAGCTCTCTCATGGTGCCAAAGTGCAGCCAGGCAGCGAGATTGTCATCCCAGCCAAGCTGAAGCGGAAGATGAGTACCGCCGAAATGATGAGTATGGGAAGCAGCATGAGCAGCATCGCCGCCATGATTGCTACGATTGCTAATATGAGTAAGTAAGAATAATCAAACGCCTACAAGAAAGGAGCCATTCTATGAAATATCCTATAGGAATACAAGATTTCGAAAAGCTACGTACAAATGGATATTCGTATGTAGATAAGAGCCGATTCGTGTACAAGTTGGCGACAGAGGGAGAATACTATTTCCTCAGTCGTCCACGCCGATTCGGAAAGAGTCTCTTTCTGTCTACTTTGGAAGCATACTTCCAGGGAAAGAAAGAACTCTTCAAGGGCTTAGCCATATATGACTTGGAAACAGATTGGAAGAAATATCCTATCTTCCATATTGATCTCAACACAGCCAACTTTCGAGAGAAAGACAGCCTGTATATGGTGCTTAATGACTACCTCACAACTTGGGAAAGCAAATATGGAGCCCGTGAGTCAGAAGCCACACTTGCCCTTCGTTTCAAGGGTGTGATAGCAAGAGCTGCGGAGAAAGAAGGATGTGGTGTCGTAATACTTATTGATGAATACGACAAGCCTATACTTCAGACCCTGCGCGACCCAAAGTTACAGGCAGAACACCGTGCACAGCTGAAAGCATTCTATTCTGTATTGAAGACACAAGACCGATATATCAAGTTTGCATTCCTCACAGGTGTAACCAAGTTTGGCAAGGTTAGCGTGTTCAGCGACCTCAACAACCTGACGGATATCTCGATGGACCACCGCTATATTAGCATCTGCGGAATGACAGAGAAGGAACTGCTTACGAATTTCAAGGAAGGTATCAACGAATTAGCCGAAGCCAATGGCGATACAGAAGAAGCCACAATAGCAAAACTGAAGGCAAGATACGACGGATATCATTTCGAGGAAAATACAGTAGGCATCTATAACCCATTCAGCGTACTGAACACTTTGTCAAGACTTCGCTATAAAGACTACTGGTTTGAGACTGGCACACCCACATTTCTAGTTGACTTGCTGAAAATGCACAACTATCGTTTGCCAGACATGACAAAGGAAAGGGTATCAGACGATGTAATCAACAGCGTGGATTCACTGTCAACCAATCCGATACCTGTGATATACCAAAGTGGTTATCTCACTATCAAAGGCTATGACGAAAGGTTTAAGAAATACCTACTAGGCTTCCCTAACAAAGAAGTGGAAGAAGGTTTCCTTAACTTCCTCCTACCGCTATACTGTTCTGCAGGTGATCGTTCCGCCTTTATGGTCGATGAGTTTGTGAAGGATGTTGAAGCAGGACATGTTGAACAATTTATGAATCGGCTTACCGCTTTCTTTGCAGACAACAGCTATCAGGTAGCAGGCGAAGCAGAACTTTACTTCCAAAATGCCCTATATCTCATTTTTAAGATTATGGGATTCCACACACAGGTAGAAATACCGACAAGTGATGGCAGGATGGACGTTCTCATTCAAACTTCCGACTACATCTACATCATTGAATGCAAATTAGATGGAAGTGCCGAAGAAGCACTGCAACAGATAGAAGTCAAAAACTATGCAGCTCCTTTCGCTATGGATAAGCGAACAGTCGTCAAGCTTGGCATCAACTTCTCCAGCAAGACAAGAGGAGTTGAGAGTTGGAAGCAGAGATAAGTTAGCAGCATCGCAGCCATGATTGCTACGATTGCTAATCTGAGTAAGTAATGATGATTAATTATGATAGAAGAATATGTAAACAAAAAAGATAGATTATAAAAAAGGTATTTCAAGAAATAAAACTGAGACGCAGACTATACGCCATTATCATACCCATCGTATTTGTAGTGTCATTGCAAGCAACACCATCGTGTTGTTTGCAAGAATGCTGGTATTGATGTTTGTCAACTTATATACTGTAAGGTCGAGTAAGTGAATTCTTCGACATGGCAAAATCCTGAACAACTTTCTGTTGCTCAGGTACTTAAAAAGTTTAAGTTATAATAGTGTTGCGGAATTAAGGGAATGTTATTAATTTTTTAACACGCATAATTTGCTAGTTTCCAACAATTTTCTTATTTTTGCAGGAAGATTCTGTATCTCTTATGTAGAGATTCAGATGAACGACATCAAAAAACGAACTTGATTCGCATGATGAAAGAGACAAATATACAACCACAGGTTACGTCCACTATTGCAGGGGACGACGGCGAAGCCGTGGGAAAAAGTGAAGAAAACGCTAAGAAAATGGCTTCCAAAAAGCCTAATGAAGGGCTTAAAAAACCTGATGATGCAGGATGATCGAAATCAATATCATACGTAATATCTGGCGCAAGGGAAAGAGAATTAAGTAGTAATAAAAAGTGTTTGAATGAACAATATAAAGGACATAACAATAAGAAATTACCGCGGAATCCGCTATGCCGAAGTGAGTGGCATGGCGAGGGTGAATGTGTTCCTCGGTAACAACAACTGTGGTAAATCTTCTGTATTGGAGTCTGTGCTTATGCTTTTAGGTGCAAACAGCCCTGCGTTGCCTTTAGCGGTAAACGTGAACAGAAACTATTCAACAGTAGACAAAAACGACTTCGCCTTGTTCTTCCATAATTGTGATGTTGCTAATGTCATAAATATAGAAGCATTCCTTGCAGACAATACATGTATGCGTTTGGATATGCTGTATTCGGAATCTGCGATTGAAGAGATTCCCGTTTCTGATATGCAGAATGGTATAATTGAAACGTTGAAAAGATACACTCTCAATCAGAAATATACATATGGCGCAAAAGAGTATCGTACAGCATTGGTGTATAACGCAAAAGATTCTAAATTGTCTTTTGTTCCTGCTGAAGAAAATGCGAAGTGTCCTTCTGCATTCTACATGGCACCACGTTATAACTTCAATGACTACATTAGCCATTTCAATCAAATTGTAACAGACAAGGAAAAAGCCAAGGTAGTAGAAGTGTTGAATTCTATAGAGCCGAGAATAAAAGACGTAACGGTAATAGGTCACAATGTTATGGTTGACACTGGTCTTGACAAGCTTATACCGATAAATCTTATGGGTGATGGTACACGTAAGTTGTTTACAATAGTGACAGCGTTGTATAATGCAAAGAATGGAATTCTTATAATTGATGAAGTGGATAATGGACTTTATTATAAGTCTATGAAATTCTTGTGGAAATCAATACTAAAGATGTCGCAAGAATATGATATACAGGTATTCCTTTCTACTCATAGTGTAGACTCCCTAAATGCATTGAACACTTTGCTTGAAGACGAAATGCCGGAATGTCAGAGTAATGTTAAGATATTCACGTTACGCAAGAATATGCATGATGAATTGAAATCTTATGATTATCAATTCGAAAAATTCAACTATTTGCTTGATAGGGAGGAGGAAATAAGATGAGGAAACTGCATGTATTTATTGAAACTTCAATATCGTCAGCAAAGATTCATATATAACAACGTTCAAGCATAGTAGAAAAGAGAATGAGATGATAAAAAAGTGGAGATTGGAATTTCTCGAATGCTGAATATAAGTATTCGTATACAGTGTTTTATGTTTATTAATTCCATTTCCTATAGCAGTTAACCATATAGTAAGATAAATAGACATAATGGAAAATAATAAGAATAACAATGAGGTGATTGACCTAAGAGTGGTTTTTAAGAAGATAATGGACAATAAAATGTTATACTTCAAGGTAATGCCAATAGTATTTGTTCTATCTTGTGCATATATCTTGTGTATACCTCGTACATACACCTCAAGCCTCAGCCTTGCACCTGAGATGAATAATAATTCAAGCCTTGGTGGAACAATTGGGTCTCTGGCTTCATCATTTGGTTTCGACATTGGTAGCATGGAAACATCAGATGCCATAAATCCTATGCTCTACCCTGATTTGATGGAAGACAATGGGTTTATTGTTGGTTTATTCAATATAAAGGTAGCATCTGCAGATGGTGAAATAAAATGTAACTACTACGATTATCTCACCAAACATCAAGATGCACCATTTTGGTCAAAAGGAATAAATAGTATAAAAAAGCTTTTTGCAGAGAAAGAAACTCAGATAAAAGGTGTTTCTAAAAGTAGTCCATACATGCTTTCAAAAAGACAAGATGGCATAGCAGAGGATATTCGTAAAGACATTACCATCAGTATTGACAAGAAAACAGCTGTTATTACTATTACTGCCCAAGCGCAAGACCCTCTGATTTGCAAGACCCTTGCCGACTCTGTAAAACAACGTCTACAAGTTTTCATTACCAACTATCGTACAAGCAAGTCACGTGTAGACGAGGAATACTATAAGAATTTGGCAGCCGAAGCTAAGGATGAATATGAAAAAGCTCGCCAGTTATATGGTTCGTATGCAGATGCCAATACCGATGTGCAACTTGCAAGTCTTCGCTCCAAGCAAGAAGACTTGGAGAACGACATGCAGCTTAAATACAATGCTTACACCGCTATGACAACGCAATATCAGGCAGCCAAGGCAAAGGTTCAGGAACGCACACCTGCCTTTACTCTAGTAAAAGGAGCTGCTGTCCCTGTAAAGGCGTCAGGTCCAAAGAGAATGATTTTTGTTATCGGCATGTGTATACTTGCATTCATTGGATGTACAATATATATTCTAAAAAACAATATTAAAAGATTTTTCATACAAGAAAATATCTAATAGATGGATACTAATAAAAGAATAGTAGTAAATACGTTCGCACAACATATTAGAGCAATAGTGAACATTCTAATGTCATTATTTGCAACTCGTTATATATTGCTAGCTTTGGGAAGTTCTGACTTTGGAATATTCTCATTGATAGGAAGTACTGTTGCCATGTTAGGATTCATTACCAATGCTTTAGTTGTTACGACTCAACGCCATCTATCTTATTGTCATGGAGCCAATAAAACAGATGAAATACGAATTGTATTTTCTAATAGTCTTTTTGTCCATATAATTATCAGTTTAGTATTAATTATGGGTCTATCATTGATAGAGCCTTTGCTATTTAATGGATTTCTTGAAATAAAAAGCGACAGGGTTTTAGTAGCTGAATATGTATATTTTATAGTCATAACAATGTTAGTATTATCAATACTGACATCACCTTTTAGAGCGTTGTTTATAGCTCGCGAAAATATAGTATACATTTCATTTATAGACATTCTTGATGGTGCCATTAGACTGGGGCTCGCTATAATTCTTCTTTACATAAATACAGACAAGCTTCTTACATACGCATGGATGATGCTTTCAATTTCTATATTTAATTTGTTAGCATTTTCTGTATATGCAAAAAAACATTTCTCAGAAACATGCCTATGGCCACAAAGAAAAGATATTAGCAAAAATGTCATTATAAAAATACTCGATTTCGCAGGTTGGACTTTTTATAGTACAGGATGCATTATAGGAAGAAACCAAGGAATGGCAATCGTATTGAATTCTTTCTTTGGTACAATTATAAATACAGCATATGGAATAGCATCACAGATACTAAATGCAGTACAGTTTATTTCTCAGGCCATCATCAACGCCATGAGCCCACAAATTATAAAAGCAGAAGGTAACAAAGATAGAAAACGTATGCTTTCACTTTCTGAGGTTTCATGCAAATATTCTTATTTACTTTTAGCCATCATAGTAATTCCAACTTGTTTTGAGATGCCATCTATTTTATCAATATGGCTTGGCTCCATTCCTGATTATACCATATTCATAAGCAGAATATTACTAATTTCCGCATTAGTTGATCAAATATCAATGGGATTGGGAGTTGCGAATCAAGCTATAGGAAACATACGCAACTATTCAATTACCATCAACACCATAAAAATAATAACTTTGCCTGCAATATACATATTATTATATATGGGATATGAAATACAACAAACTATGTGGATATATTTAGCTATAGAAGCTGTTTGTTCTATAACTCGTATTCCTTTCCTAAAATATTCAGCAGGACTCTCTGTTAGACATTACATTACAAAAGTATTATTAAAGATTTCTGTTCCAACTATACTAATTGTTGTTGCTTGTTTACTATGCACTAATATCAATGCTAGTAGTTGGCGTTTTCTATTGACATATATAATATCAATGTTAACAGGAGCTATCTCAATATGGATAACTGCCCTAACTCGGAAAGAAAAAGAGATATCATTACAAATGATTAAAATTAAAAGATAAGCAATATGAATATCATTATAAAGAAACTACTTGGAGTATGGTATAAACCTATTCAGAATTACATATTCAAAATCATAGGAGTAATATCACCAAAGACTCTTGTTTCAATTCAATACAAAAGAGGATTTAAACATGCATTAAATTGGCAAGACCCTAAAGATATCAACGAAAAAATAAACTGGCTAAAGTTCAATTCTAACACAGAGATTTGGACAAAGCTCACAGACAAATACCTCGTTAGAGAACATATTGCAAAAATGGGATTTGCAGATATGCTCGTAAAGCTTTATGGCAAATGGGAAAAGCCTGAAGATATAGATTGGCATGCGTTACCTAAAAAATTCATCATGAAGACCAACAATGGTAGTGGTGAAGTTTTTATTTGCAATGATAAGTCAACCATTAACATCAACGAATGGACAGCTCGTTTCAAAAAGATGCTCTCTGTAAAATTCGGAGACTCTATGGGCGAACCACACTATAATAAGATTCCACCATGCATTATTGCTGAAGAATTATTAGACATCAAAAAACAGCCTATAGCAACATCATCATTGATAGACTATAAAATATGGTCTTTTAATGGAAAGCCTGCATATATATGGGCTTGCTACAATCGAACTTCTACATCTGTAGAAGTAGGCGTATATGATTTGGATTGGAATTTCCATCCTGAATATTCTATCTCCACTCCACATTACAAATTGGCAAAAACTACAATGCCACGTCCTAAATCACTTGATACGATGCTTAAAGTAGCATCAGTTTTATCAAAAGGATTTCCCGAGGTACGTGTAGACTTATATGAAGTAGATAACAAGCCATATTTTGGTGAACTAACCTTCACATCCGCTGGAGGTTTTAACGATTTCTATACACCCGATTTTCTAAAGATATTAGGAGATCTCACTATAATTAAAGAAAAGGTATGACTGATAAAATAAATACACAACTCATAATTCAAGTAAGCATACTGACTTTACTTATCCTAAATGTCAGTATTAGTTTTACAGCATTTGACTTTCTACAAGGATGCTCTTATCTTGTATGGGGTCTATGCTGTATATCGTTCTTGGGATTAAGTGTACTATTTATCAAGAAACCTTATATAACTTACCTCGATGCTTGTGTTCTGACATACCTAATTGTAATAATTGTATCAACATTTATAAATGGTACGGATTTAAAAACGGCATTATACCGTTCAATCGAATTAATATTATTAATGTTAATATACAACCAATGGGAGAAGCCTAACGTTGTAGCAAAGACTTTTGCTATAGTATTATCATTGTGTATATATTTAAATCTTCTAATAATGATTATTTTTCCAGACTGGATGTTTGCAGCCAAAGATACTTTTGATAGTCATTTACTAGGTGGCAACTATAATCAGATTGGAAGTAGACTTATATTCGCACTTACTCTAACTATATTATGTTTTCGCTTCAGCAAATGGTGGATTGTAAACTTTATTTTTCTTTCCATCACCTCTATAACAATATTGGCCCTTGTTGGATCCATGACATCTTTGTCATGTATCATCTTATTCACACTTTTTTGTTTAATTCCATCTGTAAAAATTCAGAAAATATGTCTAATATGCTTTTTTATATTCTATCTCATATTTCAATTTGGCGTTTGTTTTAATGGAGAAGGATTGCATAATAACAAGATGGCTGTATATATCATTGAAGATGTTTTAGGCAAAGATATTACATTTACCAATCGTACACAACTTTGGGATGCTGCGGGCAAAAAAATTGTAGAATCGCCAATATTAGGATATGGATTTGTTGATAAGGAATGGTATCTTGCAAACATGGAGTCTTTTGCCATCGGTCCTCACAATTTTATATATAGTATATTGTTCAATGGTGGTCTAACTCTAATA
>OLPU01000572.1_pt1 | contig 31507 bp, 30 predicted proteins | sample 1673111 | NCBI WGS metagenome assembly OLPU01 (sample SAMEA3136755, study PRJEB25190) | human gut metagenome | reverse complement strand
CCATGTGGACGTTATGTTCAGCGTCACCTGCACGCCCGCCTTTTCGCACGCGGCAAGTTTCACCTGCAAGAGCGCGTTAATCGGCGCGCTGGCGGTTTTCAGCACGCGGCTGACAGCGGTGATGCGCCCGTACACCTTCTCGATGTAGCTGTTCGCCTCGCCATACTCCTCCATTTCCATCAAGCTGTACACCACCTGCAGGTGGTTGAGGAAGTCATGCCGCTGGGCGCGGAGGGTGTTGTTCAGTTTTTCCATGGCGTCGATGGTGTCGTCCATCGCGTCCAGCTGACTCAGCAGCCGCCGGGTGGACATGGCCTCGCGGATGTCCATCACCGCGCCCCAGATAATCACCGCCGCCGCAACGCCGACAAGCAGCCGCATCATGCGCGGGCTGAAGTCGTACTGCGGCGAGATTACCACCAGCGCCATCACGCCCAGAATCAGCAAAATCTCCAGACTGTTGATGATGATGGCGTAGTTCGTCGCCTTCTTGACGGAAATATTCTCCTGAAACCGCGTCAAACGCTTCATTTGCATCCCTCCCGGATTTCCTGATTCTTCCGAATTGTCGCCTCATGCCCCATGTCCGATGGGAAATAGTACTTTTTCCCCTGCAATTCCACGGGCATATAATTCTGGCGGACGTAGTGTCCGGGATAGTCGTGCGGATACTTGTAGCCGTCGCCGCTGCCGATTCGGTCGTGCCCAGCGTAGTGCGTGTCGCGCAGGTGGACGGGCACAGCGCCGTAACCGCCCCTTTCCGCGTCCGCCATCGCCGCATCGACCGCGGCGCACACGCTGTTGCTCTTCGGGCTTTCGCAGATGGCGATAATCGCCTGTGCGAGCGGCAGACGCGCTTCCGGCATTCCAACGAATTCCACCGCGCGCGCCGCGGCTTCCGCTTGCAGCATTGCAATCGGATTCGCCAGCCCAACATCCTCGCTGGCATGGGCAATAATCCGCCGCGCAATGAGTTTCGGGTCAACGCCGGCATAAATCAGCCGTGCGAACCACGCCAGCGCCGCGTCACTGTCCGAGCCGCGCAGGGACTTGCAGAACGCGCTGAGCATGTCATAATACAAACTTTCGTCACAGCGAATCATGGGCTTCTGGATGGATTCCTCCGCAACGGCAAGGGTGATGTGGATGATGCCCTGTGCGTCGGCGGGGGTCGTAAGCACAGCAAGCTCTACCGCACCAAGCGCCGCGCGGGTATCGCCGCCCGCGATTCGCGCGATATGGCGCAGCGCATCGTCATCGGCGATGATGTTCATCTGCCCATAGCCTCGCTCCGGGTCGTCGATGGCGCGGCGCATGGCGGTCAGCACGTCCCGTTCCATCAGCGGCTCGAACTGGAATACGCGGCAGCGGCTGACAATAGCGGGCGTCATGGACACCATCGGGTTTTCCGTCGTCGAGCCGATGAAGCGCACCACGCCGCGCTCGATGGCGGGCAGGATGCTGTCGCTCTGCGACTTGCTCCAACGGTGACATTCGTCCAGCAGCAGATACGTCGCCTGCCCGTAGAGGCTGCGCCTGTCCTGCGCCTCCTTGATGACCTGCCGCACGTCCGCTACGCCGCTGGTCACGGCGTTGAGCTGAACGAAGGCGGAATGTGTCGTGCCCGCGATGATGGAGGCCAGCGTCGTTTTGCCGCATCCCGGCGGGCCGTAGAAGATGGAGGAGGTCATGCGGTCGGCTTCGATGGCGCGCCGCAGGAGCCGACCCGGCCCGACGATATGCCCCTGACCGATAAATTCATCCAGCGTTCGCGGACGCATGCGGTCGGCCAGCGGGCTGAGCGCGGCTTCCTGGGATGAAAACAAATCCTGCATGAAACAATCCCCCTTCAAATGCTCCCTTTATTATATCGCGCGGCGAACCAAAAGGCAAATCGAACGAAAGGAAAACACGCCGAAAAACGGGAAGAAATCCGCCCGCTCAATCGTCTATAAGGTGAATCCCCGATTGAGGGCGAATACCGCAGAGAAAGAAGGAACGATGATGAAGAAGACGATCTGCGCGCTGGGCACGGCCGCCCTGCTCTTTGGCTCGCTGGCGACGGCCGAAAAGGAAGCGCTTCATTTCAGCGAGGACAGCCATTCGTTCATTGTCACGTCCGAGGTCATCGGCCGCAGCGAATACGGCGAGACCGCGTTTGACATCCGCGTGACGATGGACGGCAATGAAATCCAGACCATCAACTTCACGGCTGAAAATGTCAACGAGGGGCAGCGGGAGACGGTTCTCTGCGATGTGAACATGGACGGCTATGCGGATTTGGCGCTGATGAATTCGATGGGCGCGTCCGACGGGTTTGCGTCTTACTACCTCTACGAGCCGATGACGGGGCAGTTCGTCCATCATCCGGGGCTGGACAGACTGTCCTTCTACCGCGCGCAGTTTTACCCGGAGAAGCGCTATGTGCTCAATTACCTGCACGACAGCGCGGCGACGGGCATTTGGGAATTGTATCAATGGCAGACGGACGGCGAATTAAAGCTGCTTTCCGAGGCGGCCATTCAGTTTGCGGGCGACGCGCTGACGGCGATGGCCGGACGCGCGAAAAACGGCACGATCAAAATCAGCTATACCAGCGAACCGTTTGCCTACGAGGACGAGGCGCGACGGCGTTTGGAATACGACAAGCTGATGGCCATTTTGTTTGACGGCGACGATCCGGGCAAGGCGGCGGAGCTGGGGCTTAGACCGTGACGACCCTCATTTTGAAGCGGTCAGCAGGAGAAAAACGCTTTGCCTCGAATTGTAAATCCGTATGCATCATAAACAATTAAAAGGAATTGCAGGGAGGAAGCGAATGTGAAAAGGCGGATAGCTGCTCTGTTGGCGGCGGCGATGCTGGCCGCAGCCGCGCCGACGCTGGCGGAAACCATGCGCATCGGCGATCAGGCCGTTGTGAAAAAGTGCAAGGAATATATCACGCTGCGCGAAGCGGATAACGTGCAGGCGACCGAACTTGCCCGAATCCCGCTGGGCGAACAGGTGATTTATCTCAATCCGGCGCAAAACGGGTTCGCGCTGGTGGAATATGGGGATACGCAGGGCTTTGTGAAGGCGGAATATCTGGGCAACCAAACCGCGCGCGCTACGCCGTTCGCCATCACGGAGGAGGAGCGCCGCAACGTCAATCTGTTTTTGACGAATTTCACCGAGACAGGAATGGAACGATACGACGCGGCCTCGACGACGGACGCGGAGCTGGTGCGCTTTGCCGTGCTGCATGCGTGGCTCAACCGATCCGGCCAATGGGACGTCACCGAATGGGGCAGTCGGCTTGAACAGAGCAACGTGACCGACGACGTGCTGCGCTATTTCGGCAGGCCGCTGATTCTGCTCGATCAGCCGGATTTTGATTACGACGGCGCGTATTATTACATGCACGAGCCGGGCGCGCCGATCGGGCTGGGCTTTGTCTGCGCCAGCGAGGTGGAAACGCTCGGCGGAGGGCTGTATCGGGTCTACTTCGGCGTTTACGGCGCGGGCGAAATCATCGACGACGACGGCGTATATGATCTCCTGCCGGAGCAGGCTGCGACCCTGTACCCGAACGCGCCGTTTCAGGGCTGCGCCGTCATCCGTGCGCTGGGGCTGAACAGCAGGGAAGGCTTTCGGCTGGAAAGCTTGAGGATTGAATGATTGAAAACCACTTGACGGCAAGCCGAAAATGCGGTATGATAGCCAAGAAAGTTAAAAAAGTGAACCAATTGCGTAGGCGCTTCCTGCTCGAATAGTTCGGATGGAATGGAGCGCTGTCAGCAGACTGTGCCGGGATGAACAATCCCGGCTTTCTAACAGATAAAAAGTTCACTAAATGAACTAAAAAGGAGATTACTTTCATGGTACAGAACAAAACCGCTTGGAAACATGGAGCAGCTCGCGCAGTCAAAGCAATCTTCGCGGTGCTTGGCGCGCTGACGATTGTGTTTTTCGCTTTTTTCGGCGGCGAATTTTCAACGCTCAAGACTTTGAACCGCGTAGAGGACGATGCCAATCTGTTCACGATGGAATATAAGGCTGACTATGCGCTGGATCGATTTCTGAAAATCGGCGCTTCTACGGATACCGAGCTGATCGAATTTATTGTCAGGCAGGTGCTTAAAGGGATTCCACTGAAATTTGATTTGCCGAATTTGGGATGCTCGACGTTTGCTGCAAAGCTGGCAGACGGAACGCCGATTTTCGGGCGCAATTTTGATATGTACGATTCTCCGGCGCTGCTTGTGACGACGCGTCCGAAGGATGGCTATGCTTCCATTTCGATGGTCAATCTGGCGTACATCGGATACAACAGCGAAAACCTTCCGACTTCTCTGGTGAAGGGAATTATGACTCTGGCCGCGCCGTATGCGCCGCTGGACGGCGTGAACGAAAAGGGCTTAGCGGTCGGCGTTTTACAGATTAAGACGACCCCGACTAACCAGCAGACTGATAAGGTCGATATCACGACGACATCTGCAATCCGCTTGCTGCTTGACCGTGCGGCGACGGTTGAGGAAGCGATTGAACTGCTGTCCCAATATGATATGCATGCTTCCGCGAATAGCTGCTATCATTTCCACATCGCCGATGCGAACGGCGGCAGCGTTATTGTCGAGTATATCGACGATGAAATGAGCGTTGTGCAGGACGATGCAGCGACGAATTTCTTACTCACGCCGGGCGAATATGACTTTGGCAAGGGCGAGGATCGGTATGCCACTCTTCGCGAAACGCTTGACGCGAACGGCGGTATTTTTGAAAACGGTGATCTGGCGATGAACCTTCTTGAAGCCGTCAGTCAACAAGTCAGCGAGGAGAAGAAAAGCAGCACGCAGTGGTCCTGTGTGTACGATCAGCACGCTGTGAGCGTCGATATCGCCATGAATATGAATTATGAAAAGGTTTATACGTTCGGGCTGTGACATGGGTCTTACGCGCGCTGCATTTAAGTCGAACAGGGCAAAATGCGTATTTGGAGATTCTTTTGAAATTCCCTCTTTACAAATCCCCCGAAACCGGGTATTATATCGTTGATATGAAACGCGATGACGCGGGACGCGCATGCCTTTTGCCGCAAAGAGAGCCGGAGAACTGGTGCAATTCCGGCCGGACGGGGCGTGGGGGATCACCCGCATCAGCGGCCGCCTTGAATGGAGTAGGGGCGGACGGTTCGCCCCGTCATCGGCTTTGAGCGGGCGCTTTTCGGCGTCAATTTGGGTGGTAACGCGAGCAGCCTCGTCCCATGGGATGAGGGTGCTTTTTATTTTTGTCACAGGAGGAAACGTATGTATCAGAAGGTTTCAACCGACATGAACTTCGCTCAGCGCGAGGAAGAGGTCATCAAATTCTGGCGCGACGAAGACGTTTTTAAGAAAACGGTGAAGCTGCGCGAGGGCGCGCCCGCCTTTACGTTCTTCGACGGTCCGCCGACCGCCAACGGCAAGCCGCACATCGGCCACGTGGAGACGCGCGCGATCAAGGATATCATCCCGCGCTATCGCACGATGAAGGGCTACGACGTGCTGCGCAAGGCCGGCTGGGATACCCACGGCCTGCCGGTGGAGCTGGAGGTCGAGAAGATGCTCGGCCTGGACGGCAAGCCGCAGATCGAGGAATACGGCATCGAGCCGTTCATCAAGAAGTGCAAGGAGTCCGTCTGGAAATACAAGACCGAGTGGGAGCAGATGAGCGAGCGCGTCGGTTATTGGGCGGATATGGAGCACCCGTATATCACCTACGAGGATAACTACATCGAATCCGAGTGGTGGAGCCTCAAAAAGATCTACGAAAAGGGTCTGCTCTACAAGGGGCACAAGATCGTGCCGTACTGCCCGCGCTGCGGCACCGCGCTCTCCAGCCACGAGGTCGCGCAGGGCTACAAGCGCGTGGAGGAGACCTCCGCGGTCGTGCGCTTCAAGGTGAAGGGCGCGGAGAACACCTACCTCACCGCGTGGACGACGACCCCGTGGACGCTGCCCAGCAACGTCGCGCTGTGCGTCAACCCGGACGACGACTATGTGAAGCTGACCTTCGAGGGCGACACCTATTATATGGCGGGCGCGCTCGTCGAGTCCATCTTCGGCGGCAAGGAGGAAAAGCCCGTTATCGTGGAGACGATGAAGGGCAGCGCGCTGGAGTACATGGAGTATGAGCCGCTCTACGACGTGGAGCGCGAGGGCGCGAAGTTCCACTACGTCGTCTGCGACAGCTACGTCACCATGAGCGACGGCACCGGTATCGTCCACATCGCCCCGGCGTTCGGCGAGGACGACAACCGCGTCTGCCGCGAGAACGACGTGCCGTTCGTCAACTTTGTTGATCCGCAGGGCTGCATGACGGCGGAAACGAAGTGGCCGGGCGTGTTCGTCAAGAAGGCTGACCCGCTGGTGCTGGCGGATTTGCAGGAGCGCGGGCTGCTGTTCAGCAACGCCAGCTACCTGCCCTGGCGGACGCGGTGAGCGACAGACGCTGCGAAATCAAGCAGAGCATAGAAAGGGGATCTCATCATGCACACCATCGTCATCAAGGTCTGGAGAGGGATCGTCTCCGAGGTCTACAGCGACGACCCCAATACGGAGATCGTCATCCTCGACGAGGATCGCACCGATGCGGAAGACATCCCGCAGATCGAGTTGCCCGCGCATCAGGTCTACTGACGCGGCCGCGGCGCAAAGCCGCAGTTCGCAAATCGAGGATCGCCGCCTGCGGGCGGCTTTTCTCGTTGCGCAACGTCGCCGCACGTGGCCGCGTGTCGGGCTTTTGGATCAGGCGCGGCTCCCGGTTGGGCTTCGCGCCCCGGCGGCACGTGGCGGCAGCGTGGGCGCGACAGGGCAAGAGAAAAAGCACCGGGCGGTTTGCCCGATGCTTTGGGATCGACGGCGGCCTATTTGTCGATGATGTTCGCCGCCATCTGGATGTTCCCGGCCTCGTCGGTTTTGAGGCGGACCACCACCGTGCCGTCGCCGGCGCGGTAGTTCGCCTGAAAGGGCTGCGGCCACAGTTCGGTGAGGCCGGGGCAGCTTTCAAATGCCTCGAGGCGGTACCACTCGGCGTTGTCCGGGTCGTCGCGGCAGAGCCTGTAAATGCGCGTCAGCGCCGCCATCTGCCTGCCCACGATCTCAGGCAGCGCTTCGCCGGCGGGGCGCGCCTGGAGGGCGCAGGATAGGCGTTTGGGACGGAAGGCCGCCCAGCCGGAGAGCGGCGACGGTTGTTTCATGTAGGCCAGCATCGCCTCGGTGGAGCCGCAGGCGTCGCAAATATAGATGTCCGCCGCGCGGCTCAGGGCGTTGGTATGCACAGGCGTTTTCATGACGTCCATCCCGCAACGGGGGCACGCCATGTACTCGCCCGCCTGCTGCCGCGCTTTCAAATCGTCCAGTATCCTCTGGCTGCGCCCTGTCATTCGGATGCCTCCCTGCTCTCGATTTCGTCTTTCGTCCGGGCTGCCTCGCGCTGTCGCCTGCGTATGGCAGCATACTTTTCCCGATGTGCCTGCATCCCTGCCGCGCTTTTGAATGCGGCGTAGCCGTTGAGGTGGGCCGTCAGCGTATGACGCAGCTCCTTGTGTGCAGCCCCGGCAAAGCCCATGCGCACCAGCCAGCTGTTGGCGCGGTACTTTTCGCTCTCCGGGTCAACGTGCGGCGTGATGGACACGCGCTTTGCCGCCTTCGCGCTTCGCAGGACGCCGTCCAGCAGCTCGCAGTAAGCGGTCCAGCGCGCGGCTTCCTCCGGGAGGCAGGGCGTGCCGAAGATGAATTTCCCATCCTCGAAGGCGACGCCGCGGACAGCGCCGGCCTCGATCCCGTCCCGCACGCGCGCTTCAAAATCGGCGACGCTCGCAGGCGGATCGTCGGTCATGGCTGTGACGAAGGTTTCCTCGATGCAGAGCGTCTCGCCCTGCATCATGCGGTTGAGCAGGCATTGCCGGCCATAGAGCGTTCGCAAAAGACTGATCCGCTCCGTCACCGTCCAATCCCGCAGCGGCGAGACGATGTCCATGCGCTCGGGACTTGCGTCGGGGCCATCGGCTTCTAAATCATCTTCCGCCCGCGCGGCCTGTTCATCGACGGGTCCCGCTTCCAGCCAGCCCTGCTCGACGAGCATCGGCTTCAGGCTTTCCAGCAGCGCGTCGTTGCCGGACACAATGCCGCCGTCGCGCTCGTTGACGATGGCAGGCAGGCGGCGTCGGGCGAGAAGGCCTTTCGCGAAAATCAGAAAGCCGATGAGCACGGTGAGGATGAATCCGGCGAGGGCGATGTAGACGATCTGCTGCAGGGTCAGCCACGCAGGTACGCGTCCCCAGAAAAGCAGATCGTAGCTGAGAAAGCCGTAGCCCATGAGCACGAGGCCGGCGAGCACATAGAGGAATTTGGTGAATCGCTTCATAGAGATTCCCTTCTTTCACGGATCATTGGTCGGCGAGCAGCGCCTGATAGATGGTGCGTTTGGAAAGCCCTGTCGCCTGAGCGGCTTCTTTGGCGGCCTGGTTGGTGCTGGCGCCTTCCTGGATGAGCTGCTTGGCGAGCGCCAGTCCCTGGGCGAGGGTGTCTTCGGCGCTGGTTTCTGTCTCTACAGCGCCGCCAAGAATGAGCACAAACTCGCCGCGCGGCACGTTGGCATTGAAATGATCGCGCACGCTGACGGTGGTGCCGCGCACAGTTTCCTCGAAGCGCTTGGTGATCTCGCGCACGGCTGCACATTCGCGCTCTGGCCAGCGCTTAGCAAAAACATCAAGGGTAGCGCTCAGGCGATGGGGCGATTCGTAGATGATGGCGGTGGCACGCTCTTTGTCGAGCAGGGCGAGCCGCGCTTCCAGATCTTTTTTCTTGCGCGGCAGGAATCCTTCGAACAGAAATCGATCGGCGGCGATGCCGGACAGCACGAGGGCGGTCAGCGAAGCGCTGGCGCCCGGCAGCACGGTGTAAGGGAGGTTCTCACGGCGGAAAAGATTGACGAGATCAAATCCAGGATCGCTGATCACCGGCATGCCGGCGTCGCTCACAAGCGCGACCTGGCGTCCGGCGCGGACATCGTCGGCGATCTTCTGCGCCCGCGCTTCCGGAGAATGATCATGGTAGCTCTGCAGAGGCTTGGCGATCTCGAAATGGCGCAGCAGCTTGAGGGTGTTGCGCGTGTCTTCGCAGTAGATGACATCCGCTTCTTGCAGCACCCGCAGCACGCGCAGCGTGATGTCCTCGAGATTGCCGATCGGCGTAGCGCAGAGATAGAGCATGCCTTCTTCCAGGGAAGTGGTGTATTGTTCCATGAGAACCTCCTTTTGGACAGGGAGCCTGTCGAATGATTAATTAGTAATGTTTAATGGGCTGTTCGTCGAAGCGCAATTTAAAGCCACACGTTTTCTCTACCCGACACACTTTCAGCTTCACCATTTCCCATCTTCAGAAATTACAATTAATCATCACTCATTAAACATTAATCATTTTCCTTGTACCAGGATTGGATGTTTGGTCGATAGTAGCCGGCGTCGTCGTAGATATACAAAGGTTCGAGCACAGAAAGATCCTGATTGCCGAGATAGCAGCATTCGAGCAGGAAGAGCTTGGCCGGCTCGCCAGTGCGTGCGTAAACAGGCTGCAGGCGGGTGGGCTTGCATTTATGCGCGCGTGCGGTGGCGAGCACCTCATCGAGCCGCGCGGCACGATGGATGAGGGCAAGGCGTCCGCGCTCGCGCAGGCTGTAGGCGGCGAAGGTAAAAAGATCGTCGAGGGTGAGGGTGTGCTCATGACGCGCGAGATCGGTCTCGCGGTCGGGATTGGCGGCGCCGTGGCCAACCTTGAAAAAAGGCGGATTGCAGGTGATGAGATCGTAGCGGCGCAGCCGCGCGCGATCCTTCACGCGCATATCACACACATCGAAGTGAAGCTGTTCGGCTGGGATGCCGTTGCGCGCGCGGCTGGCGCTGGCTGCGGCGATGAGCTGCGGCTGGATATCGATGCCCTCGATCTTTGCCTGGGGAAAGCGCGCGGCCAGAATAAACGCGACGACGCCGGTCCCTGTGCAGGCATCGAGGATCTGCGCACGTTCGCAGCCCTGCACAAAATGCGCCAAGAGCACGGCGTCGATGGAAAAGCGCAGACCGCCGCGGCGCTGATACAATCCCCAGCCGCGCAGCGCCAGCTCTGTCCACTCAAGATCGTCGGCAGGCTCACTTGCTGGAATTGGATTTGTTGCCATTGCTCTTATTTCTTCCTCTTCCGCCGCGGCTGCCGCGTTTGCGCGGCTTGCGGATCTTTTCTTCTTTTAGCAAAGCGCTCTCATCGCGTTCGGCTGGCGGGCGCTTGCTCTTTTTCGGTTTCTGATCTTTTTTCGTGCTCTCATGACGGCTGGAGGAATGGCGGCTGTCGTGCGATTTTCCCGAAGAGCGTCGGCTGTGGGAATTGTCGTGCTTGATGGCGTCGACGGTGGTGGTGACGAGGGATGGATCGTAATAGGTTTCGACGGTGATCTCTGTGTGCTCGTCGAGGGTGGCGACTTCTTCTTTTTCGTCTGGATAGGCGGCTGCGTCGAGGCTGGCTGCTAGCTCTTTTTCGCGGGCAGCCGCTTCACGAGCGGCGCGGGCTTCTTCCTTGGCGCGGCGATTGGATTCAACGTAGTGCTCGTTTTCGTAGTTGAGGCAGCAGAGCAAACGTCCGCAGCAGCCGCTGATCTTGGTCGGATTGAGGGAAAGGTTCTGCTCCTTCGCCATTTTGATGGAGACTGGCGAAAAATCGGTCAGAAAACGGTGGCAGCAGAGGGGCTCGCCGCAGATGCCGACGCCGCCAATGATCTTGGCTTCGTCGCGAACGCCGATCTGGCGCAGCTCGATGCGGGTGTGGAACACAGCGGCAAGCTCTTTGATAAGCTCACGGAAGTCGACGCGCTCATCGGCGGTGAAATTGAAGATGACCTTGGCGCGGTCGAAGGTGTATTCCACATTGACAAGCTTCATATCCAGCCCACAGTAAGCGATCTTTTCCTGGCAGATGGCGTAGGCATCGCGCGCGGCCTCAAGATTTTCTTCGTAGATGGCCGCATCCTCTTCGTCGGCGACGCGAAGGATCGGCTTCAATGGTTCGGGAATGTCGCTGTCCGGCAGCCAATGGGTGGCCAGGCTGACGCGGGCGTATTCGATGCCGCGCGCAGTTTCGACGATGACATGGTCGTTGGTGTCGATCTGCTGACCGCAGCTGTCAAAATAATATATTTTTCCGGCGTTTTGAAATTGCACGCCTATGATCTCTGGCATGGTGGTTCTCCTCTCTATCGGCGGCTGTGGCGCGCCATTTCTATGAGTAAAGCGCCCAGGATGAAGGCTGGCTCGGTGTTGGCTTCGAGCCGCTCCAGGGCGGTGGTGGTGTCGTGCAGCGCAGCAAGCGCTGGCGCAAGATCGGTGCCGTCGGCAAGCGCCTGACGCAGACGGCTGTCGTAATAGCGACGGATCAGCAGGATCTCATCGCGGACGCTGTCGCGGTCGCCCATAAAAGCATCGGCGAAACGCAGCAGATCGCCGTCGTGTTTGGTGGCGAGATTGTTCAGGAGCGTTTCGAGCTGTTCGCGGCGCTCCAGGCTCTGCTGGCGCAGGGCTTCATCTGCGAGCATGCGCTGAGCGCGGCTGATGCTGCCGCCAGCAAGATCGATGGCGAGGGCGCCGGCTGGCGTGTCGGCATCTGCGGCGAGCAATCGCCGCAGGCTCGCCTGGCTGAGCAGATGAAAGCGCACAAGCTGGGCGCGCGAACGGATCGTATCCGGCAGGCGCTCCGCCTGGGTGGTGATGAGGATGAAACAGACTGGTCCCTGCGGTTCTTCGACGGTTTTCAGAAACGCATTGGCCGCTTCCAGGCTCATGCTGTCGGCCTGATCGATGATCACGACGCTGTAGCCGCCGTAGCTCGCCGTGCCGGCGAGACGGCTGCGCAGATCGCGGATCTGTTTGATCTTGATGCCGCGGCCATCCGGTGCGATCTGGTGCAGATCGGGATGGGTGCCTGCGGCGATCTGGCGGCAGGAGAGACAGCGTCCGCAGCTGTCGGCGTTTGCCGGCGCTTCGCACAATAGCAGCGCCGCCAGCGCCTGGGCCGTCGCCCGCTTGCCGACGCCATCCGGTCCGTCAAAGATATACGCATGACTGAGCCGACCGTTGGTGTAGGCGCGCTGCAGCTGAACAGTGGCGCTGTTTTGGCCGATGATGTCGCTGAATCTCATCTGTCTCACAATCCTCCTTGCATTTCCGCGCGAGGCGCAGAATGGCTACTTCCTATTATATAGGCTTTTTCACGCGTTGTCGAGCACCTCAACGCGCGTCGCTGCGTCCCGTCCGCTCGCTGTCCAGGCATCGATGATTCCCTGCGTGATGCGCTCGCCAGGAAGCAGCAACGGGATCCCCGGCGGATAGGCTTCGAGTAGCGCAGCCGCTGTCTGCCCGACGGCTTTTTCCAGCGGCAACGCACGCCGCGGCGCGAGCCAGGCTTCCGCGAGAGGAACATCGACGCGCGGCGTCTCGCGCAAATAGCAGGGCGCCGGGATCGCTTCGTCGACCTCTGCCAGCGCCTGGTCCACATCCGCGAGGATCTCTGCCAGCGCCGGATCGCCGCCGTCGAGCGGCAACATCAGCAGACAGCCGCGGCCGTCGCTCATTTCTACAATACACCCACGCGCATCAAGCAGGCGCGCGATCGTTTCGCCGCTGGCATGGGCGCTGGTGAGATAGAGCTTGAAAGGATCCTGCCGCCAGTCGCTGTCGCGTTCGATCGCAAGATTTTGCCAGCTGGCGGCCGCCGCTTCGAGCGCAGCGATGCGGCGCGCACCCCGCTGCATCACCATTTCTCCCTCATTCGCCAGCCAGGCGCCGGCCTGCTCAAGACTGGCCATCAACAGATAACTCGGCGAAGTCGTGTGGAGCAGAGCGACAGCGTTCGTCAATGGCGGGACGAGTTGTTCGTCGCGCACGAGCATGACGCTCGCCTGCGTCAGACAGGGCAGCGTTTTATGAGCACTTTCGATGATCACATCTGCGCCCAATGCGAGCGCTGAATCCGGCGTGACAGTGCTCGTAAAATGTGCGCCGTGGGCAGCGTCGACGATCGTCGTCAGACCATGGGCTTTGGCCAATGCGAGCACTTCTGCGCCCTGCCAGGTGATGCCGTGATAGGTGGGATGCACGAGCACAAGATGGCGGCAATCGGGATGGGCAGCGCACGCAGCCTCCAGATCCTCCGGCGCAACGCCGAGGGGGATCCCCAGCCTGTCGTCAAAACGCACCGGCAGCGTCAGCGGCGTCGCGCCGGCGAGCACCAGCCCTTCGTAAATGCTGTGGTGCGCGTGTCGCGGCACAAAAACCTTGCGCCCACGGCAAAGCGCGAGCAGCGCCGCCTTGAGCCCCAGCGAGGTGCCGCCGAGGAGATATTGAACATGGGCACAGCCGCGCGCAGCCGCCCAGGCGGCCATCGATTCTGCCAGCACGCCCTCGGGATGGGCGAGGTTGTCAAGGCCGGGGATCTCTGTGAGATCGTAGCGGAAAACATCGCTGCCCCAGGCTGCGGCGAGCGCCTGCGGCACGATCCGCCCGTTTTTATGACCAGGTGTGTGAAAGCTTGCTGCGCGGCGACCGACGGCAGCTTGTAGCGCCTGCCAAAGTGGGGTGTTCATATTTGGCTCCTTTCTCACAAAAAACGTGTGGTGAACTCTTGAGATGATTATGCGAACGATTTATAATATAAGATAAGACAATATCACGAACGCATCGCGTCGGCCGCGCCGACAGGAGATCATCATGGCTAATGAAACGACAGAACTTCGACATTTTGATTCTCTCTACACCGTAGCAGAGGACATCACCCGCTTCGCCCCATGGGAAAGCGGCATCGCCCCATTTGTGCTCACCGATCCGGAGCATCCGGAGGCTTATGTGCTCGTCGCCATCGAAGACGACGGCGAAGGAACGAGCGACATCAGGCTGATGCTCGGGCTTTCCGGTATCCGCAGCTGGATGGTGGAGCAGAGCGCTTCCGAAGAAGCAGACGAGGACAACGCCGACGAATTTTCCGTGGAACGCTTCGTCGGTCATTACGACGGTTATTATTTGGAGGTTGGCTACAATATGCCAAACCTCAACAGCTACGAAAAGCGCCAGCTCGAAGGCCGCGATCAGCGCATCACCTTCCGTCGTCAGCGCCCGGGATACGGCATGGCGACGATCGTCGACAACCGCGACTACGCCCATCTCGAGCGCTATCTGCGCGCCATTCTCAAGCTTTTGACGCGGCAAATGCTCGGCGATCTCACAAACGGCGTCTATCGCCTGCAGATGCACGGCGCCAGAGAAATGCTGCGCACGGCTGCATTCAGCCTTGAGGAAGACGGGCCACAGCCAACAGAGTCTTTTGTGCTCACGCGCGACGACTGGCTGGCGAAGCAGGGTGGCCACATCGACGAATTCACCAACGCCCGCGTCAAGCATCTGCCATGCGATGGCCATCTTTACGAGCTTTATTTTTTCTATCTGCCGATGATGGTCGCCGGCAAGGGCGAGCTGCCGCGCGCTTTTTTCCTCGTTGATCTGGAAAGCGGCTTCCTCGAATGGAACGATGTCATCATGGAGAGCAACGACTGGCAGGAAAAGCTTTTGCGCCAGCTCTGGAATTATTTTCTGGATCAGGGCGCGCGTCCGCAAGAGCTGCTCATTCAAAATGTCAACGCTTTTTGCACCCTCGCCACCGACATCGGCGCCTGCGGCATTCGCGCCGAATACATTCCGCAGACCTACGTGGGGCAGGAGCTGCTCGACAGCTATCTGCAGGCGACGCATCTCAAGCAGCATCAGATCATCGACGACAGTTTTCCGCGGGATCCGTATTGATCACAGATACAAAAAGGACAGCAGGATCTGAAAGGATCGCTGTCCCTTTTCAAAAAGTGCTCTTAAAAATAAGAGCACTTTTATTATTTTATGGCATTTCATTGTCATCGTCGTTTTCCGCCGATTCGACGACGCGGCGAATGGATTTTTCCAGCTTGACGCGTGGGATCCAGGCCTCGTGGCCGCAGCCATTGCAGCGGATGCGGAAATCCATGCCGACGCGGGTGATCGTAAAGGCTTTGCTGCCGCAGGGATGCGGTTTTTTTAATTCGACGACATCGCCGACACCAAGCTTCATTGGCATAATGCTCGCTCCTTTCGGTGGCGCTCAGTGGAGCTGCTGCTGCAGCCCGGCGGCGCTCAGGATATGGATGCTTTCCTCGCGCAGACTGCGCAGGATGGGATAGGTGGCAGATTTGCTGCTTTTGAACGCCAGCCTCAGAACGGCACCGGTGCCGATGATCTCCTGCACACCGAGCACATGCACCGGTTCCACCAGCTGCTCCTCGTGGCGGCTGTTGACGACGGCACAAACGCGGTTCAATAATTCCTTGCCCTCATCAAGACGGGTGGCGTCATGGATGCGCACATCGAAAAACTCTGTCACAGGATCCTGGCTGTAGTTCACAACGATGTTGATGTCGCCGTTGGGAATGCTGACGGTTTCATTAAAATCTGTCTTGATCACGGTGTGACGGATGGTGATGCTCTGGACTTCGCCGGAATATTCGCCGATCCGCACATAATCGCCGACGCTGAACTGTCGCTCCACAAGGATGAACACACCGTTGATCCAATCGAGAATGACATTCTGGCTGATAAAGACCAGCGCCGCACCGGCGATCCCGGCGGAAGCAGCCAGCGCCCGCATATCAAAGCCGAAAATAGAAAGGATAGCCATCGCGCCGAGCAGGATCGTCGCGTAAAAGATCACGCTCAGCACCATGCGCCGCGTTGTCTCCAGCTGTCGCATGCTGTCGTCACTGAGACGGCCGACCATCATGCGCGCCTTAAACGCACGGTTGATCAGCGTGCGCACCACACGATAAGCGATGCTCAGAACCAGCACGATCACCAACACCCGCACACCGATCGAGAGCAGATTGTTGATATTCAAAAACGAGAACAGATCCCCGAAGGATTGCAGCTGGTCCACAGCAGAATCAGCGACAGATTCTGCTGTCTCGCTTGCAGAGTCGGCGACATCATCCACGAGGGAGGGGTCGCTCGAAGCGAGCATTGTCATGAGCATGCTGGTCACCACCTTTCATTTCTGTGAGAAAATCTGCGATCATCGCGCAGCAAGATCGTCGATCAATGCGCCGGCAAGATAATTAAAGCGTGATCCCTGATACGAGCAGCGGCGCTCAAATTCGGCATTGATCGCGTCCTTGATCTTCCACCAGCTCGTTTCCCAGTTGCAAAAGATGAGATTTTCCTGCGGTCCTTTTCCGACGAGCCGCTGGATGATGATGTTTGGATCAAGGTATTCGAGAAAATCAACCACACGAGCAACATAGTCCTCGAGGCTGATCATATCAAATTCTCCAAGAACATACTGCCGCGCAAGCCGCGTCCCGCCTACGATGTACAGGCTGTGCAGCTTGACCATGTCGATGTGCAGCGCTGAGAGAATGCGTGCTGTTTCAATGGCATCCAGCCGGTCGTCGCCAGGCAGATTCAGGATGACGTGCGCACAAGTGGCAAAGTCGTAGGCACGGATGCGCGGAACAGCGTCGATAAACTGCGCCAGGGTATGACCGCGGTTGACAGCCTCCAGCGTATGATAGTTCACCGTTTGCAGGCCCAGCTCGATGTCGATATCGAGCCCACCGCGGCGTTCCCGCAATTCCGCCAGCGCTTCAAGATAGGCCGGATGCACAAGATCTGGTCGCGTCGACACAGAAAGCCCGACGACTGCAGGATCTGCAGTTGCAGCATCGATGACGCGCTTGAAACGCGAAAGCGGCATGTAGGTGTTGGAAAATGTCTGGAGATAGACAATGAAATGCTCGCATTTGAAGCGGCGATGGTAAAATGCTTTGTTCTCAGCGATCTGCTCCGGAATGGAGAGATCATCCGGCAGCGCCTGAAATCCAGCGCCGCTGTCGTCGCAAAAGCTACAGCCGCCTGTTGAGATGCGCCCATCGCGGTTTGGACAGGTGCCGCCGGCAAGATTCACCGGGATCTTGTAGACTGGCTCCTCATAATAATGCTTGAGAAAGGTTGCATAGTCATTGTAGTAAAGCTCCATTAAAAGAAGATGCCTCCCTTAAGCAGAGCGTCCATGGCCTGACCAAGCACCGGTCCCATGAAGCTCTGATGCAGCGCGCGCCCAAACCATCCGGCGGATTCCGGTACGATGAATACGGCGATCGACGTAAAGAGCCCGATCACGACCATCACCAGAAAACCACTGGCGATCGCGCCGAGAAAACGGTCAATGACCTGCGTTACCGTAAAACGGCGCACAAGTCCGCCACAGATCTCTCCGATGAGGATGCAGAGCGCAAAGAACACAATGGTGCCGAGGATCAGCAGCACAACGTGCCAGATCGGATCAGCGAGCACCCGCGCCACCTGATTATAGATGCTGACATAGATCTCGCTGGCCGAATCGTCGATGGCGCCATAAAGATTTTCCTTGAGGGTATCCGGCAAAAAGAGATTGCCGACCCATTGTTTCAGACTTTCAAGCTGGTTGTCAGGATTGGCAGAAACGCGCGAAGCGAAATAGCTTTCGAGCCATTCACCGATCTTGCTGCGTCCGTCGACGCCTAGCGTACCGCTGACAAACCCATCGATGTGGCTGACGCTGAGCGTCGACGCCACAAACGCGATGACCAGCCCAACCCAATCGCTGAGACGGCGACACAGGCCTTTGAAATAGCCACGGAAAATGGCCAGGCAAACCACCGCGATGATGATTACATCACACATTGACATATTTTCATCTCCTTCCTATTATTTATACATTTAATAATTCGCTGACAGCGCTGACAGCAGCGAGACGACCCGACGACCAGGCCCATTGCAGATTGTAGCCGCCGCAGTCTCCGTCGATATCCAGCACCTCGCCGCATGCGTACAGACCAGGCACCATCCACGACTGCATGCTTGCGCTGTCAAAGTCCGCCGTATCAATGCCGCCGATGGTGACCTGCGCTTCGGCAAAGCCACGCGACCCCTGCACCGGCAGCTTCCACGCATGAAGCTGCTGCGCAAGCGCGTCGATGCGGCGCGGATCCAGCGCATCGTCCTGACGAATGCCGCAGGCTTTGAGGGCGCACTGCGCCAGCAGCCGCGGCAGCAGCCCGACGAAAAATGCGGCAGCCCGACGCTGCGGATGCGCCGCATGTCGTGCCTGCAGGCGCTCGCGAAGGGCTTTCTCCGAAAGCTCCGGAAAAAAATCGATCTCCGCCTGCACACGTTTTCCTTCAGAAAGTGCGCGCACAGCATGACCGGCGCATTGCAGCACCGGCGGACCGGAAAGGCCATAATTTGTGACGAGCAATTCGCCATCATCGCTGGCGATGGATTTTCCGTCAGCGCGCAGCGTCAGGCGCACATCGCGCTTGAGACCATTCGCTGCCTTGAGGCTGGAGACATCGCAGACAAGCTGGACGATGCCTGGTGCAGTTTCTATCATAGTATGTCCCAGCGCGCTGAGCAGCTTATAGCCGTCGCGCGTACCGCCAAGCTTTGGCGCAGCTTCGCCGCCTGTGGCGACGATGACTGCATCGGCGACGGCCTGGCCACCTTTCCAACGCAGATCGAATCCGCCCTTGCTGCGTGGACGAACGCTTGTGATGCGTGTGTCGGTATGCAGCTCGACACCGCGCTCCTCGATCACCAGCCGCAGAACATCGAGCACCGCCGATGCCTGCAGGCTTTCAGGATAATAGCGCGCGCGTGCGTCCACAGTCCAGGCGAGACCAAGCGCCTCGAAAAATGCCAGTGTATCTACCTCGTCAAACCGCGCCAGTGCGTCATGCACAAAATGCGGGTGGCATCCATGATAATTGCTGTCGTGAAAACCGTGGTGCGAAAAATTGCAGCGACCATTGCCAGTGGCAAGCAGCTTGCGCCCAAGCCGGCTCTGGCTTTCGTAGAGCACAACATGCACGCCTTGGCTGCTGGCTTCGATCGCTGCCGCCATCCCAGCCGCGCCGCCGCCGACAATGGCCAGTGTTTTTTTCTGACTCATAGGCGGCTCCTAGTACAGCTCGACACCGAGGGCATCGAGAATGCGCGTGAGGTCCTCGTCGCTATAGAAATCGATGACGAGATGGCTGCATTTGCCGCTGGCATTCACCTGCACCTTTGTCTGCAGGCGATCGGTGAGCTGATCGCAGAGAGCACGATAGCGCGCGTCTGTTTTTTGCGTTTTGCGCTTGGTTGGCTTGTCGAGGCTGGTGCTGTAGTTTTGGATATCCTGGATCATGCGCTCCAACGCGCGCACCGAAAGATCTTGCGCGATGACATCGCTGCAGAGTCCTGCGGCAAGCTCCGGATCCTTGATCGCGAGCAGCGCTCGTGCGTGACCAGCACTGATCTTGCCCTCCTGCAGTGCTTTCATGACTGGCTCCGGCAGATCGAGCAAACGCAGCAGGTTGGCGATGTATGGGCGGGATTTACCCATGAGGTCAGCGAGCTGCTGCTGTGTATAATGATAGGTTTTAATCAGCGCCGCGTAGCCGTTGGCTTCTTCTACAACGTTGAGATCGGCGCGCTGGATGTTTTCGATCAGTGCGATCTGAGCGATCTCTTCGTCGCTGAGGGTGCGCAGGATCACCGGCACTTCTGTGAGACCAGCCTGCTTTGCTGCGCGCAGACGGCGTTCACCAGCAACGAGCAGATAGTCGCCGTCCTTTTGTGCGACGATAAGAGGAGAAAGCACCCCTTTTTCGCGGATCGATTCTGTGAGATCAAGCAGCGCGTCTGCATCAAAATCGCGGCGCGGCTGCCATGGATTTACGTGAATGCTGTCGATCGGGAGCATCTGGAAGGTGTTTTCTTCGCTGGTTTGCTTTTCTTCCTGCACGGGCGGTTCCTGCTCTTCGACAGCGGTGCTCACAGGGGGATGCGTCAGCGCATCAAGGGACACATCGCCGCCAAACAGCGCGCCCAGCCCCTTTCCCAAGCCTTTGCTTTTTTCCTTAGCCACGTTTGATCACTTCCTTTGCAAGATCGTTGTAGGCTTTTGCGCCCTTGGAGATCGCTTCGTAATCGATGATCGCTCGACCGTAGCTTGGCGCTTCGGCAAGGCGCACATTGCGTGGGATCATCGTCTTAAACACCACATCTCCAAAGGCGTCTTTCACCGTATCAACCACATCGCGCGACAAGCGCATGCGTCCGTCATACATTGTGATGATGATGCCACCGACGAAAAGCGTTGGGTTGAAGTTCTGTTTGACGAGCGTCACCGTCTGCATCAGCTGCTCTACGCCTTCCAGCGCATAGTATTCGCTCTGGATCGGCACGTAAAGCTGGTCGGCAGCACTGAGCGCATTGATCGTGATCATCCCCAGAGATGGTGGACAGTCGATGAGAATGTAATCGTACTTGTCTTTCACAGGCTCAAGCACACGACGCAGACGCGTGCCGCGATCCTCAAACGCATCCAACTCATGCTCCGCGCCGGCAAGATCCATGGACGATGGCAGCAGATCTAGGCCATGGCGATAGGTGGCGACGATCGCATTCTGCGCTGGCACATCATCGATCAGACAGTCATACACCGACCGTTCCAACTCAGACTTATCGACGCCGATGCCGCTGGTCGCATTTGCCTGGGGATCGAGATCCACAAGCAGCACTTTTTTCTTCTTTTTATTTAATGAAGCCGCCAGATTGATGGCCGTCGTCGTTTTTGCGACGCCACCTTTCTGGTTGGCGAGGGCAATGATCAGTCCCATAGGGTTCCCTCCTTGTTTTCAGCAAAAATGTTTCACGTGAAACAACGGTTGGTTTTATTATAACGGTTTTTCTCCGTCGATGGTAGCGCAATCCATCGGTTTCTACGAAATTTCACCACATTTTCATCGGTTCCTGACATGTTTCACGTGAAACACTGGCCGATCACCATGAATTTTCGCCGCAAGATGGATCCTCGTATCAAAAATCCCCAGCAAATGTTTCACGTGAAACATCGCTCGGAGAATTGAAAATCCCTGCGCCAGGGACTATACTTAATGCAACGACATCGAAAAGAAGGAGTCCACTATGATCAGATTCAACAACGACTACAATCGCGGCTGCATCCCAGCCATTCTCTCTGCCCTCGAAGCGACAAACGACGAAACATTTCCAGGCTACGGCACCGACAGCCTTTGCGACGGAGCTGTGAAACTTCTGCGTAACGAGATCGGCTGGCCAGACGCCGACATTCATTTTCTGCCAGGCGCCACCCAGGCAAATTTCATTCTTCACGCCGCTGCACTGCGCCCGATCGAAAGCGTCATCGCTGCGCAGACCGGGCACATCGTCGGCCACGAAGCAGGCTCTGTTGAAAACACCGGCCATCAGATCCTCAGCGTGCCATGCGGACCTGACGGCAAGCTCACCGCTGAGCAGATCGGGCGCGTCGCCGGAGCGTACAGCGACGCCGGCGAACCGGAGCATCTCACGGAACCACGCCTCGTCTATATCTCACAGCCAACTGAATACGGCGCGCTCTACAGCCTGGAAGAGTTGCAAGCCATCAAAGACGTCTGCGAAGACCACGAGCTCCTGTTGTTTGTCGACGGAGCACGCATGGCTTACGCCCTCGGCGCAGAAAACAACGACGTCACGCTCTGGGATCTCGCAGCGCTCTGCGATGCCTTCACCATCGGCGGCACAAAATGCGGCGCGCTCTTCGGCGAAGCCCTCGTGCTCACCAACGACAGCCTCAAGCGTCGCTTCCGAACTTATATGAAGCAAAACGGCGCGATCCTCGCAAAGGGCTGGCTTCTCGGGCTGCAGTTCGTCACCCTCTTCGGCAACGGCGAATACTACCGTCTCGGTCAGCACGCCGACGCCCTCGCCCTGCAGATCCGCAACGCCCTCGAGGCGCGCGGCCTGTCTATGTACAACAGCAGCACCACCAACCAGCAATTTGTCATCCTGACGCCAGTGCAGCAGGCCAGCCTCAGTGAAACGTTCATCTTCGAACACTACGCCAAGACAGAAGACGGCCGCGACATCATTCGATTCTGCACCAGCTGGGCGACAACGCAAAGCGAAGTCGACGCCCTTGTGAGCGCCATCAACAGAATGCCATTGGTGTGATTTATTATAATCCCTTAAAATTGAAAACGCCCTGCGTGGTCAACACGCAAGGCGTTTTTTGTTTCTACAAAATGGTTCCTCAAAAGAGAATCCGCATCTGTGGAAAACTTTTTCAAAATGATGGAAAAATCCACAGTTTTTCGGCGAAACTGCCGTAGAAAAGTGTTACTAAAGTGTAATTTTTATCCGTTTGTATTATTACGACGTCACTTCACACCTAGAAATCCCCAGTTCTAGAAAAGTTATCCACAGATTTTGAAAAGTGTCGCCCCATAATTGGATAACATCATCAAAGCAGTGGGGATTTTGCCGCTGCACCAGGGTTACGTGGAAAACGTTTCGGCGTAGGACCCGTCTTACGAATCAGCAAAATATCCCGCGTGTCCCCTCCAGGCAGACTGTGCACAAAGGTTTGTTCGTGAACGCCCTGGAGCGTCTGCAGCGCTTTTGCCGCTTCAGCAAGCTCGGCAGCGCCGTCCGGGCCCTTGCAGGCGATGAAACCACCACCCACACGCACGAAAGGCAGACAGTACTCCAGTAAGAGCGGCAGTCTCGCCACTGCGCGCGCCGTCGCCCAGTCAAAAGCATCGCGATTTTCGCTGCACTTGGCGAAAAGCTCTGCGCGATCATGAAAAGCATGCGCATTTGCAAGCCCAAGCTCGGCGATCACCGCCTCCAGAAAGCCGACGCGCTTGCGCAGGCTGTCTAGAAGCGTCACCTCCAACTGCGGGCAGGCGATCGCCAGTGGAATTCCCGGAAAACCAGCGCCAGTGCCGACATCGATCAAGCGCGCACCGTCGGCAAAGCTGACATCCTCAAGCAACAGCAGACTGTCGAGAAAATGCTTTTCGCAGGCCTCCTGTGGCGCAGTGATCGCTGTCAGGTTCATGCGCGTATTCCAGTCCACGAGCATCTCATAATAACGGGCAAACTGCGCGCACTGCGCTTCGTCAAGAGCAAAATGCGGCGCCAGCAGCTCGTCGATCAAAGCACGGATCTCGCTCATTGCGCAGCCCTCCGTGTGTGCTCCAACCAAACCAACAGCGCGGTGATATCCGCCGGATTAACGCCGGAAATGCGGCTCGCCTGGCCGACTGTCTCCGGACGCACCGCTTCAAGCTTCTGACGCGCTTCCAGGCGCAGATTTGACACCTCGCTGTAGTCAATATCTTCTGGCAGGCGGCGGCTTTCGAGCTTGGCCGAACGCGCCACCTGTTCGCGCTGCTTGACGATATAGCCTTCGTATTTGATGATGATCTCCACCTCGCTGGTCACTTCCGGCGCCAGCGCGTCGTCGCCAAAGCCATACTGCAGCAGATCGGCATAGTGGAGCATCGGCCGTTTCAGGAGATGCGCAAGGGTTGTCGCCTGGCGCAGTGGCTCGCTGCCACAGGCCTGGAGCATCGCCGCAACGGCATCTGGATGCACGGTCGTTTCGTTCAGGCGCTTGATCTCCGTTTCGATCGCTGCCCAGCGCGCCTTGTAGCGCGCATATTTTTTATCGGAAAGCAGCCCGACGTCGTGGCCATATTCGCAGAGACGACGATCGGCATTGTCCTCGCGCAGGAGCAGACGATACTCACAACGGCTCGTCAGCATGCGATAAGGCTCGTTCGTGCCCTTGATCACAAGATCGTCGATGAGCACACCGATGTACGCTTCGTGGCGCCCCAGCACCAACGGCTCGCGCCCGCGCAGCGACAGGCTCGCGTTGATGCCAGCGATGAGCCCCTGCGCCGCCGCTTCCTCATAGCCCGAGGTACCGTTGATCTGCCCTGCGCAATATAGTCCGCGCACGCGCTTCGTCTCCAAGCTTGGACGCAGCTCCTGAGGATCGACCAGATCGTACTCGATGGCGTACGCCGGGCGCATGACCTCGCACGTTTCCAGCCCAGGCAACGTGTGGATCATCTTCAGCTGCACATCCATCGGCAGGCTGGAAGAAAATCCCTGCACATAGAGCTCCGTCGTGCCCAATCCTTCCGGCTCGATGAACAGCTGATGGCGGCTCTTGTCGGAAAAACGCACCACCTTATCTTCGATCGACGGGCAATAGCGCGGACCTGTACCTTCGATGAAGCCAGAGTAGAGGGGAGAGCGGTCGAGATTGGCACGGATGATGGCGTGGGTCTCTGCGTTGGTGTAGGTGAGATGGCAACTCACCTTTTCCAAGCCATTGTCGTAATCGTGGTCATGCCAGAAAGAGAAATGCTGCTCGTTGGCGTCGGATGGCTGCACCTCCATCTTGGAAAAATCGACGCTACGCACGTCCACGCGCGCCGGTGTGCCGGTTTTAAAACGCACCACGTCAAAGCCTGCCGCGCGCAGACTTTCTGAGAGCTTGTTCGCCGGCAGCTGACCCTGTGGGCCGGCGTTCTCGCTGTATTCGCCGATGATGACGCGGCTCTTGAGATAGGTTCCCGTGCAGAGAATCACACGCTTGGCATAATACGCCACGCCGGTATGATCGATGACACCGCGCACCTCGCCGTTTTCGAGCAGCAGCTCCTCGGCGATAAACTGCTTGATCGTGAGATGATCGGTGCGTTCCAGGCGTTCCGTCATCGTGCGGCGATAAAGCTCCTTATCCATCTGCGCGCGCAGCGAATGGACCGCCGGTCCCTTGGACGTATTGAGCACGCGCATCTGGATCAGACATTCGTCCGCCACCTCGCCCATGGCGCCGCCGAGCGCGTCCAGCTCGCGCACAAGATGCGCTTTTGCCGGTCCGCCGATCGATGGATTGCAGGGCAGGAGCGCGATGTGGTCGAGGCTGATCGTGCAGAGCAGCGTTTCATGGCCCATCGTCGCACAGGCCAGCGCAGCCTCACAGCCAGCGTGCCCGCCACCAACGACGATGACGTCGTAGCTCTTCGGATAATCGTATATTCGTTCCATAATAAAAGTGCTCCTATTTTCCTAAACAGAATTTTGAAAAGATCGTATCGATGAGATCTTCCGACGCCGTATCGCCAGTGATCAGCCCAAGGTTTTCCCAGGCGTTCTGCAGATCGATGACCAGGATATCCTTGCTCATTCCCATCTCCAGCCCATCGAGGAAGCTCTCGAGATCGCCCTTGCAACGTTCGAGCAGCGCCAGATGCCGCGCGTTTGAGACAACAGCCGCATCTCCCGTGCCCACGCGTGCGTCTGAAAGAATGCGCCCCGCGATCGCATCCTCCAGCTCTGCGATGCCGTCGCCATGCTTGGCGCAGGTGCGCACCACCTGCCATTCTTCCGGCAGCACAGCCTGCGGCGCCAGATCGCTCTTATTCGCTAATAAGAGCACTGCTTTGTCAGAAAGTGCTCTTAAATTTACGAGATCCGCTTCTGCGACGCCTTTGCTCGCATCGATCACATAGAGCACCAGATCCGCTTCCTGGCTCGCTGCCTGCGCACGCTCCACGCCGATCGCTTCGATCGCGTCGTCGGTCGCGCGAATGCCGGCCGTGTCGAGGATCTCCACCGGCACACCGTGGATCGTCAGATGCTCCGTGACAACATCGCGCGTCGTTCCTGCAATATCCGTAACGATCGCGCGATCACGACCGAGCAGCGCGTTCAGCAGGCTCGACTTGCCTACATTAGGCGCGCCCATGATCACCATCTTGATGCCCTCGCGATAGATGCGCCCGCGCTGCGCCGTGGCGATCAAAATCGCCAGATCTGCGCGCACATCGCCAACGCGCACCGCCAGCTCGTCGTCTGTAAGACGCTCGATATCGTCCTCCGGATAGTCGAGATCCGCCTGGATGAACGCCACAAGCTCCAGCACACGCTCGCGCGCATCGCGGATGCGCGTTTCCAGAAGCCCGCTCTTTTGCGCGACTGCCTGTGCCAGCGCTGCGTCGCTTTCTGCGTCAACGATATCCATCACTGCCTCGGCACGCGTCAGATCGAGCTTGCCATTGATGAACGCCCGCTTTGTGAACTCGCCGGCATCTGCCAAGCGCGCGCCCTTGCGCAACAACAGACGCAGGATCTCCTGCGTGGAGACCGTGCCACCGTGGCATTGGATCTCCACCACGTCCTCGCCAGTGTAGCTCGCCGGCGATCTCATCAAGAGAAACAGCGCTTCATCGATGCGCTGCCCTGCGTCGACCACCCAGCCGTAATGGATCGTGTGCGTCTGCGCCGTGCGCAGATCTGCGCGCCCTTCGTAAACCTCCGCAGCCATTTCCACAGCCTCCGGTCCGCTGACACGGATAATGCCCACCGCTGCACGTCCAGGCGCCGTGATCACTGCTGCGATCGTATCGCTCACACTCATGTTCATCCCTCGTTTCTCAATAATCTCTCCCTAGTTTATCACGTTTTTCCAGCCTTGAGAATAGCCGACGCTCCACCAATAAAAAAACTGGGAAATTTCTCTCCCAGTCAAACAGATCTGCGCTCACACGCGCCACAATCTGCACAGCCGTTGCAGGTGAGCCGCGTCGCGCATTCTTCGCAATGCGGACCATAGCCAGGGTGATAGCGGTCCTCCTCAGGGATTGGCCAGCCAAGAGGATCGCGCAGATCAAAATAGAGGGGGCCGCCCTGATAATTCATACCGCTCTTATACGCCATGCGGCTCTGCAACCTTTTCGATGGCATGCGATACGTGCGCCCGTCCTTGACAAAGACCGTGCCAGTCTCGATAAAATTAAACGTCACATCTGCCGCCACACATTCTGCACGCAGCGCCTGTACCCATTCAAAATGGCAAGGCCGGGCGCCGTCATAGTTTTCGCCGCCGCAGATCACCTGCTCGATCTGGCCGGATGCGAGCGCTTTTGCCAGCGAAACCGGCCCGATGAACGGTGCACACATCACGCCCTTGTGCTTGAACGGCAGCTCGAGCAGGTAAGGCAGACGCTCGTCGGCGCGGCGCTGATTTTCGCAAGTGACATTGAAGAAGACATTCTCCCAGCCATCGCCCCAATCCGCCGGCAGATGGTCACGCACGCGCTCTGGCCGCTTCGTCAGCAGAAAAAAGACCACATCCGGCCGCGCCCGCATCACCGCCCAGGCTTCGTCGCGCCAGACGTCCGCTTCTGCGAGAAAGAAATCGCTCGTCATGCAGACACGCAGCATCTCGCCGGGACGGATCTTGTAATTGCCGTTCCGATCCTTCGCCAGCGGGTAGCGCATGTTCGCCGTGCGATAGATCTCCGAACCATCCGCCTGACCGCGTACCTTGTCCAGATAATACATGTAACAATGGGCGCAGCCTTCGCTCACCTTCACACAGCCGTGCCAGGGATTCCAGATATCATGCATCGCCGCACCTCCTTTCGCTCATAAACTCAGCATAACAAACAATCCCCGAAAGCGCCAGTGCTTTCGGGGATGAAATCTGTGTGATTATTTTACAGTGAAGGTGACAGCACGGGTCGTGTTGTCCGCATTGTACTCAGGAATGCTGTCAAAGCCGAAAGCATCGGCGATGAAACGGACCGGCACCATCGTGCTGGCGTAAGCGGTGGAAATATATGGCGCAACGTCCATCATTTTTTCCTGACCGTTGAGCGTATAGGCCAGCTTGTACGGCGTCATGACAATGTGGGTGTCGCCGCGGTCGATGGTGATGAGGTTGGTCGCCTGCTTCCAGTCAACTGTGGCGCCAAACGCCTCACTGATCGCGCGCAGTGGCACATAGGTGCGGCCATTGTCGATGATCGGTGGCGCGATGATGGTTTTGTTCTTGCCATCCACCTGCATGGTGGTGGATCCGATCGTTACAACGACTTTTTCAGCGCCTTCCGGCTCAGCATCTGGATCTTTGAAGGTGAAGGTATCGCTGACAACCTGGTACGCATGACCTTTGTCGTCGGTGAAGGTGATCTCAAACTTCCCAGTGCAAGGCTTGTCGCAGGTGATCGACGTCAGCAGTTTGCCCTTCGTGGTGATGGATGCGCCGTGGTCGGTGAGGTTGACACGGAAGCCAGGATCACTCACAGAAGAATCGATCCAGCGGATGTTGATGTCCGATGGGAAGAAATCGAGCTTCATTGTCTGACCTTTGTCATCCAGCAGGGTGAATTCGATGCCGGTTTCCTCGCCAGCATTGTAACTTGTACGGTTCATTTTAACATCACCAGGATCAGCATCGCTGACAATGTTAAAGCTCTGGCTGGCAATCTTATTTCCGTTGAACAGAGCAGTAATCGTAACAACTTTGTTCAGCTCAGCGTCTTTTTTAACAGTAAAGCCGCAATCACTGCTATCTGTGATCGTTTCTACCAGATTAGTTGGGGTGACAGCAAAGAAGCATTCGTCAGTAATGTCGTGGCGTTTGCCATCTTTATTGACATAATAGATCTTACCTGTCACATCCTGACCACGCTCAACGAGACTGCCTGTGTCGAAAGTAAAATCATAATAATCCAGTTCGCCATATTTAGAAGCAAGAGAAACGGTTTTACTGAGAGCCGTCACATCTTCGCCGTCACGTTCAAAGGTACAACGCACACTGGCTGCATTCTTTTCAAAATCTTCGTTGGTAACGGTGAACGTCCGCGTGCCGTCGCTATTCGTTTTCAGATTATTGGCAGTGATATAATCAGAATACTGAGTTTTCAGCGCGTTCCCATTGGCGCCAATGTTCTGAAATGCGATGCGGTCCTTATCGCCAGGAACATAGCCTTCATCAAAAGTAAAGGTCAGCGTGCGATTTTCGTTACCGCTGCCGTTGTCAATCGTCACATTCATTGATTCTGGCAGAGAAGCCACGTAATCCTGTTCGAACGTTTCTGATTCATAAACAGTATCACCGTTCGCGCTGGTCACATTGACAGTCAACGTGTTTTGCGCCGATACATCATCAAGGTTTGGCAGCTTAGACTTTGGCAGATAGATTACATCCTCGCCATTTGCATTGATAAAGTCGGTGTAAACAGCATCAGCTACGTTATTTTGATAGCATACTACGCGCATGCCTTTTACAACTTTATCACCTTTGATGGTAATGAGCACATTTTCGTTTTGTTCAATGTCATTATTATAGCTGAAGATGTCGATGTGAATTCCAGAATCGGTACTCTCATTCGCCCCGAACGCTGCCACCGGCAGCATACTGAGCACCATCGCGGCCAGGGCCACGAGGGCTACCAATTTTTTCTTCATGTTACAAATCCCTCCTTAGTTTAATTCAAATTCTTCTAAACTAATTACGATTATAGCACAGAAAAGCGGCAAATTCACGGCTGCTGACCAGATTGTTATTGCTCTGTCACCAGCTCTTCACCAGCTTGTCATCATTGACCGATGGCGCTGGGATTTATTCGCCGACTTTCTTTTCAATGTCACTAATTTCATTCACACGGCGTTCGTGACGGCCGCCGTCAAACTCGCTTTCCAGCCAGACATCGACAATATCCAGCGCCAACCCTTCGCCAATAACGCGCTGGCCCATGGTGAGGATGTTGGCGTTGTTGTGGTTGCGACTGGCACGGGCAGAGAAGGTATCGTGGCAGAGCGCTGCGCGGATGCCAGACACCTTGTTGGCAGCGATGCCGATACCGATGCCAGTGCCGCAGACGAGGATGCCGCGGTCGCATTCACCGCTTGCAACAGCGCGCGCTGCCGGTTCGGCGATCAGCGGATAGTCGCAGGATTCGTGGCTGTCTGTGCCAAAATCGATCACCTCGTGGCCGAGGGTCTGCAAATGTTCCTTGATGGCGCTTTTGAGATCAAAACCACCGTGGTCAGAGCCTAATGCAATCTTCATTGTTCATTTCTCCTTTTCTCATTTCCATTCAGCGAGACGCACACCGAGCGCCGTCTCAAGCTGTTCATATACACTGTCATAATCCTCCGGTCGGCGCGGATCGGCAATCTCGCCCGCCGGCGAAAGCGGCTGGATCTTCGCTGCCTGGCGCGGCAAGATAGCGCGCAGCTGTGCCGCCTGCAGGAGCGTCATCGTGTAGATGTGATCCGCTGCTTCAACCATATCCGTCGTCAGCGCCTGCGAGCGATGCTCAGACAGATCCAGCCCATGCGCGCTGCAAACGCGCACCGCTTCCGGCTTTGCACCGTCGCCGGGAAAAGCCGCCAGGCCCGCTGAGCGCGCGTGGACATTTTCCAGTCCAGCCTCCAGAGCGAGCGCCTGTGCGATCTTTTCTGCCATCGCGCTGCGGCAGGTGTTCGCTTCGCAGACAAAGAGCAGCTCCATCTCAGCCCTCCTCAGGCCAAGGCTGGCTCATTTTGCCAATGCGGTTCATCAGCGCTTCGCCGAGATCCGCAAGCGGCCAGGCATCGATATAGATCTCCTTAACGCCATAGGCATCCATGCGACGGAGCCCGTCAAAGAGCCGATGCGCCGCTTCATCCGGATGGGCAAAGCTGCCCATGTTCCAGACAAAAACATTCTCAGGGATCGTTCCCAAGCCTGCCAACGTTTCGTCAGCGATCAGCATGCCCACAGGGCGTGGCGCCGTTTCGAGACGCTTCAGGATCTTTTCTGCGCGGTCGTCGCCAGTGAGCAGATACGCCGGCGCCTGAGGCGCATAGTGGCGATATTTCATCCCCGGCGCCTTTGGCGCATCGCTGTCGCCAAGTGGCGCCGCTTCCGTCACCGGACCGATCAGCGCTTCGATCTTTTCGCGTGGGATCCCGCCAGGACGCAGGATCGCATACGGCTGTACCGTCAGATCGACGATCGTCGATTCCACCCCCACGCGGCACGGACCGCCGTCCACAACCCCGGCAATGTGGTCGCCAAAATCATGCTCCACATGCGCAGCCAGCGTTGGCGACGGATGCCCGCTCAGATTCGCGCTCGGTCCCGCCAAGGGATGCCCCAGCGCCCGGATCAGCCTGCGCGCCAGATCGTTATCCGGCATGCGCACAGCCACCGTATCCAGCCCGCCAGAGACCACACTCGACACATTCCGGCGTTTTTTCAGCACCAGCGTCAGCGGTCCTGGCCAAAAAGCCTCTGCCAGATCCACCGCCGTTTCCGGGATGTCCTCGGCAATATCACGTAGCGCGCTCATATCAGCAATGTGCAAGATCAGCGGATTGTCCGAAGGGCGTCCCTTCGCCGCATACACAGCGCGGCACGCTTCTTCGTTGAAGCCATCAGCGCCCAGGCCGTAGACCGTCTCCGTCGGAAAAGCCACCAGCTTTCCTGCACGCAGCGCATCCACCGCCATCCGCAGATCTTCTTCACGATCAATATTCAGTAGCATCGTTCCCATCCTTTCTCAATGAGAGTGTGCAGTTTTCGCACCTTTTATTATACCCGCTGCCGCCGCAAAATGACACCCCCGCACACGAAAAAACCGGCATCTGCTCATAACAGATGCCGCAGCTTGTCGAAAAAGGTCGTCAATTGGCGGCCTTTTTCTCGTCATATCACCCCACATGCAGTAAAATGTATGTGGGGTGATTCAT
>OLPU01000560.1_pt1 | contig 31906 bp, 34 predicted proteins | sample 1673111 | NCBI WGS metagenome assembly OLPU01 (sample SAMEA3136755, study PRJEB25190) | human gut metagenome | reverse complement strand
CGTCATGCCGTCCTTTTTCGGCAGGTTCAGATCCTTCGCCCACTCGGCATTTTCCCGGGCGCTGACGGCGAGGGGATTGTCGTATTGTAAGATGTTGTCTCTGATCAGGGTCAGAGTTTCCGGTAATTGTTTTCCACCCATTGTGATTCTCCTCATCCCTCTAGAAAAATGTGATATGATAACCTCTTTATATTAGCATTTCTGCCAGTGCTTGTAAACAACGCGCGACGATCCTGCGCACTTTCCTTCAATCCTGCGCCTCTTGCCGCGCGCGATCGTGGCAGAAAATGAGCACGCCATCGCCCTGGTGGATGTCGAGCGTCGCCTTGTCGGCGCCGTCGGCCATGATGTTGCTGATGAGCCTGGTGATGCCAAAGGGCACGCTGAAATGATCCAGCGGATAATACAGCCCACCATTCGAGAGCACCATGCCGTCGTCAGAAAACGGCACGATGCCGATGTAATCATCGGTGCGCGCGATCTCGTGCTTTCCCGGGCCAATGTAGCGCAGGCGGTTGGTATCGTCCCAGTAAACGATGCTCCGGCCTTCGCGACCGGCGCGCACGAGCTCCATCATATTGGCGAGTTCGTGATCCATGCGACCACCGAGCCCGCCGATGACGACGATCTCCTCAGCGCCGTCGGCGAAAAGCTTTTCTGTCGCCAGCGCCTGGTCGCTGTCGTCTTTCTCGCTGGGATAAACGACCTCCGGCACGCCGGTCTCCTCCAGCCAGTCGCGCGTCGCTGCCGAGAGCGAATCCATGTCGCCGATGAGGCCATCAGGCACAACGCCGGCTGCGCGGCAGAGATCCGCGCCACGATCGGCGCAGAGAAGCGGCGCCTGCGGCAGCTTTTCGCGCAGGCGGACGAGCAGCGCCGGTTCTGGCTGAGGACCGCCGCTCACGAGAATGGCCGGGCGCAGCGATGGGTCGAGCAGATCGTTGTCGTAGCGCTTCATCCCACTCTCACCAGCTTCACATCGTAGTTGCCGTCGCCGTAGTCGACGATCATGCCGTGCATCGGGCTCTTGCATTCTTCTGTGTCGTAGATCAGCGTGCGCTTGTAACCTGGGCGAGCAGCCGTATCCGGGAAGCGGATGTAGACGACATCGTGCTCGCCGAGCGGCATGCGCGTGAGATCGACGCTGCGTTTTTCGCCAGGCTGGAAACGCTCGAAGACGAGCGCATCCGGCGCAGCCAGCGTGCCGAGGAAAATATCCAGCGTATCAGCGGTGCAGTTTTCCAGCTCGAGCTGGTAGGCAGATTTTATTTTTTTCACAGCCACAGCCGCACCGGCAGCGCCAGCGGCGAACCCAAAGGCGGTGGCGATGGTTTTCAGTTTTGACATAGGATTCATCCTTTCGTGATCGGCGATTCTTACGATTTATGATTGTTCTTTCGCCACAGAAATGCTATAATGATAACAGAAAATGGAGCCACCAGAGGACGGTTGGCCGATTATGCTACAAAAGTAACCGTAACCTTTGGACTGGGGCGGTTACTTTTTTTGTCCAAAATGAAAGCCGATTTCAAGGGCCATCAGCACGAGGCTGATCAAACCGATGACCTCTAAGATCTCCATGACCTCACCCCCTTCATCCGAAGATGTCCGGGGCCAACCGCCCACCATCGTGGTGACTCGCAAGAACAGTATACCATATCTGACGCTCTGGTGGGCGTCTTTTTTCTTGCTGGAAATCCTGCGCCGACGAAAACTTTTCACAGCAGCGTTTCTCTGCTCTACTGGTTACTGACTACACTATCCATTTCAGGGGGAATTGCCATGGTTCTTTTGGAAGCGCGCCATCTGCACGCGAGTTTCGGCGAGCGCGTATTGTTTGATGATCTGGGGCTCGCTGTCAACGAAGGCGACAAGATCGGTCTCATCGGCACCAACGGCGTCGGCAAATCGACGCTTTTGGCGCAACTTGCCGGCGTAGATCTCGGGCCGAAAAGCGAGATGCTGACCTCCAATCAGCTCGTCATGGAATATCTGCCGCAGAATCAGCCGATGAACGAAGCGCTCACAGTGCTGGCGCAGGTTTTCCAGGGAACGTCGCCGCTTTTGGCGGTGGTGCGCCGTTACGAAGAAGCCCTCGCCGCCGTCAGCCGCGATCCTGAAAACGCTGCAGCAACACAGGAGCTGCTCGACGCCCAGGATGCCATGGACCGCGAGGACGCCTGGCAGCTGGAGTCGAACGCCAAAAGCATCCTGCACCGGCTCGGCATCGACGACGTGTCGCAGAAGATCGCCACCCTCTCCGGCGGCATGCGCAAGCGCGTGGCGCTGGCAGCGGCGCTGATCCGTCCGGCGAATCTGCTGCTCCTCGACGAGCCGACGAACCACCTCGATTATGAAACGATCCGCTGGCTGGAGCGCGAGCTCCACGAGCGCAAAACGAGCTTCATCATCGTCACCCACGACCGCTATTTTCTCGACCGCACGACGAACGTCATCCTCGAGCTCGACGGCGGCAAGCTCTACCGCTACAGCGGCAACTACTCCACCTTCCTCGAAGAAAAAGCCGAGCGTGAAGCAGACGAGGCTCGCCGCGCTGAAAAGCTGCGCCGTCTCTACAAGCAGGAGCTGGCCTGGATGCGCAAGGGCGTGGAGGCCCGCCGCACGAAGCAGAAAGCGCGCAAGGAGCGCTTCTACGAGATCGAAGGCCAGCTCACCCACGAGCACGAGGACACGCTCATGCTCGATTTTGTGAACGCCCGCCTCGGCAAGAAGATCATCGAGTGCGAGGACCTCGCAAAAAGCTTCGACGGTCGCCCGATCTTCCACGATTTCACCTACGCCTTCGTGAAAAATGACCGCATCGGCGTCGTCGGGCCAAACGGCATCGGCAAAACGACGCTCCTGGACGTGCTCGCTGGACTCACTCCAGCAGACAGCGGCCGTCTCGACGTCGGCGAAACGGTGAAGATCGGCTACTACAAGCAGCAAAATCAGGATCTGCCAATGAACCAGAAGGTGCTCGATTTCATCCGCGATCACGGCGAATACATCCACCGCGCCGATGGCTCCCATCTTTCAGCAAACCAAATGCTTGAAGCCTTCCGTTTCCGCCCGGACCAGATCCACGGACCGATCTCGAATCTCTCCGGCGGAGAATGCCGTCGTCTCTACCTGCTCTCGATCCTGATGGAGCAAAACAACGTCCTCTTTTTGGACGAGCCAACGAACGATCTCGACATCGGCACGCTGCAGGTGCTCGAGGATTATCTCCAGCATTTTCCAGGACCGATCGTCGCCGTCAGCCACGACCGCTACTTTCTCGACCGCATCTGCACGAGCATTCTCGCCTACGAGCCAGACGGCAGCCTGAAGCGCTACAGCGGCGATTTCACCAGCTATCTCGAAAAGCGCCCAGAGCCTGTCGTGCAAAAAGAAGAGTCGCCGAAAAAAGAAAAGGCCAGCCGCCCAAAGCAGCCAGCCAAGCTCAAATTTTCCTACAAAGAACAGCGTGAGTACGAGACGATCGAAGAGGACATCGCCGTTCTCGAAGAAGAGATCGCCCGCCTCGAAAAAGAAATGGCAGAATGCGCCACCCAGTATTCCAAGCTGTTGGCCCTCACCGAAGAGCGCGACGCCAAAGCCAGCGCGCTCGACGCCAAAATGGACCGCTGGGCCGAGCTCGAAGAAAAGCACGAACGCATCCTCGCACAGTAAGGAGATCCATCATGGCAGAAAAACCAAAGATCCACACAACCTATCATTTCATCGATCTCTACGACGACTGGTCCGACTACGACTACGCCGAAAAAGAAAACAACATGGAGCAGATCGACAAATACAACTTCGCCACCGCCAACTGGGACTACGATTTCACCAGCCTGGAAAGCCGCACCTACGAAATCCTGCACGCGCTGACGACGCTCTCCGACGAGGAGATCGCAGAGATCATGGTGCGCCACGAGCGCCGCGTCAATCCGTGAAGGTGACAGCGCGCAACCCCATCGAATAATACAGCGGAATGAATTTGACGAGACTCATCCAGCGCTCGCCGTTCACCGAATCGACGAGATGCACGCGAAAGCCGCTGACGCCATCGATGACGACAGCGTGCAGATTTTTATAAGGATGGTATTCCCGTCCGTCGATCTGCCAGACACTCGCTTCGTCGCGCGCTGCCAGTTTGTCATCGACCGTCGTCCAGACGATCACAGGCTTTTTCTGAAGATGCAGGCGCAGGGCGATTTCACTCACCGTTGTGAAGGCGTGAGTGTGCGCCTGGAGCGTTGTCGGCTGGCTTTCCAGAAAGCTGTTGATGCCGACGCTCAGCGCCTGAGGATAACAGTAATAGCCGTCGCCAAAAGGATCGCCAATGTAGGCCGCATCCGGACTCACGCCGCTGCCCACCGCCGCCTTCGGCAGATACTGCTGGGCGAACGTCTCCGCCGTTACCGGCGCGCCAAGATAATCGAGTGCCGCTGCCGCCGCCACCGCTTCGCAGCCATTCGGCAGCGTCGGATACTGGCTGCGGCCCGTCACGCCCAGCTGCACCGGCACCGCCAGCGCAGCCACGCAGACGATCACCAAAAGCACCAGCAAAAACTTGAACGCCCGCCAGAGAAAAATGATCAGATCGCGCATTCGTCCTTCATCCTTTCCAGTCAACATTCAGTACCCCCATTATGCACGAGGAGGGCGCCGCTGTCAAATCTTCCCTGTGCGCGCCACAACCGGCGCTGCGAAAAGATGAAAAATCCGCTCTGTTCAAGCCGCGCCACTTTCTCTATAATGAGAAGTATCCACGATCCCTGCTCGCCACGAAAGGAGGTTTCCCATGCCACAGCAACGCCCGCCAGCTGGTCGTCGGCCAGTCCAGACACCGCGCCGTCGTCCTGCAAACACATCGCACACGCACAGCGCTACAGCGCCATCCGGCGCGAAAAAATCCGCGCCGCCGCGCCGCCGCAAAAGATCGCGTCGCCGCATTCCCCGCTGGCTGAAGCTTTTGATCGCGATCATCCTGTTGCCGCCTGTCTGCTGTGTGCTCGTGAACCTCTTCATCCTTGCCACGACCACCGGCAACATGGCCACGCCAGACGAGCTCGCTGACGCCGACGCCGACTGCATCGTCGTGCTCGGCGCCGGGATAGAGCCCGACGGCACACCGAGCCCGATCCTCGCTGAACGTCTCGACACCGCCATCGCCCTCTACGAAAACGGCGCCTCCGACGAGATCATCGTCAGCGGCGGCGAGGACGCCGCGCAGAGCGAGGTCAGCGCGATGCGCAACTATCTCCTCGACGCCGATATTCCGTCGATGGCCATCACCACCGACACCCACGGCATCGACACCTTCGCCAGCGTGAAAAACCTGCGCACCATCTACGATGTGCAAACGCCGATCCTCGTGAGCCAGCGCTTCCACCTCTACCGCGCCGTTTTTATCGCCGAGCAGATGGACCTCGACGCCATCGGCTGTCCGGCTTCGGAAGAAAACATCCACGACAACGGCCTGCTCCTGCGCGAATTTGCCGCCCGCCTCAAGGATTTCGCCCAGTGCAAATTCGGCGAGCTGCCGCAGGAGACACGCTCCACCGTCGGCTGATCCCTAACAACAAACAAAATCTCCGGCTTCCACCAAAATACGATGGAGGCCGGAGATTTTTACGTTCAGAACATCTTCCGCTTCATCATAAAGACCACGGCGGCAGCGATCGCCGCCAGAGAAAGCGCGCCGATGTACCATACGCCAGCAGCGCTGGTTTCCCACGGCAGCGGCACATTCATGCCGAAAAAGCTGAAGATCATCGTTGGGATCGTCATCACGAGTGTCACCGAGGTGAGGATCTTCATGACGGCGTTGAGGTTGTTGGAGATCACCGAGCTGTACGCTTCCATGGTTACATCGAGGATGCTCGAATACACATTGGCCATTTCGATGGCCTGTTTGTTCTCGACGATGACATCCTCCAAAAGCTCCTGGTCCTCAGGATATTTTTTCACCGAGTCCAGGCGCATCAGCCGCTCCAGCACAAGATCGTTGGCGCGCAGAGAATTGCTCAGATAAACCAGCGATTTGTCGAGACTCAGCAGCTTGAACAATTCCTCGTTGCGCGTGGAGCGGTGCAGCGCTTCTTCGATGCCACCGATGGAGCGCTCGAGCATGCGCAGATACTGCAGATAGTAGGTGGCGTTGCGGTAGAGGATCTGCAGGATAAAGCGGGTTTTCTTGTAAGTGTAGAATTTCTTGATCTTGCCGCTGCGAAAATCGTCCAAGAGCTGCAGCTCGCGCAGACAGACGGTGATAATGTAGCGCTGCGTGCGGTCGCCGAGGATGATCGCCAACGGCACGGTGCCGTAGCTTTCGCCGCTCTCTTCTTCGTCCTTGTAAGGCACATCGATGATGATCAGGGTGTACTCGTCGTCGGCATCGACACGTGCGCGCTCGTCTTCGTCCAGCGCAAAGACCAGATCCTGCAGCTCAATGCCGTAATGGGCGCTGACGTCCTGCACTTCCTCTGGCGTCGGTGCGATCAGACAAACCCAGTTGCCGTCGCAATAATCGCGCACCTGTGTGAAATGTCCGAGCGCTTCTGATGTTTTGTAAATGGCTTTCATTATCATCCCTCCTTGCGTTCTGCGCGCAGTCGGCGCTGCGCGTCAACCTCTTCAGTGTAAGTGGCAGGACGAGCGGCGTCAAACAAGAGGATATAAAGAAGCTGTAAAGATTTTGTCCACAAAAAAGCCGCCCACCAGAAGATGGACAGCTGCGTTTACGCTATGAAATTATTTCGACAGCACTTCGACGGTGACGTTGGCCACGCCCTTGGAGATCATGCCGATGTCGCTGGCTGCCTGATAGCTGAGGTCGATGACACGACCTGCGCCGAATGGACCACGGTCGTTGATGCGAACGACGACGGATTTGCCGGTGTCGGTGTCGGTGACGCGGCAAACGGTGCCGAATGGCAGATATTTGTGAGCAGCGGTGTAATCGTACATGTTGAAGATCTCACCGCTGGCGGTGTAGTTGCCCTGCGCACCGGAGCCATACCAGGTGGCGAGGCCGCTTTCATAATAGGTGTAGTTGCCTTCGCTCTCACCGGTGGTGTCGTTTTCTGCGACGATGAGGCTGACTGGCTGGCTGGCGTCGATGGCGGTGACGTTGATGCCGCCGGCGCCGTTAGCGGTGACGCTGGCATTGGTGAAGAGCGACTGGAAGAAATCCAGGCCGGCCTGCAGCGAGCCATTGACGTTGCTGTAGGCGTAGGAGCCAGCTGCGGTGGTGAGCACGCCGCCTGCTGCGTCGATCTTAACGGTGAGGCTGGCGCCGCCGTAAACGAGAACGATCTGCTGACCGCCAGTGATCTGCTGCCATTCTACATCAACGCCGACACCGTTCAGCGCGCTGCGCAGCGGCAGAACACTTGGGGTCTGTGGCTGGGCTGGCTGAGAATTTTCCGGCGTGCTGACATCTGGCACGGTGACAACTGGCGCACCGTCAACGTAGGCGGTGTTGCTGTCGACAGCGAAGGCGCTAAATGGCGCTGCCACGGAACCAACAGCAACAATGGCAGTCGCGGCGACGAATTTGCGGATATACTGATTCAAAGAAAACACTCCTTATTCCTCACTGATAAAATAATCTTTTACTATTATATCAGATGGAGTGCGTGTTATGATTTACAATTCAGAGACATAATCCTTACAGATTGTCATTTTTCTGGACAAAAGTTACAGACTCACACTGTAGCCTCGCGCAGGATGTCGGCGACGGCGCTCGCAATGTCCGAAGCGATGGTGCCGATGGCGCCACGGGTTTCTGCCAGACGCATGCCGGCAAGGCCGTGGGCGAGCACGCCCATGCAGGCGGCGTCGAAGGCTTCCATGCCCTGGGCGGCAAAAGCAGCGATGACACCTGTGAGCACGTCACCGCTGCCGGCGGTGGCGAGAGCAACGCTGTCGCACGGATTGATGGCGTAGCGGCCATCTGGCGCGGCGATGATGGTGTTGTGGCCCTTGAGCACGAGCACGCAGTGGAAGCGCTCGGCGACGCGGCGCGCGTAGTTCAGCCGGTCCGACTGGATCTCAGCGCTGGAAAGGCCGAGCAGACGCGCCATTTCGCCAGGATGCGGCGTGAGGATGCAGCGGGCGGCGGTGTTTTTGAGAATGGTGCCGTCGCCTTCGCCGATCATGTTGAGGGCGTCGGCATCGAGGACGACGGTGCTTTCGGCCTGCCTGAGCAGGGAGTAGATGGTTTGTTTTTTCTCTTCGCTCTTGCCGAGGCCGGGACCGACGATCTGCACGCTGGTGTTGGCGAGGAGCCAGTCGAGGGCTGGCTGATTTGGCCAGGCGACGGGTTTCATCATGACCTCCGGCGCGGCGGCGGCTGCTGGCGCGTAGATGCCCTTGTCGATGAGCGCGGTGACGAGTCCGGCGCCACTGCGCAAGGCTGAGGTGGCGGCGAGGACACAGGCGCCGCTCATGCCGACGCTGCCGGCGATGAGGCCGACGTGACCGAAGCGGTTTTTGTGGCTGTTAAGGGCGCGGGATGGCAGCTTTTCGCGCAGCATGTCGGGCGTGAGGAGCTGGCCCTGGATCTCATCCTGGTCGGCGACTTCGACAGGGATGCCGATGTTCAGCACGCGCAGCTGGCCGATAAATTCTGCGGCATCGCCAAGAAAAAGGCCCTGCTTCGGCCAGGCGAGGGTGTAGGTATAGTCAGCACGCACAGCGGCACCGCAAACCTGGCCGCTGTCGCCAGCAAGGCCAGACGGAATGTCGACGGCGACGCGCAAAATGCGCTTGTCGTTGAGGACGTCGCAGACGGCGCGCGAAAGCTCGCCGAGATCGCGCGAGAGTCCTGTGCCGAAGAGACAGTCGACGGCGATGTCGCTGAAATTGAGCTGGGCTTTGAGCACGCCGAGCCGCGAGAGGCCGTCGACTTCGATGAGCTTCACAGGCAGCCGCTCGAGGATGTCGCGGTTGGCCTGATGATCCGCCGAAAAGCGGCGTTCGCCATCGATGACGATGACGACGGCGACTTGCGCTGCACCGGCGAGATGCAGCTGACGCGCAAGCACCAGGCCGTCGCCGCCGTTATTGCCACAGCCACAGAGAATGGTGATACGCTTTTCGTAAAGCCCGGGAATATCGCGCTCAAGCTGCCTGAGAATGGCGATCCCGGCATTTTCCATGAGCACCAGCGAGGGGATCCGCCAGGTTTCGATGGCGGTCCGATCGAGCTGGCGCATTTCTTCATTGCTCACCAAATACATCCGCTATCCCTCCAATATGATCATGGCGACGGCGACTGAGCGTTCGTGGCTGATGCTGCAGTGCACCGTCTTCACCCCTTTGGCGGCGGCCAGCTCCTGAGCGCTGCCGTGCAGCGTGACCACTGGCGCGCCATCGGGGCGATTGGTCGTTTCAATATCCTGCCAGCCCACCTGGCCAATGCCGGTGCCGAGGGCTTTTGCCACGGCTTCCTTCACGGCGAAGCGCGCGGCGATGCGGGCAATGTCCGGCTGGGGCTGGAAGTGGCGCTGTTCGTTTGCTGTAAAAATGCGCGCGGCAAACTGAGCCGGTCTCTGCGCGCAGAGCTCTGCAATGCGGTCAAGGGCGACCACATCGACGCCGATACCGAGGATGCTCATCAGGCGCCGATGGCTTCGCGCACGACGTCGGCGATGGCGTTCGCGAGCTGCTCGATCTCGGCCTGGTCCTTGCCTTCGACCATGACGCGCAGGAGCTGTTCGGTGCCAGAAGCGCGCACGAGCACGCGGCCGTCTTCACCGAGCTGCGCTTCTGCTGCTGCGATGGCATCGCGAATGGCTGCCACATCCTGCCAGCCGTGCTTGTCGCGCACGCGGACGTTGACGAGCACCTGCGGCAGGCTGGTCATGGCCTGATCGGCAAGCTTGGAAAGCGGCAGGCGCTTGTGGTTCATGATATTGAGGAGCATGATGGCGCTGATCATGCCGTCGCCGGTGCTGTTGTATTCGCGGAAGATGATGTGCCCGCTCTGCTCGCCGCCGATGACAGCGCCGGTTTTCTGCATTCCTTCGTTGACATAGCGGTCGCCGACGCCGGTTTCCACGAGGTCGATCTGAGCATCGCGCATGGCGAGCTTGAGCCCGAGGTTGCTCATCACGGTGACGACGAGCTTGTTTTCAGCGAGGCGGCCTTCTTCCTTCATGGCGAGGGCATAGATGGCCATGAGGCGGTCGCCGTCAACAATGCGGCCTTTTTCGTCGACTGCCAGAAAGCGGTCGGCGTCGCCGTCGAAGGCGAGGCCGGCATCGGCGCCTTCTTCGAGAACGCGCTGCTGCAGCTGGGCGAGATGGGTGGAGCCACAGTTGACGTTGATGTTGGTGCCGTTTGGACGGTCGCCGATCATGGTGACGTTGAAGTTGGCGCGGGTGAAAACTTTTTCGGCGATGTAGCTGGCGGCGCCGTTGGCACAATCGACGACGATGTGATAGTCGCGGCCGTTGACGCTCATGAGCTCATCGAGGTAGTCGGTGTAGGCATCGATGGCTTCGGCAACCTGGGCATAGCGGCCGATGTTTCTGCCGCTGGCTTCGGTGATCTCCACCTCGCCCTGGAGTGCTGCTTCGATGGCAGCTTCCTGGTCGTCGCGCAGCTTGCTGCCGCTGGCGCTGAAGAATTTGATGCCGTTGTCTTCAAATGGATTGTGGCTGGCAGAGATGACGGCGCCGGCGAGGGCCTTGAACTTGCGCACGAGGAAAGCGACGGCTGGCGTTGGCACGACGCCGGCGCTGATGACCTGGATGCCGACGGAGGTGAGGCCGGCGGTCAGCGCGCACTCGAGCATCTGTCCGGAAATGCGGGTGTCGCGGCCGACGATGATGACGCCGGTCTTGCCGCCGTTTTCTTCGAGGAAGACGCGGCCGGCGGCCTGTCCGAGTTTCATTGCGAGTTCGGCGGTGAGCACGCTGCCTGCCTGGCCACGCACGCCGTCTGTTCCAAATAATTTAGCCATAATGGTTCTCCTTTTTTCAATAAGTCGTTGTTGTATGATCTGTCGGATCCGTTGCAGGATCTGTGGTGGTTGTCGGATAAAGGGTCACAGTATCGGGGCTGATCGCATCGACGACGAGTCCCTCCACGCTGGACAGCTGCACCTGCGCAGTCGTTGCGCCAGTCGGTGTCTGCTCGACGAGGACATAGGCGGTGAGGGCATCGCCGGCGTCCTGATAGCCAGGCTGCATGTGGTAGGTGACCTCGACCATCTGCACATCTGCATAAACGTTGGATGCTGCGGCGCCGCTCAGCGCCACTGGCAGCATGCGCACGCCGCTGGCGTTGTCGTCGTCAGCAGCGGTGGTAACGCTCAGGGTGACGCTGACGCTCTCCGGCGCTGTCACGGCGTCGCTTTCCAGGGCGACGCTGAGGGTGGTGGTCTGACTGATCTGCGAAAGATCGATGGCGGCGGTGCGGATGCTCTCTATAGCCGCGAGATCCTCTGGCGCGCCGGAAACGGTGGCTGTCTCAGGCTGGATGCTGACGCTCTCGATCTGCACGCCCAGCGGCAGCTGACCAACGAGGTTGGCCTGGATCGGCACGGTTTTTTCGGTGTCGCTCTGGCTGGTCTTGATGGAAAGGCTGACCTGCGCCGGCAGCGCCTGCAGGCGCTCGTCGTTGATCGGATTGCCGGCGATGTCGTAGAACTGGACGTCGACATTCTGTTTGCTGTCGTCGTAGATGCTGGCGAGATCGACGCTGACGCCGACGCTGTCAACTTCGGCGAGGAGGGCGGCGTCGTCAGAGGTGACGAAAACCTTCTGTGGCTTGACGCTCATGTCCTCCAGCGTGACGCCGTCTGGCAGCGTGCCGGTGGTGTTGATGTCGACGCTCATTTCGCTGCCCTGGAGGGCATCCACCTGCACATTCACCATGCTCGGATTGGTGCGGGCGAAGTAAACCTCATTCGGCAGCGTCACCTGCACAGGCAGGGCATGCTCGCCTTCTTCCACGTCGGAAAGATCGACGCTGGCTTTGAAGTCGCTGCCAGACAGGGCATTCAGCCGATCCTGCCGGCCCATGACGCGGACCTTGACGGTCTCCTCGCTGAGGCTGGCGGTTTTGTCGACGGGAAGATTTTCCATCTCGAGCTGCACCTCGTAGGTGTGCTGCGCGAGGGGATCCTGCTGGGTGCCGACGTAGAGCCAGAGCACAATGGCAATGGCGAGGGCGATGAGCTTGAGCATTCTGTTGTTTTCGGTCATTTTCATTTACGGAACACCTTCTTCAGGCGGCGCGCCAGGGAGCCATCCTCCGGCGTCTGCAAAAGCTCGGTCATGGTCTGGACGAGGGCTTCCTCGCTGAGGTTGTAGCGCAGGCGGCCGTGCTCGGCGATGCTCATGGCGCCGGTCTCTTCGCTGACGACCATGACGACGGCGTCGCTGACCTCCGACAGGCCGATGGCGGCGCGGTGGCGGGTGCCGAGCTTCATGGAAATGCTCTTGTTTTCAGAAAGCGGCAGGAAGCAGCTGGCGGCGCGGATCTGGTCGCCGGTGATGATGACGGCGCCGTCGTGCAGCGGGGTGTTGACGATGAAGATGTTACGCAACAGCGACGTCGAAAGGATGCCGTCGATGGCGATGCCGGTGTCGATGTATTCCTTGAGACCGTTTTCACGGGTGACGGCGATGAGCACGCCGGTGCGCGAGGCGCTGGCGGCGGTCATACAGCCGCAGATCTGCTGCACCTGATGGGCGACGAGGTCGTTGTCCGAAAGATGACGGCTGCGCGCAAAGATACCGCCGGTGCCGAGCTGCTCCAGGGCACGCCTGAGCTCCGGCGCAAAGACGGCGGGAATGGCGACGATGAACATGGTCTGCAGCTGCACGAGCACCCAGTTGACGGTGGAAAGCCCGAGCACATCGCTGAGCACGGAAAACACGAGCAGCACACCGACGCCCTTGGCCAGCGGCATGGCGCGGGTGCCGCGCATGATCTCGAGGATCTTGTACACCGCAAAGGCGATGATGGCGATGTCGAGAATATTGATGACAAAGATCGACCACGGAGAATTGGTCAAGAGACTGATCATGTTCCTGCGCTCCCTTCTGCTGCTCCTTGCGGGCAGTATATTCTAGTAGCATTGTACAACAACCGGCGGCCAATTGCATTACGTTTTCGGCGAAAAAACAATTTTTCAGAATTTCTTAAAAGCCGCGGCCTGACGCTGTGAAGATTTTTAGGCGGATTTAAGGTTGGTCCTCTATGCTTTTTGGGACAAACTACGCTATACTATAAGAAACCGACCAAAGGAGGAATCTTCATGCAGATTCTCATTGTTGAAGACGAGCGCGCGCTTTCCGACGCGATCGCACAGCTTTTGCAAGATCAGCACTACGAGGTGGACTGCGTCTACGACGGGCGCAGCGGCCTCGATTACGCCAGAAGCGGACAATACGACCTCATCATCCTCGACGTCATGCTGCCGCAGATGGACGGCTTCGACGTCGTCAAAACCCTGCGCCGCGAAAAGATCTCCACGCCGGTGCTCATCCTCACCGCCCGCGAAGCCACCCAGGACAAGATCACCGGCCTCGACTGCGGCGCCGACGACTACATGACCAAGCCCTTCGTCTACGAGGAGCTCTTCGCCCGTGTGCGCGCCCTCACGCGCCGCGTTGGCGAGGTGGTATATGAGGCGCTCTCCTTCGGCGATCTCACCCTCGATCTCGAAAAAGCCGAGCTGCGCTGCGGCGAAAAGGCCGTGCACCTGGGCTACAAGGAATTTGCCATCATGAAACGCTTTCTGCAGCATCCGCAGCTCTCGATCAGCAAGGAGGAGCTCATCGTCAGCGTCTGGGGCAGCGATTCTGACGCCGGCGAAAACAACGTCGAGGTCTACATCTCCTTCCTGCGCAAAAAGCTCCACTTCCTCGGCTCGCGCGTGCAGATTGTGACGATGCGGCGCATCGGCTATCGCATCGAGGACACCGCGTCATGAACCGGCTCGCCGCGCTGCGCCGGCGTTTCATCGTCGTCGTCATGGCGACCATCAGCGTGATGCTCTTGTTTATCATGCTGATCATCATCGCCGGCAATGTGCAGCATTACAAAAACGTCGCCTTCGAATCGCTGCACAGCCTCATCAATTTTACCAATCCTGTCAGCACCTTCTCCTCCGACGATCCTGGCGCCGAGCGCTTTCAGGACGCCAACCGCTCCGACGATCAGCCGCTGACTGTGGAAAATGCCGATCCCGGCGACACCATGCCAGAGTCTGATCCGCCACCGAGCACCAGCTCCCGCCTTGACGCCGAAGACCAGAAGGCCGCCCTCGCCCTGCCGGGCATTGTCGTCGCTTTGAGCGAAGATGGCGCCGACGCCGAGGTCATCTTCTCGCGCAACATGGACACCTCCGACGCCACTGTGCAAAAGCTGGTGAGCGCCGTGCTCAGCGCCGCCGAAAGCGAAGGCACCCTCGCCGAATACGACCTCTCCTACAGCATGCGCCAGACGCCTGAGGGCACCAAGATCGCCTTTGTCGATCGCAGCTACGAAACCTCCAACATCCGCAGCCTGCTGCTCTGGAGTCTGCTTGGCTTTGTGGCAGCGTGGCTCGCCTTTCTCTTCCTCGTCTGGCGGCTGTCCAGCTGGGTCTTCCGCCCTGTCGAAGAAGCCTGGTCGCAGCAGCGCCAGTTCATCGCCGACGCCAGCCACGAGCTGAAAACGCCGCTCACCGTCATCCTCGCCAATTTGCGCATTCTCGGCAACCACCGCGAGGACACCATCGCCAACCAGATGCGCTGGATCGAGAGCAGCGACCAGGAAGCCCTGCGCATGAAAAAGCTCGTCAGCGACATGCTGCTGTTGGCGCGCAACGACGCCGACGAAACCCAGCCCCTGGCCACAGAGCCGGTGCTCTTCAGCGATGTTGTCCTGGGCGCGATCCTGAGCTTTGAATCCGTCGCCCTCGACAACAGCCTGCGCATCCACGACGAGATCACCCCGGATATTGTCGTGAGCGGCGACAAGGCGCAGCTCGAGGAGCTCGTCGGCATTCTCCTCGACAACGCCTGCAAATACGCCGCGCCGGAAAGCGTCATCAGCGTGCGGCTGACGCGCCAGGAACGCAGCGTCCACCTCGCTGTGCACAACAAGGGCGACGCCTTTGACGACGACGCCATCGCCCACCTCTTCGAGCGCTTCTACCGCCTCGATCAGTCGCGCACCCGCCAAACCGGCGACTACGGCCTCGGCCTCGCCATCGCCGACAGCATCTGCCAGCGCCACCAAGGCCATATCTCTGCCGCCAACGAAGACGAAGGCGTCACCTTCCACGTCACCTTGCCAGTCGCGCAGCGCGAACGCGGACGCCAGCACTGGAAATGATCACCCACAGCGCTCATAAAGCAGATAAGAGCACTTTCCTGGTTTTCGGAAAGTGCTCTTATTTTTTGTAATGGCCAAACGATCCTAGTTCAACCGCACCACAATATAGTCCCCGGCAATCTGCACGCAGCCTTCCTGTGGATAGGCGGGCATGGTTTCGCTGACGCCGGCGATGGCGCTGCTGACTTCCTCAGGCATGTCGTCGAGGTAGACATAATTCGGCAGGGCGCTGAAACGGTTCAGCAGATTGCCGTAGCTGTACTGGGTGCGATAGGTGCCCATATTGAGCGCGCCGGTGAGGGTGATCTCCGACAGCTCAGGCGTCACATCGAGCAGGGCGTCGCCATTGGACGAGCCGACGAGGACGACGGCCAGCGACGGCGAATAACCGGGCACGCTCTGGATCATCGTGGCGAGGCGGTTGGAATAGGCCTCGATCTGGGTAAAGCCGAGCGCCATCTTGAGATAGGCTTTGTTATCGGTGACAATGTAGTTGTACGCCGTGAGCGCCATGGAAGCGATGACGATCCAGCTCATCAGGCTCTGCAGGGCACTGCGCAACAAGGACCCCATTTCGTCGGCGTGCGTCGCAGCAAAGCTGGCCAGCGCCAGCGGCAGGATCAGCGCGTAGAGCAGGCCGTAGATCATGAGATCGTGCACAGCAGCGCCTGCCACCATGATATGGATGAGGCTTCCCGCCAGCGGATAGAGCAGGACCAGCACAAGCGCCAAGAGCCCCCGCAGCACGCCGACCTGCCGCCGCAGTAAAAGCGTCGCCAAAAGCACGACGCCGCTCACCCAGGCAGCGATCACAAGGAGCGGGATGAAGCTGAAATTCCAGCCCAGCTCATTTTGCAGAAAATACGATTCGTAGGATTCCAGACTCTGGCGCACCAGCTCCGGCAGCTCTGAAAGGGACAGGCTCCCCATGCTGGAAATGCCCATGTAGTCCGACAGGCCACCGCTCGCCATCGTCGCCAGCCGCGCCACCGCCATATAGACGACAATGCCCAGCGCCAGCGTCGCCACCATCTTCACCCCGCGCAGCAGGGTGCGCCCGAAGGACGCACGCCCCTCCAGACAGTCGAAAAGCAGCGCCCCCACCATCAGCACCGCCGCCACAGGAAAGTAGCTCTGGTAGATGCCCATAGAAAGGATCAAGAGGATCGTCCCCAGCGGCAACCCCCAGATCGGCATGCGCCAGACAGCATACGCCGCCAACGCCGCCAGAAAGAGCCCGAAGAAATACGCGTCCGCCGTGAACATATAGGTAAACGTCGCCGCCACCGTCGGAAACGCCGTGCAAAGCGCCGCAGTAATGACGATCGCCAACGGCTTTTCGATGCGCAAAAGACGCGTCGTGATACAGACCGTTCCCGCCAGACTGAGCAGGCTCAGAACACCCTGCAGCCACGGCATATTGTAATCGCCGTCCCACGCCAGCACCAGCGGCAAAAACCAGCGCCCAGAGGCCGTGCCATAGTCGCACTGGAACAGATGAAAGACCGCGTCGTGATTGGGAATGAGATTCGTGAACAGATACAGGTGGCAGACAAGCCCCATGACGACGCCTGCAAAAAAGCTCTGCTTCGTCGCGGCGGGAAGCCGCGCCCAAAAGCGCGCAAAGGCAGTATCAGGCATCGGGATCATCGTTTTTCGCCTCCTTGATCGTCTGGCTCACAAGATAGCGCGGGCGGTCCTTGCTTTCGATGTAGATCTGCGCAATGTAGTAACCGATGATGCCCAGGCTGATCATGATGATGCTGCCAATAAATAAGAGCAGGATGATCACCGTCGTAAAGCCATCCGCCGCACCGCCGCTCGCCCAGTTCACCAGCGTTTGCACACTCATCACCAGCGCCAGCAAGAGAAACAACCCGCCGCAGACCGTCACGATCTGCATCGGCGCCGACGAGAACGCCGAAATATTCGCCAGCGCATAGCGGAACAGCGCCGTCGCCGAAAAATGGCTCTCGCCAGCCGCCCGCTCTCGCACCGAAAACGGCACATCGATTGTACGGAAGCCGACCCAGCCCACCAGCGCCCGGAAAAATGTCTTGCGCTCCGGCAGCGCCAGCAGCACATCGACAACACGACGGTCCATCAGCTTGAAATCCGACGAGCGGCTCATGTCGATCTTCGCTGCGCGGCTCATCAGCTTGTAGAAGCATTTCACAGCCAGAGAGTGGGCCACGCTCTCGTGGCCGCGGTCCTCCTTGACGCCGTTGACCACCTCGTAGCCCTCCTGCCAGAGCGCGTACATCTCCACCAGCTTTTCCGGCGGATGCTGCAGATCACAGTCGATCACCGCGCAGCAATCACCCTCCGCCGCCGCCAGGCCAGCGAAGATCGCCGCCTCCTTGCCGAAATTGCGCGAAAAGCGCAAACCCCGCACATGTTCGTCCAGCGAATGTGCCAGGCCGATCGCCTGCCAGGTGTGGTCCTTCGAGCCATCGTCCACAAAGATCAGCTCGTAGGGAATCTCCGCCTCAGAGAGGATCTTCCCCAGCTTTTCCGCCGTCCAGACAGCCGTTTGTTCTTCATTATACGCAGGTACGATCACAGAAAGCATCGTAAGCCTCCTCTCTAGTAAATGATTAATGAGTAATTGTTGTAGGCTTTTGGCAGGACGCCTCTTTCGCGTCGCCTGTCAAAAGCCTTTTTGAATTTTCTCGTACTTGCGCACGGCTGGATAATTTTCATTGCCTTGAGCGATAGCGAAAGGCTACATCCATTAATCATTACTAATTACTAATTTATCATTTGAAACAATCATTACTAATTACTCATTAATCATTGAAACTCAAATTTTCTTATACACCAAAAGCCCCGTCAGATAATTGACAACAACAACAACAACGCCCACAACGATCTTCGAGATATACTCGCCGATCCCCAGCATCTCGACCATCACAGCCAAAAGCGCCGTCTCCAGCCCCAGCGAAAACACACGCGAAAGCACAAACGCCGTCGCCTCGCGAATGCTCCGCCGCGACGTCGATTTATACACCCAGGCCGCGTTGGCGAAATACGCAAAGGCCACCGCCCCAGCCCAGGCCAACACATTGCTGGCAATATAAAACATGCCCAGCCAGCTGAGCAGAAAATATAAAATATAATTGATCAGCGTCGTGCAGCAGCCAACGATCAGATAATGCCACTGCTCCTCATATTTTTTCAGTAACGCCCGAAGCGCCACAGCAACCCCTCCATTCTCTGCCCAAAAGTGCACGCACCATGGGTATTTGGCTCTATCTTAACACCATCCAGCGCAGAGGGCAAGCCTTCCCTCAGAAAGGAGCAGGCGCGCACACCCCGTGGGTATTCGGGTAAAAAATATTGTAGCACAATTTTCCCGATCGCGCCGACTTTCACAAAAGCTGATACTGCATTGTCTGAACCAATATGTTAACCACAGACACATACCCAGATACCCAGAGGGCACATGGGCACACAAAAACGACGCGCGGCAATCGCCACGCGTCGTTTTTGCGGAATATAGGAAAGGTAAGCAGGATTGTCAGTTGCAGGCGTTCTCCAGCTTTTCCTGGAAAAGCTTCGAGAACGTAAAATTATCCGAGTAGTATTTCGTGATCGGGTGCTTGTAGCGTTCCACTGGCACCGGACGTTTGTGGTAGCGGGTGCTCCCGTCCGCCGCTTCTTCGCAGACCAGCCAGGCCAGGAATTCGTCGTTGTTACGCGTTGGATAATCCTCGCGGAAATGGCCCGCGCGGCTTTCCTTGCGCAGGAGCGAGCCACGCAGATAGAGCTCGCTGATAAAGGCGATGCCCTGTACCTCGATGAGCTTCAGCAGATAGTGCGGATCCGCCGCCTTCATCTTTGGCAAGAGCTCGCGCTGAATCGTCTCCAGCTTTTCCAGCGCTTCCGAGAGCGAACGCTCGCTCTTGATGATCGAGACCTCGTATGGGAAGAGCACCTCCTGGATCTTCCGCAGCACATCGTGCGGCGCCAGGCCGCCCTCGCCCATCTGCGCAAAGAGCGCCGCTTTCTTTTCAGCGATCGCTGCTTCATCAAGGGTCACTGTCTGCGCAGGTTCTTCTGTGAGCAGCTTCGCGATCGTCTCACCAGTGCGATAGCCGCCAGAGGCCGTCGTCTCCAGCGCAAAGCCACCCATGTAGACGCCTGGGTCCAGGCTGCGCGCTGTGCCAGCTGCGTAAAGCCCCGGCACCCCCGTGTAGCCATCGAGATCCGCCTCTATACCGCCAAAGCCGCAGGTCAGCTGAGGGATCCACTCGCTGTTTTCCTTGAACATATCGATGCCCAGATCACAGAGCTTGTCGTAGTTCAGCTTCTGCCAGCCGTCCTGAGGTTTTAAGAGCACCATATCGTCAGGATTGACTGCGCTGATGTCCAGATAAAACGGACCATTGCCCTTGCGGTGCTCGATGGCCATGGCGATCGTCGTAAATTTCGGATCGGTGTTTGCGCCAAGCACCGGAGAATACGGATCCATCAGCGGTTCGCCCTTGCCGTTGACCACCTTCGCCCCCAACGGGAAGAGCGCCGTCTGGCCTTCCCAGCCGAAAAGCTTCGGCACATTCCAGACGCGGCCGAACTCAAAATTCGCCAGCTTGCAGCCAGCCTTGAACGCCAGCTCTGCGCCTTCGCCTGTCGTCGTATTTTTGCCGTAGGACGTTTTCCAACCGGTCCAGCCTGTCGCCAGGATCACCGCACGCGCCTCGATCACAAGGAAGTCACCGCTGCGCGTGTCAAAGCCAATGGCGCCGACCACGCGCTCGCCGTCTTTGAGAAGTTCTGTCATCAGCACACGGCCCATACGGCGCACACCGCGTTCGTTCACCTCGCGCACGAGATTTTTCGCCATGTCCTCGCCGCCCTTGCCCTTGTACTGCGCTGGATAGAGCTTCACATGTGGCAGCCCGCGCTGCGGGATACCCTTGTAGCTGCCATCTTCCTTCTTGAAAAAGCGACAGCCCAGACGTTCGTAATCCTTCATGCGATCGTAGGACTGAGAAAGCAGCGCCTCCACCAGTTCCTGATCGCAGAGCCCGTCGTAGTAATAGACCAGATCTTCCACCCAGTCGTCGATGTTCTCCCCGGGCAGGATGACGTCAAAATCACCGCCGCTCATGCTCATCAGACCGCCCCAGTCGACTGGTCCTTTGTCCACGATCAGCACATCCAGCTCCGGCGCGATCTCCTTGGCGCGATCTGCAGCCCAAAGCCCTGCTGAGCCACCGCCGATGATGAGAATATCTGTTTTCAGTCGAATATCTTTTGCGTCCATCTCCAAACCTCCTCTTACTCAAACGCCATTGGCAGCGCTTCCTTGAAAGGATGCACAAAGATCGCGCCAGCCGGGCAGAGACGTTCACATTTGAAACACGTCATGCAGTCGTCGCCATAGGCGATGAAGGCCTTGCCTTCGTCGTTCAGGCGGATCGTATCCAGCGGGCAGATCTCCACACAGGTGCCGCAGCCGATACATTTTTCCTGGTCAATGGATTGGATCATAGAAATTCCTCCTTAAAAATCGTCGCCCACAGCAGACGCCATGGGCGACAGTATGAAAAGGATGCAACAGAAAGGGAATTATTGTTCTTTTGTCACACGCTTGCGCCATTCCAGCACAGGCTCGCCATCTTTGTCGAGATGGATCGTCTGGAACATACCAGTGAGCAGTGGGTTCGTGTAATCATAGTCAATGCGCTTGTGGTTGCCGCGACTTTCCTTGCGGTTGCGGCTGGTGATCGCCACTGCCTTTGCCAGATCGATCAGGTCAAAGAGCTCCATCGTGCGCATCAGCTGGTGCGCATCTTCGCAGCCAATGTCGCTCTTCGCATAGGCTTTGAGGTCGTCGAGGTATTTGATCCCGGCGCGCATCATGTCTTCGCTGCGCAGCTTCAGGCCAACGTAATCGTTCATGATAACCTGCAGGCTGGAGTTGGCTTCGAGCCAGTCGGCACCTTCCGGACGGTTCATTAGCTTGTTGTAGAAATCGATGTGCTTCTGGATGGCTGGATCGCCGGAAACATCGTATTCATCCACGGTCTTCACATATTCTGCCACGCTTTCGCCGGCAACATCGCCCCATACAGAAGCGCTCGTGATATTGCCGCGCACATTGCCGCAGCAAATGCCGGCCGCATAAATGCCAGGCACATTCGTCGATGCGTCGAGGCCGATATCGATGCCGCGCTGAGAAAGCGAGTAGTCGTATGTCCCGAATTCGACCATACTCTTGTGCAGATCGATGCCGCGCTTGTCAAGATAATCGGTGATCGAATCGATACCCTCACACTTGAACTGTTTGTGCTGGTATGCATGGTCTTCTTCCGTGTAGCCTGTGCAGTTCATAAAGGTAGGACCAGTGCCGTTGTCCAGACGCTTGGTGAAAACGCCAGGATTGATATCCATGAGGGCGTCGCCGCGTTTGCGGTCAGGCACCTGGCAGAATGGGCTGATCGAATCGCCGTTGATATCGGAAATAACGCCGAACCAGGTCGCCTTGCCGCTGCGGGCAAAACCCTTTACGCCAGCGTGGCGATAAGGCACATCGATATTGACAAGCTTGCAGCCAGCGCGATAAGCGATCGCTGCGCCACCGGCAGCCGCTGGGCAGCTGTGGGTGTTGAAGATGTAAGCTGGGTTGACGTTTGGATACATACGCATCGCCTGCGCCGTTGCCACGAGCACCGCCTTGCACTGGATGACGACCACTTCTGGCACATCGTCCGCAAGGATGAAGCCGACAGCACCGACAGCGCGCCCTTCGTCATTGGTGAGAATGTCGTTGATATAGAGCTTGTTCATGATCTTGGCGCCGTTTTCGCGGGCTTTGTTCGTGAGCACGCGCTTCTGGTTGGCGCCGTCGTATTTCAGATGGTAGCACTGGCGGGATGGCATCGTGTGGCCTTCGAAGTTGTACTTGCCGGTTGGCTTCATATTGATGCCCCATTCTTCCCAGCGCTGTACAACGCTTTCGGTGCGGCGCATCATCTTGCGCAGCATGGCAGGATCCTGCCATGGGCCGCCTTCCATACCTTCGTTAATCTCGGAGATGACGCGCTCGAAATCGTCGCCGTGTTCCGATGGAATGTAGCACATGAAGTGGTCGTTACCGCCACAGCCGGAGCCGCTGCGACGCGTGTCCGCTTTTTCTGCGACGAGCACATCCACGCCCAGACCAGCCGCCGTGATCGCACTCATGAGACCAGCGACACCGCCGCCGATGATCAGATACTCTGTTTTAATAATTTCGTCACGAACCTTGACATCCATTATTCAGCACCTCCTGCTGCAAGCTTCTTATTCTCGGCGATCTTTTCATCCGACAATTCCATCGTAAACATCATGTGGGACAACGGATAGCGCATGGTGATCGCACCCTTTGGGCAATCCTTCACGCAGGCACGGCAGTGCCAGCATTCATAAGGATATTTCACCTTCACATGCTTCTTGCCATTTTCGTCCTTCACGAAGCGAATGACGTCCAATGGGCAGATCTGCGCACAGGTTCCGCATTCAATGCATTTTTCTTTGTCAATGATTGGTGGCATACGCCAACACCTCTTTCGTAAAATTTTCTACAGACAGGTTGAACAACAGATCAGAACAGGATAGAACCAAGGCCGACCGTGATCAATGTGATCGCCAGCCAGGATATCAGTACAACCGGCGTTGCCGATTTCATGATATCTTTCGTCTGGATCCATTCATTACCATGAAGCAGGGACGCACTGGAGCTGGCTGCCGGAGTCAGGAAAGCCAGATGAACGCCCATGACGACGATGATGACAGAAAGCTGTGGATCGATGCCATTGGCCGTGCAATAACTCCAAACGATTGGCATCAATGCCACACCGAGGGCACCGTTATTCATAACGTTGGTGACCATCGCAGCCACGAAACCGATAACGACCATGAAGAAGACAGGGCTCTTGCCGCCGAAGATCGGATTCAGAATACCCATCATCCAGTCAACGATACCACTTTCATCCGCAGTCATCGCGGTGGAGAGTGGCTGTACAGCAGCGAGCATGAAGATGATGCCCCAGGATACGCCGTTGTTGATCGCTTTCTTCATCTGCAGCAGCGGATGACCGTCTACTTTAATGAAGCACATGATCGCAACGATCAGAATGACCACGCCGCAGTTGCCGATGCCGTTGAGGAAGGTCTTCAGGAAGAAGCCGTCTGGCAGGAAACTTGGGAGCAGCAGGAAGATGATGAGCAACGCCAGGAAGAAAAGCACCAGTTTCTGCACGCCGGTGAGAATGAGCGCGGTGCCATCCTTATCGAGCTCGCGCGCGTCCAGATTAGCCAGCTTCGCGACATCTGGTTTGAAAACGAATTTGCAGATGAGCAGCAGAAGGATCGCGCAAACAACGCAGCAAGTAATGGCGATCGTCATGTATTTTGCGTAGTCGATGCTCATGCCCGTCATGTTCTGGAAAGCACCGAGAACGGTCAGCGGCACCTGCTTGAATGGGATCATCGACATCCCGACCTGCGCTGCGAAAACGATCGCGAAGACCATCATCGTTGGATAGCCGTCGCCCTTCTTATAGCCGACGATGTCGCAGATGGCGTAGAGGATCGCCCAGCCGATCAGCGCTGCAGGGGACGCACTCGTGAGGGCGCCGAGCACGAAGATGGAAACGAGGAAGATAAACGTGAACGCCCAAGGTTTCCCCTGTACAAACTTGCGGGTGATGAACCACATCGAGATAAAACGGGACAGACCATACTGGTCGATCGCTGCACAGAAAATAAAGATAAAGAACATCATAACGACCATCTGGTCACCAAAGCTGGCGTTGAGCAGTGGCACTGGCTTCATCCCACCGACGAGCATCAGCGCCAAAAGCCCGACCAAACTTGGCCAGACGATATCAACAAAGATCCAGGCATAAAGCAGACCAAGGAAGATACCGATCAGGTTCATCCCCAGTGGGGTGAGGGGTTCCGGCGCAGGGATCTGGCCGAAGCCGAAGATGATAATGAGTGAAATAATAGAATTGATATAGTACGCAGTGTTTTTCTTTTTTGCAACTGCCTCAGACATAACTACCTCTCCTTTATCGTGAGATTTCCTTTTCAAAGATTCACGCGTACTGTGATGGCCATCAACTCTCTCACGTGATTTCTTTCCACGCCTTTATGATACATCCCATTTATGCTATCTAAAAGCCTGGTTTATCAATATAAAATATTGAGAAAAACTATGGTCCTTTTGCAGCTGTTCCCAAAAATGGCAATAGAAAAACGGCGTGTGTCCAAAAAACACACGCCGTCCAGCGATCATCATTCTGTTTCCATCGCTTCTACGTACTGCTGGCAGATATTATCCAGCGCTTCCACCACACAGCGCTCCGCTGCGTTCATCTCATGCGTCGCATGATGCACCCAGCCGCCAGTGATCGGAAAACCAAAATCTTCCACCTCCAACGCTACCAGCTTATACGGGAACATACGGTTTGAGCGCAGTGATTCATCGCGCGGCAGAAAAACCACCGCGTCTGTCTGCGTTGCATATTTGCGCAGATTCAGCACGTCCGTCAGCACAACGATCGACATATCCCGCTCCCTCGCGCCAAAATGCTGCGCCATGAGAAAATCCTTCGTCGGATTCATCGTCACCCGCTCGTAGCGCATCACATCCGCAAACGTCACACGCTCCTGCCAGGTCAGCGGATGATTCTCACGCACACAAACAGAAAGCGCATCGCTGTAGATCTTGTGAAACTCCAGCTGCAGCCGCTTCAGATCATTTTCCACCAGCGTTTCCTGCAGCGCATGGTAATGCACAAACGCCAGATCCAGCTCGTTCTGCGCCACCTTCTTGAGCGTCGTCTTAATATCGTCGCGCTGCGCAAAAACATGCACGCCTTCATACTGACGTTTGAGCTGCAGCATCGCGTCGGTGATGATATTCATCGCCAGATGGCTCGAGCCGCCAATACGCACATCGCCGATGATCGTTTCCTCGTCGGCAGAAATATCGCGCAGGCTCTCGATCGCATCCTGGATCACCGTCGCCCGCTTCAGCACTTCCTTGCCTTCCGGCGTCAACGTCACACCGCGCTTGGAGCGATTTAAGAGCACATGCCCCAGCTCCTCTTCCAGATTGATCAGCGAGAGACTGATCGTCGACTGAGAAATATAAAGCTCCTGCGCCGCTTTGGAGATCGAGCCATATTTGTCCACGGCAATGAGAAAACGAAATTGGTTGAGTTGCATGATGGTCCTCTTTTCTCTGGCTATTCAATAAATCGTATTTATGCGATACATCTACCTTACCACAACAATTCTCCTTTGAAAAGAGAAAAAGCAGGAAATGCGCTGCATTTCCTGCTCTGTGCAAAACAAAAAACCTCCCGCTTTCGCGAGAGGTGCGTGGCGATACAGGGACTTGAACCCCGGACACTACGGGTATGAACCGTATGCTCTAGCCAGCTGAGCTATATCGCCATAAGCTGATATCCAGATTTGAACTGGAGACCTCCACCTTACCAAGGTGGCGCTCTACCGACTGAGCTATATCAGCAAAAATTGCGGGGACAGGACTTGAACCTGCGACCTTCGGGTTATGAGCCCGACGAGCTGCCAACTGCTCCACCCCGCGACATTGGCTACTACCCGAAAGGGTAATGGAGGGAACAGGATTCGAACCTGTGAAAGCACAGCTAACGGATTTACAGTCCGTCCCCTTTGGCCAACTTGGGTATCCCTCCAAAGGCTTGTCAGCTGGTGCTGTTTGTTTCCGTCCAGCCGACGAGATATATAATACCATGGTGATCCTGTGAAGTCAACGTTTTTTTGCTACTTTTTTCGATTTTTTGCCGAGTTTTTTTCAATTTCTTCATCCTGGCCATGGATCATGGCGTGGAGCTTGCGGCGCACGGCTTCATCGAGCTGGGCGTCAAGCGGATTGGCGCTCTGCGGCTGGCGCGCGATGCGCGCACGCTGCGCTTCTTTCTGGGTGAAGACCATGTTGTGCAGCTCCATGGCAGAAATGCGCAATCCGCCCTGAGCGAGGACGGTTTCCTGCTCGAGGCGGTCACTGGTGGCGACGTAGATCTTCTGATGCTTGGGCAGTCCGGCGACGAGCCGCTCAATGGCCATGTCGGCGGTGACGCCTTCGGGGGTGAAGAGGATCTCGATGTAAGGATTTTCGAGGCTACTGCCGCGATTACCCTTGACGCGCCAGCCGTCAAAAACGAGCACGGTCTCGTAGCCTGTGGCGGCGGCGTATTCGCTGAGATAATCGATGACTTTCTTGCGCGCTTCTTCCAGGGATTCGTCGCGCAGCTGAGTAAGCTCGGGCCAGGCGCCGATGATGTTGTAGCCGTCGACGAAAAGCCAGGTCTTCATTGTCCGAGCTCCTGTCTGCGCGCAACTTCCGAAAGCACGATACCGCAAGCGACAGACGCGTTGAGGGAATTGATCTTCCCTTTCATCGGAATGGCGACGGTAAAATCACACTGCTGCGCCACAAGGGAACGCATGCCGTGGCCTTCGCTGCCGATGACGATGGCGAGGGGTCCGGAAAGGGGCGCCTGGTAGATATTCTGGCCATCCATGGCGGTGCCACAGACCCAGAGTCCTTCTTTTTTCAGCGCTTTCAGGGTCTGGGCAATGTTGGCGACACGCGCCACTGGCACATACGACAACGCACCGGCAGCGGCTTTGGCGACGGTGCCGGTGAGGCTGACGGAGCGGCGCTTGGGAATGATCACACCGTGCACGCCAAAGGCGTCGGCGTTACGCAGAATGGCGCCGAGGTTGTGGGGATCTTCGAGCTCATCGAGCACGAGCACGAGCGGCGCTTCGCCTTTGGCGCGCGCGCCTTCGAGGATCTCCTCCCACGCCACATAGGCGGCCTCTGCCACAGAGGCGTACACGCCCTGGTGATTTTTGCCCGGGAAAAGCTGATCGAGCTTTTTGCGCTCCACCTGCGCCACAGGGATCTGGCGCTCACGCGCGAGCTCATAGATTTCGCGGGTGGTCTGGGGTCTGGTGCCCTTGGCGATGGTAATGCGGTTGATCTCGGTGCCGCTTTTCAGCGCCTCGATCACAGGATTGCGTCCGTATATCTCACTCATAGCATGGCCTCCAATGGTTGTGGGGAAAGATTGCGATAGTAGCAGAAATCGAGGGCCTTGTCCTGGTCCTCAGCGTGGGCGATGGTCTCCGCCAGCTCCCAGCGATCGTCCTTGCTGAGATCTGGAAAGAAAACCTCTGCACCGTCGTAAGCGTGGCGAATGTGGGTCACATAGCCGCCCCTGCAGACGTCCTTGAGACGGGCGTACACCGACGCACCGCCGACGAGATAGACATCGTCCCGCCCCAGCGCGCGCAGCGTGCGCGCAAGCTCCGGCAGCGAGTGGACCTGCACCACGCCCTCCGGCGCGTCAAATTCCACCTGCTGGGTGAGCACGATGTTCAGACGATCCGGCAGCGGTTTGCCGCCGGGGAAGCTTTCCAAGGTTTTTCGTCCCATGACGATGACATGGCCCGTCGTCTTTCTCTTGAAGAAAGCCAGATCCTTCGGCAGATGATCCAGCATGCCGCCGTCCTTGCCAATGCCCCAGTTTTCATCCACTGCGACGATAAATTCCATAATTGTCCTCCATTCAATTCAGTGAGGAGTGCGGAGTTAGGAATTAGGAGTTACTGGTGCCGTGCACCAGTCCGCAACTGCGCTGTCGCTTAGCAAATGCTTATAACGCAGCAACAAACTGGCGCGTTCCACAAAAAACAACTCCTCACTCCGCACTCCTAACTCCTAACTACTTGGCTATTGAATGTTCAGAACCTTCCGTTTTATAACTGCGGTGGCTGCTATTATGCGGCACGAAAATAAACGGAGGTTCTGACTATGACGAACGAGAAATCTACTGCGAAAACGAAGGATGAGATGCGCTGGGCGATGGTGCATGCGGAGGAGGCGCGGGTGCTGGCGTTGGTGGAATCGCTGCCGAACAATTTCGCGGGGGCGTGGCAGGTGGTGCTGCAGGCGCTGGATCTGTCGCAGGCGCAGCTGGCGGCTGATGCGCAGCTGCCGGAGGCTACGGTGAGCGAGATCATTGGCGAAAAGCGGCGCGGCAGGCTGCACAATGTGATGCGGATGTGTATTGCGGCACGGCTGCCGTGGGATGTGAGCGCGTTTCTGCTGAACCAGGGGGGCTACTGTTTGCGGTCGAAAAACAGGACGCATGTCTGGTATCGGTATGTGTTGAAAAGCTGTGTGGGGTGGTCGCTGGAAGAGGTGCAGATTTTTCTTGAGGAGCGTGGTGTGGGGCGGTTGTGAGAAAAAAATTTCGTTTTTTTCTGGTGAAGGTGGGATTTTCTTCACGTTTTATGTGAAGGGCTGTGGGCGGAAAGGGGCTTGATACGGTTGCCTGGGCGGGTGGCTGGCGCTGCGGGAGGGGGCACGAAGCGGGGCGGGGACTGGCTTTGAGGGTCTTCACGTTATGTGTGTATGGATTATTTGTGGGTGGGGGATTTATAATCGAGGTGTCGAAGGGCGAGAGGCTTTTCGACGGACTCTCCGCTTTGCGAAGTTCGCGCGATAGTGAGGCGGTGGTTTGAGCTGGCTGCGGTGGTAGGCTGCGGCTGGGGCGGCCACTGTTGTGTTTGCTGTGCGCGTGTACGGGACGCTGGTGTGCTGCTTGGTGCACCGGCGTTTTTTGTTGCGCTTCACTCAGGTGGGAGGTTATGACGAAAAATGCGCTGCGATCTTCATCTTTGACGAACGTTGCGCATGATCCGCAAACCTTACACACGGCAATAGCCGAAACCTCCTACATTCCCGACGCGAAGCTAGTCCTGTAAAGGGTACCTGCCGGCAAGTGAAACGCGCCGGCCCCGCCGCGGCCCACAGGCCGCAAGGGCTACCTCCTACCTAAACAAAGTGACTGAAAGGAACGATGTAGTATGAACAACCCATTTTTACTGGCATGCGAGGTGGCGGAGTACCGCCTGCGCGACGAATGGAACATGGCTGCTTTGCAGCGGGCTTTTGGCGAGGAGGTGGAGCAGGTAATGGCGAACACGTGGCGGCTTTGCGGCGACACGATCAACCCGGAATTGGAGGCGCTGTATGCGCTCTTTGACAAGGCTGGGATGGCGAAAACGCAGCAGGCGGCGGCTGTCTGGAAGGCGGCGCAGCGCTTCTATTACCAGCAGGTGCTGGCGATGGTGAACTTTGAAAACCAGTCCTTTAAGCAGCTGTCGATTGAGGACGCTGCGGACGAGGTGGCTGCTGCTGCGGAGGGTACGGACTGATGTATCTTCTACGCACGCTGCCGCCGGATGAATTTATGGCGCACTGGCGCACGCTGAAGGAACAGGTGCGCTTCCCGGAGGATTTCTCGGGGAGCGCGCGCTTTCGCGAGGAGCTGCGGCTCCTGGTGGCGACGGCGGCGCTGTGCCACGACGAATACGACCACGAAGCCCTTGCGAAAGAAGCGGCTGCGCACCATTGGGCGCTGGATGAATGGCTGATGGCGTATCAAACGCTGGTGCTGAATGAACTCTGGGAAGGGGGTGGAGCCGATGCAGACGCATGGCATGGTGACGCTCTGTGCCCTATCTGGTGAGATCTGCCCGATGGCCTGGGTGCTCTTGTACGAATCGCCGGAGTACGTTGATTTTGCGCGGGAGTATTGCCCGCTGGGGCGCTATGAGCCGCGCGCGAATCTCTGGTGTGTACATTGTGGAAAATTGTTGACGTAATGAAAGGAGAATGAACAATGAAAAAGACTGTTGAATTTATTATTGATTTTATGCTGGTAAAAAGACCGGAGCGTTCGGGCGATTTGATGGTGAATCATTTGCTGCCGCAGCACGGAGAAGCGATAATCTACACGCAGGTCATGGACGTGGCGGGAGCGGTCGCTGTGGCGGCAAAGCACTTTGACGAAAAGCTGTCGTTCGGAGAAGCGATCACAACGGTGGGGCTTCTCTCGCAGGATACGCTGTATCAGTCTGATTTTATCGAAACGCTCTACTTAAACGGCGCGATGGATGATGATTTTGATATGGAAGCTTTCCACGAAAGGGTGACGGCGCTGCTTAACGAGGCGCTGCTTAACGAGCAGGACGCTGAGCTCCTCGAGCGTGTGGCGGCGCGACGGAACGCGCAGGACGATGAATGAGCAGGAAGCGCTGCCGGGCGTGCTCCTCTACTATCATCTTTATCCGACGGTTTTCGCAAAGGTCAGCGCTGACGAGTGCCAGCTGCTTGTACAGGCAATCTTTTCGACTGGCGGCGTTTGCGAGATGCCGGAGCTTGATAAGAATCTGGACATTGTCTGGGGCTTGATCCGGCGGATGCTCGACAACAATCAAGCGAGCTATCAGCAAAAAGTGAAGCAAAGCTCTGCCGCTGGCAAGAAAGGCGTGCAAAAGCGCGAAGAAAACCGCGAAAAGCAACGCCAGGAAATCATCGAGCGCGCACAAGCAGAAGAAAAAGCGCTTGACGATCAAGCGCAACAAGGGTCGCTTAATGCGCTTAATGATAATGGTGATTATCAACAAGCGCAACAAGCGCAACAAGCTAAGAGTAAGAGTAATGATAAGAGTAAGAGTACGAGTAAGAGTAATAATAAGATTACTAATGCTCATTCGGCTGACGCCGATGAGGGCAGCCTGTCGGCTGCTTGCTCAGCTGACGCTGAGCCTGAGCGCAAAAAATCCTCTGCCAAAAAACAATCTGTCTCTAAAAAGATTGAGGAGCATTTCCGTGAGCTCTGGATGCTCTATCCGCTAAAGCGTGGCAAGAACCATGTCAAGGCGGCGGCAAAGCGCAGGCTGGCAGATGTCTCGGCGGCGGAAATGGCGCGGGCGATCGACCGCTACGAGCGGGAATATGAAAACGCCCCGCCTGACCGCCAGATGCTTTACGGCTCGACGTGGTTCAACGGGCGCTGGGAAGATTACAGCGACGACAACTACACGCCAGCGCCAGCAAAGCCTGCGCAAAAAAGCGCCCGTGCCCAGCAGGCGCAATTCCGCTCGGCGGAAGAAGAAAGCAAACAAGCGGACTACTGGGCGAGCCGCGAAGAATAAATCCAAAGGAGAAATGAAAAATGAAAATGAAAAACCCGACATTGAACGTTATCAAAGGCGATCTGGATGCGGTCGAAGCGCTGATGGTCTCTGTATACAATAGCCTCGGCGAATGGCTGCACAACTGCGAAAAACTTAAAAAAAGACACAAGGTAGACTGGCAGTACGATCGGATCTTTCACTGCAATCTGGCTTTGGAGAAGGCGCTCTTTCAGGAGCTGCCGTCTGCCTACGCCGGTATCTGTCGTTTGGATGAACAGCTGAAAGATTTCGACCCGCACGCCGACTTCAAAAAGCTGCTGTTTCTGAAAAGAGCTGACGCCGATGATTCTCGGAGAGATCCAGCCGCAGGCGGTGTGGCTGATAATCAGGTGCATCTTGTTTCTGATGAGCACGAAGGAGAGGCGAAAAGCGATGACACAGAAGCCTGACGCTTACGAAGATTTCCGCGACTGGCCGGACGACGACGATCTTTGGCTTGACGAAGACGAAAGCTTGTTTGACGTCGACGACG
>OLPU01000542.1_pt1 | contig 32650 bp, 29 predicted proteins | sample 1673111 | NCBI WGS metagenome assembly OLPU01 (sample SAMEA3136755, study PRJEB25190) | human gut metagenome | reverse complement strand
AATCTGGCAGCGGTGCGCTGCCGCCGGTGTGCATAAACTGGTTGAGCGGGCAGATGTTTTTGTAGTGACAGAGCAGAAGCGCCATCACATGCTCGGCGACGGCGTCGGCATTGAGTCCGGCGGCGTTACAAACCTGCACGCCGCGCCGACTACAGGCGGCAAGATCGACGTTGTCATAGCCGGCGCCGACCTGGACAAAACGCAGCCGCGGCGCCTGCGCGAGAAAAGCGTCGTCGACAAGAACATGCTCAGGGATCACCGCTTCTGCGTCGGCGAGATGCGGCGCGCAGGCATCGGACGCAGCGATGGTGACCTGCCACTCTGTCGGAAAGGCGGCGCGCATCCGCGCCTGGGTGGCGACGGGATAATCGCCAATGATGAGCAGGTTCATGGCTGGCTCATTTCTCCGGCTGGTGGTCGCAGACGAGGGTCAACGCGCCGGTGACGCTGTCCATGACGTAGCCGGAAACGTGAACATCTTTCGGCACGAGCGGATGGTTGATGACGACGTCGACGGATTCGGCGACGGATTTTTCCACCGTCTCAAAACCAGCGAGCCAGCGCTCGAATTTGACGCCGCAGTAGCGCATGATGTCGATATCGTGGACGCTGACGCCGCGCGCCTTCATCTCTTCGATCATGCGGTCACTGTCGATGTGGCTGACGCCGCAGTCGGTGTGGCCGATGACCATGATCTCTTCGCAGCCGAGCTCGTAAATGGCGATGAGCAGACTGCGCATGGCGCTGCCAAAGGGGCTGGAGATGACGCCGCCGGCGTTTTTGATGATCTTGGCGTCGCCGTTTTTGATGCCGAGGGCAGCCGGCAGCAGCTCGATCAGGCGCGTGTCCATACAGGTGACGATGGCGAGCTTTTTGTTGGGATATTTGTCGGTGACAAATTCTTCGTAGCCCTTTTCGGCGACGAACTGCTTGTTATATGCGAGAATATCTTCGATCATGAGAGATCCTTCCTTTCATTATAAACAGCAAAGAAAAATCTGCCGCCGGGCAGATTTTTTCTTTCTAGTGTAGACCAATGCCGACGATTTTGCAAGAGAAAGCGTCGCGCCTTGACAGCGCGCGGCGGTAAGGCTAGAATAACTACAAAGGAGGGATGCAGGATGAAACGATTATTCATCGGCGGTCTGCTCGTTGCAGCGCTAATGCTTGCTGGCTGCAGTGCGCAGACGTCTGCGGAGGGACCGTCACAGACGCGCGAAGTGTACGCGATGGACACGGTGATGACGCTAGAAGCCTACGGACAAAACGCAGACGCGGCGCTGGACGAGGCTGTCGCCGAGATCGAGCGGCTGGATGCACTCTGGTCGATCGCTTCAAGCGACGGCGAGATCGCGCGACTGAATGCGGAAAAGCAGATCACAGCTTCTGCGGACACACTGGCGCTTTTGACGCGCGCGAAGGAAATCTCTGCAGCGACGAGCGGACTTTTTTCAACGACGATCGCGCCGCTGATGGAAGCCTGGGGATTTACGAGCGGCGATTATCGCGTGCCGGATGAAGCGGAGCTGTCTGCACTCCTGGCGCACGTTGACGACGAAGAGATCGCGATCTCTGACAGCACAGTCACGATCCCCGCCGACGCGAAGGTGGATCTCGGCGGCATCGCCAAAGGCTTCACATCGGCGCGCGTGATGGAAATTTTCCGCGAAAATGGCGTCGAAAACGGCATCCTCTCCCTCGGCGGCAATGTGCAGACGCTGGGTCACAAACCGGACGGCAGCCTCTGGCGGGTCGGTATCCAGGACCCGGACGACACGAGCAGCATCCTCGCGACTCTGGAGGTAGCCGACAAGGCGGTCATCACCTCCGGCGGCTATCAGCGATTTTTTGAAGAAAACGGTGTGACTTATCATCACATCATCGACCCGCGCTCGGGCTATCCGGCTGACAGCGGGCTGACGTCCGTTACTATCGTCAGCGATGATGGTACGCTAGCCGACGGGCTCTCTACCTCTCTCTTCATTATGGGGCATGATGCCGCCATCGACTACTGGCGCACACACAGCGAGGACTTTGATTTCATTCTGGTCAGTGACGATGGCAGTGTCACCATCAGCGCCGGACTGGAGGACTGCTTTACGCTGGCGGGCGACCGCGCCCTTGAGGTTGTGCAATGAAGCGGGGCTGGCGCCGGCTTTTGCTGGCTGTGCTGTTAGTGGTGCTGGCTGCGGCGCTGGTGCTGTTTACTGTGCGCTATGTGCGCAGCAGCGACGACACGATAGCCACTGTTTATCTGGATGGGGAAGCGCTCTACACCTTTGCGCTTTCCGAGGTTGAGGAGGTTCATTTTTTCACGGTCGGTGAGCCCGGCGCGCAGAATACTATTCGCGTTTCGCCGGAGGGCATTGCGGTAGTCGAGGCTGACTGTCCCGACCAGGTCTGTGTCAACCAAGGGGTACACGCCCATGGGCCGACGCCGATTGTTTGTCTGCCGCACAAACTCAGCATCCGTTTTTCGGACAGCGATGCGGATGCCGGCGCCCTCGATGCCACCACCGGTTAAACCGGACAGAAAGGAGACTGCCCCTATGACCAGCCATTTGTCACGCGCTCAGCGGCTGACCCATCTGGCGCTGCTGACGGCGCTCGCTCTCATCATCTTCATTGTCGAAGCGCAGATCCCGCCCTTGACCGCCATTCCCGGTGTCAAGCTGGGGCTGGCGAATATCATCACTCTGATGACACTCTATGAGTTCGGGCCAAAAGATGCGCTCATGGTGCTGCTCGTGCGAATCTTCCTCGGCAGTGTTTTTTCTGGGCAGATGCTTATGCTGCTGTTCAGTCTTGCAGGAGGCCTGCTCTGCTATGCCGTCTGTGCACTGCTCTACCGCCATGTGCCGCTGAAACGGCTCTGGCTGTTGTCGATGATCGGCGCCGTCTGCCACAACATCGGTCAGATTCTGGCAGCGGTCCTCGTCCTCGGCACGGTGGACGTGCTCTGGTATCTGCCGGTGCTTGTGCTCAGCGGACTGGTCAGCGGCTGCTTCACCGGCCTGGTTGCCAGCGCGCTGCTGGCGCGATTGCCGCGCACCTGAACATACAGCCTTTGTCGATGCTGGCAAGGGCTTTTTTCGCGCAAATTCCCAAGGCTCTTGACAGTACCCGCGCACACTGATACATTATTGAGAGACAAGGGGGAAACGAATCATGAACCGACGACAACGACGCCGCTGGCAGGCGGTGTTCATGCTCGGCCTCTGCTGTGTGATCCTGGGCACGCTGCTGGGAATGCGCCACACCGGCAGTGTGCTGCACACCCAACAGACAGAGGCGCTGGGCACCACCATCCTCATCGGCGCAGAAGGCAGCGAATCGCGCCCGGCGCTGGCGGCGGCTGAGCGCGAGATCGCGCGGCTGGACGCACTCTTCGCCTACGATGGCGAGGGCGACATTGCCCGGCTCAACGCAGAGGGCAGCATCACTGCCGACGCCGACACAGTGGCGCTTTTGACCCGCGCCAAGGAAATCTCCGCCGAAACCGACGGTCTCTATAGCTGCACAGTGGCGCCGCTGCTCGATGCCTGGCGGCTGGCTGCCAGCGCCGACCGCGCACCGACCGACGCAGAGCTTGCACCGCTCCTGGAAAAGGTCGGCGACGAGCAGATCCACATCGACGGGGACCGCATCTCCATCCCAGAAGGTGTGCACGTCAACGTCGATACCATCGCCCGCGGCTACATCGCTGACCGCGTGCGCAAGATCTTTTCTGACTACAACCTCGACCGCGGCTTTGTCAATCTTGACATCGACAAAGCGCGCTTCGCCAACGGCGACGCTGGGTTGCTCGAAGGCGGCGGCCTCGCCTGCTTCTCGACGGACCAGCGCGACGGCGCCTGGACCATCAGCATCCCGAACCCGGCGGATCCTGAACGCGTCATCGCCAATTACCAAACCCTCAACGACGCTGTTTTCAATGCCGGGCTCTACCAGCAAACCGTGCAATCCGGCGGACGCAGCTACCGGCTCATCATCGATCCGCGCAGCGGCGAGCCTGCCGACACCAGCCTGGCATCGGTGAGCGTATCGAGCAAAGACGGTCCGCTGGCAGCAGCACTGGCGGAAGCCCTTTATATCATGGGCAAGGACGCCGCCCTGGATTTTTGGGACGACCACCGCATCGATTTTGATGCGATCTTCATCGACGACACCGGCAGCGTCACGCCAACCGGCAGGGACATCACCATCACCGCCGGCATTTATAAGGACGAAGGCGCATCCTTCACGCTCATCGACGATCCTGGCGGCAACAATCCGCTGGAGGAATCCGACGAACGCGCCACCCGCATCATCTGAGCAAAATAACAGCCTGCACCACTTTCACAATTCTGCGAGAGTGGTGCAGGCTGTTTTTCTATGAGGGATTATTTTTTGAGGTTGCCATCTTTATCGATGGTGATGGTGAGATCTTTGTAGCCGTCGGCCTTGATGGTGATGGTATCAGTACCATCATTCTTGAAAGCATTTGTAGAAAGTTCGAGATATTTATCAGTATCATCTGCTGAAGAATTGTCAAATACATTATCGGCTATGCCCCAACCGCCTTCACCGGTGGTGTATTTGCTTCCATTTACAGTGACATCCGTGATGGATTGGAGATATTCCATTACGAGCGATTCGTTATCACGATCGTAATAAAAGTGCAATTTGTTGCCGCCAAAGCCCATGGTGTCTTTCTCAAAGTCTCCTGGCTGAGGTGCTTCTTTGCCAGTTTCCTGCTCGGAATCCGAACCGGAAGTGCTATCGTCTGGATCGCTGGTGGTGGCTGTATACGTACCATCGCTGTGAACAGTGACGGTCAGTGTTTTATACCCTTCCACTTCAATGACAATGGTATTGTCTTTCTTGTAGTCGAAAGCAGCGCCATCTAATTTGATCTGTTTGTCGGTACCATTAACAATTCCGTACTCATTATCCTCTAGCCAGGATGAATAATCGGATTTGCTGTATTCGGTGCCGTTGACGGTGACCTTGCCGCTTTCACTCAAAGCATTCAGATAGCTTTGAGCGGCTTCGTTTGTACCATTCTGATCGAAGTAGATGATATTAGAACTCCAACCATAGTTTGAAATATTAGGAACTTCAAGGATGCTAGTTTCTCCACCAGGTTCCTCGTTATCTTTAATATTGACGTTAACCGTCAAATCCTCGTAGCCCTCAGCAGAGATGACCACGGTGTTGTCGCCAGTGTTGAAGGAGTTTTTGTCGAGATAGAGGGTGTCGATGCCCTGTCCTTTGCTTTCCTGCCATTCGTACTGATTTTCACCAGGGGTGTCAACCCAATCGTATTTCGTGTAGGTGGTGTCGTTGACTTTGACAGCGGAGACCTTGCCTTGCCAGGTACTATCAAAATTGCCAAACGTCAGTTTAACATTGCCGTTTTCATCAACAGTGGCTGTTGGCGCTGCTGGTGCTGGCTTGGCTTCTTCGGCAGGATCTTCCGGTGCGCCGACAAGGCTGCCTTCACTTGTCACCTTGATGGTTGTGTCGTTATAGCCGGTGGCTTTGATGACGATGGTGTTTTCGTCCTGAGAAAAGCCGTTCCCTTGAAGAGTCAGGTCAAGAGTTCCATAAGTATTATCCCAGCGATATTCGTTCTTGTTCAGTGCGCTGATGGCGTCTTTTTTGCTATAAGGCTTTTCATTTACGGTGATGCTGGTAATGGCATTTTTCCAATCGCTTGTAGCGCTGTCGCCAAAGTGGATGACATAATTTTCACCGCTCTTTTCAGCATCGGTGGCTTGTGGTGCGGCCTTCTGTTCGCCGGTGACGTTGAAGGTTGCAGAAAGGCTGTTGTAGTAGCGGGCGTCCAGGGTAACAGTGTATGTGCCATCCTGAGCAAAGACGCTGCCGTCGTTATCGACGATGGTTACGACGTTGTTATTGCTGAACTGGTAATAATCGTCGTCATAGCTGCCGACGCCATATGGATAGATGGATGTCGTGCTGCCATCCGGCTTTTGCAGGGTGACGGTGGTGAGGTGTTTGCCAAAATCGCCCGTGGAGCCGGTTACCTCGATGCGGAGATTATCTCCACGATTGATGTTATCTGGTACTGCGAGAGACAGCCCGGTTTCGAGATTTTTGCTCATGGTGACGTTGAGATAATTGGCGCGGTAGCCGTCGGCGTAAAGCACAATCTTGTTGCTGCCTGGATTTTCCAGCCCGAGCGCGTCTTTTTTGATAGTGAGGGTGTCACCTTTGATCGAGTAATCGCTTTCCGGCAGATCGAGCGACCAGTTGTTGACATTGAGACTGTCAACCTTCTTGAGATATTCAGCGTCGCCCTTGAGGATGATGTCGTTTCCTTCCGTGACAGCGTCGACAGGCTGATCGTTGCTGTCAACCAGCGTCAGGCCAGGCGCAGTCTGACCGACCCAGGAGCCGTTGTACTGTGTTTCGCCGAGCAGGTTGTCTTCAAGGACGCTCTTGATGGCATATGGTGCGCCATTGCTGTCCCACTTGGCGTCTTCGGCATATTCTGCAAAGGTGAGGTACTCGCCCTGGGTTCTTGCGTTGCTGACAGCGGTGATGTAGTCGTTCCATTTATAGCCTTTGTCTTCGCTGTCGCTCCAGACGCTGTCCCAGCCGCTCATCTCGTATTCCCAGCGGTCGTTGATGGCTTTGGCATCGTCGTTTGCGATGCCGAGATCAACGAGAAGCTTGGCGTTGATGAGCAAATCGGCATCAAATTTCAGATCGGCAGACATGGTCACGCTGCCGCCTTCAGAAGAACCGCCACCAGTGCCGCCTGTGGAGGTTGCGCGGCTGACTGCATCCACATTCAGGCTGCGCGCGCTGCGGCTGGCAGTTTTTGGTGCAGTCTGGCCGTCTGTGACGGTGAAGGTATAGCGCATATCTTTGAAACCATTGGAATGGACGGTGAGGGTGTAGCTGCCGTTATATGGGATGTTGTTATTGGTATCGTTGTAGAGGAAGAGGCTGTCGCCGATCTGGTACCAGTCGGTGATCATTTCTAGCGAAACAGTGGTGCCGTCCGGACGGGTCAGCTCGGCGGCATAGGTCGGATTGGTGACGCCGAACGTCATGTCGTTGATCTTAAAGGACACGTTTTTTCCGCTGACAATCATGCCGGAGCCGCTCAGTGTCAGGCTTGGTGCTTTTTCATTCACCACGTGGATTGGCACGAGGGCGGTGTCATGACCACTGGATTGCACGCTCACGTAGTAGCGGCCGTTGCTGGTGAAGTTCGTCTGACCGAGGGCGATGGTGAGGGTGCCGTTGCTGTTTTTGGTGTAGTTCAGGCTGTCGTTGAGCACATTTTGATTTTCATTGTAGGCGACGAGTTTGAGAGCGCCATTTTCCGGAATGGCTGTGAACCATGCCTTGTCGGCGTCGGTTTTCTGCGCGAATTTAATCGTTACGCTGCCCGACCCCTGCGCGCTCAACTCAGCATCGGCGCTGTAGAAGGCCGGCACATCGCTGGCTGTTTCGCCGCTGATATTAAAGGTGGTCTTTGACGGTTCGATGCGCACATTGCCGTCTTTGTCATAGTTGGTGAGGTGATAATCCCACACAGCCACAGCCCCATGCGCGATCATATAATCTGGCGCGCTGTCGGTGACAACCTCGGGTTTCTTCGGCGACGCATTGTTCGAGAGGGTGTCGGTCTGGCTCTCGCCGGCACTTGTTGCAACGAGCTGAGCCGGGTTAAGGTCGGTGATCTCCCACTTCACAATGCTGCCGTCGTCGGTGACAGGGGTGCATGCGTTGGTCACGTCGGTGCCGTCGATGGTGAGGGTGGTATTTTTCAGCGTGTGTCCTTTGGTGAACTGTACGGTGACATACTGGCTCCAGCCAAGATCGACGAGTCTGGTGGTTTCAGCGTTGATGATCGCAGCGGCTGGGGTTTCTTCACTGCCGCCAGGGTTGGTGTTGTCGCCGGTGCTTTCGCCACCGCCAGGGGTGGTGCCAGGGTTATCATTGCCACCGCCAGGATTGTTGTTATTGCCGCTGGAAGAACCACCGTTACCGGTGTTGCTGCCGGTGTTCTCACTATCGTTGTCGCTGTCGCCAGAAACCGTAGCACTTTCGCCAGGTGCAACGCTTGTATCGCCTGCGGTGACGCCACTGGTGCCTTTACCGGCGGTGACTTCGGCGTCCTCTACGTTGACATGGACGTTGTCCGCGTTGGCCTGGACTTTTTCTACTTTACCTGCGCCGTTGATGGTGACGTTATCGGCGCTGACGGTGATGGTCGATATGCTGGCGTCCTTTTCAACAGTGATGGTGGCCGATTCTGCGATGGTGAGGCGGTCGAGCTGGCCGCCGCTTAAGGTGAGGTCGCCGAGGGCGGTTACAGTGCCGAGATCGCTTGTATTGTCCGTTTTCAGCACGCTGGCGCCGTTTGGATTGGTGATGATGACGCCGTCTGCGGTGCTGTCGCTGATGGTCAGACTGTCGGATGCGCCGCGCACGACAAGGCGTCCGTTTACGGTGACGCCGTCAAGCGTCACGTTGGCGGCTTCATCGGCGATGATGACATCCCCGTTGATGGTGTAGCCGGAAAGATCTACATTCCCACGCACGATGACATTGCCGTCGATCGAAAGGCTGCGGCTTCGCTGTACATCCTCTGCGTCGATATACTGCGCCACGATCTTGCTCATGACGGCTGCAAATTCTGCGCGGGTGATGGTCTGCTGCGGATTCAGGCGATTACCGTCCGATCCATTGACGTAGCCGGCCGCAACCATCGCTGAGACGCTCCCTTTCGCCCAGCTCGACACTTGCGCGCCGTCAGAAAAACTGGCGAGCGACGAATCGTCACCAGCCTCTAGCGCAAACGCACGCGCCAGCACCGAAAACGCCTCTTCCCTGGTGATGGCGCGATCCGGCTCGAGCAGCCTATTGCCTGTGCCTGAGAACGTGCCCATCTGCACAGCTTTTGCCATATCCACTGCATACCAGGCATCCGCTGCGACGTCTGAATAACTACTAAGCGACGCCTGTTTTTCCGCTCCGAAAGCGCGATTGATGATCGCTGCCATCTGTGCGCGCGTTACTTCACCCTGCGGAGCAATGCGCCCATCGCCTACACCGCCAAGCAGCCCATTTTCCACTGCTGCAGTCATCGCGCCTTGTGACCAATCGTTGGGGAAGTCAACAAAATCTGACGGGGATGCACCCAATGCGCCGGTCGGACTCAACAGCAAGGCTGCCGCGCAGACGAAAGCAATGGGTTTTTTCGGTTTGATCATAGAAGTTCCTCCTTGTATTTGTATTTCAGTTCGCTTCGGCTAACCACGATCACAGTATACTCCTCATTGTTAGCTTAAGTCAACCTTTAGTTGTTCTTTTTTTCTCATGCGTGCCCATTCCTCTGATATGCGCACGCTTAAAAGCAAAAAAACAGCCTGCAACACTTTCGCGATTTGCGAGAGTGTTGCAGACTGTTGTGATTTTCAGCCAATGCGCCGCGCGGCCACGAGAAAGCGGCCGTTTTCTGTGTGGTAGCTGCAAGTGGAAAGGATGAGGATCTGCTCGCCAAAAGTTGGCGTCACGCCGGTGTCGTAGAGGGCGTTTTGCTTGAGCCAGCCGACGAGGGCGTCGAAGCCGGCCTGATCGAGCGGACCGGCGGCGTTGTAATAGCGGTAGCCTTCCTCGCCATCGCCAAGGATGCGCGTCTGCACGGCGGCGAAAACTTCATAGGTGCGCATTTCTGTGCGCGTGTAGATATTGATCGGCTGCTTCTGCGCAGCAAAAGCGGCGTCGGCGTAGCGGTCGAGCTCGCCGAACATGGTGCCGTTGTGCATTTCGTGGCCGTAGATGATCAGGCAATCGCTGTCGATGTCCGAGCCTTCGCCGATAAACGGCGTGCCGGTTGCGGACGACGACTGATCGAAGGCGCGGCGCAGATAATATTCCGGCTCGCTCGGCGTCCACATCACAGGATAATCGATGGCGGTGCCGCCAACGGTGAGCCAGCCGGCGTAGTCGGCGTTCTGGCTGTGCAGGCTGTCGTAGCCGACAGCAAGCGCAGCAGCAGCGGCGGCTGCGTCTGCATCGGCCTGGGCGCGCTGCTGTTCCTGCTGGGCACGCAGCGCGTCGAAGGCATCGGCAGATTTTTTATCCTGGTAAAGCTGCCAGCCGAGCATTCCTGCCGAAACGCAGAAAACGCAGGCGAAAAGAACGAAGAGCAGCGCCAGCAGCCGGCGCTTACCCTTTGAGGAAACCATGGCTCCACCTCCCTGGAAAATAGAAAACGGTGGCACGTGCGAGACGCGCCACCGTCGGTTCTGTCAGAAATTAATGCAGACGACGTCGGCTCAGAAGCCAGACTGCTGCGATGACCACCATGCCGCTGAGAGAAATGATGGCGACGGTGCCCAGAAGATGGACATTGGAATTGTCGCCGGTCTCTGGCGTGCTGCGATCCTTGGACGATTTATCGTTGTCGTTATCGCTCGTCTTTGTTTTAGTGCCGGATTTGATCGTCGGCGTTGTCACCTTCGGCGAGCTTGAGCTCTTCGCGGTGTTTGTCACTGTCCAGCTGTTGCCGCTGTTCGACACCTTTTTGCTGTAGCCGGATGGCACAGACGGCTCGTTGACGGTCCATTTATAGGAAGCGTCGAGATTACTCCAGGTGTATTTCCAGCCGTTGTCGCTGTTGAGGGTAACGCTGCTGCCGTAGCTCTTGCCGTCGCGATAAAGCTGCATCTTGACGGAGCTTGGACGGCTGGAGGATTTGTCGTTCTTCCAGACTTTGTTGACCGTCACAGATACGGTCTTGGTCGGCGTGGTCGTCGATGGCGTTGTCACATTCTGCGCAGCGAAGGCTGGCAAGCCTGTGTAGATGACGCCGTCCTTTTCGTAGGTCACGGTGGCCGTGTAATCTTCGCCGAGGCTCACGTCGACCTTGACTTTGTAGACGGTTTTGTCATAGGCGATGGCAGAATCGCTGCCTGCCTGCATACTGATCGTGTAATTGTGGCTGCCTTCCTTGTCGAAGGTCAGCGCGTCGAAATTCACCACGCCGCCGACGTTCGTTTTGGACTGCAGGATATTGCCCGCTTCATCCTTGAGCAGAAGGGTGAACACGCCATCCTTCGGTGCTTTGCCGCCAAGGCTCACATCTGCGCCCAGTGGCACAGAAGCTGGCTGCGGATCGTGGGCTGGTGTTTCATTTTTATAGGTGGTGACAAAATCCAGATGGATCACGGCGCCCTGATCGCCCTTGAGGCTGAATGTCTGCGCCTGACCAACGGTGAAGCCTTCGGTCTCGCCAGTCAGCACTGGCACAACGCGATAGCTCTGCTCGTCGTCAAAGAGGGTGAAGGCCACATTGCCAGTGGCTTCGTTGAGCGCATAGGTTGCCAGCGGCTGAGCGTCTGCCGCTGCATTTTCCGGATAAAGCGCGAAAGACAGCGACGGCGTTTTCACGCCAGTCAGCGGCTGACCGTTTTCATCCAGCCAGCGATGGCTGAGCTTGATGCTCGCAGGCTTCTGCTGCGCTGCCGAAACGGCGACGAGATTCGTCATCTTCTTGCCGGCTGTGGTGCTCTTGGCGGCGCTGCCATCGTAAAGATCCAGGCCAAAGTTGGCCGGCGCCGGATTTTTCTGCGACGCAGCGATCAGCGCGTTCACATAGCTCTGTGTGTTGCCAGCGCCTGGACGGCTGTCGGTGAGCGCCCATATCGCCTGCTGTGTCACAGCGATGTTGTTGAGCTGTTCCACAACTGCGCCGGAAAGGCCACTGTTCTGGCCGATGGCTGCGAAATCGCGGTCAACGCCCTTCCAGCTGCCAGCGAAATATGGATAGCCGTTCCAGATCACATTGAGCACATCCTGGCGCAGCGTCGATGGGCTTGCTGCCTTATCCACGCGCGCGGCCCAATCCTGGTTGGTCGTCGCAGAAAGCTTTGTGTAGCCACTCGTACCCGCTGCCGTCGGCATTTCCCGCGACATGTTCAGCGCATAAACGAGCACGCCCGCGTCAGAGCCATTCTTCACGCGCAGCTCCTTCATGCCTTCAACAATGCCGGTGGCATCCTTCAGATTTGGTGTGTTGTCGTAGGCGGTGTAGGTCGTCGCCGGTGTCGTGGTCGTCGATGCTGCGGGTTCCGCCAACGACGCCGCGCTTGGCAGGAATACGCTCGCAGCAAAAATCAGGAGCGTCAGCAAAGCGGTGCATTTCCTTCTCATGGTCGTCATCTCCTTTGATCTGTCATTACAAAAATTTCATCATCCAACACGGACAATTATTATCTGATTACAAACCATTATACCCGATTTCGCAGCCCCAGGCAACGAATCTTGAAGAAATTAATACAAAATTAAGAATTGCTCCGCGCTTCCTGGCGAGCAGCGCGTGTTTTATTTTTCAGCTGCGACTGCTCTTGCATTGGCAGGCGCGCTGACTTACAATATTCTTTGAACACGCTAAGCGAAGGAGGATGCCGGGTGGAACAAACTTTTCTCTCGGCAGCGGAGCGCGCGCCTTTTGCGCAGATTTTTGCGCGCGTGCAGAGGACGCATCCGCTGGTGGATTGCATTACAAATATTGTCACGGTGAACGACGTCGCCAACGGACTGCTGGCGATCGATGCGCGGCCGGTGATGGCGAGCGCGCCAGAGGAGATCGCTTTTTTCATGGAGCGCGCGGACGCGCTGCTCCTGAATCTCGGCGCAACCGGCGCCGAGCAGCGCACAGCGATGCTCGCCGGCGCTGAAGCAGCAAACGCGCTTGCGAAGCCGGTGGTGGTCGATCCGGTAGGCGTCGGCACATCGCCGCTGCGCCGCGACACGCTGGCGGAGCTATTGGCGACGCGCCAGATCAGCTGCATCCGCGGCAACATCAGCGAGATCAAAGCGCTGGCCGGTCTTTCGACAGACGCCGGCGGCGTGGACGCGTCGGAAGCAGATCTCGCCGATCCTGCAGCGTTCGCACTGGCTGCGCGCATGGCGCGGGAGCTGGCAGCCGCTCACAACACCGTGATCGCGATCAGCGGGCCGCGGGACATCATCTCCGATGGCCACACAACCTACGTCGTCAACGGCGGCAACGCGATGATGACGCGCGTCACCGGCAGCGGCTGCACGCTGACCGGCATCGTTGCCGCATTCGCAGCGGCAGCGCCGGAGGACATTCTGCGCGCAGCGACGGCAGCGATCGGGCTGATGTGTCTGGCTGGCGACCAGGCGCTGGAAAAAACCGGTCACCACGCCACCGCCAGCTTCCACACGGCGATGTTTGACGCGCTTTCGGCGATCACGCCGGAAGATCTCGCCGCCGCCCTTCGCCTGGAACAACTCAACTAGGAGGACAAGATGATCAAGGGAATTTTATTTGACATGGACGGCACCCTCGCCGATACGATCAAGTACTGGAACGAGCTCATCCCGGACTTTATCCGTTCCCACGGATTTGAGCCAGATCTGGAAACGATGAGCGCGCGCATCCACGCAATGTCGATGAAGGATTCTGCAGCCTATGTGCGCGATCTCTACAATCTCGAGGAAACACCGGAGGAAATCCTCGACGCCTGGAAGGCCGCAGCAGATCACATCTACACCGACGTCGCCCCACTCAAGGACGGCGCTTACGAATTTGTCCAGCGCCTGCACAGCCTGGATATCCCGCTCGTGCTCGTGACCAACAACGACAAAACGCTCGCAGAAGCGCTGCTCGTGCGCACCGGCATCCGCGATTGCTTCAAAGATCTCTATTGCGGCGCCAATCTCGGGCTCGGCAAAACCGAGCCAACGCTGATCGAGCTCGCGCGCAAAGCCTGCGGCAGCGCTGCCAACGACACCTGGATGTTCGAAGACAGCCTCGGACCGATCCGCACCGCCAAGAGCATCGGCATCCACACCGTCGCCATGCTCGACGCTTACCACGACGCCGACGAGATCGCCGAGATCCACGATCAGGCAGAGACCACGTTCGAAAACTACGCCCAGGCAGAAAGCTGGCTCGACAGCATGCTCGCGTAAAATTGCAGAAAAGCGCCAGGATTCAACCACGCAGATTGAATCCTGGCGCTTCTTTCATCTGTTCTACTTACGCATTGCGGCTTCCCAGCCAGGCTTTTGTTGTGATAATGATCGTCACTGCCAGCCAAAGCAGGAGCACATAGCTCACTTCCATGTAAAAAACGAAGCAGAGAAAAACGAGCGCGAGACCGCCGATGCCCCAATACATCCAGAAGCGGTTCCACTCCGGCTCTTCTTTTTCCTCCTCCGGCACATCCGGATTGAACGCCGGCGCAGCAGCCGCCAGATTGCGCCCACAGCAGATGGCCACAAGGAGATATGGCAGCCATTCTACGCGCTCCGGCAAAAGTCCCGGCGTAAACATGCGCAGCGCCACAAGCACCAGCGCGATCAGCCACAGCGGGATGAGATACCATTCATTCTTCTTCATTCATTCTTTCCTTTCAATCTTATCTTTCATCGTCGTTGTTTTCCGTAAAAGCCTGCATCGCGCCAGCGAGCGCCACCACCACACAGCCAAAGAGGATCAGCGCCAGCCAGCCGAAAAGCAGCATCAGGATGGTGCCGTTCTCCATGCGCGTCCAGGCTGCGAGCGCCACAAGCACCAGCGCCACCAGCGCTACGACCGCATACAGAAGTGCAATGCGTCGGTCGCTCTTGCTGCGGGCACGCCGCGCCGCCCAGATAAGCACGATGACCTGCGCAATGCCGATAGCAAAAAGCAGCCCCGCCTGCGCGACCATTCCCTGCGGCGTCGCAAAAAAGTCAAAAAGGTACGTCCGCATGCTCCAGAACGGCCAGAGCTCCGGCGCCCAGACCATGACGAGGAAGCACAAAACGATCACTGCGACAACGACCACGCCGACGATCTGTCCACGTTTCATGAAGGACGCCTCCTTTCAATGTTCAGGTTTCATCACGACCAACGATAAGCGCGACCACGACAGAACCGCCAATGGCAGCGAACCAGCTCCAGCCGGTGAAGAAATCCAGCAGGTGATTGGCAGAGAGCAGCACAGCCATCGCCAGGCACCAGAGGCCGACCAGCACCTTTTTCCACGGCTGCTCCGTCTCGGCGATGCGCGCACAGGCGATCCTGAAAAATCCCCAGCACATGTAGAGGATGATGAACAGGCTGAGCGCATTCATATACAGCGACAGCCATTCCCGATGGCGCAGCACAAAGAACAGCGGCGCAAAAATGAGCACGATCACGACCACATTCAGCAGGATCTTGTGACGTCTGTCCATGCCAGCCGCCTCCTCCCATGGTTTTATTATCTTTCATTTTACCATGGTGCCTGCGGCGGAACAATCTTTTTCGCCGCTCGGCGGACAGTTGTCACCACTGTGCGTGCAATCAAAAATCCCCGGCGCAGATCGCGTCGGGGATCGTCGTTCTCAGCAGGCAGGATTACTTAATGAGACCTGCTTCCTGAACAGCTTCGATGGTTTCGGTGGCGATGGCATATTCTTCGTTGGTTGGGATAACGAATGCATGCGCCTTTGCACCTTCCGTGCTGATGTCGCGGAATTCGCGGCAGCCGTCGTTCTTGGCTGGATCAACAGAGATGCCGAGTGCATCGAGGCCTTTGCAGATGGAACCACGAACGAGGTCGTCGTTTTCACCGATGCCGGCAGTGAAGACGATGGCGTCGCAGCCGTCGAGTTCTGCATAATAAGCACCGATGTACTTCTTAACCTGGAGCACGAACATGTCGTAAGCGAGTTTCGCGCGTTCGTTGCCTTCCTGCATGGCTTCTTCGAGGTCGCGGAAGTCGTTGGAGATACCGCTGACACCGAGAAGACCGCATTTCTTGTTGAGGTAGGTATCCATTTCGTCGATGCTGTAGCCTTTGTTCTTCATAATGTAGAGAACAGCTGCAGCGTCGATGTCTCCAACACGGGTACCCATGACGAGACCTTCCAGTGGGGTGAAGCCCATGGAGGTATCAACGATCTTACCACCCTTGATAGCGGAAACGGAAGCACCGTTGCCGAGGTGGCAGGTGATGAGCTTGAGTTCTTCCAGCGGACGACCCATAGCCTTTGCTGCTTCGCGTGCAACATACTTGTGGCTGGTGCCGTGTGCGCCATAACGACGAACCTTGAGTTCTTTGTAATCGTCGTAAGGGATGGCGTACATGTAATGAGCTGGGTCCATGGTCATGTGATAGGACGTGTCGAATACGCAGACGGATGGGATGGTTGGCATGAGCTCTTCGCAAGCTTCAATACCAGCGAGCGCTGCATAGTTGTGCAGTGGAGCCATAGCGCCGTATTCTCTGACGAGATCCTTTACGCGCTGGTCAACAACGGCTGCCTTAGGGAAGGAGTCGCCGCCCTGCACGATGCGATGACCGATGGCGTCGATGTTGTTGAGGTCGTCAACAACGGCGAGGTCACCAGTGGTGAGCGCGTCGATAACGAGTGCAACGGCCTGCTTGTGGTCGTCGGCCTTAACATCCTTTTTGATCTTTTCGCCTTTTGCCTTGACTTCGAAGCCGGCGTCGCCGCCCATACCGATGCGTTCGACAAGGCCCTTGGACATAACGTCGCCGTTGTCCATGTCAATGAGCTGGAACTTCAGGGAAGAACTCCCACTGTTCATAACTAATACGATCATTTTTTTCTTTCACCTCATAGAAATTTGAAAAATTTATCAAGAAAGGAGCAGGGCGTCACTTAAAATGGCGTCGCCGCTTGCCTTCTCAAACATTTGTAAAAGATCCTGCACGGAGAGATTTGGATAATCTTCCTTGCGGATATCGACAGCAACGGTCCCGTTGTCGAGCATGACAAGACGGTTGCCGTGGTTGATGGCATCGCGCATGTTGTGGGTGATCATGATGGTGGTCAGCCCGTTTTCTGCGACGATGTGGTCGGTGATCTCAAGCACCTTGGAAGCCGTTTTTGGGTCAAGCGCTGCGGTGTGCTCGTCGAGGAGCAGGATATCCGGGCGCTTAAGCGTAGCCATGAGCAGCGTCAGCGCCTGGCGCTGGCCACCGGAAAGCAGCCCGACGCGCTGGGTGAGACGCTCTTCCAAACCGAGCCCGAGCATGGACAAGCGTTCCTGGAAGAAGGCGCGGTCCTTGGCGCGGGAGCTCCATCGGAGTCCTGGACGCTGACCGCGGCGCGATGCCATGGCGAGGTTTTCCTCGATCTGCATGTTCGCGCAGGTGCCCATCATTGGGTCCTGGAACACGCGGCCGATGTAGGCAGCGCGCTTGTGCTCAGGAAGCTTTGTCACGTTGACATTATTGATAAAGATCTCGCCTTTGTCCACAGGAAAGACACCGGCGATGGCGTTGAGCATCGTCGATTTCCCGGCGCCGTTGCCGCCGATGACGGTGACGAAATCGCCCTCTTCAAGATGCAGCTCAAGACCGCGCAGGGCTTTTTTCTGGTTGACGCTGCCGGGATTAAAGGTTTTTTCGATGCCGTTCAGATCTAACATTGACATGATCCCAACCTCCTCACATATTCGAGCGCAGCTTCTGCATCTTGCTCTTGATGAGCGGCAGAGCCAGCGCAACTGCAACGATAACAGCGGTGAGCAGCTTGAGGTCGTTAGGATTCATGCCCAACCAGAGCACGAAAGCGACCACGGCACGATAAACGATGGAGCCAAGCACGACACTGATCAGCCAGTTTTTGAAGCTGCGGGTGCCGAAAAGCACTTCGCCGATGATGATCGAAGCGAGACCAGTGACAAGGACACCGGTCCCCATATTGACATCGGCATAGCCGTTGGACTGACTGAGCAGCGCGCCAGTGACGCCGACAAAGCCGTTGGAGATGATCAGTCCAAGCATGATGGTGACATCGGTGTTGATGCCCTGTGCGCGGATCATCTGTGGATTGTCGCCGGTGGCGCGGATGGCTGCACCAAGCTCGGTGCCGAAGAAAATGTAGCAGAAGAACCAGACGACAAGCGTGGCCAAAAGGCCGACGATCAGCGTCGCGGAAACCTTGCTCATGTTGTTTTCAAAAAAGCTGTAGACCGTTTCTTCGCCCAGAATGGATGTGGTGGCGCGGCCCATGATGCGCAGGTTGATCGAGTACAGCCCGATCATCGTGAGGATCCCGGCGAGAAGCGCAGGGATCTTCAGCTTCGTGTGCAGAAAACCGGTGACAGCGCCAGCGATACATCCACCAAAGAACGCAAAGATGACTGCCAGAAGCGGCGAACCGCCGCCAGTGATCGTCATGACGGCAATGGCGCCGCCGAGAGGATAAGTGCCTTCAATAGAAAGATCCGCGATATCCAGAATGCGGAATGTGATGAAAAGACCGATCGCCAACACGGCCCACAAAAGCCCTTGGGCAACCGTCGAAAGTACGAGTTCCATAATATGCCTCCATTGTGTGCATAGCCGGGAGCAATCTCCCACTCTTGCATTATAGCATAGCAAGCGGCCTTCGCCAAATAACTTCCCGGCAAAAAGTAATAGTCGGAATAAACAAACAAAACGAAGGGTCGCCACAGGGGTGACCCTTCGTCATACCGCTCACGCGGCAAGGGATTCATTATTCTTCAGCAGCGTAGTCGCCGACGAATTCAGCCAATTCGTCTGGAACGGTGATGCCGAGGAGATCCACTTCTTCCTGATTGATCTCAGTGGTGTTATTGGCTGGCATTTCGATCGCCATGGTAGCAGGTTCTGCTTCACCCTTGAGAATCTTGGCAGCCATTGCGCCAGTCTGCTTACCGAGTTCGTAGTAGTCGACGCTGACAGTCGCGGTGCCGCCACCGGAGAGCATCCCAACTTCGCCAGTGAAGACAGGGATCTTCGCTTCGTTGGTCACGCCAGTGAGGGTTGTCATAGCGGACGCAAGCGTGTTGTCGGTTGGCACATAAATGGCCTGGATGTCTTCACCGATGAGGCTCGTTGCTGCCTGCTGGATCTCGTTGACATTGGATACGGTCATCTCTGTGACAGAAATGCCGGCTGCTTCACATTCTTCTTTGAACAGTTCGAACTGGATGCGGGAGTTTTCTTCCGCAGAGCAGTACATAACGCCGACCGAGCTGAGGTCAGGCATGAGCTGCTGCATCAGTGCGACCTGATCTGCAATAGGGTTCATATCGCTGGTACCGGTGACATTTCCACCAGGCGCGTCGTTGCTTTCAACAAGACCGACGCTTTCATAATCGGTGATCGCGGTGCCGACGATTGGAATATCGGAGCTGGCGCTGGCCATCTGCACAGCTGCCTGTGTAGCGATGGCGCAGACAAGATCTTTCTTGTCGCTGGCAAATTGGTTGGTGATGGTGTTCAGATTGGACTGGTCACCCTGGGCGTTCTGGTAGTCGATGACGACATCTTCGCCGACAGTGTAGCCAGCTTCTTCCAGACCAGCTTCGAAGCCTTCGCGGGCACGGTCAAGTGCCACGTGTGCCTGCGTCTGGATGATACCGATCTGCAGCGCATCTGCATTCGCTTCTGCCGTCGCGCTGCCTTCTCCTGCTGCACTACCGCCGCTACCGGAGCCGCCGCCGCAGCCTGCTAACAACATCATACTGCCGAGCGCGATCCCGGCGATCCATTTTTTCATCTTCATCCTACATTCCTCCGTTCTACAAATTCTACAATTTCTCGGATGAGATCCCACGTGATGTGGAGTTGATACTATGATATACCCTGTGTACATATATTGCAAGCGGAATTTTCGAAATTTGCATCAAAAATCTGAAATTTTCATCATAATTTCTTATCCTCCGTTGCACGCAAACTTTTCCAAAGTTGTCACGCCCTTTAACATCTCCTTCCAACACCGCGCCGCAAGCGCTCGCAGACAACTTTTCCGCCAACTTTCCCCCGTGATTCCACAGCTTTTTCCGCAGGATTTGTGGAAAACCGACGACTTTTCCGAAGATTTATCCACAACCACAGCGGAAAACCAGCGTTTTCCCCAGAAAATCGCCGTCTCCGCGTTTTCCACAAATTTTACTTTCGCCATACTTGGCAGCCGCCGATTTTCCCTTTATACTGGATAGAGTATCTCAGCTCCAAGGAGGACCACATGGATTCCCCAACCCTATTCTCACAAACACCACCGGTGCGACTCTTTTTCTTCGCCGCCATTCCCGGCGCCCTCAGTATGCTCGCTTCCAGCCTTTACTACACCCTGGACGGCGTCTTTGTGGGACAGTTCATCGGCGCAATGGCTTTCGCAGCGATCAATCTGGCCATGCCCTTTGTGATCATCAATTTTTCGCTGGCCGATCTCATCGGCGTCGGCGCTTCCGTGCCCATCTCCATCGCTCTTGGCCGCGGTGACAAAAAAGAAGCCAACAACATCTTCACCTGCGCCTGTCTGCTCATCCATGCCCTCGGCATTCTCATCGGTGCCGCGCTCTTTGCTGCCGCGCCGCTGCTCATTCGCTTCCTGGGCGCCGACGGCGAATTTGCCGCCATGGCTGTAGAATACCTGCGCGTCTACGCCCTCTGCTCGCCGCTCACCACCGCCATGTTCGCGATGGACAATTTCCTGCGCATCAGCGGATTCATTCGCGGTAGCCTGGCGCTGAACATTCTCATGAGCGTGCTCTGCGCAGGCTTTGAGCTCGTTTTTCTCGGCGTTTTCGGCTGGGGCGTCTGGGCCGCAGCGCTGGCTGGCAGCCTTGGTATGGGTGTCTGTGTGCTCATCGCTTACATTCCCTTCCTACGCGGAAAATCCGTGCTGCGTTTTACACCTCCACGTTTTAGCTGGAAACTCGTGCGCCACATCGCCGCCTGCGGCACACCAAATTTTCTCAACAACGTCTCCGCGCGCATCACAGAGATCCTCATGAACGCCATCCTCGTGCGCCTTGGTGGCGCCATGGCCGTCAGCGTTTACGGCGTCCTGCTCTTTGTCGACGGACTCATCCAGCCGCTGCTCTACGGCATCTGCGATGCACTCCAGCCCGCCGTCGGCTACAACTGGGGCGCGCGGAAATACAGCCGCGTGCGCGCCATCGAGCGCTGCTGTTTCATCGGCGCCGCCGTCACAACCATCGCGCTGATGTTCCTCGTGCGCAGCGAGCCAACGTTCATCATCCACCTCTTTGTGCCCGATGCCAACCAGGAGCTCCTCAACACCGCAACCGCCGCCCTCAGCCTCTTCAGCTTCGCTTATCTCACACGCTGGCTCGGCTTCGCCACCCAAAGCTACATGATCGCCATCGGCAAACCCTTCCAGGCCGCACTCATCTCCGTCTCCACAACGCTCGCCTTCCCCGTGCTCTTTCTCATCCTCCTCTGGCCCCTCGGCCTCACCGGCATCTGGCTCAACCTCCCAGCCAGCGCCACCCTCGCCGCAGTTCTCTCCGTCATCATCCTGCGACGATTACGCAGAGAACTACAGCAAGAAGACGCCTGAATGCAACAACGTCGCAAACCAGTTTTACCGTCTTCCAGTGAATTGTACGCTATACTTAATAAGACCCAGCTCTATCAATTTCTCAGCGATATCGTCCTCGCTTCGCTCAAAATATTGACAAATCGATCGTTTCCCATACCCATCCTCGAGCATTCTCGCCAACATCTCCTCCATCTCTTCATCCCATGGCTCATCGTCACAATGTGAAAGTTCTTCCATCATTCTAAGTCTCTTACCCCTAAAATATGGATCTGTCGACGGTTCTTGTTCGTTATAGTTCAAATATGACAGTGCTAAATATAGAGCACGTACCACCTCTACATCATTACACACATCTTCAATATCTAACGGCTTACCATAACGCGGATCAATCCCACGGGCGATTGTATAGAGGATGTCCATTGCCTCTTTCAATTCCATATCAAAGTCCTCTTTAATTTTCTTAATCATAAAATTCAGTTCGTCGACTTATTCTTCCCAGATGAACCAGCCGAGCCGCAATCGCATTCTCAGTGCGTCCAAAATATTGACAAAGTTTCTCTTTTTCTGTTCCTTCTTCATACATTGATAAAAGGAGTGCATCTGCTTCCGGGCTCCATGATTTTCCACTATTAACAGCTCTTTGTCGTGCCTTTTTCCATATATTGTTCCGTTTTTCCCTCTTGCTTACCAAACCCACATTTTTGAGCTGCTGCGAAACTTTCTGCAACGCTACCTGAACTGTTTCATCTGAACAGATTTCACGATAATCCAAGGCTTCATCACTAAATGGATTCACACCTCTGCATAAACAATCTATAATTCTTTGTGCTTCAGCCAGGTCCATATGCTCCTCCTTTAATATCGGTTACGCTTCTACTTTTCATGTTATCATCTCTTTATATGTTCTTAGAGCAAAAAATATTTATCCGCTCGCTAAAATCTCCATCTCAACTAAATTTATTACTATCTATTTTACCACTTATTCTGCCCAATGACATGCACAATACAATCTCCCCCCACACAAAAAGGCTGATCCAACTTTTCTCATCTGAAAAGTTGGATCAGCCGTCCTATTTACGCCTACCCATTTCACGCATAAATTAAATCAGAAGATCTATCTCTAAACTAGATCATAACATTCCATCTAAACCCATAGCTCAAAAATGCATCATACGCTTCTTGTGAACACTCGTTTTTTACTAGCTCAACTTGCTGCGTAAACACATCTTCTTCGATCACAGAAGGCATCGTTTTGATCGTGCGTAGCAAAAACAAATACTCTTCTGAAAGATATGCCCGCATCTCTTGTTCGAACTTCTTTTTCACTTTAAAGAAAGCGCTAGTATCTTTCAACCAATATTCTTTTTGAAATACCGGCGTATGAAAGATTCTCCGTTTCTGGTATTCTGCTTCGGCTTCAAAAGTGACTTCTGGTTTAGCATCATAGTAATACTTTACTGAATCACTACTTCCTTGGTAAGCAAAACCTGTTAATATTTTCTTATATGGACCCTTGGCTATAATGTCATCTTCCATTTGCTTTCGAATATCTTTGAGCCATTCATCAAACTCCAACTCCGCCATTATTGTTAGCTGTTTGCTTTCGACAGCAACATGTACAAGATTTTCAAACAAGCGCAGTTTTGATTCATCATATTCACCCTCTAACATATCCTGTTGCTCTTTTAAAAGATCATACGCACGATTGGACGGACTGATATCGCTCAATGGTTTCAATGCTTCAAAAAATATTCTATTGTACAAAGAACGAATTTTTCCTGCAGCCTCTCTCTTAATTTCCACCTTAATCTGTTCTTCATGACCAGAAGGAGCCGGGCAACGCTTCATATATCTTACAATCGGTGTCGGGTAAATATTATGTCCGGCACTTTCTCGAATAAACTGATACAGTCTACCGCGCTGACTGCTAATGCGATATGCAACTTTTCCTGATACTTCCAAGTAACCTACACCATAGTAGGTAAATTCTTTATCAAAACAGCCCAATTTCATTGCTGTCTCAAAATCGTTTGCTGCCATCAAATCTTTATTATTTTCAAAATACATTGACGCGCTATTCAATAGTTCTCGATCCGAATTGATACTCATCTCGCTCACCTCCATCTTTATATCAATCCTTCAAAAGTATCCTGAACAGCCACTTTCATACTGATCGTTCCGTCGGATTTTTTCCGAACCTCAGTTTGATGTCCAAGAAAATCCGTCATCACATCAGCACAAAACAGTTCAGCGGTATTTCCCTGGCGATACATAAATCCTCTACGCATCAACATTGTTTTGTCAAACATCGGCAGAATTTCTTCTGCATAATGCGTAACATAAATGATCGTCAGATCTGTGGTTGTCGCAAGATTAGCGACTGCCTGAAGAACATATTCTCGCGCGTAGATATCCAGACCTGTTCCAGGTTCATCCAAAATTAATATTTCTGGATAGCTAATCAGCGCACGGGCAATCAGTACACACTGTCGCTCGCCCTTGCTCATTAACGCAAAAGGCTGCTGAATCTTCTCTTTCAACCGAAATTTTTCTAAGAGCATTTTCGCCCGCTTGACATCTTCGTCTGTGATATCTTTACTCAAGCTCAGAGTGCCAGAAGCACCTGATAAAACAATGTCTAAAGCCGCTTCCCATGACAGATATTTATCAAAAAACGAGCTACTTACCCAGCCAATACGTTTACGATGAGAATAGATATTATCTGCAGAATACTGTTCACCAAATACCTCCAAATCGCCATCGGTATAGCCGCGAAAACCGGCGATAGTACTTAATAATGTTGTCTTTCCGCAACCGTTCATGCCGAAGACGATCCAATGCTCCCCTTTTTCTACTTGCCAGTTGATATCATGAATTAGAAAGCGTCGCCCGGACTGACAAGTGAGGTGCTCTGTCTTAATAATTACAGACATGACTCTCCCCCCGTTTTCCGACCAAAGATCGCATCTTCATCCATATCTTCAATCACAACCTCTTCATCTAGATCTTCATCATAAAGAACCACTTCTTCGCCCAGAATACTCTGCGAGATATCGATTGGAACTTTAAAACCGTCATATTCAAGAATTCCTAAGTTTTTACAACACCACGCCATAACATCGCAGAGTTTTGCTACATTCATCTGATAAGTCTTCACCGAATCGTCATTTTCTGGATAAAGATTCAATTGGAATTCATCCTCAAAGTACTTTGCAATGTGATACAGCTCTTTTGGCACACCGTATTCAATACGGTCGCAATCGCTACAAAAAATCTCCACGCGACCTTCTTTGACGTTGCCATACAAAATACGTCGTAATTTCAATTCACCACCACAATAGCGGCAGCAACATTTTTTTGTACGTATTTTCAATTCATTTAAACGTTCGCTTTCTTTATGTTTCTTTTCAAAATCCTGTACATCCACGATCCTCATCCTCCTATCAATAAAGAAGCAGGCTCAATGGCCAGCCTATTGCAATAAATGTGACAAGCGCCACCACTGCTACTGAAATCGCCAACTTATATATAAAGCCAGCTGACAACCATTCATTACCATGCAACAACGCGCCATACAATGAACTTCCCGGAATTAAGAACGCAACCTGCGATAAACAAGCTAAAGTAGAAACGAAATAACCTATATTCGGTATATTCATATTGGCTAAAGTAATATACACAATCGAAAGCAACAACAGCGCAACGACACCATTATTGGCTAAATTAGTTAAAATGATACAAACAATCGCGACAACGGCGAACAACACGAATGGAGACATTCCGCCTAAGATCGGATTAAGCAGGGATTGCATAAATGGTTTAACGCCTGTCATATCATCCGTCAGAGCTGCAGAAACCGCCATGACACACGCAAGCAACACCGGCAAATCCCAAGAAACTTTGTTTCCGGCCAGGTATTTAAGATCAACAATCGAGTTTCCATCGACTCTCACAATACAAAATGCAACAAATGCGATCATGGACAATCCAGGAACGCCCAGCTTATTCAATACAATTGTAATACTCCAATTAGCTGGCAAAACGCTTGGCAAAAATAAAAGCAGAATAAATACCGGAATAAAAATCAACAGCCCTTTTTGTAATCCATTCATCGAAGGCAACGGATTGCTGTTAAAATAATCTGCATTGATCCCTGCCAACTTCTCTACATCGGCACGAAATACAAAGCACATCAACAACACATACGCCAATAGCATTAATAAGACAAGGGGACCAATAACGCCTAAATGCTGCGCGTATGAAAAAGGCATCACTCCGCTTAAACCTTGCCAAATCCCAGCGATCTGCAGAATCCATGCCTTAAACGGTAATACCGGAGCAGACAACGCAGCGCAAAATGCAATACCAAATATCAGCAAGCTAATATATGAGTCGCCTTTCTTATATCCCAAGTCTTCCGCCAATTTATACGTTAAAGCCCAGAATAAGAACAAAGTTGCAAAAGGACTGCATACCACACTCAATAACAGCGCCGCAAACAAATAGATAAACGTAAATAACCAAGGACGACCATTTATGATCCTTCTTGTTAAGATCCAGCGAATAATATAGTCATTAACACCATATTGCTCTATTAATCCAAAAATCGCCATCATTAAAATACAGGTAATAACATTATAGTTACCTATTGACGCAGCTAACACAGAATTCATCGTGCCATAATCGCTGACGATCAACGCCGCAATTCCCAAAAAACTCGGCCACAGCATCCCACTTGTCGACCAAAGCCATACCAAGCCAATAAAGATTCCAATAATCTGCATACCAACTTCGGTAATAGGTTCTCGCGCCGGGATAAACCATCCACAGAACATCAGCACAATTCCGATGATGGCATATACATATTGTTTAACATCTGCTTTTTGCATACGTTACATCTCCCTACTCTAAATAAAAAGGACAGTTGCATCTTATGCAACTGTCCCTCCACATTAAATATAATTCTTTATTTTAGAATTCTTCATCAAAGATCTGATATGCCGGTGCACCCTCACACTGTGCTGGCATGCGAACATTCATCAACGTTGCCATCGTAGGCGTTACATCGACCTGACGAATGATACGTTCGGTCTTATATCCCTTCTTGATCCCTTTACCAGCTGCCACAAAGATAGGCGACAGACTAGTCTCGCAATCACCGTAGGTAGTAGAGAGGCCATCAGCGTGGTCAATATTGTAGCCTTCTGCGATCCAGTAGCAGATATCGCCGCATTCAGGGCCGCCATAGCCAAGCAGCACAGCATCTTTATTGCGAAGTGCCAATGCAACAATGCGTTTATTAGTTTTCTTATCTCTGTAGCTATAGAGGTCACTCATGATCTGTTCTTCCAGTTCATATTTATCAGCAGGATCAACAATACCATGAGGATCGCGGCCTTTAAGGTTGATGTAGATGTTACATTCACGGCAAGCAACCGCGCGCGTCTTTTCCCAATCCATTTCGCGAAGCTTGTTGCCATTTTCATCAGTTTTCAGAACCGTATAACCCAGTTCTTCCATAACGCCAACGTTAACACTCATATCGCCGAGAAGTGGTGGGCGATGAGGAGGGCAAACTTGTGCATGGTCGGATGTGATAATAATCGTCCAATCCTCATCTAAGAGATGCAGGAACTGACCGAGATAATTGTCGGTCTGTACATAAACATCTTCGAGGAACTTCTGATACATTTCTACAGGACCAGCACCAAATTGTTCTTTATATCCTTTATCGCCTTCACTCATAAAGCGGATAAAGCGATGTTCCTGCATATCAACATTATGGAAATGGGAGAAGATTGCCTGAACACCCTTCTTCTCAATCATGTAGTGAATCGCATCACTCTGCCATTGTGCAGCAACATTCCAGCAATCCAGCATGCAATCAGTAACGATCTTTGGATCGTGATTCCCAACAACAGACCCCGGAGCAATATGCCCAACATTTTCAGTCAGTTCATAGAATAGTTCCTTTGGTTGGAAAATGTAGTCTGCATGCATATCAATCCCATGAGAGATAAAAATTTCGATATGAGAACCGTCCGGCTTTACATCCAACAGTTTCATATTAAAGTTAGCGTCCTTCTGTTCGCCATCTTCAGAAACTGCAATATCATAGACCTGATCTTTGATCTTACCTTTTTCCAAAACAACAAATGGTTCTGCATCTTTCTTACTCTTGTAGAGCGCCACATGATCATAAATGCCTTCATCATTTTTCAGGATCAGACCAGGACGACGGTGACGCCCCTTGGACATCAACAAGGTAAATTCTTTTGCACCTTCTGGCAGATTTGCGCTCCAGCCCTTTGGCTCTTTTACTGGCGAAAGTCCTAAGCTGAAACGATCATCCAGACAAGCACCACCCATACCTTCGGTATCGCTCATAATATAGCTTGCTTTTTCTTTTGTTGCTTTCAATCCATCCGTCATGCCACTACCAGAATCCACAAGATCTTCCGTCTTGATCACGCAGGCTTTATCAAGATCAGCCGTTGCAGAAGGTGCGAAGGTCACTGATTCAATCTTGGTATCAGCAACAACCATGAATTCATTGACCAGTGTTGCCATCCCCATGCCCAAGCAGCCTGGCGTTGAACCATCGCATACATAAAGATTCTCGTTGGTGCTGGTTGGTGGCCAGGAATTACCAGGCCAGTGCATAATCAATGTTTTAATGCCATTTTCTGCAAGAATATTCCATAAAGGTTCTGCTTTACAGTTGCGAGCATCAAAGTTTGTGATCGTCTTATCCAGATCGCTTCCTTGACGGTTAAACGCCGTAATCCCATGCACATTTGCGTAGCAACCTGTTGCCAACGTTGTCCACATTGGTGGCGTTACCGTTGGATGCCCGCCAAGAAGCTCTAGATCGTCGCGGCATGCGCCACGATCAATATACTTTTGCAGATTTGGCATTTTTCCTTCGCGCAGCATTTTGTTACTAAAGCGAGGATCCAGCCCGTCGACACCCAGAATAAACACTTTTTCAGATAATGCTTTTTTACGAATTGTCATTTTCGTTTCCTCCTCAGTCAATAATTTTCTATTTTATTTTCAATTAGTGGCACCTTTCGTCGCCACTGATTATCTACATCACTGCTCAAATGGAACCAAACATAATATTTGCCAGTGGCATCATGATGAGCAAGAACAATACCACATTAATAAATGAAAATAGGCTACCACAAATATAGGCATCCTTTTTCGCAACCCAGTCACTGCCATAAAACATCGCGCCAGGAGAAGAAGCTGCCGGCGTACAATATGCAAAATTCATCCCGCACATAAACAACCAACCAAACAACCATGGATTAATGCCCATCTGCGCGCAAACACCGGCCAGTGCGCCTACTAACGTAAGAACAATAACGAAGTTATGCGTTGCCTGAGTAACAACCCAGAAAATCATGATTGTAACAACCATAAATACGGTTGGAGACAATTGCGATACAACCGGAACCAGCGCCGCCGTAACCTTGTTCAAAATTGCCACATCTGGCAATCCCATTAAAGCTGCTAAAGACAACGTAGATGTGACAAGGAAGGTGATCTCCCAACTTAAACCAAGATTTGCCAGTTCGCTAGTGCTAGCAAATGGTTTGCCTTCTTTGTTGCGAAGTACAAGAAATGCCCCGAGCAACATGATTGAAACGCCATGCAAGCCCGCTTCAGATAAAAACGGAGAAAATGGTAAATTCGGGAACAAACTTGGAACAGCCATACAAAGGATGAAAGCAGCCATCAAACCTGCGCCAAGTTTTCCTTCTTTTGTTAATTTTACCTGGGCAGCTTTTTCATAGAAATCATCCGGCAATTTCTGTAATTTGCTCACATCAAGTCTCAAAATAAACTTACCTATCAAGACATAAACAATAACCGTCAAAATCTGACCGATGATACCTAATACTAAAATAGGAACAAATGGAAACGCCATACCATTCAAATGTTCTGACATCAACGAATGTAAAGTTACTGCATAAAAGCCCCATGGTACAGAAGACGCAATGATTGTTTGCATCATGACGATCCCACACATCACATAGCCAACAAATTTATCCTTTTTCTGGAATCCAAGGACATCCGCGATCCCCATAAAAATCGACCACATCAAGAAAATCATCGGGAACGTTGTGATCAATAAGCATAAGATCGAAGCAACAACAAAAATCATTGTTACAATGCGCCAAGGATGTCCTTTCAAAAAGTTCATCGCCAACATCTTATAGGCGATCCAATCAGAAAAACCCGATTTCCCCAGATAAGCCAATAAAATCATCGGAAAGACCAGCTGTAAAAAAGTTGTCGATAAAAACGAATCCTGAATCGCCTCAGTGATCGACATAACACCTGTCGTCCCCATAGCAATAATTCCTAAAATAGAAACCCAACCAAATTCAACTGCGATCCAGCCCCATAGCAATCCAATAAAAATACCAATGGCACGCATCCCTGCGTAATTCAAGCCGAACATTTCCGGCAATAGACCAAATCCAAAGAAACAAAACAGAACAATTGCTGTGTTGATCCAATATGTCGTTGTTTTTCTTTTGGCCGACTTAGTCATGATTTTTACCCCCTTCATTCATTTAAAAGAGAATCATTTTCAAAGTCGCTAGCTAGCTTTCTTTAACTATAAATTACACCTATCTATTCTATTTGTCCAATTGATGAATCCGAACATATCTCCCTCTAACATTAATCCCATTTATATTACATATTTACAAGAATACGCTTTCGTCCTATAATTATCCACAACAAGGATGTGAGTCAAATGCTAAGAAGCGAACCCCCTTTACTACTTGCTAGAGGTTGGACGCTGCCAGTCCATGACGGCAGCGGCAGAAAAACTTCATGTCACACAACCAACACTTTCAATCGCAATCAAGAATCTCGAAAGTGATCTTGGCGTAAAACTGATTGAGCGCATGTATCACGGTGTCTATTTAACAGAAGATGGAGAAAAAATTGTCGAGCTTGCGGAAAAGGCCTTTTCTTATTTCACTGAAATCGAAAATTATGCCAAACAAATCCAAACTGCTGTACCACCATCTATTACCGTTTACTCTACTCAAGCTTTTGACGCCACATTAATCACAATACTCGTCAGCAAATATTATGATCAATATCCGTCTGGTTCATTTTCTTGTTTTCCTATTGGGGAACAGCCGCCAGAAGAAATACTATCAAAGCATCCTGATGCATTTGTTTTTGCTATTCTAAATAAAGAGCGACAATTTCCTGACGATATCGAATCTGTGATTCTTGACGAAAGCAAAGCCTATCTTGCAATGCATAAAGACGCCCCTTTTTTGCCGCAGGATGTAAAATCTATCTCTCTCAAAGAATGTGCCCATATTCCATTAATTACTACCACGGTAGCCGAAGAACAGTCTTTTCTTAACGAAATGCTCTCCAGTATAAGAAAATACGCCGAACCCAACATCCGTTTTAATGCCACCAGCATGGATATGAGCTCCTCGCTCATCCAACAAAAACTCGGCGCCACTTTATACACTTCTTTTAAACATGTAAAATATTACCAGGACTCAAATTTAAGAATCGTTTTAATAAAAAAAGCGCCTAAATTTGTGCTGACAGTATTGTTCAAAAGACAGCTTGACCCTCAGTTAAAGAATTTCTTTTTTAATTTCCTAAAGCGAAATCTACTATAAAAATAAAATCAGCCCTGATTCTTCCTCATAAGAAAGAATCAGGGCTGATTATTCAATTTCTATTCACTCCACCCGCTCGAGGTGCTTTTCTGCCAGGGCAACGTAGCGCTGGGCGTTTTCCACTGTCGACTGGCGCTGCTCGGGGCGGACGCTGGCGCGGACCTTTCCTGGCACGCCGATGACGAGAGAATCTGGCGGGATTTCTGCGCCGCCTGGGACGACGGCGCCAGCTGCGATGATGCTGCCGCTGCCGATCTTTGCGCCGTTCATGATGATGGCGCCCATGCCGACGAGGACATCGTCTTCGATGGTGCAGCCGTGGACGACGGCGCGGTGGCCGATGGTGATGCCGCTGCCGACAGAAAGCGGCCAGCCTTCGTCGACGTGGAGTACGGCACCGTCCTGCACATTTGTACGCGCGCCGATGGTGATGCTGTCTTCGTCGCCGCGCACGACGGCGTAGTGCCAGATGCTGGCGTCTGCGCCAATCTCGACTGCGCCTTCGATGACGCAGTGCGCGCTCTTGTAATAAGCCATGATGGATCTTCCCTTCTTTTCCAAAAGCAAATAAAAAGACCTGAGGCAAATTCCTCAGGTCTATGACCGCGCTGTAAGGGATTCGAACCCCTGACCTTTTGGTCCGTAGCCAAACGCTCTATCCAGCTGAGCTAACAGCGCATATCACGGAGAGAGGGGGATTCGAACCCCCGATACGGTTCCCCGTATACTCCCTTAGCAGGGGAGCACCTTCGGCCTCTCGGTCATCTCTCCTCGCCACAACAGAATCTATTATAGAGTGTCATAACGATTCTGTCAAGCGATTTTTTCACATTTTTTACAACGGAGGAGGTGGGATTCGAACCCACGGAACCCGCAAAGATTCAACGGTTTTCAAGACCGCCTCCTTAAACCGCTCGGACACCCCTCCAGAAAGCACCTTTAATTATAAAGGTGGTTTCATGACATGTCAACCAGGAATTGCCATGCCGATGTATACACTGGCACGCGACGGTCACTTGCGGATCGGATCGATCGGACCGTCCACGCAGGAGAATTCCACGAAGGTCTCCAACGTGCCATTCATATTGTTGCTGATGTTTTCCAGCTGAGTGATGATCGAGAGGATATGCTTGGACAGATCCACAGCATGCAAACGCTCACCGATGATCGCAATGGAGCGTTCATAGAATGCAGGATTGCTGAAGCATTCATGCCATTCTTTGTCCTCTTCGAGCCCTTTCTGGAACTCATCGAAATCGACAGTAGCCTGATCGAGCAGGGCGCGCACTTCGGCGCCTGCTTCGCGATTGATCTCATTCTGTCCTGAAGAATAGGAGAAGATATTGAGACAACCGCTGACTTTGATCTCGCGAAGTTTCTTGATCAGTTCATCAAGATGTGCAGAGCAGCTTCTCGCTGGCTCTAACAACGCAGCACGAATAGCCATCACAAAGGCCTCCTTTCAACTGCAATATTGATATAAAAAGTAGGAAAGTATTGTATGAGTATTTTTATTATAACCTATAAAGGTGCGGAATGTAGTAATTATACGACTGTTTTATCGTATTCCTAGCTACATTTCATTATTTCCCCACATTTTACCGTGCCAACAGGGGTTTCAAGAACTGGCCTGTGTAAGAATCCGGGCAGGC
>OLPU01000535.1_pt1 | contig 32882 bp, 27 predicted proteins | sample 1673111 | NCBI WGS metagenome assembly OLPU01 (sample SAMEA3136755, study PRJEB25190) | human gut metagenome | reverse complement strand
CGAGCGTCACTTCCACCATATGCTCGATGGGCTGTCCGTGGCAGTCCCAACCGGGGATGTAGGGGGTGAAGTACCCGCGCTGGGCGTGGCTTTTAACGACGAAGTCCTTGAGGATCTTGTTGAAGGCGTGACCGATGTGAATGGGGCCGTTGGCATAAGGAGGGCCGTCGTGCAGCACGAAGGGCTTGCCGTCGGCGTTCTTCTCCAGCACACGGCGGTAGATGTCCATTTCCTGCCACTGGGCGAGCCGCTCGGGCTCGCGGGCCGGCAGGTTCCCCCGCATGGGGAAATCGGTCTCGGGCAGGTTCATGGTGTCCTTGTAGCTGTTCGACACAGTTCGTCCCTCTTCCACGTCTCGGGTTCCTCTATATCACGGCCGTCGAAGTGCGACGGCGGCGCCTGTGAGCGTATCTTGCAAAGTATACGGCAAGGGGGCGCGACGCGGGCAATGGTTACAACTTTTTCTCAGGAAAGGCTTCATTAGCCGCAGCAGGTGCAATGGGCCCGATTTGCGTTAGAATATCGGATGCGCAGCAGCGTGCCGCAAAATGCAGCCCCCTACCCGATAAGGAGCCCTCCATGGCCTTCGCCATCGTCACCGATTCCTCCTCCAATCTCACTGAGGAGGTCATCGACCAGTTCGACCTGCATATCCTTCCGCTCACGTTCATGGTGGATGGCGAGGAGCATCACAGTTACCTCAAGGGGCAGAAGACCGATCTTAAGCAGTTCTACACCATGATGCGCGAGGGCAAGGTCATCACGACGTCGCTGCCGAATCTGAAGGACTCCCGCGAGCTGCTGGAGGGGCTTCTTGCCTCGGGCCAGGATGTGCTCTACATCGGGTTCTCCAGCGGGCTTTCCGGCACCTACCAGGCCATCGACCTTCTGCTGGCCGAGCTGGCCGACGCCTACCCGGACCGCACGGTGCTCGCGGTGGACACCCTGGCCGCCTCCATGGGCGAAGGGCTGCTCGTCTGGTACGCCGCCAAGATGCGCGAGGAGGGTGCGTCCATCACCGAGGTTCGCGACTGGCTGGAGGCCAACAAGCTGCATCTGGCCCACTGGTTCACCGTGGACGACCTCATGTTCCTATTCCGCGGCGGCCGCGTCTCCCGCACGAGCGCCTGGGCCGGCACCCTTCTGAACATCAAGCCGGTCATGCACGTGGACGACGAGGGCCACCTCATTCCGCTGGAGAAGGTGCGCGGGCGCAAAAAGTCGCTGAAGGCGCTGGTCGATCATATGGCGCAGACGGCCACCTCTCCCGTGGCGGATCAGACCGTGTTCATCAGCCACGGCGACTGCATCGAGGACGCCGAGTACGTGGCCGACCTCGTGAGAGAGCGCTTCGGCGTCACCGACATCCTCATCAACTACGTGGATCCGGTCATCGGCGCCCATTCCGGCCCCGGCACCATGGCCCTGTTTTTCCTGGCCAGTGAACGATAGCGACGCTTACCTGCCGCCGTGGGAGGGCCCGGCCATCCTGCTGGTAGATCTGGACGCCTTCTTCGCCTCCGTCGAGCAGCTTGACCACCCGGCCTGGCGGGGCAAGCCCGTCATCGTCGGCGGCGATGCGGACGCCCACGGGGTCGTCTCCACCTGCTCCTACGAGGCCCGCGCCTTCGGAGTGCGCAGCGCCATGGCCTCGTCGCTAGCACGAGCGCTGTGTCCTGAGGCCATTTGGACGCATGGCCATTTCCACCGCTACCGCGAGGTGTCCGCCGCCATCATGGCCATCCTGCGGGACGAGACGCCCCACGTGCAACAGGTCTCCATCGACGAGGCCTTCATGGACGTCACGCCCACCGCCGTGAACACCGAGCACCCGGTTCTCGTGGCCCAGCGCATCCAGGAGCGCGTGGCCGCCCTCGGCGTCACCTGCTCCATCGGCGTGGGCACCTCCAAGTCCGTGGCGAAAATCGCCTCGGACCGCGACAAGCCCCGAGGACTCACCGTGGTTTTCCCCGGCACGGAGGCGGCCTTCCTGGAAAAGCTGCCCGTGCGCACGCTCTCCGGCGTGGGGGCAGCCGCCGAGAGGACGCTCCTTTCCCACGGCGTGCGCACCTTGGGAGCCATGGGCCGGGCCGACGGCGCCCTTCTGCGGAAGATCTTCGGGAAGAACGGCGAGATGATGCGCGACCGGGCCTTAGGGCGCGACCGGTCGGAAGTGGCCGAGGACGACGAGGTGAAGTCGGTCTCCAACGAGGTAACCTACGCCCATGATCTGGAGACGCGCGAGGACATCGAAGCGGCGCTTTCCACCATTTCGGCGAAGGTGGGGCGTCGCCTGCGTCGCAAGGGGCTCAAGGGACGCACCGTGGCCGTGAAGATGCGCTACGACAATCGCACGACGCGCTCAGCCCAGTGCGCGCTGGCCGTCCCCACCGACGACGACATCGCGTTCGCCCCGGTGGTGCACCGCCTGGCGGAGGAGCTGTGGGCTCCGGGCATGAAGGTGCGCCTGCTCGGTGTGGCCGTGACCCATTTCGAAGAGGACGGCGCCCCGGTGCAGGAGACGCTCTTCGACACTGCCGCCCTCGGAGACGACGACCGCGCGAGCGCGGCCCAAAGCGAGGCGCTCATCCGCGACGAGGAGAAGCGCCGCAGCCTTCTGGCCGCCACCGACGCTTTGCAGGAGCGCTTCGGCGACGGCACCGTGCGCTTCGGCTTCGAGCTGCGCCAATCCGGCAACACCACCGGCTCCTCCTCGAAAAACGTCGAGGACTACAAGTAGCTCCCTACCAGCGGGCCCATCATGTTCTCGAGTTTTTCGAAAACTCACGAGCAAATGCCACTTCGAGCCCGTTTTGGCACCCCGGGATGCCAGTTGAAGCCCGTAATGGCACGAAATGCCATTTGAGGCCCGAAATGGCCATGGGTGGATTACCATTTCGGGGTCGAAGTGGCATTCACTCATCCCCAAAACGAAAAATTTCCGCTAAAACAGGGCCACGCGAGACATCACTGGCGGAAAGTACACGAGCGGAACAAGTGAAAAGAGGAGCGATTATGGCGCTGGTTTTGGCGATCGACATACGGAACACGCGGACGCGGATCGGGCTGGCAGTTGATGGACGACTCGTCTCCCAGTGGGCCGTTCCCACAGATTCCGCCGAGACAGCCGACGGCGCCGTGGCCTGCGTTCTCGGCTTCTTCGACGCCCTCGCCCGCAATCTCGCGCCCATCGAAAAGGACGCGCCCGACGCCATCGACCTGCCCGAGAGCGCTCCTTTGGCCGACGGGGCCATCATCGCCTCGGTCATCCCTGCCCTCACCGGCGTGTGGTCCGATGCGGCGCGCCGCCTCACGGACGCGCGCCCGCTCACCGTAGGCCCAGGTCTTAAGACGGGGCTGAAGATGAACTTCTCCGATCCCACGGCCGTGGGCGCCGACCGCGTCGCCGAGATGGTGGGCGCCAAGAGCACCTACGGCGCTCCGGCCCTCGTCATCGATCTGGGCACCTCCACCACCTTCGAACTTTTGGACGAGACGGGCGCCTTCCGCGGCGGCATCATCGCCCCGGGCATGAAGCTCGGCGCCCAGGCGCTGGCCCGCGGGGCCGCCCAGCTGGCCGCCGTGGAGCTTAGGGCCCCCAAATCGCTGCTCGGCCGCACCACGGCCGAGGCCATGCAGGCGGGCATCGTCATGGGAGAGGTGGCCCGCATCGACGGGCTCATCGACATGATCTGGGCCGATTGCGGCTATACGACGCCGGTCGTGCTCGTGGGCCAGCACGCCGAGGCCATAGCCGCCCTCATGACCCACGCCGTCACCGTCGACCAAACCCTCGCCCTCCGCGGCCTTCTGGAGCTTTACGCGGCCAATACGCGACGTTAGTTGAATTTGAAAATCTTCTGCGCGATCTGATAGCCCTTGAGTCCGATCTTCTCGCCGGCCTCGGTGGGCAGGTTCGTGGCCAGATTCAGCGCGTTCGAGCGCACCCGGCGGTAGAGCGACGGGTTCTGCTCCTTCAAATAGGCCCAGATATCCTTCAAATCCTGTTCGTCAGTCTCTCCCCCGCGCATGCGCAGAAACACCGAGCAGATGCACATCATCATGGAGAGGTAGTTGCGCAGATAGTGGCGCAGATGGCGATTGCGCACGGCCTGCGGATCCACGTTGTCGATCATCTGCCGCGTAACGCGCAGCTGCTGATCCATGCGGCCCATCATGACCTTCTCGTTGACCGACTGATCCTCGCGGCCGATGAAGTAATGGTAGGCGTCCACGTTGAAGTAGCGCATGGTGCGCACGTAGACCAAAGGCTCGTAGACGAAGATGTTGTCCACGTAGAAGGTGTGCTCGGGCAGCGTAAGATGCATCTTGCGCAGCATCTCGGTGCGGTAGTACACCGAGTGCATGAGCAGGTACTGGCTCGGCAGGAAGGTGCCCACCTCGTCCCAGCCGAACTCATAGCCCTCTGGCAGCACATTGCCGTAGCCCATGACCTTCTGCTCGCCCTCATCTACCTTGTCGTAGACGTAATTGGCCACCACCATGTCGCAGGGTACCGGCGCGTCCAGCTGGCTGCGCAGGTACACCATGAGCGGGAACATGGCCGCCGGATCGAGCCAGTCGTCGGAGTCGACCACCTTGAAGTAGAAGCCCGTCGCGTGAGCGAGCCCCGTGTTCACTGCGCCGCCATGGCCCTTGTTGGGCTGATGGATAGCGCGCACGATGTCCGGGTACTCGTTCTGCCAGCGGTCGCAGATGGCCGCCGTGTCGTCTTTGGTCGAGCCGTCGTCCACGAGCAGGATCTCGATGTCCTCGCCGCAGGCGAGCAGCGTCTCCACGCAATGATCCATGTAGGCTGCCGAGTTGTAGCAGGGCACGGCGAACGTGATGGTCTTCAAAAGCGCCTCCTTCGTCGGGGTCTCGGTGTGCGGGCGTGCTGCCTCGCACGGCGGCCTAGGCGTCGGCCGTCTCCGTCAGGATCTTCTCGGACGCGGCCAGCGCGTCGGCGACCACCTTGTCCATGTTGAAATAGCGGTACTCGGCCAAACGACCCAGCGGATGGAAGTTCGGCAGCGCGTCGGTCAGGCGGCGGTAGCGTGCGTAGAGCGCGTCGTTGTCGTCGTTGATGATGGCGTAGTAGGGAATCTGCGTCGCCGGATCCTCGTAGGCCCGGGAGTACTCGCGCATGATGGTGGTCTTGTCGCCGGTCTGCTCCGTGAGCCACTTGAACTCCGTGATGCGGGTGTAGTCCTCGGTCACCGTATAGTTCACGGTGCCGCAGGGCAAGTGGTAGGTCTCGTCGAAGGTCTCGTAGACGAAATCGAGGGAGCGGTACGGCAAACGGCCGAAGCGCCCCAGGAACAGCTCGTCAAGCGGACCGGTGTAGACGATAGGGCCTGCGAACGGCACGCCCTTGATGTGGATGGCCTCCAAGGGGGCATCCTCCTCGCGGCCGGCGAAGACGAGATCGAACACGCTCTCCGCCTCGGTGCTCAGGCAGACGGTGATCTTCTCGTGGCCGAGCAGGTTCTCGAACAGGCGCGTGTAGCCATCGACCGGCATCCCCTGGAAGGCGTCCTGGAAGTAGCGGTTGTCCCGGGAGATGAACACGGGCACGCGCGCGGTCACCGAGGGATCCACTTCCTCGGGAGTGAGGCCCCATTGCTTCTGGGTGTAGTAGAGGAATACGTTCTGGTAGACGAAGTCCGCCACCTCCTGAAGCTCCGGATCCTCCTGGGCGCGCAGCTCGTTGATGGTGACCTTGCGCTCGTCGCCGAAGGTGTCGACGAGCTTCTCGATGAGCCGGGCCGCCTTCTCGTCGCCGAAGGCGATTTCCATAGAGTTCTTGTTGAAGGGCACGGGCATGTAGGTGCCGTACCAATCGGCGAGCACCCGGTGCTGGTAGCTCGACCACTCGGTGAAGCGGGCAAGATAGTCGTAGGCGCGCTGATCGTTGGTATGGAAGATGTGCGGCCCGTAGCGGTGCACGAGCACCCCGGCCTCGTCGTACTCGTCATACATGTTACCGGCGATGTGCGCGCGCTTCTCGATGACGAGCACGCGAAGACCGCCCTCTTCGGCAAGCTGCCGGGCACTGACAGCCCCGGCAAAACCGGAGCCGACAACGACGGCGTCGTAGTCTTCGATGGCGATATCGCGGAAATCGGCGTAATTAACGGCCATAACGGGTTCTCTCCCTCGTACTCGTTGATGCGAATGGGGCGCCGGCGCTCGGGCGGCGTCGTTCGGAGGATATTGTACCCAGCCCGCATCCGATGGCCTCCAAACCCCATACAAACCGAATAAATGAACCTGCCGCGCGGTCGCGCCGTGCGGGGCGACGGCCCGTGCTCTATCATGAGGGTAGGATACCCGTGAGAAAGGACGTTCCCGTGAGCCAGTTCCTCGATTCCATGATCGCCCGCGCGAAGGCCGACAAGAAGACCATCGTGCTTCCCGAGGGCAACGACATCCGCACCCTCAAGGCCGCCGAGGCGATTCTCGCCGAGGGCATCGCCGACCTCATCGTCTTGGGCGACGCCGACGACATCGCCGCTGCCGGCTGCAACTTGGAGGGCGCCCGCATCGTCGACTTCCGCACCTCCGAGCTGCGCGAGCCCTATGCCGAGAAGCTGGCCGAGCTGCGCGCGGCGAAGGGCATGACGCTCGAGCAAGCCCTCGAGCTTATGGACAACGAGCTGTACTTCGGCATGATGATGGTGAAGATGGGCGAAGCGGACGGCCTCGTCTCGGGCGCCTGCCACTCCACCGGCGACGTGCTGCGCCCGGCCCTGCAGATCCTGAAGACCGCTCCCGGCGCGCAGATGGTGAGCTCGTTCTTCGTCATGAACGTGCCCGACTGCGACTTGGGCCACCACGGCACCTTCATCTTCTCCGACTGCGGCCTGGAAGTGCAGCCCGATGCCGACCGTCTGGCCCAGATCGCCATCAATGCCGAGGCCGCGTGGCGGTCGCTGTTCGCCGATGCCGAGCCGGTCATCGCCATGCTGTCGCATTCCTCCTACGGCTCGGCCAAAAACGACGATTCCGACAAGGTGGTGCGCGCGACGGCCAAGGTGAAGGAGCTCGCGCCCGAACTCGCGGTAGACGGCGAGCTGCAGCTGGACGCCGCCATCGTTCCCGAGATCGGCGCGGCGAAGGCGCCGGCCTCCCCTGTCGCGGGCCGCGCCAACGTGCTCGTGTTCCCGGACATCGATGCGGGCAACATCGGCTACAAGCTGGTGCAGCGTTTGGCGAAGGCCGAGGCGCTCGGCCCCATCTTGCAGGGTATCGCCGCCCCGGTGAACGACCTGTCGCGCGGCTGCTCGGCCGACGACATCGTGGGCGTGGTGGCCATCACCGCCGTGCAGGCGCAGGGGAAATAGCGCTCCTTCTTGCCTTTCCATCCCTCCGGGCGCGAGGTGGCCGAGGGGGTGTCGTGCTCAGACAACATTGAAGTGCAGGGCTCGACGCGGGTCGTCTCATTTTTCTATGCACTTCAATGAACTGCGCGCGGCACCCCCTCGGCCACCTCGCGCCCTGCTCTTCTGGGATTGGGCGGATTTCTCCTCTCTACCCTTTTTTCTCTTCTCTCTCGATGCCGAGTTTCTCGAAGAGCTCGTCGCGGCTGTGGACGCCGAGCTTCTTGTAGACGTGGCGGATGTGCGACTTCGCCGTGCCGTTGGCCACGACCATGGCAGAGGCCACCTCGCTGGCCGAGCACCCCTCTAAGAGCAGCGTGAGCACCTCCTTCTCGCGCTCGCCCAAACCGCAGGCGGCGGCCACGCGATCCACTTTGGCGCGACGGGCCGCATCGAGATCTCCCGTCGCCTGCTCGCCCTCGAAAAGCTCCGCCGAACGAGTCGGCGTGACACCCCGTCTCACGAGGATGATCATGGCGGCGTTGGCAGCCAGAATAGACAGCAGAACCATGATGTTCGACGCGAATTGCTCGACGAGCGCGAAGCAGAGCGCCATGCCCAGGCGGCCGACGAGGCATCCGGCGGCGAAGGCCACCATAAGGCCCGTGAAGGCCGCAAGAGTGTGCCGCCGAGTCCCCTGCGCGCTGGCGCACAGGAGCACGACGGCATAGGCGAGAAAGAGGAACATGCCGAGCGCCGCCAGATCGAAGGAAAGCGCAGGCTCGAGGTGAAGATAGGAGGCGGCTATGACGGCCACGATGATAGCGGGCACAGCGATGGTCGTCAGCGGGAGGACCGCCGCATTTGCCAAGAGCACCACGGCGCAGATGAGCAGCATCGGAGCGAAGAAATCCCCCGAAGCATAAGAAGCGCTGTCGCCCCCGATACCGGCAAAGGCGATGGCCGTGATGAAGGAGAAGCTGAACAGAAACGTCGCCGAGGCCGGGTAGCGGAAGGCATCCGCCGGCACGGCCGCGGGCGCAGCGGCGTCGTCTCCCTCCTTGGCCTGCTCCGAGCGCAGCTTGCGAGAGAGCACGAACGTCCCCACGAACATGAGCACCCCCATGCACACGCACAGCTTTACCGCCTCCAGGCCCGAGAACACCCAGATGACGAAGGAGGCGAACACGCCCGCCAGCACGATATTCCAAATCACCGAAAAGGAGCGCCGATCGATATGCACGGCGAACCACGAGGTCATGGCCACGGGCAGATAGACGCCGAAGATAGCGCCGCAAACCCAGTTGACGGGCTCGGGCACGTGGATGCCCGCCCCGAACAGCACGCAGTACAGCACCAAGCTCGCCTGCACGAGGAGGGCCAAAGTCCAAAGCCATCGGCTGCCCACGGCAAGGCGCCCGCTCTGCCGCAGCCTCCGCCCAAGCATCAGCGCGCAGAGGACCTCGGCGACATAGGAAGCATCGGTATAGGAGAACATGAACGCCGAGGTGTGCCACATGGCCGGCCAGAAGTACACCTGGCCCACGAAGGCCAAGTTGCAGGCCAGACCTACGAACAGACTTATGGATCCAGCGCTTCTGAAATGCTCCTCGAACCCGAGGCGCAGCCCCGCGATCGTATTCCACAGACGTTTCATCGCTTACCCCTCCTCTTTTTTGCTATCCCCCATGAAACCACAAATAGCAGATGAGCGCCAGCAGCAAAAATGGCAACCTTTCCTCATTTCCAGAAAGGTGGGTTAGCAAGGTGGGTTAGCAAGTTCCACCACCGCTAACCTACAGGTTATCTCTCACGCTAACCTCAGCGCCGACGCTAAAGTGACCAGTGTGATCGGGGACACCGCGATCCCCGGAGCGCCGGAGCGAATGCGTCACGCGACGTCTTCGCCAGACATCAACCCGGCGCGAAGACACCGACCACAAGGGAGTGGAAAATGGGAAAATACACCCGCCGACAGTTCATCACCAGCGCTGGTGTCGGCATGGCCGCCGTCGCCGGCCTCGGCCTTGCCGGCTGCGCGCCGCAGACCCCGGCCGATAAGGCCATGGCCAACACGGGCAACGGAGGAACCACCTTCGCCGACACCATCGCCTGGGACGGCGAGTACGACGTCGTCGTCATCGGCTTCGGCGGTGCCGGTGCCGTGTCCGCCTGCTACGCCGCCGACGCCGGCGCGAAGGTGCTGCTCATCGATAAGGCCCCTCAGGGCATGGAGGGCGGCAACACGCGCTTCTGCGGCCAGATCATCCTGAACTCCGACGACAAGGAGGCCATGCTCGCCTACAACAAGGCCATGGCCGGCGATTTCGCCGTCGACGACGAGCTCATGGACGCCTACGCCGAGGGCCTCACCCAGACGAAGACCATGCTGCGCGACTTCTTCGGCGTCCCCGAGGAGAACTTCCTCGATTGGAAGGAGGACTCCTCCGCCCAGCCGATGATCGCCATGTTCGTCCCCGAGTATCCCGAGCTCGAGGGTGGCGATGCCCTGCACGTGCTGACCGTGAGCGACAACGTGTGCAACTCCGCTCTGTGGAAGACCTACCGCAACAAGGTCATGTCCATGAGCGACAACATCGACGTGTGGTACATGTCCCCGGCCACGAAGCTCTTCCAGGATCCGGTCAGCCGCGCCGTCATCGGCGTGGAGATCGACAAGGCCGGCGAGACCGTGAACATCCGCGCCAAGAACGGCGTCGTCATGACCATGGGCGGCTTCGAGAACAACAAGCAGATGGTCGAGGACTTCCTGGGCCTCACCAAGAGCACCCCGGCCGGCACCCTGTTCAATACCGGCGACGGCGTGAAGATGGCCATGGGCGTCGGCGCCGATCTGTGGCACATGGAGGCCTACGAGGGCAACTGCTTCGCGCTCGGCGGCATCTCCTTCGTGGTGAACGAGGATCAGCACGCCAAGACGTTCAACGACCTGCGCAACCTCTCCGGCAGCGTCATCGTCGTGGGCAACGGCGGCGAGCGCTACCTGCGCGAGGACGTGTACAACCGCCACGGCCATGTGCCGAGCAACGGCGACTGGGTAAATGTGAAGCGCCCGCGCAACACCTACATGGTGTGGGACGCCGCCCAGAACGAGGCCATTGCCGAGTACCACGGCATCCCGGCCGGCTTTGAGGATCAGGTCGTCTCCGCCGCCACCATCGCGGAGCTTGAGGCCGCGCTCGGCATCCCGGCCGGCAAGCTGGAGCAGACCGTGACCGACTTCAATAAGATGGCCAACGATGGCTACGACCCGGCCTTCTTCCGCGCCGCCGAGACCATGCGCGCCTTCGGCGAGGGCCCCTTCTACGCCATCGAGATGATCCAGGCCTTCCTGAACACCCAGGGCGGCGCCCGCCGCAACGCCCGCGCCGAAGTCGTGGGCACCGACGGCGAGCCCATTCCGCACCTCTACTCCGCCGGCGAGTTCGGCGGCATGACCCCGTACCAGTACAACGGCGGCGGCAACATGGCCGAGTGCCTCATCTTCGGCCAGCTGGCCGGCGTGGGCGCGGCGGCCGAGAAGGATCCGCTGCCGGTGCTCCCCATGGGCGTGGCCTCCGAGATCGTCTACACCCAGGGCAGCGGCAGCCACGAGGTCGATCCCGATCCGGCCGCTTCCGCAAAGCTCGGCGAGAACGAGTATCTCGGCACCTCCACCCTGTGCATGGGCAACGAGCTGGCGGTGAAGGTGAAGGTGGAGGGCGGCAAGATCGCTGCCATCGACATCGTGCAGCAGCAGGAGACCGCCGGTGTGGGCAGCTTGGCTCTCGAGGCCCTGCCGGCCCGGATCATCGAGGCCCAGTCCACCGAGGTCGACGCCGTTGCCGGCGCTACCGTTTCCTCCACGGCCCTGAAGGACGCCGTGAACAACGCACTCGCCCAGGTGAAGTAGCTCGCCTGATGCGATAGGGGCGCACCCGAGCGCCCCGCAATCCCTCCCCACGAGATCGTGGCCCGCTCTGGGCCTCGATCTCGTTTTTTCCAGCCACGAATCGACGATTGTTCCGTTAGAACCGTCGATTTGTGGCTAGCATTTTCCCAAAACGGCCTAATTTGGAAGAAAAGAAGCCCCGGATCGACGATGTTGATAGAACAACCGTCAATCCGGGGCTAGCTTATATCTGAGCCTCAGGTGCCTAGACCAGCTCCGTGATCTCGAGCGTACCCTCCTTCACCAGCTGATAGGTGTCGCGGGCGATCATGTACTCCTCATCGGTGGGGATGATGACGATGCGCACCTCGGAATCGTCCGTGGAGATCTCGCGCTCGCCGCGCAGGCCTTTGCGGTTCTTCTCCAGGTCGATCTTGATGCCGAGCGGCTGCAGACCCGCGAAGATCATGCGGCGCATCTTGTCGCAGTTCTCGCCCACGCCGGCCGTGAGCACGATGGCATCGACGCCGCCCATGACGGCGATGTACTGGCCGATGTATTTCTTCGCGGAGTTCGAGTACATGTCGTAGGCGAGCTGGGCGCGCTCGTCGCCCTCCTCGGAGGCCTGGCGCACGCTGCGCAGGTCGTTGGAGATGCCAGAGATGCCCAAAAGCCCGCTCTTCTTGTTCATGAGGTCGTTCACCTCGGCCGCCGTGAGGTTCTCCTTCTCCATGATGAAGGGGACGATGGCCGGGTCGATGGCGCCGCAGCGGGTGCCCATCATAAGGCCATCGAGAGGCGTGAGACCCATGGAGGTGTCAACGGCCACGCCGTGGTCGATGGCGGAGATGGAGCAGCCGTTGCCCAGATGGCAGGTGATGAGCTTCAGATCCTCCAAGGGCTCGTCCATGAAGGCGGCCGCGCGCTCGGCAATGTAGCGATGCGAGGTGCCGTGGGCGCCGTACTTGCGGATGGCGTGCTTCTCGTACAGCTCGTAGGGCAACGGGTACATGTAGGCCTTCGGCGGAATGGTCTGGAAGAACGAGGTGTCGAAGACGGCCACCATGGGCTTGCCGGGCATCTGCTCGCGGCAGGCCTCGATGCCCATGAGCGCGGCCTTGTTGTGCAGAGGCGCGAGCTCCGCCAGCTCGTCGATCTTGGCGACGACATCGTCATCGATGAGCACGGAGCGATCGAAGTACTTGCCGCCCTGCACCACGCGGTGCCCCACGGCGTCGATGTCGTCCAAAGAGTCGATGGCCTTGGTGGGGCCGCTCGTCAGCGCCTCCAGCACGAGGGCCATGGCGGCGTTGTGATCGGGCATGGGGGTGTCGATGACCACCTCATTCTCGTCGATGCCGTGCTTGTGGAAGGCCTCGGCGGAACCGACACGCTCGCAGATGCCCTTGGCGAGCACTTCATGGGTTTCAACATTGATGAGCTGGTACTTCAGAGAGGAAGAACCGGCGTTGAGGACGAGGACGTTCAATGACTTACCTCCTAATCAATAGTTTCCCCTATTTTAGGAGTGCACGCAGGGCGCGTCGCACCTGCTCGCGTCCTTATCGGCAAGCGGAGCGCCGCTCACCGATTGACGTCCCGTCATCTTTTCCGTTGAATTGCGGAGGCGGCTCCCCGTAGGGGGCGACCTTGGTCGCCCCTTCCAACTGAAGACATCATTCCGGTCGAATGGGCAGACCAAGGTCTGCCCCTACGGAATCTGTCGCGCCGTCACCGTTCTAGGAGAGGGTCGTGTCCTGGGTCTCGTCGTCGGGGGCGGCCACCAGCTCGCCCATGAGCACCTCCACCTGCTGCTCGGCGGCGCCCAAGCGCTTCTGCAGCGAGCCCAAGAGCACCACGCCGCGCTCGTAGGCGGCGAGGGACTCCTCCAGTTCCAGCGTATTGCTCTCCAGCACGGAGACGATGGACTCCAGCTCGCTCAAGGCCTCGCGGAAGGTCAGCTCTTCCACCGGCTTCTTCTCGTCAAGGTTCGCGGCATCGCTCATGGCGCTTCCTTTCTCATCGTTGCGTGTATCACTCGTCGCTGCGCGTATCGTCAGTCCCAAGCCTCGACGGCGCTGTGGATGCGGCGGATATCGTCCACCGTGCAGTCCAGCTCACCGTCGGAGAGGGTCACCACGAGGCGCCCCCCCGCCGCGACGCCGTCCACCGAGCTCACCACTCGGCCGTCCTCCCCCTTGGCCATGGCGTAACCGCGGCCGATGATGGCCAGAGGCGACAGATCGTGCAGGCGCGCCGCGCTCACGGCCACCGACGCGCGATAGGGGTCGGTCATCGCCGCGCCGGCGCGCATCAGGCGCCCCCGCGCCCCATCGAGCTGCTGCCGGGAGCGCTCGCCGAAGTGCTCGCCGAGGTAGCCGAGGCGCCCTGCAGCGGCGCCCACCGCTCCTCTGGGCGCCGAGAGCAGCCCGGGCAGCATGCGGCCCAGCGCCTCGCCGATAAGCCCCAGTCTGTGGCGATCCTCGCGCAGCGCCTCCGGCAGCGCGCGGCCGAGGCGGTCGGACAGGTCGTCCAAGGCCAGCGCCTCGCCGTCGAACAGGCGCGTCGGCTCGCGGAACAGCGGCAGGGAAGCCACCCGTTCCATCTTGATCGACAGCGCGTCCAAACGACGGCTCTCGGCATGGCCCATGGCGGCGCCGAGCCCCTGGATGCGGGCGGCGATCTCGCCCTGAGCCGGCGCCACGGCCTCAGCGGCCGCCGTGGGCGTCGAGGCCCGCACGTCGGCCACCATATCGGCGATGGAGGTGTCCGGCTCATGCCCGATGCCCGTCACCACGGGCACGGGACAGGCGGCAATGGTGCGCGCCAGCCGACGGTCGTTGAAGGGCATGAGATCCTCGAAGGATCCGCCGCCGCGCACGAGGAGCACCACCTCAGCGCCGGCAAAGACCACCTTGGCCAGACCGTCCACGAGCCCATCGGCCGCCCCGGGGCCCTCCACGGGAACGCCGGCGAACAGGATGCGGGCCAGAGGATAGCGCCTGCGCAGGGTTCGCAGCACGTCGTGGACGGCGGCGCCGCGCGGCGAGGTGACGAGCCCTATGGCCTCGGGATAGGCGGGCAAAGGACGCTTGCGGGCCGGATCCATCAGTCCCATGGCCTCGAGCTCCCGCGCCAAGTTGGCCACCTGCAGCCGCAGCTGCCCTTCGCCGGCCAACGACACCGAGAACACGTCGAAGTTCATGCGCCCCTTGGCCGCGTACAGCGAGAAGCGCCCGGTGAGCTCCACCAGGGCGCCGACGGAAAGCGCCACGCCCGAGGCCTGGTAGCGGTTCATCCACATCATGCACGGAAGCGAGGCCTTCTCGTCCTTCACGGTGAAGTACACGGCCTTGTAGCCGGGCTTGTCGTTCACCTCGGAGACCTCGCCCACCAGGCGCACCACCACCTCTTCCAGGGCATTCTTGGCCAGGCCCATGGCCGCCGACACCGACAGGGCCGCGCCGGCCTCCTCTTCCGTTGTCGTCTCGCGCTCTTCCACCGCCACAGCAGGCTCCGTTTACTCCTGGCGCTGGCCGAGCAGCCACAGAAGCTGCAGAATGGAGGTGAGGGCGGCGGCCAGATAGGTGAAGGCGCAGGCGCGCAGAACGTCGAAGGCGCCCTTGCGCTCCTGGGCGGGCAGGCCGATCTGGCCCATGTAGACCATGGCGCGCTGGGAGGCGTTGAACTCGACGGGCAGGGTCACCAGCTGGAAGAGCACCACCACCGCGTACATGATGATGGCCGCGGTGGTAAGACCGGCGATGTTCAGGACGATGCCGGCCATGAGCAGGAAGATCCAGGCGTTCGAGGCCAGGTTCACCGCCGGCACGATGGCCCCGCGGATCTTCATGGGCGTGTAGTCCTGGGCGTACTGGCAGGCATGGCCCACCTCATGGCAGGCCGTGGCCGTGGCGGTGATGGTGCGCCCGTCGAAGGCCTCGGGCGAGAGCGTCACCGAGTTGCTGCGCGGGTCGAAGTAGTCCTGGCCCGGGCCGCCGCGGAAGACCTGCACATTCGAGATGCCGTAGTAGGAAAGCATCTGGCGCGCCGCCTCGGCGCCGGTCAGCCCCGTGGAGTTCGCCACATGGGAGTAGGTCTTCAGTTTGTGGTTCACGTACCACTGGGCGCCCATGCCGATGACGAGCGTCGCGACGATGAGCATGAGGTAACTGCTGGAAATCATAGGGTTCTCCTTGCGTATGCCTTGCATTTTTGGCAGTCAATTATAGGCATGGGAGCGCCCCGGTCGCCCGGGAGGCGCCGAAAGCGTGAAAGATACGTAACCGCCTCAGGAACGCGGCGTCACCACGAGTCCTTCGGGGCCGAGGGACAGGGCGAGCCGGCCGGCGAGAAGCTCCAGCAGCTCGTCCCCCACCATGGCGCGGCGCCAGCCGCGCAGCACATCGACATCGGCGGTGTAGCCCCGGGCGACGCGGGCGAGCTCCGTCCGGGAGGCCAGCGTCTGCATGGCGATGTCGTTCTCCTTGGCGCGCAGCCGCACGAGCGCCTCCATGAGATCGAGCTCGGCATCGACGTTGCGCTCGCTCTTCGGCGACTTGTCCAGCTCGGGCCATGTATCGGGCGCGGCATCGAGACCCCGGACGAGCACGGTGGCCACGGCCCGGGCGTCCCGAGTGTTCAGCTTCTCGCGCACGCCGCGGATCAGGAACAAATCGTCGATGGTGCGGGACTCGCGACGGCAGGCCTCGACGATCTGCTCGTCGGTGAGCACCCACTTGCGCGGCATATCGCGCTCCTGAGCCGTCACCTCGCGCCAGCACGCCACCTCCCGCGCCGCCGAGAGCTGCCGGCGCGTAAGCTGGCCCACGCGCTTGAGCCGCTTGTAGCGCTCGAAGGGGTCGCTCTCGTAATGAGCCGGGTCGCTCATGGCGGCGAAGTCGTTGTCGAGCCAGTGCAGACGCCCCTTCGCCTCCAACTTCTCCACCATGATGCGGTACATCTTCGGCAGATAGATCACGTCGTCGGCAGCGTATTCCAGCTGGGAGGTGGAAAGGGGCCGGCGCGACCAGTCGGTGAACGAGTCGCTCTTCTTCAAGTTCACGCCGCACAGGCTGTGCACCAAAGGCCCGTAGCCGATCTGCTGGGTGTGGCCCAAAAGAGTGGCCGCCACCTGGGTATCGAACAGGGGCGCAGGCAAAACGCCCAGCTCGCGATAGAGGATCTCCAAATCCTGGCCTCCGGCGTGGAAGAGCTTCACGATGGAAGAGTCGGTGAGCAGCGGGGCGAGCACCTTCATGTCCTCGATGGCGAAGGGATCCACGACGGCCACTTCCGCATCCGTAGCCAGCTGAATGAGGCAGAGGTTCGCATAGTAGGTCTTCTCGCGCAGAAACTCCGTATCAATGGCCAAGACCGACGACGAGGCCGCTCTGCGCACGAAGGCCTCCAGGTTTTCTTGGCTTGCAATGTATTCCACGACGGTCCTTGTCTGTAAGAGATGAGGTTGTAGTACCATCCTATAATAGCAAGGGAAAGGATTTATGTGAAACTCCTCATCGTGAACAACCTGGCCTCCGGCTTCCGCGACGGGGCCATTTACGACTTCATGCGCGCCTTTGCGTCCGACGGCGACGAGATTTGCGTGCGCTGCACCGACGGTAACACCGACCTCGCCGATTTTCTGCGCGACGCCGAGAATTTCGACGCCGTGGTAGCCGCCGGCGGCGACGGCACGGTGGCCTCGGTGGCCTACCTTTTGGCCGAGACGGGCATCCCGCTGCTCCCCTTCCCCGCTGGCACCGCGAATCTGCTCGCCATGAACCTCGCCTCGCCGGCCGAGCCCCACGCGCTCGCCCATCTCATGCGCGAGCAGCGCCTCATGGATTTCGACATCGGGGAGATCGAGCTTTCCAACGGGGAGCGCTTCGGATTCTCCATGATCGCGGGAGCCGGCTACGACGCCGCCATCATGGAGGGCGCGGAGCCCTCCAAGCGCCTTCTGGGCCCCATGGCCTACTTCACGGCGGCCTTCGCCAACTTCGCGCCGCAGTTCTCCCGCATCACGCTCACCATCGACGGGAAGACCGTCGAGACCCAGGGCGTGGGGGTGCTCGCCATCAACTTCTCAAAGCTGCAGTTCGACATCTCGCTCGTCCACGAGAACCTGCCGCGCGACGGCATGTTCGACATCGTGGTCATGAACACCCACGACGCCGTGGGCCTCATCCCGGCGATCTTAAGCTGCATGCTCGACCGCGCCGGCGAGTTCCCCGCGCGCCCCGATGTGATGGAGGTCTTCCGCTGCCGGGAATGCACCGTCGTCGCCGACCCGCCGCTGGATGTGCAATACGACGGCGAGGTGACGGGGACGACCACGCCCTTCACCGTGCGCATGCTGCCCGAGGCGGCCCGCTTCGTCGTGAGCGAGGAGTGCCTGGCCCTCTACGGCGAGGAGAGCGCCACGCCGCTCGACCTCGACTAGGGCCGCGCACGACGGGGACCAGCCCTGACGGCCAAAGATTCGTTGCCCCTCCTCGCCTTTCGCCCGTGAATTCCCACCCATTCCTTCCACGCAAAAAGCGGCCCCGGAATTGCTCCAGGGCCGCTTTCTCGTCTCAGTTGAAGCGCCGCTACACGAGGCCGGGCGTCGTCACCAACAGGAAAATGGACAAACAGGCCGCCGCGACGATGATGACAAGCACCACCTTGTCCAGCGTGCTCTGGAAGTACTTCTCGCCGCGTTCCCTCTTGCCCCAGATGTACATGAGGATGCCGGGCACGTACAGCAGGCACATGAGGATGACGCCGAGCACGCCCGCGGCCCAGGACAGAAACAGGCTGTAGACGACGCCCACGCAGCCCAGGATGCGCCACATCAGGATGGGGCCGTTAAGACGCCCCTTGAACGCGTCGGGCTCTTTGAAGGCCACCTTCGCGAAGTAGGCGGCCGAAAGCAGGTACGGCAGAAGGATCATACCGGCGGACAGCGTGTAGAAGAACTGGTAGGTGGAATCGGTGAACAGCCAGGTGATGAGGAACAGCTCGATGATGATGTTCGTCACGACGAGGGTGACCACTGGCGCGCCCTTGTCGTTGGTCTTGGCGAAAGCCCTAATGAACACGCCCTCCTCGGCGGCCTCGAAGGGTGACTCGCTGGCGAGCACCGTATAGCCGAGCATGGCGCCGATGAGCGAGAGCGACACGGCAAAGTTGATCAGCACGGCGCCCCAATCGCCCACGGCGGCCTGCATCACGTAGGCCAGAGCCGGATTCTCGAGGTTGGCCAGCTCGGAGAGCGGCATGACGCCCATGGAGAGGATGGACACCGTCAGGTACAGCGTCAGCACGCAGATGAACGCGATGATGGTGGCCTTGCCCACGTCCTTCGCCTTCTTGGCGCGGCCGGAGATGGCCACCGCGCCCTCGATGCCAATGAACACCCAGATGGTCACCATCATGGCCGTCTGTACCTGGTCGACGAAGGCCAGCGACGGGTCGGCTCCAGTGGTGAGGTTCGCGATGAAGATGTCGGGCTTGAAGGCGCCGATGAAGATGATGGCGATGATGCCGATGAGCAGGGGCACGAACTTCGAGATGGTGATGACCGCGTTGATGAGGGTCACCTCGCTGATGCCGCGGCTCACAAGGAAGGCGTAGAACCAGATGATGCAGGAGGCGCCGATGACGGCGTAGAGGTTCGTGCCGTTACCGAAGATCGGGAAGAAGTACGACAGCGCGCCGAACAGAAGCGCCGAGAAGCTGACCGTGCACAGAAGGGCCGAGATCCAGTAGCCCCAGGCACTGTTGAAGCCGAGGAAGTCGCCGAATCCCGTGGCGGCGTAGGTGTAGATGCCGCCCTTGAGGTCGGGCTTAACCCGGGAAAGCGCGAAGAACGTCATAACGAGGCAGAACACGCCGATGGCGGAAATGCCCCAGGCGGTCAGTATCGCCCAGCCGCTCGCGCCGCCGGCCGCCGCATCGCCCGACAGCGAGAACACGCCCGCGCCGACGATGAGCGTGATGACCGTGGTGACCATTCGAAACAAGCCGATGCCCTTGGGGTTGGTCACCCCGTCCGCTGCGGCCTGGGGCACGGCGGCCCCTGTCGTGGTCATTGATTCTGTGCTCATGGAAAGACCAACTCCTCGGTAGGGGAACATTGAGAACAATGATACCCCAGGTGAGGTTATTTCGCTTCCACAACTTTTCCACGTAAGGGCGGCGTTACAAAATCAGAGCGGCATAACATGCCATCTGCGAAAACTTCAGCTCATATTGCTCGAAACTCAAACTCAAACGTAGCAGATGCTCACCAATTAGAAATAGCTGCAACTCGCACTTCGCGAGGACTAACCAATAAAAGGCGTTTCTCGACTCGATCAATCGCGTGTTTTGCAGTATTTTGCTTAATTAGTCCTTCATTTGCAGTAGCCGCAAACTCGACCTTGTCTTTGCCCATTTTTGTCACAACCAACGCGATGTTCATGTTGGCCACACCAGCACCAACTACTGCCACGCATTCCATCCCATCATCCGACTGTTCAATGACCTTGCCGACTTCCATGAATGCCTCGGCAAGCTTCTTCGGCGTACAGTCCTTCACCTCAACGGTTGCATAAGCACTGCCGTCAATCAGCTTCCTCACGGACTTGTCGGTAACGACGAACCCGTAGTCAGCCCCGTAGCGCCTCAAGGCCTCCTCGAGCTTTTGTGCTACTTCTTTCTCGTCACTCATCTAAACCACTACCTCCCAACTCCAAAGCGATGTCCATGACCACGGAATCGATGCTTTCCTCCATTAAATCCTCGCTGGGCGCCGCGATGCGCGGGCGTATTTTTACCTGCTCGTTCGCAAGTGGCTCGATGATACCTCTCGCATGCCAGTACCTGTCCTTGCTTGAATGCATCTTCTTCAATGCCTTCTCGTTAATCTTAGCCACAAGCTTGTCCGATATCTTCTCGGCCTCGTCTTGGCTCAGGAGGTACTCCTCGCTTACGTCCCGGAAGGCTGCCTGTATCAACCTGATCATCTTGTCGGTATCTGAGTCGAAGAACTTGCCGGTAGCCTTGTCGATTAGCACGCCAAGCCCACCGCCAGCAACCAGAGAACCCACAAGACCGCCCACGACCGTGCCGACGCCGGGAAGCACCATCGTGCCCACGGTCGATCCGCCGAGCCATCCCGCCGTGCCCCCGACAACCGTTGTGGTCGTCTTGGCGAAGTTGACCGCCAGCTGCGCCCCGGAGATCCTGCCGAGCACTATGTCCTTGACGTCGAACGACGTCAGCACCGCGGTGGTCACCACAGCCGTGATAGCGTTGCCCTTCAGCAATTTGGCGGCGCTGTTGATCGCAGCCCCTCCCGTAAGCGTGGTTCCGCTCCTGAAGGCGTTCGCCAGCGCTGCGTAGGCCTTGGGGCTCAGGGTCTTCGCCAACGCCTGAAAGCTGGGGGTCATCGCGCCGCTGATGCTGGACTTAGCGATCTGGCTTGCCAGGACGGTCGTGACCAGCGTCGTACCGCCTATCTTGATTCCGCTGAATGCAGCGTTCTTCAATGCAACGGTCGGCTCCTCGCCATTCCATATGCTAATGGCCAAGGTTATGGAGGCGCTTACCCCGAAGGCCGAGAGGGAGATGACGGCTCCGGACTTCGCGTCATAGATGATGGAGTCCAGGTTCCCGGCTTTGGCGATGTTCTTCGCTTGCTGGTAGGTGAAGTGTCCCGGCTGCACTATCTCCTTGGCCTTCTCAGGATCCGTGACTCCTTTGACCTGCCCGTTTTCGATTTTGCCGGCCATCGCCTTGCGCGCATCTTCGATGGTGTCGGAGGCCACCTCGATGACCATGGGCTTTCCGTTGCTGTCGAAGTAGCGGAACTCGCCGCTGCCGCCGTTCTCGAAGCAGCCGTTTATGCTCGTTCTTCCGGTCGCGCAGTACTTCGATTGGATTAGAATCTTTGCCCCGTCCGGCTGGTGGATCGCCCTATCAGGGCCGTTCTTGACGTTGTTATCGCCCTCGATGGTAGCTTTCTTGCCATGCAGGCGGTCCTCTAGATTGTTTGCTCTTTCCGCGGCGAATCCGTGGCCTTGCCGAGCATGGAACCTCTCTTCGTCGTACACCTTATTGACGACGCCCCTGCTCCCGACGGTCAGGCCGCCTACTTCTATTCCAGCAGCTTCGTTCTCGTACTCCAGATTGACTCGGCTGTATTCCTCTGCCGCGGCACGGTTGATCCTCTTGATACTTTTGATGAGCTTTGTGATGGCCTCGCAGTCTACGACGTCGCATTTCCACAAATAATCGGCGTTGCTATCGAGCTCAAATTTTACCCCGTAGTCGAATCCTTCCTCAGTTCTCAATATCGCGATTCTACTAACCTCGTCGTACCAGACCTTCTGAGGTTTATTGCGACCGCCGTAGAAATAAGCTTTTGTGTCGCACACTAGAATGCCCGCAGTCGCATCGTGCCTCTTTGATACGTCGACGAGACCGATAACTCTATTCCAATCAAGCTGTGCCGCATATTGGTTGAGCCGATTAGCAATCATCTTTCTTGTGCCATCATTTAAAGTTCGAGTAAATATACAGGACATGCCATCGTTAGCCCGACAGCATCTCCCAAACTCCTGCTGTATTTCTATGAAAGTAGTCATAAGTTGTTGCATGCCTCAGTGAATTGCCACGTCGCCTTCGCTTTCTCCGGTTGGTTCATATGGCAACCTTAATCTCTGATCAGGAATGCCATTCATTGCTAGTCATTACAGGAGCGTTGCCTTCCAGCTACCTGAGACAAAGACAAAAACCAGGATAACCCACCTATAGACTCACAGCACTCGATACAAGGTCTGACCATGCGGTCAGCAATCGGTGCGCAGTACGTCCACCGCAGCTTTAAAACATTACGTTCCTGCAACCTAACGACTTAACTGGATTTGCGGTCGGCCGCATATTGATCCCTTCGATACCACCTCAACCACCTCGCGCAAGGTCTTGCCATCTTTGACTTCCTGCAGACCCATTTATTCACCTTCCAGCGGAGCTATATCTTTCTAAATCATATTGGTTAAATTCATGCACGGTATCGCGTAGCAGCATGCGCGCGTGCTCAGCGATGGCATTGTAGATGCTTCAATCTCCAACAACTAGAAAACTCTCAGCTTGCCCTCACAAGAAACATACGTGGCAATAGCCTTCACGCCTGAGGTATCTTTGATTTTTCGAGCTTCATACCCGAAGCGTCACGGACTGTTGCGAGCGTTAAACTATAAGGTCGCATCTTTTGCTTCCTTTCGTCAGCACAATTTATCACAAACTTTAGTAAAACTAAAAAAATAATTGAGATTTTTTTAATTGGTAGTAAAATGCTCATAGAAATTGAGTTTCATTGAAGGAGGCGATATGGGTATCCCTGAAAACATTGATGCATTACTGGTCAAATACGACATTAATCAAGACCATCTGGCACGAATAGCAGACGTGACACCCGGAGCGGTTACTGGCTGGCGCAAGGGCTCCACCCCCCGCAAAGATGCCGTGCGCAACATATGCGATTACTTCAATCTGAGCGAGGACGATATTCTCTCCGAGAATTACGGCCTAGCGGCAAAAGAGCATGGAGACTTTCCAGGAATATCTAACGCCCGTCCCGCCGTAGGCATGGCCATGGGCCTAGCGCCGCGCCTGGGGAAGGTGCACGCGGGGGTTCTCGCCCAGCCGGACGTGTGCGACGAGGCCACCATGGTGAGCATCCCGCAGTTTCTCGTGGACGAGGATCCCGACTGCTTCGTGGTGTCCAGCGAAGGCGATTGCATGGACAAGGTGCTCTCCGTCGGCAGCGACCTGGTAGTGTCGCGGAAGAAGCAGCCGCGCGACAACTCGATCGTGATGGCGTCGGTGGACGGCTGCGACTACATCGTGCGCCGGCTGCGCATGACGGCCAACACCATGATCCTCTCGCCGGAGAGCCACAACCCCGACCACGAGGACATCATCATAAGGCGGGACAGCGAGCACAGCCTAGAGATCCCGGGCGTGATCACCTGGTATCAGGCCCCGAGGGAGATGGAGTAGGAGGACCCAGTAATGGAGCACAGTTCGAACTACATTTCAGCGCAAAATTTTAACAGGATTTTCTCAGGATCTGAATTCAACGTCTACTGCGACGAGAGCTGTCATTTGGAGCACAGCTCATCCAATGCCATGGCACTTGGGGCCATATGGTGCCCGAAACAGAAAACGCGGGAGATCAACCAAAGATTGATCGAGATCAAGAAGAAGCATCGCATAAAGCCAGAGGCCGAGGTGAAGTGGACGAAGGCCGCCCCGGGAAACCGATCTCTGTACGTCGATTTTCTCGACTACTTCTTCGACGACGACGATCTTCATTTCCGTGGCGTGGTCATACCGGACAAGAAGAAGCTCGATCACGCGCGCTACGGTCAGACTCACGATGAGTGGTATTACAAGATGTACTTCGTGCTTCTGAAGGCGATATTCCGCCGAGATGCGAGGTACTACGTCTACATAGACATCAAGGACACTCATTCGAGCGAGAACGCCCGTCGGCTCGAGGATGTGTGCGCCGCGAACGCCCACGACTTCAGCCATGAGATAGTGAGGCGCGTCCAGCCAATCCGTTCCGACGAGGTGCAGATCATGCAACTCGTTGATATCCTGACAGGAGCCATCTGCTACCGCCACAACAACCCCTATATCACCCCTCAGATGAACTCGACGAAGGTCGAATTGGTGAACAGGACCATCACTCGCTCGCAGATAAATCTCACGAACACCACGCTGTCGAGCGAGGACAAGCTGAACCTGCTGGTGTGGGAGCATGATTGGAGGTAGACCGTGGTTGAGGACTGGTGCTGGCTGCCTGATCTTCTCCCATGCGATGACCTTGCGCAATGGGAGGCTTACGAGGATCATCTGTACGAGATATTCGAGCGCGACTTCCTGCTGACGAAACCCACCTTCGAGGGACTTCCCGTCAACACGCGAAGACATCCAATGGAGCACGGTCGCGAAGAGGCGTTCTGGCACATAACGTGCTGCGACTACGGAAAGGACGGGGAGAGGCAACCCGACATGAACCGGTGCGAGCGCATTAGATGGGCGCGAGCGTTCATCGAGAATTGCGGCTGCAATCGCCCCGAATGCACGGAGTGCGAAGGAATGCTCGTATGGTCGACTCCTTACAAGGGGCACAGCCGGGTGAAGATGCTCCTTGAGGACGAGCAGTATCTCGTCGTGCTAGAGAGGAGGGAGAAATACTGCCTCCTGATAACAGCGTTTTACGTCGATCAGGAACACAGGCTTGAGAAACTGAGGAAGGAATTTGACAAAGTGTCCAGAGAAGCAGGAAGCGCCCCGAGAGGGACGCAACCAGATACTCCTTCTACACTTACGAGTCGGTAGATGAGCTATCTCGATTATAAGTTTGAAGCGCTGAAAAAGTAAAGGCACAAGATATTGAACGTTGATTTCGAATTTTGCAGAAAACCTTCCATAAATGAAGGATGAAACACAAGATGTTGCGGTTGAAGGATAGTGAACCTTTTCGCAACAAAACACTGTCTCGACAGTGCAACGGCAGTGCTCCGGCACTGTTCCGGCAGTGGGCGAGCAGTATTAAGAGAAGGAGCCCCGCTTTGATCTTGGCGGACTGGCGGGGCTCGCAGAAGAAATACCATCCTACGAATAGGAAGGCAAGGTGAATTGTACCATGGCCAAGGTAAAGGTTCGCGGCAAAGGCTCCGTGTACAAGATGGAGCGCGGCAAGTCGCGCGGCAAGTGCCGCAAGTGGCAGCTGCGAGTCCCCGTGGGGCTCGACCCCCGCACGGGCAAGTACAAGACCCGCACGAGGCGCTTCAACGGCACCTACACCGAGGCGAAGAAGGCCCTGCGCGAGTTCATCAAGGAGATCGAGAACGACGAGGTGCACAAGAGGTCGGGCACGACCATCAAGGAGTGCGCGGAGGACTTCATGACGAGACGCCGTGCGTCCGGCGAGTTCACCGAGAACACCAACGTGACTTACGAGCGATTCTTCAGGGCAATCAACCGTCACATCGGCTACGCCGACGCCTCGAAGGTCACGCGAGAGACGCTCGAGAAGATGTACGCCGCCATGCGCTCCGCCGGAGCCTCGCTTTGGCGGCTGACAAAGCCCCCCTTTCTCCCCCGAATGGGGGATTCCTTCTTTCGTGAAGAAAGAAGCAAAGGGCGGACAAAATCGACGGGGGCCGATTTTGTCCGCGGGCGGCTATTTGCCGCCCACCCGGCTACGCCGGAGATCGGTAAAAAAATGTTACCGGCATCTAAAATTCCGGGCGGTTATTCCCGCCCGATGCCCCGGCTCTGCCGGGGCGAATTTTACGGACAACGGGCTTCGGAAAATTCTGGAAATTTTCCATAGCCCGGTGCCCGCCCGATGCCTTACGGACATCCGGATTTCAACGGACGAAGGCGCGATTACGCAAGCGCAATCTTACCCGAAGAGGGGCATTACGCCTTGCCCCTCTTCGGGTCGCCTTTACGTCCGCCGAATTCCGGCTGATCCTGTAACATTTTTTTTGTGAACAAGCGGGAATCACGCTGAAGCGTGATTCTGTTTTTATGATTTTATTGCTAATGTGTTGATATGTAGTTGTTTATGTGGGATGGCCGGATGCAATTTTTCCTCGATTTTGTTGCATATTACGTTACATGTTTGTTGTAATGTATTGATTTGTAGAAAAATAATTGTTGCAAGTAACGTAACTGAGCCTTTTCGTTTGTTGTCTGATGGAAGAATCATTTAGCTTTGTAAAAACATTGTAAATTATTAGAATACAATTAAATGAAATATATTTATGTTATGAGCGTAATATACAAAATACACAATAAAAACATAAAAATACTTTAAATAACTAAATAACAATTATATTTGCGGTGTGAAATAAAGTGTGTTTTTTCGCTTGTTTTAGGCGATTTAATCAAATATCTCATAAAAAATGGCAAAAAAGGTTACGGGGAAACAGAGCCTTTCTGCGGTACGATTAACACAAGAAGCTAAGGAAAAGTTATGTGTTATTGCCGAGCGAAAATGTACGACTTTGGGGATTGCTGCCTCACGAATTATTCTGCATTATGCGACGAATAATTTGGATTATGAGGTCTCGGCAGGTGACGTTCTGAAAGCTATTCTCCAAAACCAAGTCAGCCATCAGGTCACGCTTGTGAAAGTTGCGGGTTCGGTATCGCGGACAGAAGATTTTATCAAGTCCCTGCTGCGTCGAGATGATCGTCCAGTGCTTTCGGAATATGCTGAGCCCGGTACTCCGGATCTCGATGATGATTCAGCCGTCCAAACAGAGGATAGCCGACTCTCGGAAGCGCTGTCGCTTCTGGAAAAATTCTTCACAACTGCGACCGACGCCTTTGACTTCCGGGGCAACCCGATTATGCAAATCCGTCTGTCGAAAGAGGATTATGTGCGTTACAAGAGCCAATACGAAAAATTATGTATATCACAGACTATGTAGATAACACCAAATACGGTCAGAGTTCTGTGATGGATTTTGCCGGGTATCTTGAGAAGGAAAGTCTTGTTCAGGAGCAACTGGGGGACGCTACTTCCCGGCAGTTGTCTGCATATCTGGATAAACAAAACGATTCGGTTCGTGTCGAGGGTCGCGAATATTTTTTCAACGGGCGTGGCAGTACCTTCGATTGTGAAGATGTTACGAAGGCGATCGACGCCAATGTCAAAGGTCTGAAAAAGAAGGAGGCCCGTTATTATACCTTCTCGCTTTCTCCTTCCGGCGAGGAAATCGCGCATCTGCGCCGTACTATTGCCGACACGCGGCAAGCGCTCTCCGATGCCGGTGAAGTCGTCCCTGCGGATCTCGAAGACAGTCTGATGCGCTCATATCTCAAGGAATATGCGGTGAAATGTATGGATGCCTATGCCCGGAACTTCGGGCATCCCGAGGTTAAGGATAACAACGATCTGTTGTGGTTCGGCATGGTCGAGAAAGACCGCTACTGGAAAAAGAGCGATCCCGAAGTCCGCAAGAATATGCAAATTTATAAGGAGATCGAGAAACTGCGGCAGCGTATTACTGAGGATAACGAGAAGGAGATCACTCGTAAGATTGCAACGCTGGAGCGGAAACTTATCCGTGAAAACAAGGTTCGTCCGGGCGGGAGCCAGGAGATCCTTCATCCGATGATGGCCAAGACCGGCGATAACTGGCACGTGCATATCGCTGTCAGCCGGCGTGATATTACGAATTCCTTCAACCTGAGTCCCAATGCCAATGGCCGAGGCAGTAAGAAGCATGTCCTGAATGGTCGGAAAGTGAGGATAGGGTTTAACCGCGAAGCCTATAAAGTCGCGTGCGAGCGAATTTTCGATAAGACCTTTGTACATAGCCGGCTCATTACCGAAAGCTATGAGCAGTCCAAGCATCTGCGCAAACAGTCTTCCTATGCGTACGAACGGCAGCTTATGAAAGATCGCGCCGTCCGGCGGCAGGAGGCCCTGGAGTTCCGCCGGCTGAAAGTCGGCAGCTATGGGGAATACTATGAAAATTTGCTGCAATGCGAATCCCTCGATGCCCGGCAGTTGTACCAGATCAAGGGGCAGTTGGTACGGCAGATCAAAGCCCTGAGTCCGGATGCGAATGCCGATGAACTGATGGAGTGCGGCTTGCACGATCTCCAGCTGGAATTGGCCCGGCTGGACACCATGCAAGGCGTGGCAATGCCTGCCTGGGCGGAAGGCGTCGCTGCGAATGTCGGAGATAAAACGATTCAGTCCGCGGGATTCCAAGGATACAGTCCGATATATACGACCCATAAATTACTGAGGCGCGGTATCGTGATGCGTCGTGCCATCGACCTCCGGCGCGAAGTTTTCGATAAGTGGGTCGAGATATACTCCGACACATGGTGCCGTGAAAATTATCTTTTCGACAGTATCAAATTGCGTCGGGATACGGACTGTTTCCTGGTAAAAACGGAATTTTTGGAGGAGAGGCTCGGGCGGTCGGTAATCCTGGACAACGCCTGTCGTTACATGGCGGATCAGGAGCGGCATTTAGTCGCGGATTTCATCCGGGAGTATTGGGCCGGGAGAGAACAGGAGGTAGTAAACCGTCAAGCTCTGGAGATCTTCGGTAAAGACGCTGCCGGGATCCGGGATCTGCGCGGCTTCGAGGAGATGGCGCGTGAACGGTTGCTGCCGGAAGAAGCCCGGAAGAGGGTCTCGGAAGTTGCGCAACGCTGCGAGCGGCCGCATGATTTCGCATCGCTTAAGACCCAGATCCTCGGGCTGGAACCGGAGCGTGTAAAAACCCTGACTGCGAAACTGGATTCGTATGTCGCAGAGCGGGGACAGCCGGTGGTGCGCTTGCAGGAGATTCTCGCGGATAGGGGACTGACCGTCCATGCGAAAGAGGAAACCCTATTACGCTTGGCCCTGGAGGATAAAGAACTGGATAAGGCGATCCGCGATCTGCGCCGGGGTGTCGTAAACATATTGGAAGAGGAACACCCCGACATGAAATACGGCGCTCTGCGCAAAGAACTGGGGGAAATATTCGAAGGGCTGGAGAAAGTCCAGATCGAGCGTCAGGCAGAGTTGGCGAAGGCGATAGAGGGATTTCTCGCGTCGGAACTTCCCGATTATCATGTTGTGGTCGAAAAACAGAGCCAGTTGGAGCAGTTGTTACGCGAACTGACCCCCGATCAGGATAAATATGCCGAGCGGCTGCTCGACGCGAATAACGAGTTGATGCGGCAGTTGTCGCCTCATTCTGAAAGGCTGTTCGAGCGATATGGGGTGCAGCAGTTCGGCCCGGATGTCCGTTTGAAAAACGAGCACGAATTCGCAGCCTACGTGGATAAGGCGTTTTCTGCGGAGCAGGCGCAATACTATAAAAAGGCTTTGCAGGAGAAGATCTATCCCCTGATCGAAGAGAAGCGCCGGGAGCTGATCCAGGAGTATGTCTCGACGAAGATTCCCTCGAAAGAACTCGCAAAGGTACGTAATCAGCAAAACTATATCAACCGCTACATCAATAAGCGGTTTTCTCCTGCTGTGGCTAAGACCTACAAGGAAGAGGTGCAGCGCAGGGTTGCGGCAGCCTGTAAACGTTCCGTACTCCCGACACCGGAATATAAGATTTTCGGACATGCTGCGCGTCACAAAGTTGCGGTACAAGCGATGGCGAAAGCCAATCTGGTGAAGGTCATACCCCTGACGCCGCAGCAGGTGTTGCTGAAAGGCGCTTTCAAACTTTTGAATGTACTCACGAAGGGATATTGAGTTGTAAACCGAACACGGATTTAAATATTTGATACAGATGAATGGATATGAATTTACATGGCTTTCTGCCATGAAACTGCTGGGCGGGATCTTGCTGGCGGTCGTATGGTATATGATGCGTAAGCAGGCGATGCTGGATAAGAAGTACCGGGAAGAAAACGAGAAGGCCGGACAAGCTCATGGTTCCGAGCCTGTGCCGAGGCTTGTGGAGCGTTCGAATATCATTATCGCTGTCGCTGCCATGTTGTTGATAATTATAGTATTGATCCTTGGAAATCAATCGACGTTATGAACCTGCTCGAATATTTGGCGATAGCGGCAGCCCTGCTTCCGGTACTTTATATCTGGTGCAAGCCGCTGGGTGTCTGTGCTATACTTTTGGCGTTCATGGTTCCTGGCTATATCTACGTCTGGGCCGGGCTGGAGATCGTGACTTACCTTTGGTCGTGGGCACTGCCCCTTGCCGCAGGGCTTATTGTGTTGATACCGACGTATCGGTGGGTGTATATTCGCGTTTCCCGGTGCGTTAACGGGTGGTCGAAACTGACGATGGAGGTCGAGGACAGCCGGGGCCATGTGCACTATATCAAGCGTATCGACGACCAGACCTACATCAACGGGGGATCGGGTAGCGGAAAAACGGAGAGCTGCAACATGGCGTTTGTGCGGCATGCCGTCAGGTTCAGGATGTCCATGCTGTTGCACGACCTGAAAAAATACGAGCTTACGCAGGCAGTCTATCCGCTCTTTGCGGAGGCCGGGATTCCCTACCATGTATTCGCGTTGTTCGACTATGAGCGCTGTGTGCGCATAAATCCGATCGACCCCATGTACATCGAAGACGAGCAGTCGCTGAAGTCGCGAATCGACTCTTTCCTGATAGCTGCGCAGGGCGGTGACGCGAGAGATTCGACATCGACGGGCGGCTTCTTCAAAAATACGGCGGCCTCGCTGCTTGAAAGCATAACGTGGTATCTGAAGCTCTATAAACCGGAGTGCTGCCACCTTCCTTTCCTGATGTCGATAATCAACGATCCGGATAACCTTCATTTGAAAGAAGGTAAAAAGGTGATCCCGTTCGGAAGGTTGAAGAAGATGTTGGGCCGCGATCCGCAGGTTTCCTCCATGGCGTCGGTGTTCTTTCAAGGAGCGGATAATCCTGAAACGACGAGTAATATCCTGCAAACAGTCATTCTGGCCCTCAATACGATCAATACGGATGCGGGGTTCTTCCTGCTGAGCGGCAATGATATCGACCTGCGGATCAACCGTCCGGGGAACTGCGAAGCACTGGCTTTGGTCAATGAACCCAAGAATTCATCTTCCAACGCCCCGATCCTGGCCATGATCGCCGATGCGGGCCTGCTGATGATGGGCGATCAGGATAACGATTATGCGGTTGCACTGCTGGATGAAGCCGCGGAGCTTCCCAGTCCCCGCGTTCAGAACTATATGGCCTATCTTCGGAGCCTGCATGTCTGTGTAGTGTACACGACTCAGGATTTGAGCCAGATTCAACGTACCCAAGGAGGCAAGGAGTTTAACCAGCGTACAGTCCTGTCGAACCTTGCGCACCAATTCTTCGGCCGTACCCGCACGGAGCAGACTGCGAAATATTACGAGGGTCTTATGCCCCGGATCGTGAAAACCGAGAAATCCTACTCTTCGTCCTCGAACGGAACGACGGTTACGAGCCGCGGCGTCAAGCAGCCCCGCTATATAGCCAGCGATTTCTACCTCTTGAAAAAAGGGGAGTTCGTGTACTTCTACGGGGATGTCAAACGCTTCCGCTTCAAACACATCAGCGGGAAGAAAGAACTACCACCGAAAATCCGCAGTATGGATCGTGCGGCGCTGCACGAAATTGCCGTCAGAATACGCCGTGAAGCGAATGAATTTATGCAATCATTTAATTAACAATAAATTATATAAGGTATTATGAAAAAACTGTTTTTTACGATCGTAGCGGCTGTTTATGCGACCTCGCTGTTCGCGCAGCAGGCATCGCAATGGAGCCTTTCCTCTGTAAAAAGCGATGTGAAGACCCTCATTCCCGTATTATTTGGTTTGGGGGCACTCGTAGCGCTGGTCTACTGGATGGTAAACAACCTGATGGATAACGGGGAAAATTATAAGAAGATCCTCTCGAACGCTCTTTATGCCGTGATCGTCATTGCGATAATTACGGGTCTGATCTATGCCGGTATGAATGTTCTGTTGCGATAATGGAGTCCTATATCAACCGACGCTTACGCGACCGCGTAATGGTCGCAGGCATGCCTGCGGAGCGATTCATGGCATGTGTGGGTATTGCCTGCATACCGATCCTCATTGTCATTTTCAATCCGCTTTTTGTCCTGTTCTGGATTCCGTGGGGAGTTGTCGTTTTTTGGATATTCCGCAATATAGACCGCCTGTCCCGGAACCTGACTTATGGGAAACAGTTCCCCTCTCACTTAAAAAACCGTTGATATGCTCGTAGCTGTATTCATACTGTTCATAGGGATCGTCGGGCTGGTGCTTTATCTTGTCGTGCAGTCGTATTCACGCGGAAGGAGCGAGCAGTACGATGCCTCGTCCCTGGTCGAGGAGTACGCGAACAACAGGATGATAACGCAGCAGGGGGACGTCGTATTCTGCTACCGGCTTCAGCTGCCGCCGGCCTATTCGTATACCGGGGAGGCATACGACCAGATCGTAGAGATCTGGCGCGTGGCATTGAAGGATCTGCCGCGGGGTACGATCATCATGCGCAGCGACCGTTATGACCGGTCGTACTTCGATGCGTCGTGTATGCCGGAGATGTCCTATATCCAGCGCGAGGAAAAGGCATATGCCCGGTCGCGCCTGAAAACCAGCGGAACGTCGTACCTGTTCATCGTCTATACGGGTTTCCGAGAGACGCGCAATCCCAAATCACAGAACCCTTTTGTCACCCTTTCGCATAAGGAATTCAAGGAAGAGGATGGCGCCTATTCTCATTTCCTGAATACGCTGGATTCGATGTATTTGCAGTTGCAGGGATCGGGACTGCTGGATATTCGGCCTTTGTCCGAGCCGGAGATCCGGGAATATATGCACTACTATTTCAACGGTTATCAGAGCGATTTCCTGACGGATGTTTACGCTACGAAACGCTATGTCCGTGCCGGCGATAACTATGTCGGAGCTGTGAGCATCGAGCATGAACGCCAGTTCCCCGAAGTGCTGCGCACGCCCTATCCGGGCCGTGGGGTGAAAGTTCCGATCGGCACGCTCGAAGATTTGGGTATCGGCTTGCCTTTTCCGCACATCTGCAACCAGATCATTACGATTACCGGGCATGATACGGAGTATGCCATGATCGAGGCGACGTTGAAAATGCTGCGAAAAAACCGTGGTTTTTCGG
>OLPU01000528.1_pt1 | contig 33182 bp, 26 predicted proteins | sample 1673111 | NCBI WGS metagenome assembly OLPU01 (sample SAMEA3136755, study PRJEB25190) | human gut metagenome | reverse complement strand
TAATATTCCTGCAGCTTTCTGTGCGGTTCTTCCTGCAGCAGGAACCAGTCAATTTCTCTCTCCTCGCTCCACTCTCTGAGCTGTCCGAAATCCTGTCCCATAAACAGAAGCTTCTTACCCGGATGACAGGTCATAAAGGAATATGCAGCCTTCAGATTTTTCACTTTATCCTCCGGGCTTCCGGGCATCTTTTCCAGCATAGAGCATTTCAGATGAACCACCTCATCATGGGAAAGTACCAGCACATACTTCTCACTATATGCGTAAGTCATGGAGAATGTCATCTTATTATGGTTATATTTACGGAAATAAGGATCCAGCTTCATATATTCCAGGAAATCGTTCATCCAGCCCATGTTCCACTTCAGGCTGAAGCCCAGTCCCTCTTCCTCCACATCTCCTGTAACCTTGGGCCAGGCAGTAGATTCCTCTGCGATCATAACAGTTCCATGGTTTCTTCCCTGCACTACTGTGTTCAGATGCTTAAAGAAATCAATGGCTTCCAGATTTTTATTTCCGCCGTACTTATTTGCAACCCATTCGCCATCCTTTTTGCCGTAATCAAGATACAGCATAGATGCCACCGCATCTACTCGCAGTCCGTCTACATGGCATTCCTCTACCCAGTAGAGAGCATTGGCGATCAGGAAGTTCTTTACCTCCGGGCGGCCGTAATTATATATCTTTGTCCCCCATTCCGGATGCTCTCCCTGTCTGGGATCCTCATGCTCGTACACTGCAGTTCCGTCAAAGTTGGCCAGACCATGGGCATCCTTTGGAAAATGTGCAGGCACCCAGTCAAGAATAACTCCGATCTTATTGCGATGAAAATAATCAATCATATATTTGAAATCCTGAGGTGTTCCATAACGGGAGGTAGGAGCATAATATCCGGTCACCTGATATCCCCAGGATCCGTCAAAGGGATGCTCTGCAATTCCCATCAGCTCTACATGGGTATATCCCATCTTCTTCACATAGTCAGTAAGGGCAGGAGCTAATTCTCGATAATTATAAAAGCCTTCCTCATTCTCTTCTGTCCATCCATGCTTCATCCAAGAACCGGGATGTACTTCATAAATTGCCATAGGCTGTGTTTTATAATCATACTTTTCTCTGTTTCTGATCCATGTGGAATCTTTCCATTTATAATCTGTAATATCTGTGATCCTGGATGCAGTTCCGGGGCGCTTCTCAGCCTCATTAGCATAGGGATCTGCTTTGTAAAGCTTCTCCCCGTGAGCTCCTGTAATAAAAAACTTATACAGCTGTCCGATCTCTGCTTCCCTTACAAAAATCTCATAAACCCCGATGGGACCCACCTTCTTCATAGGATTGGCAGTCTCATCCCATCCATTAAAGTCTCCGATCACTGACACTGCCTGTGCATTAGGTGCCCAAACAGCAAAATATACACCCTTTTTGCCACGACGGGTACCAGGATGTGCTCCTAATTTTTTATATACTTCATAGTTGGTCCCCTGACCAAATAAATACTGATCTAAATCTGTAAATTTCATATTTTCACCCATCTGGAGTCCTCCCTTAGCGAACTGACCTTTAGTCATTCTATAGCTTTTATTATACCAATGACCATCCTCTACGTCAATCAGATTTCTGTGTATATTCAACAATTTTTCTGATGATTTTATGTGTTTTTTGTAAAATTCATTAACTATAACCTTTTCATTTCATGATATTAGAGTCAAAAGGTCAAAATAAATCAACGGAGCAATTTGCAGATATCAAAAAAAGAGCCGTTCCCTCTGCGATATATCTGCAATTCTGAGTATATATCACAGTTTTACAGGAACTGCTCTTCTTTCTTTTATCCGGACAGATCTCTAAAATTCATGTTTTATTCGTATCCGTCCCCATAATCTACATTATCATCACTGTAATCTCCGGAATCATCATCGCTTCCATCGTCATAGCTACCATCATCGTAGCTTCCGTCATCATAGCTGCTGTCATCTGTGCTTCCATCTCCGGAATCTGAACTTCCATCAGAATAATCCTCACTTCCGTCAGAAGAGTCTGTACTTGCATCAGATGTACCATCTGTTCCGTCTGCAGAAGCTGCTGCATCAGAACCGCCCTGATATCCCGGAACCTGTCCGCTGTCCAGAGTACTCTGCCAGAAATCCACATAACATGCATTCTGCAAGGTTACACTCTTGGCTTCTGCCATCTCACTTACAGTTACAAGTTTATATCCCTTTGCAATAAGATCTGGTATCAGCCTCAAAGCTGCCTTTACAGACGGCTCATGAATATCATGCATCAGGATGATACTTCCATCTGTCAGATCTCCATTCATTACCGCACTGTAATCTGCATCTGCATCCATAAGCTTCCAGTCCTCTGTATCCAGAGACCACATAAAGAACGGCTTATTTACAGTATTATAAATATCTGAATTTCCGTCTCCGTAAGGCGCACGTGCCACACTCGCAGCCTGTCCGCATGCCTGAATCAACGCATCATCTGTATCAGAAAACTGCTTTGCAACTGCATCAAGATCAATTGTTGTCAGCTGTGTATGATCCCAGGAATGACTTCCAATCTCACAACCAAGTTCAAGCATACGTTTTGGTGCATCCGGATATTCACTGACATTGTTACCAAGCATAAAGAATGTAGCATGTGCATTGTTCTCCTCCAGACAATCCAGAAGCTCCTCTGTATATTGTCCAGGTCCGTCATCAAAGGTCAGCGCCAGCATGGGGCGCTTCTGAGACGGATCATAGGTGCCGTCATCCTTGAAGAAATAATCATTCACTCCCTTGGTTACCCAGCCGGTCTGTAAATATCCATTGGAATCGAAGGCATATGTCTGTCCGTCAATGTCCTGGAAGCCCCCGGCGTAATATGTACCATCTGCGTTCTGATACCATTTCCCATTGGAATCCTCATGCCATCCAACAGTCATGGTGCCTATTTTATCTGTATCTGATTTTCCCTTCAGCGGCTGTCTCACTGCTGCATTTGGATCAGTAGTCTGCTCAGTCTGCGCCTGAGCCTCTACAGTTTTCTCTGTATTACCGCCTCCGGTCACACGATGTGCGACAGGAATTATGATCCCTCTGACCACAAATACGATTGCCAGAATCAGTCCCACGACATAAAGGCCTAATCTTGTATATCGTCTGATCATCATCTGACGTTTTTTTCTGCGCATTCTTTCACGCAAAACCCGCTTATCCATTGTTACCTTTCCCCACTTTTTGTTTAATATTCATGTCAAGTATCTCTCATTGCTCTATCATAACTCATTTGCCCGGTAAATACAATCACTATTCCGCCTCTGTACCAAGCTCATCTTCCAGATTCTGATCTACTTCTGACTCTTCTGTCTGGCTGTCTCCTGATGCAGAGTCCTCTGCCTGCTCCGCAGCACCCTCTGCATTATCTGCTACTGTATCTCCGTTTGCTGACTTTTCACTTACCTTTGCATTCTTCACAATAAAGTCTTCCACCCGCAGCAGTCCCACAGACTCATCCACATAGCTCTGCCCGTAGGTATCTACCAGTTCTGCAAGATTAGCGGCTCCCATCTGTTTTACAAGCTCCTCCTGCACCTTAAGGCTTTCCTTATCATCCAGGGAAAGTCCCTCTGCATCCATAATGCCCTGAACGATCAGATTCTGCTTTACCTTACCCTCTGCATACTGGCGGCTCTGCTCATCAAAAGCATCCTGGGAGATTCCCTGGCTTTCCACAAACTCCTCCAGTGTCATATCTGCCTGTTTCGCATAAACCTCCATACTCTTGTGGAATTCAGAGATCGCATTCTCCACATCTGCCTCAGGATATTCCTTTACCTCTGTATTCTCCAGAACTGTATTCCATGCAGTGTTTTTCAACACTTCACCTGCAGATTCCTTGGCTTCCTTTTCCAGAGTCTTATAGGTTCCCTCCCGGTATTCTTCTACTGTGGTATAATCTGTATTTTTTGTTACCCATTCATCTGTAAGTTCAGGAGCACGGCGGACATTCTGGACAGTCACCTTATAGTCTGCCTTTTTTCCTGCCAGTGTACTGTCACTGTAATCTGAAGGGAAATCAATAGAAATTTCCTTTGTCTCCCCCTTCTTCATGCCAATCACACCCTGCTCAAACTCCTGGAACATCCCGCCGTTTCCTATGATAAAATCATAATTATTGGCAGTTCCTCCGTCAAAAGTCTCTCCGTCAATAGTTCCCACATAATTCACTGTAACCAGATCACCCTCCTGGGCTCCGTCAGAAACTGCCTCTGCTTTATCCTGAAGCTCCTGGTCGATTCTGGCCTGCACATCATCATCTGTGATGACCTCCACTGTATTATCCAGGATCAGCCCCTTATACTCTCCCAAAGTGATATATTTATCTACATTATCAACAGAAACCAGCCTGGAAACCCCTGCCTCCGCAGTTTTTCCATCTGTGTTCTCCTGTGTTTCTGCCGTATCCGTCCCTGTTTTCCCGCTTTCTCCACAGCCTGTCATTGTCAGCGCCAGGCATGCAGCAAGCATGGCAAGATATATTCTTTTCTTCATATTCTCTCCCTTCTATCGCTATACTCCGTTAATTCTGCCCCATAGGCGGCACCGGTACCGGTCTGGCAGGATCAAATACTGCGCTGGCATCAAACAGATCCGTCAACAGATCCGGATTATAATACATTCGGTATCCATCCAGATTTCTTCTTCCCATGCGGAAATATCTGTCACGGAGCTGCACGTAATATTTACTGGAATCCACATTGCAATAATAATTATAGCCCTGATTCTTCAGATACTCAAATTTATCTCCGGAATAGTCCTCCACTCCTGTAAGGTCTGCACCAAAAGCAAATATAATAATATCTGTTCCTCCGATCAGAGGATCCACATTTTCCTTAAACTTCTGGGTATCTGCCTGAAGCCTCTCCAGACTGATCTGACTTACATTCAGATGTCCCCAGGTGTGGCTGGCAAAGACCCATCCGTCCTCCTTCATAGCCTGGGCAACCTTTTTGGCTTCTTCTCTCTCACTATCCAGGTTAAAATCCGGATGACTGTTCAGCCAATCTACCTTATTCTGGTCCAGATCATCGGGCCGTGTCTCATAGCTGATATCTGTACGATATCCCAGAATTCCGTTATAACCGGTCAATGCCACAATTCCTTTAGCTCCCCGATAGGAAAAATCCGGATGCTCCTCTACAAAACGGTCGATCAGCGGAACCATATCATAATCTCCCACAGATACACTTCCATCATCATTTACATATTCATTGCGGATCTTACCGTCCTCATCCACCACCAGTTTGGTGGCAAATCCGTCACCGTCCATATAATGATAATAGCACACATCATCCTGTGAAAGGACAAACGGCACTTTACCAGGGGGCAGAAGAATTTCTCCTGCGCTCATATTACCATTCTCATCTACCTTGGCCAGATCATAAATATTTACCATTACATAGCCCTTATCATACATGCTCTGAGTGATCTTATTAAATTCATCTATGGTGGTCATTACCTGATCGTAATCTGCAGCCTTGTAATCTCCGTCAAAGGCCTTAGAGGTGTCTGCAATCAGGGTGTGATAAAACACATGTGTCACCTGATCGATAGGCCAGGATACACAGGAATCCTTTTTCTTCTGATATACCTCCACTGCATGCTGAAATCTGCTGTTGGTCCCATAATAAGAGCTTTCCTTTAGAACCTTGATTGCCTTGTCATAATTATACTGCTGACTGTAAAGCTTGGCCCTTTTGTATATCTTTTTCTCTTCCTTGGTCATTGTTTCCTGATTGTCCTCAGGGGCAGGAGTCTCCTCCACCTTTGCAGAAGTCTGCTCTGTCTCCTTTGTTTCTTCTTTTTCCGCCTCTTCTGCTTTCTTCGTATTCTCTGCAGTCTCTTTTTTCTCTTCTTTTTTATTGCTTGCTGTCAGCTGGGAAATTTTCACCTGCTGCTCCTTAAAAAAAGTCTGAAGCTCATCTCCGTAAAATCCCACGCCAACACCTATGGCTGCCACTGCAGTAACAAGGATCCCGCCTACAATACGACGGTTCCTCCTTTTACGCTTCTGGCGTCTGCGACGCTCCTGTCTGGCAGCTTTTCGCTCTTCATAGGCTTTATCATCGTCTTCATAAGCTTTATCGCCATCTTCATAAGCTTTATCACTGTCTTCATATGCTTTATCATTATCTTCCACAGGTACATCCTGTTCTTTTTCCAAAAGTCTCTCCTCTGTTTCAACAGAATCAGGCTTCATTTCGCTCATAATTTTCTCCTTTATCTACATAAGTAAAGACAACATCCTGTTCCTTTTCGCTTTGCCTCCGGAAACAGATTATACATAATTAATTATACCCCGAAAACAAATAAATTTCCACTTAATTTCTGAAAACCTGCACGAACAGTAACTTGCGTTTTCAACAATTTAATGGTAAAATAAAACAATGATGTTTACACTACATTAATTAGGAGGATGCAAATGAGCACAGTAACAATTGTCCTTCTGGTCATTCTTGTTATCCTGATCGGTGTACTGATCGGTTTATATTTCTTTGGCAAAAAAGCACAGAAGAAACAGGAAGAGCAGCAGGCTCAGATCGAAGCAAGCAAACAAACTATTTCCATGCTGGTTATCGATAAAAAGAGGATGCCACTGAAGGAATCCGGCCTTCCTCAGATGGTTATTGATCAGACCCCTAAGCTGATGCGCCGTTCCAAGCTGCCAATCGTCAAGGCAAAGGTTGGCCCCAAGATTTCCATTCTGATCGCAGATGAGAAGGTTTTCGACCTTATCCCTGTGAAAAAGGAGATCAAAGCAGAGGTAAGTGGTCTTTATATCGTAGGAGTAAAGGGACTCCGTGGTTCTCTGGAAGCTCCGGCTCCGAAAAAGAAAGGGTTCTTCGGCCGTTTCAAAAAGAACAAATAATCAACTCAAAAATAAAAAAGGCTGCTGTTGTCACAGCAGTCTTTCTTATTTTTTCGCCTGTACAGGCAGACATATCTGTTATAAAGTAAATTTCTTACAGTCCTTTGGCTGTGCCTGGATAGCCAGACAGCAGTCTGCAACATGCTCCTGGTTCATATCCAGTGCATAATCCACCTTCATGTTTAGGCCTCCGTCCTTTTCCTCCAGGAAAAGATTGGTGGCTGCGATCCCCATCTCAATGGTTCCGTAGGGAGTAGAATAATAGGTCATATTCTTCTTTCCCTGCTCAAAAACCATATGTACATTGACTACTCCCTTTTTGCGGACTTCCATGCCCTTGGGAGACATTTTTATGTAATTAATGGTAGGCTTGCGGGAATCCTCCACAATTTCCTCATAACGGAGATAGTGGCTTCCGTTGCGGAAATAGTACTCTCCCGGTACAATGATCTCCACCGGCTCCTCTTCTCCCTGAGAATCAATCATATGTAAACCTTTTACATGAATCAATACTTCTTTATCCATCTTTCTCTGCTCCTGACAGGCTGCCCTTACAGCGCCTTAATACTTCTCAATATCAATTTTCTTGGTCATTTCCACATCATACGGAAGAATCGAATTGGCAAATTCCTTAAACTCATCTGCCAGATCACTGACAAAAAAGCGATAAGGGAACTCCTTCTGCTGTGCCCCTGTACTGGAAAGTCCCTTTTCTGTCAACAGTCTGCCCAGCTCCAGAGCTGTCTCATAAGCCGGATTCACCAGACACACATCCTCTCCCATAATTTCCCGGATTGTGGAACGAAGCAGGGGATAATGTGTACATCCCAGAATCAGTGTATCCACTTTTTTATCCTGTAGCTCCCTTAAGTATCTGACCGCCACCTCTGTAGTCACCGGATCATGCAGCCATCCTTCCTCCACAAGAGGAACAAAAAGCGGACAAGCCTTGCCAAATACCGTGATCTCCGGGTCCAGCTTCCTGAGATATTCTGCATGGATGCCGCTGCCCACAGTACCCACAGTACCAATGATCCCCACACGCTTATTTCTGGTGCGGGCAGCAGCCACCTTAGCACCGGCTTCGATCACCCCGATAATGGGAATGTCAAAGTCGTCCCGTATAGCATCCAGAGCAAACGCACTGGCTGTATTGCAGGCAACCACGATGGCCTTCACCTGCTGTTCCTGAAGAAAGCGGCAGATCTGGTGCGAATACCGGATGACCGTCTCCCGGGATTTATTCCCATAGGGCACCCGCGCTGTATCGCCAAAATATACTATTTTCTCTGAAGGAAGGTTACGCATGATCTCCCGCGCTACTGTCAGTCCTCCCACACCGGAATCAAAAACGCCTACCGGTGCCTCTCTGTCTGTTTTCATTGCTCAATCTCCATCTCTTTGGGTTATTTTCCTATTCTAACACCAATCGAGAACCTGTGCAAGCCAGAAGGAAATCTTTACTTTTTCTTTTGTATTCTCAGGTTTTTCCGCAAAGCAGAATTTCGGATATAAAGATCCCCACCAGGCAGTGATCTGTGCCTGTTCCCTGTAAATATTTTCTGTATATTCTGTTCTCTCCGGTACTGCATTTACCAGAAAAGCCCCCACAAGTCCTGCTGCCAAAGACAATACCAGTCTTCTTTGCCTTTTTTTCTCCATAAACCATATCCTCCTTACAGAAAGCATTTCCAGTTCCAAAAACTTTATACAGAAATTTCCAGACTGGAATCCGTCACTGTAATTTCCGGCAGCTTTGGCATGGTATGGCTTTTATATTTCTCATAAAACACCTGCCGCAAGGTTACCGTATGCACCCTGCGCCCGGACATCCGGTTTTCGATCAGCCCTGTAACATATTCTCCCAGAGAAGAATTATCCTGCCCCTGCCAGTTCAGCACCTGGCCGGCATTTTCTGCCTGAAATACATACAGATCCTCTCCCACAAAGGCTTCCTGCTTCAGATAGTCCAGCACCAGCTCCCATCGTCCATCCTCCAGAAGCGGCTTCCCCAGCACCAACACCTGAAGGTGCCCCAGATCCCTGAATTTTTCCTGAGAACGATCATAAGCTTCCTCTATCTGTGTAAAATTCTCTCCTCTGATCGCCAACACCCTGGTGCTTCCATTTTCCTCCTCTTTTCCCTGTCCTGTACTTTCAGGCAGATCAGGCATTCCATAGGAAACCAGAAGTCCATCCTCAGAGGCATCCACCCCCAGAGCCAGGGCATACATTCTTTTCTCCGGCTCTACAGCCCCTGCACAGCCGCCCAGCATTATGCTGCAGATAAGTACTCCGGAAATTATCACCCCTTTTTTTCTGTGGCGTTTTTTTGACCTCAGAAAAAGAAATATCTGACAGATCAAAAGACCGGGAACAAAAATATAGCCAAGGTACCAGCCAAAAGACTCCAGAATCCACTTTCCTGTCCGGGCAATGCACCAGATCAGAACTGCTGCGACTGCAGTCCACATTTTTCCCCGTCCCAGTCCTGCTCCTTCCGCGATCTGCCTGCTATAATGTAGAAGGCTTCCCAGGGCAAACAAAAGACTGTACAGCAGAAAACCCATCCACAGTACATCAAATCTGGCCAGCACATTTCCCGGCAGGTCTGCTCCGTCCAGCAACGGCAGCACCGGATATCTCTCCTGAACAACCCTGCCATATCCCAGCACAGCAGGAAGGAGCACAGCCATTCCCATAAGGATTCCACCCAATGTGAGAATCCCCGCCAGCACTGTTTTCCCGGCACTTGCATATTTCTCCACATTTCCCAGGAGAAAGGGAAGAAGCCCTACAGCAGAAAACGCACATATGGTTCCGTAAAAGCCATCAAAAATCTCCTGACCCGAAAACTTCCATGCAGCAGCCATATCCTGCAGATATTCTGCTTTTCCCTGAGGAATACACAGAATCATCATCAGAATCATGCCTCCCAGCAGCACCCCTCCGGATATCTGTGCCATTCTTCCTCTGCCGGGCATTCCTCCCCTGATTCCGGTCATGCACACCAGAACTGCCCAAAAAGTAATCCATTCCTCAGACATTCCTGTAATCAGGCTTACCGGCACCAGCTGTCCCAGAACAGCCAGGATATAGCCGCCTGCCATAAGAATAAACACCATGAAAAATAATCCTGTCAGCTGCCCCACAAAAACTCCGCCGCTTTTCTTCAGATTCTCAAACACCGGTGTCATACGGATAAGAACGATCACATAAAAACCCAGAGGGATCAAGGCCATTGCCATGCCAATCAATGCATTGATCCCATTCAGCTTCCTGGCTCCGTACATACACAGAATAAAGGGCGCCAGAAACTCCAGGATCATCTGCCTGTAAAGCTGTCTGTGGGAAATCCTGTTATTTTCTGCAAATCTCATGACTGCTCCTTTCTTTTCAACCGCAGGCTCTGGTCTTCTCTGGCATAGCCCGGCCGAAAGATTCTTCTGCGGATAGGCAGCCGCCAGATTCCCTCCCCGGAATTGGTTCCGGAAGTTTTTTTCACAAAGGGCATCAGATAAGGAATTCCAAAGCTGACAAGCCCTGCCAGATGTCCTGCTGTAAGATATATTCCCAGAACAATACCATAAATCCCCAGGCCGCCTCCCATAACAAGAAAAACATATTTCAGCAGCCGAAATGCTGCCGCAAACTCTTCATTGGGAACTGCAAGAGATCCCAGTGCTGTAAGCGCCACAATCATCACCACAATAGGGCTGACCAGGTTTGCCTCCACAGCCGCCTGACCGATTACCAGGCCTCCCACAATTCCAATGGCATTTCCCAGGGCACCCGGCACCCTCACCCCTGCTTCCCGCAGCAATTCAAAGGACAGTTCCAGAAAAATCAGCTCTGTCACACTGGAAAAAGGAACTCCCTCCCTGGCCTCTGCAAAGGAAAGGATCAGATTCCCAGGCAGAATCTGGGTATGAAAGCGTATCACTGCCAGATAAAGTCCCGGCAGAAGGGTAGCTGCCAGCACTGCCAGATACCGTAGCATCCGCAGAAAGGAAGCCATCTCAAACCTGTGATACCAGTCCTCGCTGCTCTCCATAAAGCTGCCAAAATTCCCAGGCAGCACCAGTGCTTCCGGAGAGTTATCACACAGAAGCACAACCTTTCCGTTCAGAATTTCCTGCACAGCCCGGTCCGGCCGTTCTGTAGTCTGATACTGGGGAAAAGGCGAATACCATGCATCCTCAGTCAGCTGCTCCAGCATCCCACTGTCCAGGATCCCGTCGATCTCAAACTCTCCCAACCGTTCCTTTACCTCCTCCAGAAGCTCCTCATGGACCAGATCCTCCATATAAAGAATCTGTACCAGAGTGTGGGACCGGACACCTACATTATATTCCTCCACCTTCAGCCTGGTATCCCGCAAACGCTTCCTCACCAGCGCAGAATTACTTTTCACACTGTCGGAAAATCCTTCTCTGGAGCCTCTGAGTACCTTTTCTTTATCTGCTTCCGATACTCCCATAGCCGGGTATCCTTTGCTTGATATTTTCATGGCCCTGTCATAACCATCCATAAAGAAAACCGCATTTCCTGTAAGTATGGCGCTTAGCGCCTCTTCCATTCCGGATAACTTCTTTACATCTGCGATTCCCAGACTGTTGTACTGAACGAACTCCCGGATCTGTTCCGGAGAAACGGTCCAGAAATGATTGATCATTTTTCCAATGGCAGAATCATCCAGCATCATATTGGAAACAGCAACCTCAATATATACCATCAGACAATCTACCTTTCGCTGCTCTCCCAACCGCATGGGACGGATCAGAATATCACTGCAGTTTTCCAGCCGTTTTCTCAGATACTTCTCATTTTCCCGCAGACTGGAGCTGATTTTTCTGTCCTGTGCGTTGTCCCCTTCCTGCTCCGGCTGTCTTTTTTTCTCCTGCTCCAATGCTTTCCCTCCTGATTTCCTCATGATTTTATCCTTTTACTCACTTCCCTCTTTGTCCTTTTCCTTCGGATGACTTTCCACATCCTAATCCTATTTTTTCCACAAAAAAGAGAGGTCTTTCACCTCTCTTAGAATCTCCGGAATTTGAAATTTTATTTATGATTTCTGCTCTTCTCTCTCTCCCGCTTCTCCTTTTCCGCATTCTCTGCCTCAATGGATCGCATGATCGCCATTCTCTGATTCTCAATATGCTGAAATGACAGCTCCTTTGCGCGCTCCACATTGCGCTCCCGGATAGCCCTGGTCAGCTCCTCATGCTCCTTCACCAACACATCTCTGGTTTCTCCCTCTTTCAGATATTCCACCCTGTAACGGTAGATCTGCTCACGCATGTTGTTCAGCACCTGAATCAGACGCTTGTTATCTGATGCCCGATAAATAATCTCATGAAAGGCCACATCAGCCTCTGCCAGCTTTACCAGATTTCCCTCTGCAATGGTATGCTCAAACTCCTTGGCTGCAAGCCACAGTTTGCTCATCTCCTCCTCAGTCATACGGTCACAGGCCTTTTCAATGGCAACATTTTCAAGAGCAATACGAACCTCAAGAACATCATTCAGATCCTTCTCTGTAATATTGGCAACCTGGGCTCCCCTGCGCGGGATCATCACCACCAGTCCCTCCTGTTCCAGCTTGCGCATTGCCTCACGAATAGGAGTTCTGCTGACTCCCAGCCTTTCTGCCAGTGCAATCTCCATCAGTCTCTCCCCCGGTTTCAATTCCCCCTTCAGTATTGCCTGACGCAAAGTATTAAAAACCACATCCCGCAGTGGCAGATATTCATTCATATTTACGGAAAACTCACTTGTCATCTGTATATTCCTCCGCTCCTTCTGTATATTTCAATATCAAATCCTGTTAAAGACTCTGGTTCCAAATACTGTTTTGGCCAGATTACTCTCTCTCAGGATTTTCGCAGCAGCATTCATTTTCTCCTGACTGTCAAAAATGCCAAACACTGTAGGGCCGCTTCCACTCATCATAGCCTTCAATGCCCCATGGCTCTCCATCAGATCCTTAATCTCCTGAATCACAGGATACTGACCAATAATTCCCGGTTCAAATACATTTCCCATTTTGGCAGTCATTCCCTGCAGATCACCATTCTGAATATCCTGAATCATTCCGTCAATATCCGGATGATTCTGAATCCCAGACAGATTCAGGCTCTCATAGGCTGCCCTGGTAGATACATTGATCCCCGGCTTACCGATCAGCACAAAGCACTCCGGTACCTGAGTGATTCCGGTAAGCTTCTCACCGATCCCCTCTGCCAGAGCCGTACCTCTCATAATACAATAAGGAACATCTGCCCCAATCTTTACTGCCCGGTCCATCAGTTCTCTCTCGCTCAGTCCAAGCTTAAACAGACGATTGATCCCCACCAGTGTTGCTGCCGCATCAGAGCTTCCTCCTGCCATTCCTGCAGCTACAGGAATAAACTTTTCAAGTCTGATGGTAACTCCACCCTTCACCTGAAATTCATCCATCAAAAGCTTCGCTGCTTTGTACACCAGATTTCTCTCGTCACAGGGAATATATGGATAATTCACAGACAGAGAAATCCCGGGGGCTTTCTTTTTCTTTATCTCCAGCACATCATACATCTGAATGGTCTGCATGATCATCCGCACCTCATGATATCCATCCTCTCTTTTTCCCAGAATATCCAGTCCCAAATTAATCTTCGCCAGTGCACGTAAACGCATATAACCCTCCGTTTGTTCCTTTGTTTTTTATTCTTCAGCAAATACCCGGTATTGGAACCGGGCTTTTGTACTTTGTATACAAAACATTCTTGAGCTTTATTTTAAATCATTTTCAGCAGGATTTCAATACAGGAAACTCTGTTTTTTTGTGGGATTTTTTTCAATAACAGAACCTGCGGCAGCCTTTTAGCTCTGTACCTGTTTTACCAGAAGCAGAGACTGGCCGGGACTGATCTCCGCCTCCTGCAGACTGTTCATAGTGCAGATTTCCTCCACTGTGGTATAAAAGGATCTGGCAATATCCCACAGCGTATCTCCCGGCTTAACCATATAAACAGTAACACCTGGCATATCCTGGATCTTCTTCATGTCCAGAGGTTTCTCCTCCACATGATCAATGATCATTTCCTCCCACTGCCTGAATACCAGCACATTCAGCCCTACAGAAGCCTTTACCTCTATCTCATCTCCGTCAGCCATAGTCACAGAAAGCTGCTCCAGCTCCGAATGCAGAAAATACCTGCAGTCCGGACCCACACCCTTTGCATCGATCACATGGGTAAAGGGCAGCATAGCTTCCATAGAATAAAAGGGCATCTCATCATTACCAATAATATAAAGAAGCCTCAAGATCACAATTCCCTCTACCTGGATTCCCTCCTCAGTAATCCTGGTCTTATCAATCTTCACCCTGCCGCAGCTATGGCAAAGCTGCAGCACTTTCCCCTGGCTTTCCTTCACTTTAATTCTGTCATTCATCCGGAACCTGGACAAATTCCGCACCAGAAGACTTTCCAGAATCTCCTGTTTTCCATGAAGCACGCATTCTTTCAGAGGAGTATATACATCCTGGACCAGATCATACTCTACCTCCCGGTACAGCTTCATATTCAGCTCCAGTACAGCATCTATCTGAAAAATCCTCTCTTCCCCGTCTCCATCCGGTTTTACCTCCATCCCCTGATGGATCAGGGAAACCTCTATATGGGGGATCAGCTCCTCCCCACACCCCTGACACTCCATTTCCCTGGAAAAGGGCAGGGTATATTCCTGCCACTGCGGCAAAGCTTCCTCATCTGTCCCTTCATAAAGAATAAATACTGCCAGTTCTCCCTTCACACGTATCTTATCCTTCTCCACCCGCAGGTCCAGGTTTCTGGGTTCTATAGTGTGCCATAAAAGGGACTCCACATTAGGCCGGTTCGCTGCAAGTTCAATATCTTCTTTAATACGCAGCGTATCTTTTTTATGTATACAGAGACTCATAAGCCCCACCCGCTTCTTTTTTACCGAAATATCCTCTTCCTCCAGAGCCACCGGTATCTGAATCCCTGTTGTCTCATCCACCGCAGCATAAAAGGTTACGATGGCCTTGATATTCAGCTTTCTTGAATGGATCACATGGATGCTCAGATCCTCCATCTCCCAGTTCAGACAAAGCTTATCTCCGCCCTCTATTCCCTCCAGGTTCACAGTCTCATCCACCGGCAGCTTCGCTGCCAGACTGTATATTCTGCCTTCCTTCTCCCCTACATAAAGCATATCTACGTTCAGGCTCCCCTTCAGAAAAGCCCTTCCTTCACTAAGGCGCACTTCATCCATGGAAATCTCCGCCTTACTCTGGATCATCCTTCCAATATCCGGTCTGGTATCCGGCACATTATAATCCTCATCAAAGGTTACCTGGCTGGCAGCCTTACTTTTCACCCGAAGCATCTGCACAGTTTCTTTCTTCAATTCCATCATTCTCTAATCCTCTCCTTCTATGATATACAGACTCAGATCTCTATTTTTTGTTTCCTGTCCTCACAAGAATTGTACCGGTTTATCCGTACTTTTTATTTTCAGGACAATGCAGGGATAGGAGGGCTCCTGTCCCTGTTTCCCCTCAGCAGGTCCCAGAAGCCGGGTTTTACAGAAAACTCCGTTCTCCGACTGTGAGACCTCCTCTACCTGAATACTGTAGCCGCCTGTTACCTGAGTGCCATACCCTTTCATCAGATACATACTGTCCTCCACCTTATAGATCATCTGAAAGCCCTTCTTCTTTTTCTGCTCCATAAAGCGGACTGCTTCTGCAGGGATTTCCTCCTGTTTCACAATTGTATATTCCAAAGGAGTGCGTTCTCCCTCCTCTATCTTAATGAGCCCACATCCGGTCAGAAGCATTACAGCCAGCCAAAAAACCATGGCCATACAGGCTTTTTTTCTCACAATGCTACCTCGGCATATTTCTTTACTAGCCATTCTATGCAGATCCAACGGGATTTATACTTGCAGGCTGTGGGCAGATTCTTTATAATGAATACAATGACGTTAGGATCAATCTCTCAGGGACTGATCCGGAAAGGATTCACAAATGATACGTTTTATTCTTGTCTGTATTGTGGTCATCGGATATCTGATCCTGTCTATCCCGATCTTACTGGTAGAATGGATCATCGGCAAATTTTCTCCTATGACCAAGGATATCAGCTCTCTTCGGATCATTCAGGCTGTATTTCGATTTATCCTGTGGATCACAGGAGCCAAAGTCACAGTAATAGGAGAGGAAAATGTACCGAAGGACACCCCTGTCCTGTATATTGGTAATCACAGAAGCTACTTTGACATCCTCCTCACCTACAGCCGCTGCCCTATCCGCACCGGCTACATTGCCAAAAAAGAAATGGAGAAAATCCCTCTCCTGTCCACCTGGATGAAATATCTCCACTGCCTCTTCCTAGACAGAAAGGACATCAAACAGGGACTGAAAACCATTCTGACAGCTGTGGATAAAGTCAAATCCGGCATTTCCATCTGTATCTTCCCGGAGGGCACCAGAAACAAAAATACAGATGACCTGGATATGCTCCCCTTCCATGAAGGAAGCTTCAAAATCGCCACCAAGACGAAATGCCCGATCATCCCCATTGCCATCAATAACTCTGCAGATATTTTCGAAGCACATTTCCCGAAAATCCGTCCTGCAAAGGTTGTGGTAGAATACGGCAAGCCCATCTACCCTGATGAGCTGGACAAAGAAACAAAGAAGCATCTTGGCGAATATACCCAGGGCATCATCCACCAAATGCTTGAAAAAAATAAATCTCTTACCCAGTAACCAATACCCGGAGCTGTTTAGAATTTCCACTGGATCTGAACAGTTCCGGGTAAAATTTTCAAAACTGTGATCATCTTATCCACTGTAAACCGTTTCTCATCAAATCCAATATTATCCCAGAGACTAATATTGGATACTACTCTCTCCATCTGTTCCGGCGTTGCCTGATTTTCAGACAAAGCTACCAGTTCCTCCGATTTCTGCCTGCGAAGCTGATCCAGCTGATCCACCCTCTGGTCAATATAGCTGCTCAATATCTCTCCTGCCCCTGTCAGCGATTCCACCAGGATCCCGATCTCCTTCTCCAGCGCTTCTATTTCCTCATATATTTTCTGCACTCTGGGATCTTCCTTCAGGGATCTGTGTCCCACAGGAACCTGACCCTCTCTCAGCTTTTTTACCATCTCCTCATATACATGTCGCTCCACATCCTCCGTATAAATTTTTCCACACCCTGGGCAGGCTTTGTTATTCAGACGCCGGGTACATCTAAGGTACTGTTTACCAGACTTTGTTTTCACACTCATCAAAGCATATCCGCAATGCCCACATTTCACCTTTCCTGCCAGCCATGTATTCACAGCCTTCCGGTTCGCCACCACTGTTTTATTTCCCAGAAGCTTGATCCTGCAGCTCAGCCATATCTCCGAAGAAATCAGCCCCTCATGAGGACCGATCACCAGCATATGTCCTCTCAGATTCTGAAGCTTATCCGTATCCGCGCCTCTGCCCTGGTACAGATAACACCCATGTATGCCGTCAAACATTCCCGGATCACTGGCAATATTTGTCCCCTGGCTTCTGAAGAAGCGGTACACATCCATATCCGCACGCACATATGCCGGATTCCTCAGCAGCTGTGCAAGCATAGGGCGGATCAGCGCTTTTCCATAAAACAGGACTCCCTTTTCCGTATAATACCGGGTGATGTCTCCATAAGAAGTCTCCGGCTGACAATACATGCGAAAAATTTCCCGGACAATCTCCCCCTCTTCCGGCTTCTCCACCAGCTTCTTGGTATGGATCCCATCCATTACGATTTCCTCCAGCCTGTAACCATAAGGTGCCTTTCCTCCCATATGAAATCCTTTCTGGCTTCTGGAATAATAAGCATCACAGACACGCTTCTGGATCGTCTCCCTCTCCAGTTGGGCAAACACAATACAGATATTTAACATTGCTCTGCCCATAGGTGTGGAAGTATCAAATTTCTCAGTGGAAGACACAAACTCTACCTGATATTGCTGAAACAGCTCCATCATATTAGAAAAATCCAGGATAGAACGGCTGATCCTGTCCAGCTTGTACACGATCACCTTCTCCACCTCCCCTCTCCGGATATCCGCAAGAAGCTGCTGCAGCTGAGGTCTGGTGGTATTTTTACCGCTGTATCCACGATCCTTGTACTCCCTGAAGGATCCGCCCTTCAATTCATACTTGCAGAACTCAATCTGACTCTCAATAGAGATACTGTCTGCCCTGTCCACGGACTGCCTGGCATAAATTGCATTGATTCTGTTCATAAAAGCCCTCCTTTTTCATCTGTGTATGGTTTTTTCATATGATTACATTTATAATTTAATTATATATCACCGCTTATTCACAGGAGGAACCTATATGCGCAGAAAATATACTGATTCCCTGATCCAGTGGAAAAAAAATCCCCACCGCCATCCTCTCCTTCTCCAGGGGCTGCGGCAGACCGGTAAAACCTGGCTGGCCCTGGATTTTGCAGAAAAAAATTACAAAAATACCCTCTATTTCAACCTGGAGACTGACAAACCAGTGGCAGATTATCTCTCCGTGCCCAGGCCTCCCCAGGATGCGTTACTTTTCCTGGAGACCTACGCCGTAAAACCTCTCCTGCCCTCTGTCTCACTGCTGATCCTTGATAACATCCAATGTGTACCGGAACTTTCCACACTTCTGGCAGCGCTCTCTCTGGATTATCCACAGTATCACATCATTGCCATCCACAGAGGCCTCGCCTCCCCTGAGCGCTACAGCAAAAATGATTTCCATATTATCAGCCTGTATCCTCTGGATTTCGAGGAATTCCTCTGGGCAAATGCGGAATATGCCCTATCTAGGGAAATCCGCAGACACTTTTCCACCCTGACTCCCCTGGGAAAAGAACTGCACCAGAAAGCCCTGTCACAGTTTTATCTCTACCTGGTCACCGGCGGAATGCCGCTGCCTGTACTGGAATACCGCAAAGAGAAAAAACTTCTGATGGTACCGGATATACAACAGAAGCTATTGGAACTGATCCTGAGTGATATTTCCAGCCAGGCTCCCACAGGAATGACCCGCCACTGTCAGAATGCCTGGCTCTCCATTCCCGCGCAGCTTGAAAAATCCAGCCGGAGATTCCAATATTCCCTTATAACCAAGGGCGCCACAGCCAAAACCTATGAAAAGCCACTGGACTGGCTGCTCCGGTCAGGATATGCCCTTGCCTGCCGCCAGACCTCCCTGCATCTGTATCCCACTGACTGCGGACTGTGCGCCAGAGTACTGGGTGTACCATCTTATCAGCTGCTCACCGGTTCCGACACCCCGACAGCCAGAGCCTGCACCGAAACCTTTCTGGCACAGCACTTTACCAGAAACGGATACACCCTCTCCTACTGGTCCAGCGGCAACCAGGCCGAAGTGCCGTTCCTTCTGGAAAAAGAGGGCCGGCATATTGCTGTGGACTACCGCCTGACCCCACATCAAAAAACCCGGAACCTTACCAGATTCCGGGCAGAAATAAATACAAACGCAGAAATGTACCTGCTGTCGGTGGAGGACTTCAGAGAAAAAGAAAACTACCATATTGTACCGGTGTATGCAGGGTTTTGTGTGTGATACGCCAAAAGGGACTGTCGGATGACAGTCCCTTCTTCTTTGCAAAAGAGCCTCTGATCAATATAATCAAAAGCTCTTTTCGCTGGTTTACCAGTATTTTTTCACATAGCTGACAGCTTCCGGTTCCGGTACAAGGAAAACGCTAGCTAGATTTCACTGACTATAATATATTTTTTCTGTATAAAGATCATTAAATGTATGGTATAATTAAAAAAGGTAGTAGAAAGGGGGTATATAATGGATAAAAGGTATTCAAAGGTGTTTAAACCCGGTACATTTCCGGACATTACTTATGTTTCCAGAAAATCAGGAACCATGCAATACAGTTACGAGGAACGTCTTCAGCAAAGTTTATCGATCGATGGATTTCTCACATATATTGTAGGCCCGTCCAAAATAGGAAAAACAGTTTTATGTGAGCGTGTGATCGGCATTGACAGGATCGTGGCGATGTCCGGCAATGATTTTGTCAGGGAATCAGATTTCTGGAACCGGGTGGCAAAAAAAATAGGGATATCCACGGAAGCGGAAATCAGTGAGACGAATGCAGACTTTTCTTCCAATGAGCAGCGCTCCACAATGGTTAAGAAAAACTATCCGGCAAATAAGGAAAAAATACTGCAATATTTTAAAGAATCCAATAAAGTTCTGGTTCTGGATGATTTTCATTATGCACCGGCAGAGGTCCAATATGATATTGCCTGTCAGCTGAAGGAAGTAATCCGTCTGGGATTTAAGGCGGTGATCATTTCCCTGCCCTACCGGTCAGATGATGCGATCCGTCTGAATCCGGACCTCACCGGACGTCTTTCCGTGATTGAAATTGAGCCATGGAAGGAAAAGGAACTGCAGGCTATTGCGCGTAAGGGATTTCATGAGCTGGGCATATCCCTGCAGGAAGATATTCTCGCACGTATGGCAGTGGAAAGCATCCATTCACCCCAGGTCATGCAGGCCATCTGCCTGAACATTGGCCTTCTTCCTGGAGAAAGCTCTGTTATAGATGGAAAAATCATAGAAGAAAGCTGCCGTTTTACCTGCGCAAATCTTCCTTATGCGGATGTAGTGCGTGTACTCAAAGCAGGTCCCCCAACCAGAGGACAGAAACGGCTGAAATATCAGCTGGCAGACGGAAGCCGCAGAGATATTTACAGTCTGATTCTGAAAATGCTTGCCGATAATCCTCCGCTTGTGGAAATGGAGTTACAGGAACTTATGGCCCGGATTCAGTATAATGTGCCGGAATGCAGGATCACTACCCAGAAAATACGAGAAGCTCTCAGGAACTGGCAGAAAATATTAGAAGAGTCTGGTGCATTGTATCGCGTTTTTGAATGGAAGGATGACATCATACACATTCTGGACAATCTGTTTCTGTTTTTTATCAGATGGTCGGGTATCTGACAGGGAGGTTAAAATGAGAACATTTGCAGATATCACAATAGATGAACTGATCAGGCAGGGAAAAGCTGTTTTGGAGCAGAGTGATTATGAAAAAGCTTTAGATTCTTATACTGTCTGGAAAAGCAGGATCCAGACATATGCTATAAAAAATGGATTTTCCAGGGAATTACAAGATCAGCTGAAAGTCAGAGCTCATTTTGTCAGAAACGAGTTTTCAGAAACAGAATCCATCAAAAATTTAAAGAATGCTGTAAAAGATGTTTTACTGCTCTTTGATAACTGGGATATGCAGATTGGAGCAGAAATTTCTGACCGTACAGCAAAATTAGTAATAGAACGGATATTGTCTCACGTAAACATTTTTTGGAAATCTATGTACCAGGATGACTTTCATCAGAAATGTACTTTTCCAAAATCCATATCAGGGCAGGCAAAAATTAAAAATGAATATGACATCCAGCACATCCTGTATGCACTGCTGCGCACAGTATTTCCGGAAACCCGCAAAGAAGTAAACGGGGATAACGGATATAGTGGGACGCGTGCAGATCTGTATCTGGAGACATATGACATTATAATTGAAATTAAATGTACCCGTTCAAGTATGTCTGTAAAACAACTGACAGAAGAGCTTGGCTCAGATGCATTTCATTATAAGACCAAAAATCTTTACCTGTTTATTTATGACAAAGAAGACATTATAAAAAATCCCGAAGCTTACCAGAACGCTTTTCAACGGGATTATGAAAAAGACGGAAAAAATGTGCAGGTATTTATAACAAAAACTTTAATATAAGCAAAGAAGGCTCCGGTCATTGCGATCGGGGTCTTTCTTTTCGCCTCTTTCTTCTGATTGCCGAAAAATACACTGTATAAAAGATGTCAAAACTGCCAACGCCTCATCTATTGTGGTTAAACGGATATTCGCAATCCACTTCGCTACTTGTTCATACGTTTACCCTAAAATCAGAACCGGGTTCCAATTGATTGAAAATATTCAAAACAATAGAAAACAACAGGGGAAAACCAAAAGGATTATCCGATAAATTATCTGGTTTATTTGCAATAACTGTCTATTTTCAATATTATCGTCAGCAATTACCCACTTATAAATCACAAAATCCATCGATTCTCCAAGTCTAAAAGCAATTCCCCACACGAAATTTCCTCCAAAAATAACCTGTACACCACCCAAAGGGGAACTATAATCATGACAAAGATTAAAAACACAAAGAAGGGCATGGCTAAAAAGACATTAAGTATGTCTCTTGTAGTTGCAATGCTTGCTACTTCTAATGTGCCGGTATGGGCTGCTGAGTTCAGCGATGGTTCTGACGTAGCAGTTGCTACAGAAGCTCCTGCAGAATTTACTGATGAGACAGAAGTTGCTCCAGTTGTAGAAGACGCTGCTGAGGTTGCAGATGTAGCTACTGCTACCGCACCTACTTTAAGCTTAAACGATTGGACTGGTTCATTAAAAGTTACTGGTGATATCAAAGATGGAGATGATACTGTTACTAACTTTTATTACAAAGTTCGTATTGATGGAAAACAGGTAGTTGAACATACAGGCGGCACATATGAAGGCGGCGTTACTAACGGAGTTACTGAATTAAATAGTAAGTTGGCTGATGCTAAATTCACAGCAGCCGATGCAGGACATACAGTATCTATTGACATTGATGCAGGTGATTATAAAACCACTATTACTGGTATCACTATTGCAAGCGCAGATATTTCTGGTGCCACATTAAATCTTAATGGAGCAACTGTAGCATATACAGGAAAACAGGTGGCATTTACAGATGACCAGATTAGTAAATTCCAGATTAGTGACACCAGACTTAAAGCTTCCGACTTTACCTATACATATGAAGGTGATGATCTTGTAAATGCAACTCCATCTGGAAAAACTCTTTATGTAGTTGCAACTGTTAACAAAGCTGGATACACTGGAAAAATCAAAGCTCCATTTACAATCGCAAAGCGTACACTTGATGCAGAAAAATTAGAAGTAAAATTAAATAAAAACACTGTTTCTTATGCAGAAAAAGCTAAAATTTCTTCTGATTATGTATCTGTAAAAGATACTGTGACAGGTGAAACACTTCCGACATCTGTATATACTGTTACATCTACATCATCATTAAATAACGTTGGTGATGAAAGTGTGTTATCTGTTACAACCGATTCCTTATCTAAGGATACAAAAACAAACAATAATTATCAGAATGTTGTATCCAAAGGAACAACTGACAAGGTTAAGGTTGTAGCTAACCAGATGTCAGACTTTAAAATTGTTGTTGACAGTATTGGCAAGGATTATGTTACAGATACAAATTCTGTAAAAGCTGCAATCCATTTTTATCTTGGTGACAAGGAAGTAACAAGTGCTGTTGCAGATGCTATTTCTGTTAAACCAGCAGCATTAGCAAGTGGTGCTACTACCTTATCTGTAGCGGTAAATGGTGATAATAAAAATGTTATTGGAAATACAACTGTAACCCTGCCAGTTACCTTGAATAAGCTTACCGCTGAGGGCTTAACATATACAATTGGTAGCTTAAAAGATCAGAAAGCTAATGCTACAACTGATTTAGGTGCTGAAACCTATACAGGAGCTGCAATTACCAAAGATATCAAAGATGTTAGATTTGTTGTAACAGGTACTACTACCACAACAACAGTTAACTTATCTTCAAGTGATTACAAAGTAGAATATGTAAATGACAATACAAATGCACAGGCTGTATCTGGTAAAACTGTAGATGTTTATATTGTTGGTACAGGAAACTACAGCGGACGTGTTAAAATCGGTTCATTTGTAATCAACGCAGCTGAAATTACAAAAGATGACATCACTGTTCCTGCAAAAGTTCAGTATGATGGAAGTCTCCAGACTGCAGCTGATTACATGACTGGAAAGGTTACTGTAAAAGCAGGTGCTGCTGGAAAGAAAAAAGATGTTCCGGCTGATGCATACAAATTAACATATGCAACAAAAGATGGAAAAGCTGTTGCCGTTGGTTCTACAATTGTAACTACATTGAAGAAATCCGACATTACAAATAAGAACTATACAATCACTGGTGATTCTATTAATGCAGGTAAAGAAACTGCTGTAACAAACAAGGACATCGCTGATACAAATGTTAAAGTTGAAGTTGTTGGTGGTCCTTATGCATACACTGGAAAAGCCATCATTCCAAATGTTAAAGTAGCTGTAGATGGTGTTGAACTTGCAAAAGATATTGATTACACAATCAAATCCTGCACAAACAATGTAAATGCTGGCGAAGCAACTGTAACTGTAGAAGGTAAAGGAGATTACTCTGGAACTCAGACAGTTAAATTTACAATCAACAAAGCTAACCTTAGTGATGTAAAAGTTGAAGCAAACACTAAAGATCACAAAGATCATTTCACCTATACAGGAACTCAGGTTAAACCTACTGCATCTGATTTCAATATTACATTAAATGGTGTGAAACTTAATGCAGGAGACTTTGTAATTACTTATCCTACAACATCCAAAGTAAATGTTAACGCTGGTGATGCAAAAGTAACAATCGCTCCAGTGAAATCCAATACAAACTTTACTGGTGATAAGATGGATGTTAACTTTAAGATTCTTCCTCAGGAAATTTCTGAGAGCCAGCTGTATGGAAAATTCTATGCATTTGATGAAAATGGTGATGTAATAGACTTTACTACAACAAATATATACAGATTCGGATATGATGGAACAGAAAAGACTTTCAAGGATATCAAATTTGTTCCAACAACTAATACCAAAAAGCTTGTAGAAGGAAAAGATTATGAGATCAAATACTTCAACAATGTGACAGGTCCAGATGCATATGTATATATCAATGCAATTGGTAACTATACAAATGCTACATCTCAGAAATTCGATGGAAGCGAGCAGACCTATGCTACAAAATCCGAGGTATTCCATATTGATGGTGTGACTGTAAGCCGTAAAGATATCTCTATAAGTGATACAGAGTACGCTGGTGGTGTTGCTGTTACTCCAAACGTAACTATTAAAGTTGGTGAAAAAACATTAGTTGAAGGTAAAGACTATAAATTCGAAAACCTTTACAACAATTCTGATGTAACAGGAACTAATAAAACTTTATATGCTACATTAGTACTTAAAGGGGCATATAAGTTTGATTCTAGAATTATTCAGTGGTCTGGTGCGTTCTCTGAACCGTATGGAGCTAATAATGAAAGAATTGATGTAGAGTGGAAGATTGTAAAGAAAAATCTTGCAAATACAACTGTTTCTGTTGTAAAGAACGGTGCTGAGTTAAAAGCAACTGTATTAAACGGAAATGTTATTGTACCTGAGTCAGAATATGATGTTAAAGATAACGGAGATGGAACAGCTACAGTAACTGCCAAATCTACAAGCAAGAACTATACAGGAAGCCAGAAAGTTGATGTTAAGCCAGGAACTAAAGTAGGCACACCAGTAATCAGCGGTGTTAAGGTTGTTGGAAACAAAGCAACAGTAATCCTTTCTGGAGAGGCTGATGGTGCTTCAGGATATGACTATGTAATCTCCAAAGCAAACGATACAACAACTGCTCGTGTAGATGTTACAAAGAACCAGGTTAAGACAACAGGTGACTTCAACTACGTACAGCAGGGAACATATTATGCATACTGCCACGCTTGGACACGTAATGCAGAAGGTAAGAAAGTATTCGGCGAATGGTCCAACATCTATCCATTCTCTGTATCTGCAATCACACCTGCACAGCCAGTAATCACAAGCGTAAAAGCAAAAGGCACTACAGTAACTGTAACCTATACAAAAGCTGCAAACGCAGAAGGCTATGATGTAGTTCTCGGATCCGCTGCTAAGAAAGTAAACGGAGAATACCGTCCGGTAAGCTATGGCAAGCTGGTTAAGAAGAACATCAAAGGCAATGTTGTAACAGCAACATTCAAGAATGTGAAGAAAGGAACCTACTATGCAGGTCTCCACGCATTCAACAAGACATCTGAAGACGGCAAGAAAGTATTCAGCCAGTGGTCAAATGTAAAGAAAGTAACTGTAAAATAATCCTATTGGGTAATTAATACAGATTCCTAAAAGAAAAGCTCCAGCCAGAAATGGCTGGAGTTTTTCTTATGCCTTCCATATCCCAAACTTCCCTCTGGCAAATAACCCCCTGCTCTGATAAAATATAACCATGAAGCAATATGGCAATAAATGACATCTACAGCAGATCAGAAGCATTCTGATCATGCCAGATTTCAAAGGAGGTTGGAATATGTTGAAAAAGAAATTGATAGCTTTATTGCTGGCATCTTCTATGGTTTTGGCAGGCTTTGTCTCTGTATATGGAGCGGAAGATTTTACAGATTCTGGTGATGGGGCGACTATGGAAAGCGTGACAGAAAATGAATGGGATGAGGACTGCTTTTCTGATACCGAAGATGGGGATTTTACCTCTGAGGAAAGTGGAGATGCACTTTTTTCTGATGAAAAGGAAATACCTGCTGTTCAGAATGGAGAGGTATGTATTGAAAATGCAGGACAGGGGATGACAGCCGGTACCTCTGTATATAATTCCAAATCTTCCTTCGGTCGACGAAAAACCTTTCCTCAGCTTGCTGATATGGGAAATTCACCGGGATCCTACAGCTTGAACTGGGCAAACCCTGAATATACTTCCTACTATACGGATACAGCCGGCAATCTGCACATTGTTGCCTGGAAGAATCAGATCTTATATGATGTATCCTGCAATCCGGATCTTAATATTACCAGTGTAACAAAAGTAAAACTTCAGCTTCCATTGTGGGGAGGTTTTTACGCTGCGCCGGACGGAAATTTTTATGTTGTAACAGGGCAGAAGAATCTTGATGAAAATGACCGCCTTACAGTTGTCCGGGTTCTTAAGTATGACCGTACCTGGAAGCTGCTGGGCGCTACAGATATCAGCGGAGACTATACCAACATGTTTAAGGGAATTTACATTCCTTTTGACGGTGCTTCTCTGCGCATGACTCAGATCGGATCCACACTGATCGTCCACACAGGACGTGAAATGTATGGTATGGATGGAATCCATCATCAGAGTGATGTTACCTTTGTCATCAACACACAGGATATGACACTGATCAATTCTGACATGCCTTATTGCAGCCATTCCTTTAATCAGTTTGTTGTAAATGACGGATATAACGTATACTTCCTGGATCATGGAGATGCCTATGACAGAGGCTTGATCCTGTCTTCTTTCTCAGCATCTTCCGATGGACATATTGCGCAGCGCAGTGCTGTCAATATTTTCCCGTTTATGGGACCTGCAGGCCAGAACTATACCGGATGCCAGGTAACAGGCTTTTCCCTGGCAGGTGACAATCTGATTACTGTAGGCAGATCAGTTCCTCATAGCTTTTCTGTAAATGGACTGACCGGATATGAGGATCTTAATCTGAATGCTTTTATGATAATCACAGACAAAAACAGCAAGGCTTCCAGATTTATCTGGCTTACCCAGTATTCTCCGTCAGGAGATGTAATAAGGCTGACAGAGCCCAAGCTTATTCCGGTGGGAAATAACCAGTATGCAGTGCTGTTTTCAGATGAAACCTCGAAGCAAAGTGTTCTGCACTATCTTCTTATGGATGGTTCGGGAAATATCTTATTATCTAAGTTATATAAAAATGTAACGATCCAGACAGATTCACAGCCGATCCTGTGGGGACGAAATATTGTCTGGACATCCGGAAACTATGACAATCACAATTATGACGGTACAGAGACATTTCTCTATGAAATCCCGGTAGTGACCACTCCGCTCAGTGGAATTGCCCTGGATCAGACAAGCCTTACACTTGATGAAGGAAAAACCCAAAAGCTTACCCCTTCTTTTGCACCAGTGGATTCTGATGATGTAAAAGATATGAGCTGGACAAGCAGCAATCCGAAAATCGTATCTGTTTCAGCAGATGGAACAATTAAAGGGAATGGCTATGGTCAGGCTGTCATCACTGCCTCCACAGGAGAGTTTCAGGCTCAGTGCCAGGTAACGGTAAGGGTTTCGGAGACAGATGATCCTCTGGCAACACCAACACTGAAACTTTCCCAGAAGGCTGCTAATAAAATGCGTTTAATCTGGAAAAAGGTTCCCGGAGCCAAAGGATACCAGATTTACTGTAAAACAAACGCCCAGTCTTCCTACAAGCGGATAAAGACGCTGAAAACAGGGACTGTCAGTTATGATGCCGCAGTTGTGCCGGGTGTAAAATATTCCTTTAAAGTTCGGGCTTACGGCACAAATGCAAGTGGAAAAACCAAGTATTCCCGTTTTTCGCCAGTAAAATCTCAAAAGGCTGTTGTTCCGGCTCCTTCTAAGATTTCATGCAAAATGAGCACTGGCGGCACACTGGTTTCCTGGTCAAAGGTAGCCGGAGCTTCCGGATATGTGATTTACCGCAACGGTGAAGCTGCCAAGACTGTAAAAGCTTCCATTTCAAGCTGGAAAGATCCTGAATCTTATGATTCCCAGACAGGTATGTACTGGATCGATAACTATTATATAAAGGCTTTTAAAAACGTAAATGGAAAACGGATCTACAGCAAACCCACAAAAACCGTGAATTTTCGTTCCTGATGATTGAAAAATAAAGTCCCCCGGTCAGTTGACCGGGGGATCGCTTTATTTTACCTCTACTAATTCAATTTTGAAGTTCAATTCTTTTCCAGCCATTTCATGGTTGGCATCGAAAGTGATGTTTTTCTCATCCTTGGCTGTTACTTTTACCGGGAATGGCTGTCCGTACTGGTTGGATAGATATACCTGCTGGCCTACAGTAAGGTCCTCAGAGCCTGGAAGCTGAGCAATCTCCATAGTGAAAATAGCGTTGGGATCAGCCTGACCGTATGCTTCCTCAGGCATCAGATGTACATCGATCACCTGACCCACTTCCATGTCTGCTACAGCAGCATCGAAGCCTCTGATCATCTGGCCTGCGCCACAGATAAATTCCAGTGGTTCTCCACGGTCATAAGAGGAATCGAACTGTGTTCCGTCGTTAAAGGTACCTTTGTAATGAGTACGGCAGGTCTTGCCCACATTGCGGCCTGTGATTGGGTTATAGGATCCGCAGCTTCCACCACAGCCACCGCCGCAGCTGTCACCACAGGAATGTCCCTCTTCATGGCTGCCGCAGGAATGTTCTTCCCCATGGTGATGATCACAATTCACGCCGGAAGACACTAATTCGCCCTTCAGATAAGCTTCCACAGCCTGATCTGCATCTCCCTGGGCTCCTGAACAAAACTCGATCCCAGCCTCTGCGAGAGCCGCCTGTGCACCGCCGCCAATACCACCGCAGATCAGCACATCTATATTCTGTCCGTCCAGCAAACCAGCCAGAGCACCATGCCCGCTGCCGTTGGAACTGATGACCTCACTGGAGATCACCTGGTTATTCTCTACTTCATACACCTTGAAGTTTTCTGTTTTCCCAAAATGCTGAAAAATATTTCCGTTATCATAGGTTACTGCAATTCTCATGTGAAAAATCCTCCAATTTTAATACAAATATCGTTCAGTCCAGTATATCCTGTAAAGGCAATAAAATCAAGGCTTTTGCGATGGAAGGGTTATTTTCGATGGTCAGACCCCGCCAGGCATTTTCAATCAATCGGAACCCGGTTCTGATTTTGAGGTAGGCCAATCTGTCATTTTCTACGGTGTCTATTCTGACAGAAAAGAAGCATTTGACGAATTTTTATTTCTGAGTTATCATGAAAATATAAAAGAATGTTTCATTTGTAAGAGTATCTCATGAAGGTAAAAAACAGTATTTCCACAACAATGAGAACCTTAAAAGGCAAAGAAACCAAAGACAAAGCGGCAAAAAATATTTTTTCATATAAGCCGATCATGGGCAATATTCTAAAGTACACGGTAGCAGAATACAGTGATTGTTCTCTGGAGGAGATCATAAACTGCATTGAGGGAGATACCATCCAGACAGGAACCGCATTTGTAGAAGAAGATATGGCAGGAAGCATCCGGGGTGAGCAGACGGAATTCAACACAGTAGATGAGGCACCGGCAGTTTTTGATATTCTGTTTCGTTCCCTACTTTATCCTCACAGCTGGATAAAGTAGGGAAGAATGGGAAAGGCTATAAATATCTGGAAAAGGTGTACAGCATCTGGATCTGCCTTGACAATATTCCTAAAGAGCAGCAGAATACCGTATCCTATTACAAGATACATAATTATAAAAACGAAGGCTTCCGTGTCCTTGATATTCAGATCGATGCTGCAGAAGCAGACCTTATGGAAATTGTTATAGTACGTCTTGGAGGGGAAGCGCAAAATGAAAAAGGACTAATGGACCTTTTATATGGTGTATTTTCCGGTGATCAGAAGAAAGTACTGTCTTACATTCCGGATTCAGACAGTCAGATCCGGCAGAAGGAGGTGTCCGATATGTTGAGTATGATTTCCTATGCAGAAGAAAGAGGTGAGAAAAAAGGCGAGGATCGTCTTGGAACGCTTATGAAGATACTTTTAGATGCTGAACGTTATGCAGATGCGAAAAGAGCATCTAAAGATGAAACATACAGGGAACAATTATATAAAGAATTCAAAATTTAGCCAGTGGTTTCTTTATGCCGGAATCGGAACTGGGAGCTGTCAGCTATGTAAAAAATACTGGTAAACCAGTACGGAGAGTCTTTGATCATATTGGTCAGAGGCTCTTTTTTGTACAAAGAAGAACCCCGGTCGAAATGATCGGGGTTCCCTTTTAGGAATCTGTATTATTTACCCAAATGGATTATTTTACAGTTACTTTTTTTACATTTGACCACTAGCTGAATACTTTCTTGCCGTTTTCAGATGTTTTGTTGAATGCGTGGAGACCTGCATCGTAGGTTTTTTTCTTCACATTCTTGAATGTTGCTGTTAGATTATTTTCGGTGGTCATATCCCGCCAGGCTCCTGGGTAAGGAATTTTATGTTATATAAATTTTAGAATTCTTTTATGTGGAGATTATTATCTTTCCGATTATTTTCGATGGTCAGACCCCTCACAGGACCCCTCACAGATCGCGCAAAAATGCCAATGACACAAAACTTGACAGATCTGTGACATGGGAGCAATTCTGATTAGTGACGAACTGAGAAATAAGCAACAATTTTCTTCCGACGCTAATAGCATTAACAATCAAGTATTTATAAAGTCTAAAAATTCTTTTCCTGTATATGTTTCAAAGATATTATTTTCTTTACTAAGCTTTTTGAATATTTTATCTTCAGATATTATAAAATCTCCTTTTGACAAATAAATTAAATGTAATAAATCTAAAGTATCATTTTTTCCGCATTCTTGCCCATTTATTTCTTTGTTTATAAAAAATAATGAATTATTAAATAAATAAACATCCAATTCGTTATTATACGAATTTATAATCTGATTAGAAATTGAAAGTGTTTCTGCACAATTTATGGACAAATCTTTTAAATTTTGTTGACATAAATAGTTTGTATTTTCAAGAATTTTATTTTTAACCTCTTTTTTATCTTGAATATTTAAATTTCTCCATTCGTGCATTGCATTTTTGGAATATAATTTACCAACATCCATAATATTGTCATCAAAACTTTTTATAGATTCTAACAAATAATAATCACCATTGTTTATATATACGCGAAAATCTTTGAACTCTTGGAATGTATTACATAGAAGAATTTTTTTAAAAAATTCTTTTATGACAACAGATTCAATACTAATGTATTTAATCCCAAATGATTGATACATTTTTTCAATATAAAAAGACCAGTCAATTTGAATATTAGATTTACATAAATTTTTTATTACACTTTTTCTTAAAAAAAATTCTTTTTCATTATTAACACCATCTGCCGCTTTCGTTCCCATCGCGGTGAAATTAACCGATGATGTTACAGTAACTGCGGAAATAAGGACAGCCAATAATCTGTTCATTCTTCCTGCCATAAATTATCCTCCATATTCTGTTTTCTCTTGTCCCGTCCCTTAAACTGATATTATTATACAATAATTCCGGCAGGATGTCACATACTTCTTAACCTTTTTATTAGCTCTTTTGTTGCAAGTGATTGTGGTTTTCTCCCATCATATAAAAGACATATCAGACGTTTTGGCAGCTTATCTTTTAATTTTATAACGGTTACATTCCCACCCATCATACTTTCCGGTACAAAACCTATTCCAAGTCCTGATTTTACCATTGGCATAACCTGGTCCGTAGTTGCCGCAATTACATTAGGTTTAATATCCATTCCTTTTTCTCTGAAAAGTTCCTCATAATACTCCCTTGTTGCTGTCCCTTTTGAAAGAAAAATAACAGGATATTTTTCCAGTTCCTTAAGGCTTATTTCTTTATTATCAGGTATTCCAAACATCTTATGTGCTACGGGATATTCCGTGAATTCACAAAGATTTTCACAGGATAAAGAATCATTTTTGTTAATATTTATGGGTGTGGTTACAAGTGCCAGCTCCACCTCATCATTTTTAAGGCTTTTTATCGCAGATGGTGTTGACTCATTGGTTATCTGGACCATGACATTGGGAAAATCTCTCCTGTAAGCAGCAAGCACCGGCAGAAGGACTTCGTGTAATGCTATCTCACTGACTCCGATTTTGACACTGCCGCTATCCATTCTCTTAGTCTGTTCCAGTTCATGTTCCGCTAAGGATATCTGTTCAAAAGCAATATTTACCCTTTTAAAAAGCATTTCACCCTCCCTTGTAAGCTTAATTCCCTTTCTCGAACGGTAAAACACCTGTACTCCAAGCTGTGATTCCAGATTGTTCATAGCCCTTGTTATATTGGGCTGGCTGTTATCCAGAGCCTCTGCCGCCTTTGTAAAACTTCCGAACTTCACAACGTAATAAAATATCCTATAATAGTCATAAGTAATATTCATAAATCTCCTATATATCATTTTGATATGTTAAATATTATTTTTATACCTTTTACATATAGATATGTGATTATTATAATCTATTTCTAGAAATAATCAATGGTTCAGTTTTAAGTAGAAGGAGAAAAATTATGAACAAAGATTTAACAGTGGGAAATCCCGAAAATGTGCTGTGGAAGTTCTGTATTCCGTTGTTCGGAAGCATTATTTTCCAACAGTTATACAACATAGCCGATTCATGGGTAGCCGGAAAATTCATCGGTGAAA